>Ga0310122_10000148_pt1 | contig 44643 bp, 35 predicted proteins | sample CB6_Bottom_1051__FD_203503 | JGI IMG/M metagenome (GOLD analysis project Ga0310122, IMG submission 203503) | Marine microbial communities from Western Arctic Ocean, Canada - CB6_Bottom_1051 | ecosystem: Environmental > Aquatic > Marine > Oceanic | place: Canada: Western Arctic Ocean | collected...
TATCAGGCATATTTACAGTCTATGTTAAAGCAACAACACTCAAAGCGTTTAAAGACAAATACTCATAAGGGATTGCCTTGCGGTAATGATGATTTTATTGCTATGCTGAGTAAAAAAATTGGTAGAGACTTGCGTTTTAAAAGCGTTGGCAGACCTAAAAAAGGGTAGCGTCCCCAACCCTTCAACGACTCTTGACACAGCAATGACTTAAGTCAGGTGGTCGAGGAGTTGGGTGTCGCCTTAACTGTTAATTTACCCACCTATGGTTTTACGAGCAAGGAGTCAGTGTAGAACGACTCCGGCAGCATGAGTTTCATTGAACAACCCTTTTTTCAGAAGGGTTGTCATACCCTCTATTATGATTTGAGAAATTAATTGTTAATATTTAAAGTTAATTGGAAAGCATGTTAATAGATCGTAGACAATTTTCCCGGTTTTCAGGGTAGTATTCATTCATAGGGACAGTAGCTGGGATGCTCATTGTTATGCCTCAAAATCGTACGCAGGCAAGGTCATGAGCCGACTGTCCTCGACGGGGCCGCCCACAGTGAAGTGGTAGAAGCTTTGCCACTCGCGTGCTTCTATCCCGAAGGCCGCATGGACTGGATCGTCGAAGTAACAGCCAATCCCAGTGGCGCGGATGCCCGCCTCTTCGGCCTCGAGGTAGAGCACTTGCCCTACCATGCCAGCCTCCCAGAACAAGTTTCGATAGAACCCCCTGCCATACATAGCCAGACTGTCCTTGTAGTCGGCGATCATGGCCATGCTGAAGGCGCCATCGCCGGCGATGTTCTGACCACAGGAGACCGTGGTCGCCAGCGCTCGACAGTCCATCGCCTGGAGGAGGTACAAGGGGAGTCCTGGCGGGCAGTCGGGCACGCGATGCCAGAAAAAGTCTGAATGCATCACTCTCTTGAGGATGTCTACTTTGTCTGGATCTCGGACAAGCACGTAGATGCCTGGCGCCAAGCCGTCGACACGGTGAACGAAAAGCCCGAGGTGGATACGCGGTCGCCAGGGGATCGCGTCCCAAGGCATAGCTTGCCGCTCTTGTGTTGGAACCAGTCGGGCAAGCATGCGAAAGAATGTTGCTCGTGAGATTGCCGTCGAGCCATCCATCGCTACGGCGCTACGGCGGCCAAGAATGGCTCTTTCCGCAGTGAGCAGACCCTGACGGATGGGTATACCGAACAACGCATCCTCCGACGGAAAGCCAGAGAAATCCTCATTGATAGGCGAGCTTTCACAGCGTCGCGTCGCCTGCGCAACGGCGTCGATCACAGGCCACTCAACACCGTGTTTTGGGCTCAACGTATTGGCCTTTCCCTGCCACAGCACGTCACTGCCGTGCGTCGTCAGCGGCTTAGATTTCGTCAGAAACGGTACTGTAAAATACGGTGAAATCAATACTAGCAGATCTGATTCTTCGCGCTCTGCCGCCGAGAAATCCTCATCGCGGTCAAGCCCAAGGAGGCTAGAGAGGGTGCTATCACTGACGCTGTCGAGCAGCACCAATTTCCAGCCCAGCGCTGCTGCCGCAATACGCAGGCTGGCAAGCGCGTGTCCAACGTCGTGCTGGCAGTAACGGAACGCACGCTCACCGTACTTCCAGGCTTCTCGCCAATGAATCGACGACAGACCCACTAAGAAGGCACCCTCAGGGAAAGCCCCCTGAGTGAAAGATTCAGTCAGCTCGGCCCACCGCTTCGCATCGAGCACCGCTCGCCGTTCAAGAGCGTGTTCCCTTGGTGCATAGTGGTACACGGCGGCCGCATCGCCGATCTGCTTGAGCGCAGGCAATAGGGCATAGCCCTCGGTTGGATGAAGATTCCCACTCGATGGATTTGCGCGCAACGGCCACGTAGTATCACCCGATTGCTTCCACGCCGTCAACGACAGTGCATACCGAAAAAAGAGCGAGACCGACGCTAACGACAGTGGCATCGGCGGCATGCTTGCACTCGTATAGAGCTGCCAATAGGGCAGCGGCCTGCCTGCTTTAGGCAGAGGAAGGCGAACCAAGTCCGCTCCCGCATAGCGCCGAAACGGATCGGGCTGCGTCGCCCAGTCCATGTAGCCAAGCGCGGCAGCGTAGCGTTGGACGTGGTGTTTTGTTCGCTCGTGGTAGGCGACGACCATCTCTTCGGCAGAGGTCTCTCCCTTAACAAGGCCGGTTCGTTCCAGCATACATGGTTCCTTCAATTAAGAGTGACAGACGATGGGGATTATGGCAATCTTCTTCATGCTGCGCAGCATTCGATGAGCGCCTGCGCGTCCCTCGCCGATCAGTTTTTGGAAAATCATGACGAGCAGCTCAAATGCGATAATCCACCGACCTCAAAGAACTTAGACGGCTTCAGCCTATAGTATTTCGCCTTCACGTCCTTCGACTGCTCGTCATATGGCTGCGTCATGACTTCCTGCAGCTCTCGAACTAGAGCGTAGTTGCCCGCGCTCGCTTGGCTGTATGCAGGCACAAGGAGCCACTCTCGCAAACTGTATTTTGGGTTGACGAGTTTCATCTGTCTAGAGAGCTCCTCTCTAGAGCGGGGCGGAGCAGCATTCGCGTCGGTCGTGCTGGCTCTGCCAATGAGCGATTTCCATTTTATGAGCCATTCTGACCAGCGCTGATCCATCTCTTCAGGGTCTGTCTCAACCGTCGGGTGCATTGAAGCCATGGCGGGCTTCGAATCCTTGTAGAAGCTTTTTTTGAGTGGGACTATGTCGTCAGGTACCATCGAGAGCTCGCGAAAGAAGAGGGTGTAATCGACAGGAGTTTGCACCATGAGCGAAGTAAGCTCACTGAACAACGCCGCGTGAAAAGTGCCAAGTCCAAGTTTGGCAGTCCACATCTTCTCCATTTGCGCTTGCATCACTGTCGAAAAGCCACTGCGAATCTCGTCAAGCTGTCGCAGATAGTCCTGATGCGACGCCAGCAACGGCTGCAACGCCGTGCAAAACATGTGGAAGTTGCGTTCTGCGGCCTCTGGTTGGTTCAGGAACGAGAAGTGCTCTCCGCCACCCGTCCATGGCTGGTAGTGCGGGTTAAACACATCGCAGAATCCGAATGGACCGTAGTCGAGTGTGTAGCCACCGGCCGCACAGTTGTCACTGTTGAAGTTGCCCTGGCAGTAGCCGATGCGGATCCAGTTCGCCACTAGGGAGGTCAGGCGGCGGCGGAACTCGAAAGCTAGCAACGCCACTTTTTCAGCGGTGGTTAGTTTTTTGTCGATGACATCACCGTACTCACGATCGATCAAGTGCAACACAATCTTCTCGAGCTCCTCCATCGCTTTCGGGTGTTCCTTATTACGGGCACGGCGACCGAAGAGCTCGAGTTGGCCGACCCGAATGAACGACGGTGCGACGCGCGTCGAGATGGCGACTGCCTCCGATATAATGATGTCGGGATCCTTCGAGCGAGAGCCCTCCGAGTACCACGGTCGCTTGACCTTCTCCGTTTTCGAAACATACAAACTCAGAGATCGTGACGTTGGCACTCCGAGTGCGTGCATGTGCTCCTGTGCCAAGAACTCTCGGACACTAGACCGTAGGACCGAACGACCGTCCGCGCCGCGGCAGTATGGCGTCCGACCGCCACCTTTCAGCTGCATTTCCCAGCGTCGACCATTGATAACGGCCTCAAGCACGGAAACTGCGCGACCGTCGCCATATCCGTTTCCGGTTTGGAACGGGCACTGCTGGGTATATTCGGTACCGAAGATGGAAAGTGCGTAGCCAGTCGCCCAGCCAACCTTACGCATCGGCTTTGGCACGTGCGAGATGTCGCCGGAGAACATGCGAACGAAGTCGGCCGACTGTGCCATGCTGTCGGCGAAGCCAAGTTCACGAAAAAAGTTTGTGCTGTGCGCGATGTACTCTGGGTCTTTGATTGGTGTGGGATTGACAGGGACATAATGGCCCGTGAAGACTTGTCGCCGCTCGTGGTCGATGCCGTTTACTTTCGCATCAGGATCGCAGTTGAGCGTGTCCATGAACGAGTAGTTTACCAACTTTGCGAGATCGGCTAGCGTCGCAACGATTTCGGACGTTTGCTGGGACAGTCGTTTTGTCATAGGTCTACTCCTGACTCTACGTTTATCAATTTCCCTTTGCATATATTTTCCCATCGTCTGAACAACGTAATCTATATCCTTATTCTTATTCTTGTTATCTTTTTCTATTTTTGACAATACTCCGCCTTCTTTCAATTTCTCCTGAATGCTTTTATGCCACATCTTAATTGCTTTAGCTTTGGTTGGTATTTCGTGATGCATTTGCAACGATTGTATTTCACCCATTGCACGAATTCTTCCGGCTTTTATTTCATCAATTAAAGGGTTCAGTAAAGAAATAAAGTGGAGTAAATAATCATTCCTTATTTCTACACCATGCATTTTTGCAAGCAAAATCACATTACGTGTATTTTCCAATCTAATATTACACTTTGGATCTTTCTCTAATTCATTAAAAGTAAACCAGACATGGAATTTAACGGCGTTCTTTTTAACCTCCGCTTCCGCCAATCCCACACCCGCTGCAGCCAATGTTTCAAGAGGTAATGCTGAAGCAATTTCCTCAGGTAAAATAACTAACCCAGGGTAAGCAATGGCTAAATTACACTTATGATTAATGATTGCATCTTCGATTTCAGAATTTACATCCATAAAATCCTGAAGCGACTGCACCCTCTTCAATAATAAATCGTGTCGAGCTTTGTTAACGAGTCCTACTTCTGGAAAATGTTCATCGAGAAACGATTCATCAATAGTTAACTTGGCATACTCCAGTAATTTATCATCTATCATAATTCGACACCCTTATTAATAACATCTTCCATGCCCGCCGTATTACGGTGGGCATATCGATTAACCATCGTTAATGTTTTGTGACCAAGGATTGCCCCGATCTGCATAACACTGACACCGTTATCGGCAAGGTGTGATGCACAGGTATGTCGATTATCGTGCCAACGGTAATCCTCTATCTCTGCAACCTGGCGAGCCTTGTCCCAATGCTTTTGGAAATTAAGCCCTGCTTGTGGGTTATTGCCCGGAAATACCAATTCAGAATCCTCACCTCTGGGCCAAGCCATAAGTGCATTCCAAGCAGCATCGATGACCGGAACAATTCGGTCAGTGCCATTCTTGGTATCGCTGAAATAAAGCCGCTGACGCTCGGTATCAACATCAGCCCAAGTGAGCTTTAATAATTCACTTTTACGAGCACCTGTAGCCAATGCAAGCCGTATCAATACGGGTAACGCAGGACTCTCTGAGTTATCACAAGCATCAAGTAAACGCTTAATCTCTGCTTTAGTCAGGGAGCGCCCAAACCGATGACGCTCGCCCCCTCGCGAGACACCTACACAAGGGTTACGCTTAATACCAAACCAACCGTTGTTAATGGCCGTATTGAAAACACTACTGAGGGCTGATAAATAACGGTTAACCGTTGGGTCCGCCAGGTCCTTTTCTGCACGCAGTTTTCCCAAAGCTAATTTAACAAAGTCATCATTGAAATCAACCAGCCGCATGTGACCGTATCTCTCCTTCCAGTAAAAGGCGCGGGATAATGTTGCTTGGTCTTTTTTACCCCAGGTTAGGGCGAACTGATCGATAGGATCGGCGAGTGTGTATTGTTTGATTTTGGAACCGGTAATATGCCCGAACTTGTCCATATCCCCTTCAATTTTACGGACAAATTCTTGTGCTTCTTTTTTGGTGCTAAAAGATCCTACTACCGAGTCATAGCCTTTTACGCGGACCTGAACCGAATAGGTAGCCCCCTTTTTACCGACACGTTTTCTAATCGAGGCCATAAGCAACCTCCCCGTGTGAACAACTATAAACAGTCATAGCTGTTGAAATTGTTTGGCCACCTTGAGACGCTTATCTTGTTCAAACCAGAATCCCATCCAACCTTGTACATATTCAGTAGGCCGGTATTCGCTTTGCGGTGAGAGCCATTCGATTTCATTAGCAGCTATTAATGGTGTACCACCGCCGCCACTAAAGCCAATCAATACACCTGCTGACGCTAGCATTCTAACCGCCGCCTGGGTAATAGAGGTGCCAGTACCTAAGAGTATGCAGGTGGTATTAGCTATGGGGATGTTCCAATATTGTTTTTCGGTATCGGCTTCAGTTAAATAAAGAACTCTACCGTCTTTTTGCATCACTCGGCATTTATCTAAGTAGTAGATATTTTCTCGTTTAGAGTGCAGTATAGCTTTTAAATCCGTTAATTGTTCCATGTGCTATTTACCGTTGCTACTAGAATTAACTTAACTTAGATTATAAAAAATACCCTTAACACTTGACCTATCAAAAATAAGATCGATAACCCTTAAAATATACTATGTTATTTATTTTCTTCTACATATCCCTTAAAGAAGTGGTTTTAGTTAAAGAACAAAGACCATAAAAATAAAACATACCATTCTTCTTCGTACTGGAATTCACACTTTAATTTCATCGATCGTTTCATTTCTTATATCTATTTTCTGCTTCTTCTAAGAATGAACCTACCGACATCGGTAGCATTCGGTCAGTAACCAGGTACCATGATTCATATTGGACGCTTGAGGCTATCAAAACAAACGAGACGGTCTTCCTATCCGCTGATTCTGAATATGGCACAATGTCAGACTACAGAGTCATAGCCAACACTACCTCCCAGACAGCCTGAGGGGTCATCTGAGAGAAGGTGTATTAGTATTAGCAAAAGCAGTACCAACGCCAGGGATAGGGAAATACCCCTTGTGAGATGACTGCTAGTTTAGTTGGCCTCTTTTACTTTTAAGACAGGCGCAAAGCCTATTCCACTTTCAAATGATTCTTTCATGATGCGTTCCACCAAAGGCACATCTGATCTTTTAACAATAAGACTGTCATGGACTGGGTAAGCAGGAACATCATGTTCTTGGTATAGACGCCGCATCGTCATAATAATTGCATCTGCCTCTCTGCGTTGTAGGTAACCCCAAGTCACATTAGCGGAAGTTAGCGTCTCTAAAAATGGGTACTTTCTCATAATAGCTTTACCTACATCTTTAACCGGGTAAACTACTAGATGAATACCCTTTTCCTTTAGCTTTCCAACTGAGTCAGAAGACCATCGCGTTAATGGCTTTAGTTTGGCAGAAAAATCAACAATCCACTGCTTTACTACAGCTCTAGGAATGCCTTTAATCCGATATGGGTCTTCATTAAAGTTAACAGTAACAACACGACTATCTAACATACTCGCTACCAGATAAATCAAGTTAAAGTGACTGGCGGTTATATCCACTTCTGCAACGGGTTCACCGTCAATTTTTAGCTTTAACCGTTTATTAGGTTTAAGACTCTGATAACCACCCCCTTCTGCATACAGGCGACCACCCTCGATTAATCGCTTCTTATCATCACTGTAGTTTGAGAAAGACCGGAACAAACCAGTAAACGGAATATCCGAAAGCGTATGTTTTATAAGGTAATCATTAATCCCTCTTACAATACGTTGTTCGTCTTCGTAGCCCTCTGCTTCGTTAATACGGGTAACTAACTTGCCTTGAACCTTCTTCCCTTTGTCATTAAATTGGCTCGGGTATCTTGCTCGAACTAAATCAATGAGCATAAAGTCATTCGGTTTTAATTCTGCTTCTAAATAAAAGTCAACCAGCTTCTGTGTGATGGAGTACGAAGTCGCTTTACCTGTAGATTGGTTCCCTTCAACTTTAACTAAATACCCTTCCTCTATTAAATAGTTTGAAACAAATACAAAGACTCTGTATGGAACTGGTGAACCGCTAAATGATCCTGTTTTATGTGTCCTGTACAGTCCCGTGTTTAGATCTAATTTAGTTAAGGTGATAACCGAGGACAAGATGCGAATTAAACAATCGTAGCGCTTATCAAGCGTTATCTTACGTGTCGTATTTTTATCACTTGCTTCAAAAACAGACGGGTTAACTATTTCTTTAAGTAGGCTGACAGCTTCATTGGCTATTGGATGGAAGGATAAGGAAAAGTAATGTTCTTTCATGCGTTCTATTGAACCTAGTGGTCTTGTACGATTGTATTAGTGTGATTAGTACCTTAACTTAAATCACACCACCTAGGGAGTATCATTTAGATTTAATTATTTTTTCTCTTACTTCACTCTTTCAGAAGAAAACTTAATAACAGATGAGCATAGATAGCTTTAAGTAATGAAAGATTAATCACAATCCAAAGATACCAGTTACTAAAGTGAAACTATAGGTTTACATGCTTTTATGCCCTTTTATAAACTTTTCATTCACTCATACTACTACTCACCTTCTTATCCTCCTGCTCTTGCTCTATTAAAAACAGTTTTATACTTAAACTAAGAGTAAGGTGAGTAGTAGCAGTTTATTCAAACGATGAATGCACTTAGTACACTTGTCAATTCAGGAACGTGAAACAATTCGGATTTACCTTATGTTGACACAGTGTTAAGAAAAGGGAGAGAAGGAGTACAAGGGAAACAATTCTGATAAAAATAGAATGCTCAGTAAATTGCTAGCATTAACGCCCTCTAAAAAAATGTCTGTGGGTTATATATACTGGACTGATGCGAGTTGCCCCCGTAGCACAGGACTGGCATTGCGTACTTAGTAGTGTAATAAAGTGATGAAATCAGTACTTAAGACTGTTAACTTTAGTGTTAACTTTTCAGAATACAACTCTTTGCAAGCTATTGTTTTTTAAGAAAAACCATAAAATGGCGGAGAGCGAGGGATTCGAACCCTCGATACGTTACCGTATACACACTTTCCAGGCGTGCGCCTTCGGCCACTCGGCCAGCTCTCCTAACAGACTTCAACGAGTGTTGAAGAACCGGCTATCATAAGGTAATTTATTATTTCGTGCAATCAATTTAATCTTGTAATGACTCAAGTTCATCCCATCTAAGATAAACATGTTCCAATTCTTTTTCCGTTTTCTCTAGTTGTTCTAATGTTTGTTTAACAGCATCATGTTCTTGTTTATAAAAACCGGCTGCACCGATTTGTTCTGTCAACTTTGCCTGTTCGGTTTCCAGCTGCTCAATTAATCCGGGTAACTTTTCTAATTCTTTTTGATCTTTGTAACTGAGCTTTTGTTTAATAAACTTTGGTTTTTGTTTTTTGGCTGTACTGGCCGCTTTGTCAGCTATTGCCTGGTTTTTCCGTTGTTTATCTAATTCAAACCATTCAGCATAACCACCAATGTATTCATTAATGTTACCTTCGCCTTCAAATACAAAAACACTGGTGACTACATTATCCAGAAACGCCCGGTCATGGCTTACCAGTAATAAAGTGCCCTCATATCCAACTAACTTATCTTCCAGCATTTCCAGCGTTTCTAAATCCAGATCATTGGTCGGTTCATCCATAATGATCAGGTTGGCTGATTTGGTAAACAACCGGGCCAGTAATAAACGATTTTTTTCACCACCCGATAAACTTTTTACTGGCGACCTTGCGCGGGCAGGAGCAAACAAAAAATCGGATAAATACGACATTACATGTCTTTTTTCACTGCCGATTTCAACAAATTCGCTGCCATCAGCCACCGTATCTGCCACCGTCATTTCAGGGTCGAGTTGATCTCTTAATTGATCAAAGTAGGCGACTTGTAATTTAGTGCCCTGTTCAACTTCACCTGTCGTGGGTTCGAGTTGTTTTAACAACAGTTTCAATAAGGTGGTTTTGCCAGCACCATTGGGACCCAATAAGCCGATTTTATCGCCACGTTGAATTCGTGCTGAGAAATTATTGACTATTGGCTTGTTTTCATAGCCAAAACTGATATTGGTAGCCTCAATGACCTTTTTGCCCGATACTTCACCTTTAGTCAGGTTAAGCTTGGTTGTACCTTGTACATTTCTTCGCTTGGATCTTTCATTCCGCAATTTTTTCAAGGCCCGGACACGGCCTTCATTTCTGGTACGCCGCGCTTTGATACCTTGTCTTATCCAGACTTCTTCTTTTGCCAGTTTTTTATCAAATTCGTCATTTTGATTAGCTTCATCTTCTAATGCGGCCGCTTTACGACGCAGATAATCTTGATAATTACCCGGCCATGAGACTAATTTCCCCCGGTCTAAATCTACAATTCTGGTAGCCAGTTTTTGCAGGAACGCTCTATCATGGGTTACAAATAAAACAGCACCACGAAAAGCGAGCATTTGTTCCTCTAACCAGGCAATAGTTTCAAAATCCAGATGGTTGGTAGGCTCATCCAGCAACAGTACCTCAGGTTCTATCACCAGTGCCTGTGCCAATGCGACTCGTCTTTTCCAACCCCCTGACAAACTACTGATTTTTGCATCAGCCGGTAAATTAAGTTTGGAAAGTGTGGATTCTACGGTTTGCTGAAAATGCCAGCCATTATGCGTTTCCAGTTTACTTTGTAAAATGCCTAAGCGGTTTAGCGATTGTTCACTGCCATCCATAGTCTCCAATAAATGATGATATTGTGAAATCCAGTCACCTAACTCACCCAAACCACTGGCCACTGAATCATAAATAGTGGCTTCGTCATCCAAGTCTGGCGTTTGCTCTAACCAGGCGAGTTTAAGTTCAGGTTCTCGCCAGACTTCTCCATTATCGGGCTGAATTCTTCCAGCAATAATATTCATTAATGTGGATTTACCTTCGCCATTACGCCCAAGTAGACCTACCCTCTCCCCTGGATCCAGTTGAAATTCTGAATGTTGTAATAAAGCATGCATTCCAAAAGCAATGGAGATATTATTGAGTCGTATTAAAGGCATTTTTTTGTAAAGTTCTTCTTAAGAAATCCAGCGCTTTTATGGCCGCCCGATTTTGTTTTTGTTCTATTGAACCCATGACAGTGATCGTCTTCTGAACTATCTGATCCGGTGTTATCAGTACATTATATAGAACAATGCCCTGGTCTTTATCATGAAATTGATTGGGGGAGGTTTGATATATCTGGACTAAGGTTAAATCTGTGCGATATTTCTGCCGGGTCTTGTGCGCAATAGCAACAGCCCGTTGTGCGATATCATCTTGTTTATTAACAACTTGCATTGGTTTATAGGAGGATGACAGCAACCACTCCTGACCGAGGCATTTGGCGGAAATCAAACCTTGAGTTAACGTTTCAATGACAGATAAGGTATATTTTTCTGCTTGCATCAATTGACCAATCACATCCATCAGCTGTGTGTCGGAATGATTTAGCTCATCGACAGCAAAAACGGCATCACCGATGGAGTCAAGGCATTGCTTGACACAGTTTTCTTGTATTGTTTCCGGCATATCAGCAGGAAATAAAAGTTTAACCTGTACTTCCGAGACAGCCGCCCTAAAACTGAGTCGTACACCCTCAGGCAAATTAAACGTATTAAGTTGCTGTTGTAATTCTGATTCCCCTACGCCTAAAGTTTTAATAGTAATGAGTCTGTCTGCTTGCAGAACAAATTGTTTTTCCAGTTTGGTTTTGACTTGCTCGGTAAACATTTGTTTCATTTCTGAGGGGACACCGGGCACAAACACAAACCAGCATCGCCCATTTTGCAAGGCAAATCCGGGGGCAGTACCCCAAGCATTGTCAAGGCGTATCGAACCTTCGGGTAAATAGGCTTGTTTGCGGTTAGACGCTGCCATGGTTCGTTTTCGTCTGCTAAAATAGCGTTCGATACTTGCCAATGCTTCAACGTCTAACAGCAAAGAGCGACCAAATGCCAGAGCAACAGCTTCTGCAGTCAGGTCATCAATCGTCGGGCCTAATCCCCCGGTGCAAATACAGAGATCAGCCCGACTTGAAATTTCTTGCAATAGCTCAGCCAGGTCCTGTAGTTTATCGCCAACGGCTGTGTGACGAGAAATAACGAAACCCATTTGTACTAATTTTTCTGATAACCAGGCCGCATTGCTATCAACAACCTGCCCGGTTATCACTTCCTCACCTTGGGAAAATATTTCGGCGATTGGATGGTGCATAGATGATCTACCTATAATGAATTCAGACGTTTTCTGGTGCTTTGCATCCTTGCCATCCGGGCTGGATGATAAATCCTTAAATCTCTGACCGCTAAGGTATCTAGGAAATGGCGATAAACACTCCCGACATAGCCTAAGCACTGGGGGTTTTTCCACTCCATCAATAATGACCCTATTAGCCATTAGTATTCCCTGACTAAATGGGAGTCAGCCAAAACTGGGCATAAGCAATAATTGCTTACAAACTCAGTTTAATACCCAACCATCCGGCTCTGGGTGCTCCGATAGCGACAAATTGTGCTTCTTCATTTTCAGCCAGACCCAAGCCCGATAAAACATCACCGGTTTCGCCATACGTACCAAAGTTTTTATAGCGTCTATCAAATACGTTATCCAGCTTGCCAAACAAAGTAATATGTTCATTAAAGCGGTATTCTGTGGATAAATTAAATACCATATAAGCGCCTAATTTGTTATTCAGGTTAGCTTCATCGCCTCTTAAGTATTGTCTGCCGTTATAGATCATATCCATGCCGAGTGTCCATGCCGGTGTCAGCGCAAAATCGGTAGCAAATTTAAACAAATGCTGGGGAATACCCGGTATCTTATCCCCTTTTTTCACTTGAATATCGTCATTTTCATCCCTTTTTGGGTTGGCAGGACTGCTCGATACATAGGGTGTCATATACTGTGCGTCAATATATGAATAATTCACAGACGTACGCCAGCGCTGAAAGAAATGCGTGGATAAACCTACTTCAATACCCCGTCTTCTGGTTTTACCAATATTATCAAAAAAACCGGCATTGGTTGCCCCCGAGCTGGTACTTTGAAAAATAATATCATCACTGTTAATAGTATGAAATAAACCGACATTCCAGTTTAACTCACCCTCCAGTAAATCATCAAAATATCCTCTGAAGCCGGCTTCCCAGGTTGTTGACACCACTTGCTCCAATGGTGGGTCAGAGACAAAGGCATTCGGTAATTTACAAGGAGCCTCTGGGTCAGCACAACTTAGTTCTACAGGGGTGGGTGCGCGTGTCGCTTCGCTATAATTGCCATAAAAAATAAATTCCGGCATCAAGCTGTATGTAAAACCGGCGGCTGGGTTTATTCGATCAAAGGTATGGTTACCATTCAGGGCTGTGCCATTCTGATCTTCCATCACTATTCTGCTATGGTTATATCTGGCAGAAACCGTAACATCCAATTTATCAGTCACTGTCAGGGTATCTGTTAGATAAAAAGAATAGGTATCGGTTTGCGTATTCAGACGCACTTTTGACTCTTCAAGAAAAGTGCCTGAGGGGTTAATACTTCGATCAGCATTCAGCGCCCCCAGTTCCGTATCTGCTTTAAAACGCACAGTGCCTCTGTCAAAACTGGCTCCCATTAACAAATAATTATCCCGCTCTGCTAACTGATAATCAAAAACGGTTTGTAACGCAAAACCAAATGAGCGTTGCATGGTTTCCGAGGTATTAATACTACCGCCATCAAAGGCTGCACTATCAGGAATCGGAGCACCACTGAGATCAGTAACAGGGTCATTATCTTCACAAAGGAAATTACTGATATCTTCACACTCTTCTAGCTCACTGCCATCACCATTAAATGATCTGGATTTATTGCGTCTGAAATACATATTACCCGACAATTCACTATGCTCATTTATCCAGCTACTCCCCTGCAAAGCAGCTAAAAATAACCTGTTACGGGTAATATCGGGATGCGTGAACACCGCTTTATGATCAAGTCTGAGTAACTCTTCAGGCACGGCGCCATTGCCTCTTAAGGCATTGTCTGCAACCGCTAAAGTGAGATCCAGACTAGAATCATCACCCCGCCAGTTAAAGCTACCCAGTCCTTGCATCACTTCACTTCTGGAATGATCCCGCCAGCCTTCTTCAGAAAAATATTTAGCATCAATAAAATAACCGAAAGTGCCATTATTCCAGCCACTACTGATTTCTTCAGAATGTCTATCCCAGGAGCCCCCGCTAACTTCAACAGTATGACCCGGGGCAGAAAAGCCTGTTTTGGTATTTAAGGTAATCGAGCCACCCAGGCTGTTTAGACCAAAGGCAGGATTGGATGCAGGTTGTAATACCATGGACTCAATCGCGCCTTCCGGAATCAGGTCCCAGTTAACGGTATCACCAAAAGGTTCATTAAAACGTACGCCATTAACGTATACAGCCAATCCTTGCGGTAACCCCAGTAGAGGCGATGCGGTAAACCCCCGGTATTGCACATCGGGTTGAAAAGGATTGTTTTGCGCGTCATTGATATTAATGCTTCCCATGTACTTATTCATATATTCAGCCATGGACAAACTTTGTGCCTGTTCAAGTGCTTCTGCACCGACTGTTTGCACATTAGCAGGTATTTTATCGATAGAAATACCACCTGCTTGTACTGGAGAGACGCTAATAACCTGTATGACCTCAAGTTCCACGACAGGGTTTTCATTAGCGTTAACGACCGTTATCACGCAGAGTCCCAGCAGTAGAATTGATACTTTTGACAACTTATTCATTATTTACTTTTTTTATAAAATCGAGGGCATAATAGTAAAAATAAGCCGCCTATTCAACTTATACTTTGTACGGACACGATTGTTGGCCCTTAACGGGATATTTTTTTTGTCAAAAAATAAAAGCCTAGCGGTAGGGATAAACCGCAAAAACACATCCTTTATCGGTGAAAACAGTATTAAAATAGCACATCTAATCAGGTATAAAAACACATTAAAGATCAATATTTTTAGGCCGTCAGGTTTAGTTTAACTTCCCTGCTTAGAAAATGACCGTCAAAAATACAGATTATCATGCAGGTTTTTGTAGTGTTCGGCTTGCCACAGGTTAAACCGATAATAAATGACTGGTGGTAACTCATGTCAGGACAGATAACAGCAATACAGCCAATCAAATTTCTTCAGCAGACAAACAAAACCTGGCCAACCTGAGTGATATTAACCGTTAAGACGCAGCCATTCATGAATAAACCCAATTTAATCTTAATCAGACTAAGCTTGAATGACTTTATCTACAATTAGGCTGTATCTCCCATTCATGCCATGATTATTCACCCTTCTAGCTTGAAAAAAACACGATCAGTTTAAATTTTATCAATTTTAATAATGAGTTAGGCGACTATTTACTTTCAACCAAAAATGACTTACTATCCGAACGAATTTAAAACTCATCAACTTGTTGTATCTCTTTATTATCCGCTTCCTTATGAGGCATCGTTATGGAAATTAAATCTCGACTCAAGGCATTAGCTACTTCCACTGCAAAGAGTACTTGCCTTCAGGAAACTTCAGAAAGTGAAGAGATCACCACGGCGTCTTTTGCTACAGAAGCCACAGATTCTGTGATTACGCTAGTATTCTCAGATGCATCTCTGCCACTCTCAACCGTAACATCAACAACGGGGATTTCAACTATCCAAACCCCGGAAGAGCCAAAACAACTTGTCGCAGATATGTAAGATGCAATTCGCTCTGATCCTTCAACTGCACGACAGGCTCAATCCGGAAAAATTAATTCGGACCTTATCACTGGCTTACTATTCTAATAAAACAATGCCCCATCCTTTTTTAAGTGACATCTACGTTTACCCGGTAAAATCATTAGCGGGCATTAAAGTTTCTAAATGGTCAGTCAATAGCAAAGGCTTGTTGCATGATAGAAAATGGATGCTCATAGATAGTAACAATCAATTTCTTAGTCAACGAAAAATACCTAAAATGGTATTAATTAAAACCCAACTGACTGATTCTGAACTAATTCTTAGCACCTCTGCAGATAGCAGTATTTCATTACCCATTGATCCAATCGCTGGAAAAGCATATAAAACCAGTATCTGGAATGATGTTTGCGTGGCAAAGTCCACTTCGGATATAGCCAATCAATGGCTGAGTGATTTCCTGGGAGTTCAGTGCCAAATAGTTTATCAACCCGATGATGTAGTTCGTGCCGTTGATCCAAAGTATGCAAAAACCACTGACCAGGTAAATTTTTCAGATGGCTTCCCATTCCTGATAGCTTCTGAAGCGTCCATGCGTGCTTTAAACAGAGCAATGAGTCTGGACCTTAGTATTGAAAGATTTCGTCCCAATCTTGTCATTTCTCAATGCCAACCTTATGCCGAGGATAGCTGGCGAGAAATATCTATCAATAACATTGACTTTAGACTCCCGAAACCCTGTTCCCGGTGTGCTATACCCACCATTGACCTGAGTACCGCTACAATTAGTAACGAACCACTGCGTACACTGAATCGATTACGAAAATGGAATAAACAGGTTTATTTTGGTCAAAATGCATTACATGATCATTCAGGTGAACTATTTATCGGCAATAAAGTGCAGATTGTGCGGACAGGTCCACAACAGCCCCCCTTATGAAAACTATATCGGGGATTTTTAAGCAGGCCTGAAGCCACCGGTCAACCAGAAAAAGACGTTAGGGTTTTTTTACACAGCCAATCACAATAGCGCTTAGTATCAAAACTTTGGTCGGACACTTTTTTGCCCATCTGGCTTTGTTGTTCAATCATTTTATCTCCCCCTGTACTGGCTGTAATCTAAAACCAAGCGATCATAAGTCGTGGACTTGACCTGCCTGACAATAGTGCACAGCACTTTTAATTACAGGTCTTAATGCGGCTCTCTTTGCGGAAGCCTGTAATTACAGTTAAAATAGGGGTTTTCGTTAGTCTTACCCAAACAAATTAATGAGCGCAGCAGAAAACCCAGCATCATCAAACTTTATCAGACATATCATTACCAAGGACATTAGTGATAACAAGCATAATGGCAATGTCATCACTCGTTTCCCACCTGAACCTAATGGTTATCTTCATATTGGACATGCTAAATCGATCTGTCTGAATTTTGGTATGGCGACTGAATTCAAAGGATCATGCAATCTCCGTTTTGATGATACCAACCCGGAAAAAGAAAGCATTGAATTTATGCAGGCCATTGAACAGGATGTACAGTGGTTAGGCTTTAATTGGTCTAATAAGCATCATGCTTCAGATTATTTTGAACAGTTATATGATTATGCCGTTGAATTAATAAAACAAGGTAATGCCTACGTTGATAGTTTATCAGCCGAGCAGATACGTCAATACCGGGGCACCTTGACAGAGTCTGGAAAAGAAAGCCCTGACAGAAGCCGTACAATTGAAGAAAATCTCGCTTTATTTTCTGCTATGCGTCAGGGTGAGTTTGACGATGGACAGTACGTGCTGCGCGCAAAAATAGATATGGCTTCACCCAATATCAATATGCGTGACCCCGCACTTTACCGTATCAGGCGAGTACATCATCAACGTACCGCTGACCAATGGTGTATTTATCCCATGTATGACTTCACCCATTGTATTTCTGATGCGATTGAAGGTATCACCCACTCTCTATGTACCCTTGAGTTTGAGGCTCATAGGCCGCTTTATGACTGGGTACTGGACAAATTGCAAACCCCTGCACAGCCACAACAAATTGAATTTTCCCGATTACAACTGGAATATACCGTAGTCAGTAAACGCAAATTAGCACAATTGGTTAATGAAAATCATGTTAATGGCTGGGACGATCCTCGAATGCCTACCATTGCTGGACTACGCCGTGCCGGCTATACGTCCGCATCTATTCGTGATTTTTGTGAACGCATTGGTATTACCAAAAAAGATTCATGGATAGAAATGGGCGTACTGGAAAACTGTATTCGAGAAGATTTAAATGAAAATGCACCCAGAGCAATGGCCGTTCTGCATCCCCTGCGAATAGTCATTGAAAATTACCCTGATACTCAAGAAGAAATACTGGAAGTCAGTAATCATCCACAAAAACCAGAACTGGGCACTCGAAAAATACCCTTTTCCAAAGTTATTCTAATTGAGCAAGATGATTTTGCACAAACGCCCCCACCAAAATTTAAACGGCTTATCGAGGGTGGAGAAGTCCGCTTGCGGAGTTCTTATGTAATTAAATGCAATGAAATCATTAAAAATGATGCAGGCAACATAATAGAACTGCGCTGCACTTATGACCCTGATACCTTAGGAAAAAAACCAGAAGGCCGAAAAGTAAAAGGCGTTATTCACTGGGTATCGGAACAGCATGCTCTTGATGCTGAAATTCGTTTATATGATCGACTGTTTAATGTTGCAAACCCAGAATCAGAAAATAATTTTTTGGATGTGGTTAACCCAGATTCACTGCAAACACTTAATCACTGTAAAGTGGAAGCAAGTCTAGCCAATAGTGAGGCAGGAAATCTTTTTCAATTTGAACGCACAGGTTATTTTTGTGTGGATAGCAAGGATAGTAGCGCTGAAAAACTGGTTTTTAACAGAACTGTGACCTTGCGTGATACCTGGAGTTGAATGTCTTTTTATAACTGACTCTACAGATACAGCGTTGCCGGGTACAGCTATATAGCTGTACCCGGCAACGCTGTAATTTGTCAAACTGGCGCACCATGCTTGGCAAATCAATAGACCATGAGTCCCCCTGACATCACTCATTCTGGCCCAAGAACCACTAAAGTAACCGGAATGCAGGGTGGCCTGATGGCTTTACGAAAGTCATGATGAACACTGTAATCAAAATCTCCTGACATGTTACTGAATAATGTCTTTGTTTCTACATCCACATTTGTGGATATGCACACAAAAATATGGCTAATATTTTCTTTAAATTTAAACGACAAAAACTCAGTATGGAGATCTGATTTCCTCACTGAATTTATCGGAATTCTTAGATAAATCCCACACTTCATCCGCAACCACTGCAAAACCTCTACCGGCTTCACCCGCTCTGGCAGATTCAACCGAAGCATTCAGTGCCAGCAAGTTAGTCTGAAAGGCAATTTCATCAAGTATGCAGCTACATTCGGAATTCGCGAAACAGGTTCCCAACTGCGTATTTGCTGAACGCGTAAGATATCAACCGCATATTCTTCATCACCTCAAAAAAAAACTTAAAAACTGAACTTGAATTTCCAGTTGTTTTTCGGCTATTTGTTCAGCGACTTCGACAATACTAGTTTCTTTTGTTTAAAGTAACCTAGACTGGCAAGCACACATAAAGTGTTAATGCTTGAATCGCCACGGTATTAAGCTCTACTTCCAATTTTTTCTTATACGATGCACTCGTTCTTCAGAAACTGCCTGATCATCCTGAATCGCTATGAACACTTCCCTTAAACAGTCTATTGAACCTAACAGAACTTTGACTACTGACAGGGGCACTTGTCTTCGCTGGTCACGCATTTCATCAAGCAACATTTCCAGGTCATGAGTAAAGTCTGAAATCGCTATAAAACCGAATGTGCCACGGCCATCTTTTTATAGTATGAGCCACTCTAGACATGGTATTAATTTCCTCGGCAGCTACATCCCTCATATCAAGGTTCAATAGACCAGTCTGCATATTATCTAAATCTTCAACGTTTCTTCAAAAAACAGCTGATGGAATTGTGCTACATCAATTAATTTTGACTGTCCTGCTGATCAAAATCTGACATGAAATATCAACGATTACTCTAACACTTTACCTATGGTTTTTAATCATTGCTCCAGATTGAATGATTTAACGATCCAGCCCGTAGCGCCTGCTGCTTTACCCGCCTGTTTTTTATCCGCTCCTGATTCTGTCGTTAACATCAGCAGGGAAATAAATTTATAATCCGGCAATGCACGTAAATTTGTTATCAAAGTAATGCCATCTTTATTAGGCATATTGACATCAGTGACTACACAATCAAATTTTTGTGATTTTGCCTTGTTTAAGGCATCCACACCATATCAATAGCTTCAACCACTGTGTAACCTGCTCCTTTTAAGGTAAAGGTAAGCATTTGTCGCATTGAAGTAGAATCATCAACTGCAAGTATACTTGCCACTATTTTCTCCTTAATAAAAATAATAGAACACTCAGTTGTAAACTTGAGTATAGTCTATTAAAAAATCTTTTTATGCCTTGCTGAAGAAAGTTGTTCATTGCCCTTATCACTGGACAATTCGTCTTTGTTGTATAATTATTGCTATGAAATTTCTTTCGCCTTTACCGAACTTTGTTACCCTGATGTCTCAATCCCGTTATATTTCTGTTTTTATCATTCTGCTGTCTATCTCCAATTTTTCTTTTGCTGTATTTCAACCCCCTGCCACAGAGGATACCTATCTAGGTAAAGTTGAAGACTTTTGTCCTAAAAAATTAATTACTTCATGGCGACAAGAACAAACCATAGAGGGTGTTGATATTGCTGCTTCACCAGTATGTGACCCGGACAATCCTTACAATATAGCAGCCTTTGTTAAAGGTACCAATAATGTGTCCATGGCCACTTTAATGAACACGCACCTCGCTCTTGACACTTTAATCAAAGGTAAAGATATTGATGGCGATGGTGACCCGGATGAAATTTACATTCGTCTTGAAGTATTGGAACTCAATGGGTTTTCCCCGGATCTTGCTGACCCTGTGACAACTTATGATATTGCTCCCGGTATCCAACCCGGTTTTTGGGCGTTCGTACCAAAACACAGAGGAATGTCTAATAAAAGTGCAGAAACACTGGTCGCTAATCCATTAATCCGCCTACCATCACCCGCTATACGCGTGGAACAAGGCGACAAGGTATTTATTACTTTGGAAAATTCACATTACTTTCCCCATTCTATCCACTTACACGGTGTAGACCACCCTTTTCAGACTACAAAAGGGGAAGGGAATGATGGCGTACCTACAACCAGTAATAAACTGATTTTACCTGGCAAGAAATTCACCTATGAAATCACGCCCAGACAACCCGGTACTATGGTTTACCACTGTCATGTGCAAGCACATACACATATCATGATGGGGCTTATCGGTATGTTTATTGTTGAAGAAAACCGGCCTAATAACTGGGTGCAAACATTTAATGTAGGAAATGGTTTTGTCAGACATTCATCGGTGGCTGTTTCTGAAAAATATGACCGTGAATATGACCTGCAATATCAAGATATTGATAGAGAATTACACAACATCATTCAAACGGCCAATGACTCCAGATTATTAGCAAAAGCTTTTAATCGTGATTACAACATTACCGAAAGAATTCCTGATTATTTTATTTTGAATGGACGATCCTTCCCTTTTACTTTAAGGGAATCTTTAGTTGTTATTAAACCTGAAGAAAAAATCAAACTTCGCGTTTTTAATGCTGGCGACCAGTTACTTTCGCTACATACACATGGCTTTAAACCCACATCCACCCACTTAGATGGTGTTGAACTGAAAAGCAATGCTCAAATTCAGCGTGATGTTTTTACTTTAGGCCCGGCGCAGCGTGTTGATCTGGAATTATATGCTCATAACGATGGTCTGAATAATATGGGGCCAGGTATCTGGACTTTTCATGATCATAATGAACTGGGGGTAACCACTGATGGAATTTATCCCGGGGGGCATATTAGCAGTATTGTTTTTGAATCATTTCTCGGTGAAAATGGTATGCCGAAGACACAAGGTGTTGACATGAGGCCTTTTTTCACCGCAGAATTTTATAAAAAACAATATCCTGTATGGACTTTATCGGATGATAAAAAGCATTATGGTGAGGCTTTTATAGCCACCAACAAAAAAAACCAATCTTCTGATTCTGAACCCATAAACTGGACCCAGACCCTGATATTATTAGTTCAGTTGATAGTGCTGATTACTACTGTCATTTTAGTCAAAAGAAATACTGGAAAGATCAATGAAGCATAAAAAATTATCCACAGGGACTTTAGTTGCTCTTGGTTTAAGTATTCAGAGTTTATATGCTGTTGCTATTGCTGAAACTGAAAAGCTGTCAGAACCTAAAGAACATAGCCATATGCATCATAATCATAAAGCCAATAATAAGCTATCAGAAGGCACATGTGGCAGTGGAATGCGGATGGATATGGATGGCATGGTGATGCATGAAAATATAGACAATATACCTAAAGATTGCGCTGAAATCTCTGAAGAAATCACCTTAGAAATCAAAGCCGGGGTTAAATACTCTGAACCCTATCCAGGCACTGTTTTTGGTCTGGATTCACATTCCTGGCATGTAAAACCCTGTGCTCGAGTCACAGTAAAATTTACAAATGAAGATGAAATCAGGCATCAATGGATGCTGCATGGTTTACCTCGCTATTTATATCCTGGAGGCATGTTTCATATTGAGGCCAATGGCCAGACAACAAAAACCGGGACTTTTATTCTACCCAGCAGTCACTATACCTATTTAGTACATTGTGATATTGCTCAACACATGGAAAAAGGAATGAAAGCTCAACTGGTTGCTGGCAAAGGACGTAAAGACTTATCCAGTATTCCAGGACTCACAGAGCCAAAATTTGCAGATACTTTTCCTGATAAAACATCTACAGCTGTATCTACCTTTAGAAGTGAGAATATTGAATAATAAGGAAAGGTGGATGAATGTAGCGCATTCCACCTTTTTTATTTATTGATTATCGAATTCCGCTGCTGCTTTTCCAGGCTACAGGTCTGACATACACTTATTCATCTGTGTTTTTCTCCTGCTTCAGGTCATCGGCTTCCAGCAAAATGACTCCGTTGCCCTCATTATTAACAAACAAAACCTGCAGTATAGCGCCTGCTATGAATCCGCCGACATGCTCCCACCATGCCACATCAACAACAATACCATCGAATAGTATTGAAGAAGTAGCATTTTGAAATTGAATAATGGCCCAGAAACCTAAAAAGCCAATCGCAGGTAATTGGAAAAAAATAGGTAAAAATAGTAAAGGGAACCAAATCACCACCCGGGCAAAAGGATATAACACCAAATAAGCTCCTAAGATAGCAGCAATTGCGCCTGATGCACCCACTATTGGAATGACCAACTCTGGATCAAAATACCATTGCACATAAGATGCTATCAATCCACATATCAGATAAAACATAAGGAATTTCACATGGCCCATGCGATCTTCAATACTCTTGGAAAAAATTAACATAAACCACATATTAGAGAGCAAATGTAACCAGCCGCCATGTAGAAACATGCTGGTAAAAAATGATATATGGTAATCCGGTGGCAAGCCAAATGATAATGACCATTGTGGGTTTGAATAGCGTATAGGCACCATGCCATAATAATAGGTTAATTGCCGTTGAATTTCATGAGGCATCATTTTCATTACTAAGAAAACAATGATGCAAATAGCCATAATACTCCAACTAACATAGGGCTTTCTTTTACAGGCGATGTTGTCTCTAATAGGGATCATATTCTAGTGTTTTATAAAATTTCCTTGTTCCCATACTGTAGATGGAAACAAGCTTTGTGTTCTTGAAATTAAGTTCACTTGAGTTGACAGGGTCAAGTCAAAATCGTTCATCCCAGGTTTTATCCAATCGCTTCGGCGAAATAGGATAAGCTGTTTTAAGCTGTTGAGCGAACAGTGAAACTCTCAATTCCTCTAAATCCCAACGAAATTTATCCTGCTCTGGAATAATCATTTGTTTTTTTGATTTTTTTTCAACCTCAGCCCAAAACCGTTTCCAGTAACGGTTTAAGATTTGCATATTCTGTTGATCGTCCTTTTGCTTATCTAAACGATATTCGATTGCTTTTAAATAGCGGGGAATCGCTTTGAGTTGTATATACGGTGTATGTCGAATAAAACCGGCATATACCAGACAATTCATTTGTTCTGTAATATCATCAGATAATGCCTTAACAATACCCGGCTGACTCAGGCTATTTTTAATATCGGCCACTCTCGACATGATATCAACCACGCTTTTTCCAATATCATTGGCAAAACCTACCATATGCTGTTTGTTATGATCCAGACTATCCACAAATTGTATTTGAGATTGAATTTCACCTTCTTGTAAAAAAACAGCAGCGATAATATTAAACAAAATATCTTCTCTAAAGTTTTCTCCGGCTCTGTCTTTTATAAAAGCATGCGAAGACAAGCGATTATAATGTATTTCTGCAGTATGTGATTTAGGTAAATTCCTGATCACATATTTACACTCTTTTTTAGTAACACACTGAAATAACCGAACCAACCCCATATAGTGCGCCTGTTGTGCTTTCATGCGAGTATCGAATATACGCACCCCGACCGCATCGCCTTCATCAATAATGGCGGGATATCCGACAAAAGACTGGCCTTTTTGAGAAAATTCATAGGATTCTGGCAGATCATCAAAAACCCATTGAATACACCCTGTGTAATTTAACTCATCCGCGGCTATTTCATTAAAACTATCCCCCGCCTTTTCAGTATATTTTTCTTGTAAAACGCTTAACTGACGCCCATAACTTAACGCATGGCCTTTGTCATCAACCACCCTGTAATTCATTCTCAAGTGACCAGACAAGCTTTCCGTATTCCATTGCGTTAAGGGTATAGTCTCACCGGTTAATTGACGTAAACGCATACTCAACCAGTCATACAAAGAACCTTTCATGTCAGGTTCTATGTCTAAACAAGCTTTAGCCGTATTAGGCACCGGCACAAAGTGTTTGCGCAGTGGCTTAGGTAATGCCTTAATCAAGGCAATGACTTTTTCCTCCAGTAAACCGGGCACTAACCATTCAAAAGGTTGAGTAAAAATTTGATTGAGCTGATGTACTGGAATAATAGCGGTGACACCATCTTCATCATGTCCGGGTTCAAAGCGGTATTGTAATGCTATGGATAAATTACCCACTTGTTTATGATCAGGGTAATCCCAATCACTGACATATTCATCTTCTTGGCGGGTTAAATCATCTTTCGTTAAAAACAAGATTTTAGGTGTATCTCTTTCTACTTGTTTACGCCATTTATCCAGGGTAATGCCATTAACCACTTCTTCTGGCAATTTATGATGATAAAATTGATAAAGCCACTCTTCATCTTCAATCAAGTCAACACGTCGCCCCTTATGCTGGATATAGCCCACCTCCTCCAATAACTCTTTATTGGCTTTAAAAAAAGGCGCATTGCTATGATAATCCTGAGCAACCAGTCCACAACGAATAAATATTTCTCGCGCAGCTTTGGGGTCAACTCGTTCATAAGGAATTTTTCTTTTGGGTTGTAAGGTCAAACCATATAATAAAATCCGTTCATAAATAGCACTACGCCCGGCTTTCTTTTCCCAGTGCGGTTCATAATAACTGGACTTAACTAGATGCTGTGCACATTGTTCTATCCATTCGGGTTCTATTTTAGCTACGGTACGTGCATAAACTTTTGAAGTTTCCACCTGTTCTGCCGCCATTATCCATTTTGGCTTAGCTTTATGCTGTCCTGAGCCTGGAAAAATAAAAAACTTGAGATTGCGGGCGCCTAAATATTGGTATTGCTCATGACGAAAACCTATGTTTGATAATAAGCCGGGTAATAATGCACAATGAATCGCTTCATAACTGGCATCACTGGTATTAAATTTAAATTTTAATTCGCCTTTTATCACTTGCATAATTTGGGCGTGAATATCAAACCATTCTCGCATCCGAATATACGATAAAAACTGGGCTTTACAATATTTTCTTAATCGATTATTCGACAAATGTTTTTTCTGTGTTTCAAATACATTCCAGATATTTAATATCGTCAAAAAATCAGAATCGTCTATTTTAAATTCCGCATGTTTACTATCCGCCTGATGCATTTTATCCGCTGGTTTTTCGCGGGGGTCTTGAATGCTTAAAGCCGATACAATAATAGCCACTTCGGCCAAACAATTTAACTTGTTAGCTGCAAGTAGCATTCTGGCTAATTTGGGGTCCGTAGGGATCTTTGCCAATTGTCGACCTGTCTCAGTCAACTTGCCTGCCTTATCTAAAGCATTCACTTCCTGCAATGAATTCTTACCATCACGAATCATTTTGTCTGCGGGCGGCTCGAGGAAAGGAAAATCCTCAATCTCACCTAATTTTAAAGATGTCATCTGTAAAATAACGGAGGATAAATTGGTCCGTAGTATTTCCGGTTCCGTAAACTCAGGTCTTGCCAAATAATCCTGTTCCGAATACAGCCGTATGCAGATGCCTTCTGCCACACGACCACAACGCCCTGCTCTCTGGTTAGCACTGGCTTGTGAAATTTTTTCTATCGGTAAACGCTGGATTTTACTGCGATGACTGTAACGACTGATACGCGCATGCCCCGTATCAATCACACTTCTGATTCCAGGGACTGTTAAAGAGGTTTCCGCCACATTAGTCGCCAGTACAATACGCAGTTTTCCTTTAGGTTTAAACACACGTTCCTGTTCGCTAACACTCAGCTTTGAATATAAAGGCAGGATTTCGCAGTTTTTGGGATTGTGTTTTCGTAATGATTCTGAGGTTTCCCGGATCTCTCTCTCACCATTTAAAAAGATAAGAATATCGCCGGGAATGTCACGATGCAGTTCATCCACCGCATCGACAATAGCCTGTTGTAAATCCGCTGAAGTTTCATCATCTTCTTCGATCAACTCGATAGGTCGATATCGCATTTCCACTGGATAAGTACGCCCGGAAACATTAATAATCGGTGCATTATTAAAATGTTTAGAAAAGCGTTCAGGGTCAATGGTTGCAGAAGTAATAATTAATTTTAGATCAGGCCGTCTAGGTAACAGCCAACGCATATAACCTAGTAAAAAATCAATATTTAAACTGCGCTCATGTGCTTCATCAATAATAAGGGTGTCATATTGATTGAGATAAGGATCGTTTTGTGATTCAGCTAACAAGATACCATCAGTCATCAGTTTGACCAAAGATTGCTCATGCGTTTTATCGTGAAACCGGACTTTATAGCCCACTGCTTGCCCGGTCTTTTGACCTAGTTCTTCTGCAATCCTATCGGCAACAGTACGTGCTGCAATTCTTCTGGGCTGAGTATGACCAATAAACCCGGCAATGCCACGTCCTATCTCTAAACATATTTTAGGAATTTGCGTGGTTTTACCGGAACCGGTTTCCCCACAAAGGATTAACACCTGATTCTGCCGAATTAAATCGGCAATCTCATCTTTTTTGTCAGTAACCGGTAAATCAGGATAGTTGATGACAGGGATGCTATTTTTACGCTGCTGCCGTTTACTAATAGAAGTTTCTATTTTCTGGGATAACGCGACGAGTTTTATTTCAACGTTATTACCCTTTTTAGATTCATTTCGCAAACGATCTAATTGTCGTTTATAGTGAGGTTTGTCAGCATTTAAACAAGCATTTAACTGTTTTGACAGTTGTTTAACAAGGGAAAGACTAGGCATTAACAGAAACTCAATAAAAATTGATATATTATACCTTTTGCTTAATCAAGCAGAGTTTAAAATTACGCTATGTACAAATAAAAATACTGCATAAACCGGGTTAGTTTATTGATTGTCGCAAACCATTATTCAATGCTCATGAGTTACTGGAGACACAGCAATGACCTTACAGCATTTTTTTGCATCCCGACAACAACCGTGGCCAGTCTGTAGCTTGCCTAATCGGCATTATGGATAAAATAAACTCCGCCTCAATGTACCGTGTATTCAGGCGTGCCATATTAATAAACTCACCCTGTTTACTAGGATACACATCCCCTGCTCGTCCTTTAACGCAAAGTAGTATCAAAATGACGATTGCCGATCCATTGTCATGAGTCTATAAAGTTAAGATACTAATTTTCCCATAACTCGGAAAAAACCATCATCTCTTGCTATAATAACGGGCTTAACATTAATTTGCCTACTTAAGGTGCGAGTGAAGTCCCTGCAATTTCTCCCGAAAAACAGGCTGATATTAATGCCAGGAAAGCAATAAATTTTCTCAGATCAGATGTTTTCCTGATCATTACCGTCTTAACCATCAAAAATAAAGCATGTTTTTATCAAGGATATTACTAACAATGCATCATTCAGGCTTTGCAGTTTTTGTGTTCACAATGATGACGCTGACTGGCAACCAAAATGCATTCGCTGACATTAATAAAACGATCGAACACGCTTTAAAACTAGGTCAGGATGATGCTAAATACGGCCAAATTAAATTTGATCTTCGTTATCGTTATGAAAATGCGAATACGGCAGGCAGCGCTAAGCAAACGGCTAATGCAGATACCATTCGTTTACGAATGGGTTACCTAACACCTACGTTTGCTAATTTTCAGGCATATGCCGAATTTCTAGGTAACCAGGATGTTTTTAACAAAAACTATAACAGCACCCGAAATGGAAAAACCCAATATGATGTGATAGCGGATCCGCAACAAAATGAATTAAATCAATTGTGGTTTACTTATACAGGGTTTTCAGACACGAATATCAAAGTGGGACGACAAAACATCATCCTCGACAACGCCAGATTTATAGGAAATATTGGTTGGCGGCAAATGGATCAGACCTTTGATGCCATTACTGTCAGTAATAAATCACTCCCAAATACGACAGTGAAAGCCGGTTATATCCTTAATACTCGAGATATCTTTTCAAAAGAAAATGATATGGACACACAGTTTGTCAATATTGGCTATACCTTTAAGGGGTTTGGTCAATTAACGGCTTATACCTATCTCGTTGATTATCAGGAATCCAGCATAAAAAATGCCAATTCCAACCAGACTTATGGCTTGCGTTTTAATGGCGCTTTTCAATTAAATAATGATTTTAAGATGCTTTATACGGCTGAATATGCCTGGCAAAAAGATTTAGCGGACAATCCTAACAGCTACGAGGTTGATTATATTCATTTAATGGGCGGTATTTCAGCCTATGGCTTTACTCTTAAAACCAGTATGGAACAACTAGGGGGGCAAGATGCCAAGGGTTTTGATTTTCCACTGGGAACCAACCATGCTTACCAAGGGTGGGCAGATGTATTTTTAACCACACCTGCTGAAGGTATCCGTGACTACTATGTCGCTTTAAGAACCAAAGCTTTAGGGGTCAACGTTATGGGCGTCTATCACAATTTTGATGATGATACCGGTAACACTGATTATGGTCAGGAATTTGATTTTGTTATATCTAGAAAATTTGGTCAGCATTATTCTTTATTAGCTAAATATGCTTACTACAATGCTGAAAATTTTGGCGTTGATACCCAAATAATATGGCTTCAAGGAGGAATGCATTTTTGATATATTGCTGTTTTCTGCACCGATGCGAGTGGCTATTGCTTAACCTCTAGCAATAGACTGCGCTGATTATGATTTGAATCAATTAAAATAATTTTATCGGCACGACTTAATTGCTTAATTTCATACTCCCGTTTACTGGCAGAAGATCTATCATGTTCTATTTCTATATACACCAGTTTCTTGGGTTTTCGAGCTCTAAAATATTTAGCTCCCTGCTGTAAAGCATGTTGTTGATAGCGTTTCCCTACGTCCGTAGTTATCCCCGTGTAGAGAGACTCATCGCTACATTGAATAATATAGACGGACCAGTTTTTCAACGCGTCAACAAGCGTCATGCTTGCACATCTGAAATTTTATCTTGCGCATAAGTTTCCATGAAAACCGGGACTGAAATAATCCGCAGGCAAAAGAATTGCAGACTTCGTCCTGTTAAAAAACACCTCTGTACATTTCATCAAAAAGACAAGGCTAACTCACTCTTTTTTCTGTCCGAATTTCAAGTTGTAAACTGCCGCACAAGAAAAAGCCACCACAATATAGGCATAACGAGAAATCCATATTAATAGACTATTGTTACTATGCAGGGCGGCATCTTTAATAGGTGGATTGACAAAATAAGTCCATAGTAGAGCAATCATTATATAAATTACAAAACCAACCATTGCCCATTGCAACTGGCTTCTACCCGAGTTACGTGCTGTAAAATAAAACCACACGACTATAAAAATTGAAGCTAGTGAGCCTATAATCATAATATAAGTGTTTAATAGTTTGTATCAATTTAAAAAGGAATGGAAAGTTTAAGCTTCCACCGATAATTGATTTAAGATCATAATACGGCTAGTCAGGAAATTCCATCTTTTTTATGATGCTTCTTCAATAATCCAGGCACGCCATACACCATGGATGAAACATGCATCGTTAAATGCAAGGTAAACCGGCTTTATATGTTGGATGCTTTTATTACACTGGCTTCATCATTTATTAATCGCATTTATCCGGGTTACCAAAAGAATAACCTGGTACTTAATCAATCCCAAATTCGCTTACTATTTTTACATTGTTTGATTTTCAACAAATTCCGCGACTAGCTTTTCTCCCAGTGCTTACGAAACTTCGCTCAGGGCTTTTAGCAAAACTTTATTTTCAACATTTTTGGGCAGATGCGATATAAATGAACTATCAGTTGTCACATAAGCAACAGGTGAGTATTTTAAATACTAAAACCACAAAACCCCACACCAAAATCATCCAGAGCAAGCGAGCGAGCCAAAGCTTTTCTTTTCCCCATTAAATCTTGTGACCAAGAACAACTGAAAACAGCCGCTGTTTCAGTAATTTTAAAAAATTGTTCAGATTCAACATTTGAGATATGCAGTAAGTAGGCAACATCCTCAAACCAGGATTCGGCAAGTCCATTTATTAGCCTGGCTATCAACGTTAACTTGGACACTGAACCAAAAGGCCTAACCCTTAAACTAAGTAGACAGGGCGCATCATTGTAAGAACCCAGCCTTATGGAGAAGGTGTTCCCTCCTCCAGAGTAACGATTCCAGCATTATTCCAATTTGACCCACCTTAAGCGGTTAGCATTTGTTACCACGGTGACCGATGACATAGCCATGGCTGCACCTGCTATCATAGGGCTGAGTAATATACCAAAAACAGGATAGAGTACGCCTGCAGCAATGGGGATGCCGAGAGTATTGAAAAAGAAAGCACCTAATAAATTTTGTTTAATATTCGTCACTGTAGCTTTTGATAAAGCCATAGCTTCTGGCACTTTCAACAAAGACCCTTGTAAAATAACAACATCAGCGCTTTCAATGGCAACATCCGTTCCGCTACCAATAGCAAATCCAACATCGGCCTGAGCCAATGCAGGAGCATCATTAATACCATCCCCTACCATGCCGACAATTTCACCGGATTCCTGCAATTGTTTTGCCACGGCCGCTTTATCTTCAGGTAGCACACCCGCTCTGACTTCGGTGATTCCTGCTTGTTTTGCAATAGCGTGTGCAGTGACTTCATTATCCCCAGTCACCATAATAATACGCACACCCTGATTAATCAGTTGTTTCACTGCGCTAGCCGAATCTTTCTTAATAGGATCTGAAACCGCAATGATTCCAGCCATGTTATTATCAATTGCTAATAACATGACAGTCTGACCTTGGGCCGAAAGTGCTTCTATTTGCTGTTTATACTTTGCAAATTTAATACCTTTCAAATCCATTAATGCCTGATTACCCAAGTACACTGTCTGCTTATCAATTTTAGCTATAATCCCGTGCCCGGTAATGGCTTCAAAATCAGATGTCTTATCCCGTTTTATTTGTTGTTGCTCTGCTGCACTCAATATGGCGGTAGCCAAAGGGTGTTCGGATCCTGATTCTATACTTGCTGCAAACCGCAAAATAGAAGTCTCATCGTGATCGCCCAATGCAATAACATTCGATACCACCGGTTTACCTTCAGTCACTGTACCTGTTTTATCCAGCATCAGGCAGCTCAACTTTCCTGAACTTTGTAAAGCATCGCCATGACGAATTAAGATCCCCATTTGGGCCGCGCGCCCCACAGCAACCATCACTGAAATAGGGGTAGCCAAGCCCAATGCACAGGGACAAGCAATGACGAGTACAGTCATGGAAGTAACAAAGGCATAAGCCAAAGAAGGGTCCGGCCCTAATGCCAACCAAAGCAAAAAAGTCACGACTGAAATTACCAGCACAAGCGGGACAAAAACACGGGAAATTTTATCGGCTAATTTTGCAATCGCCGGTTTACTGCTCTGCGCTGTACGAACACTATTAATAATTTGAGCTAATGCAGTATCTTGTCCAATGCGTGTTGCTTTAAATAAAAAACTGCCTTTTTGATTCATGCTGCCGGCAACCACTGATGAACCTTCTGTCTTTTCAACCGGCATGGGCTCCCCCGTCAACATGGCTTCATCGATGGTAGAATGCCCTGCGACCAAGATTCCATCTACTGCAATTTTTTCACCCGGTCTGACTCTTAAAGTTTCACCCAAGCCCACTTCTTCAATGGCAATATCCTGTTCTGTTCCATCACGGATGACTCGTGCCGTACGTGGCTGAAGCCCAATAAGCTCTCTAATGGCAGAAGATGTTTTACCTCGGGCTTTGGTCTCTAATGCCGCTCCAAAATTAATAAACGCCAGGATAACAGCCGAGGCTTCAAAATAAGCATGAGGAGCTAAACCTGTTAAATCATTTGCATAAGCTATAACCACACATGAATACAGCCAGGCAGAACCCGTGCCTAATGCAATCAGGGTATCCATATTGGCTTGCCCTAACTTTAATGACTTAACTGCCCCAGAAAAAAAATGTCCTCCCGAGTAATATAAAACAGCTAAAGTCATGACTGCAATAAACGGCCAAAACCATTGTCCAGACAGGGCATCAATATCAGGTAACACAGAAAAATGCCCTAACACCATTAAAGGTATACCGAAAACAGCGGCCACTGCTGCTTTTTTCAGCAACGTCAAATAACGCTGCAATTCCAATACTTCCTGTGCCTCAGGATCATCTAACCCTTCCATAACAGCCGCATCAAACCCTGCATCCTGCACGGCCTTGATTAGCAAGGCGGTTTCCACATCACCATTAACCCTTGCTGAATGATCCGCAAAATTCACGCTCACATCAATCACACCTTCAACGCCACTCAGAGCACCTTCAACAGCGCCCACACAGCCAGCACAATTCATGCCTAATATTGAAAGTTTTAACAACTCATTCCTGGAATTTTCTTGCTTATCAACACTCATCACTTTCCCAAAATAGACTCAGCACCTTATGGTTCTACTAGAAAACCAGCATCAGTTATAACTTGAACAATGGTTTTCAGCGCTGTTTTTGATGGATCAAATGTCACATCCACTTTGTTATCTTTACTTGAGGCAACAACTGTTATAACACCCTCAACATCCTTCAATTTCATACTTACATTCGATTCACAACCACCACATTTCATCCCTGTTACTGCTAGTGAAATTGATTCTGCCATGCTTACTTCCTCTTGTTTGTTGATTGTAAAACCGATTAAATGTCTAGCATAAACATCACTTATAGTGAGGAATACGATATTAATCATTATTCCATGCATAATAATCGAATATAATTACAGCGTAAATAAAAACCTGAAACATTAAGGCGCTTCATTACCCAGTTTATTTCCTGAATGTTGTTGAAAACAACAGCAGAAAATAAAAACACCTTTTATTTCTGACCTGTAGTTTTTTATATCGTCCGTTTCAGCTATAACGTAAGGTTGTCAATTGCCAAAACAGTCACCGGATTTACCAAATAATGAGGCTTTCATGGTCGGCATCCAGACCACAAAAAAAAGCAATAGCACCCGTATTCTTATTGACAGTCGCTGCTGAGCGTTGCTTACAACTGATGGTAAATTTGATGCTGAATGTGGGTTATCGAAGCGTGAAAAAGCAAACAATTTGCCCGCCCAGGTTATCCTTTTTTATTTGCAAGGCGGGAAATAGAAGTCATACTGCTGTATGCTATGAGACCAAATAAAGCGTAATGAAAATATTTTTCAGTACGCTGTTGATATTTCTCACTGGATTAAGTCTAACCCTAAAATAAGAAAACCTTTTTCATTCAATCATCTTGCTATTAAACTCGCTATATGTCTTTAAATAACACTACCAACCAAACGATTGCACTTGCTGGTATTTCCCAGGTCTGCTTGCTTGTTCAACAACTAGCAACTCAAGGAAAGGCTGATGATTCAGCAATAGAAACAAGCATTGCCAGTACGCTTAGAATTGATTCTGACAGTGTGCTCGACATATATGGCGGGCTTCCGGCTATCAAGCCTGGACTAGAGCAGTTACAACTACAAATGACAGGACGACAAATAGCCGATCCAGAACAAGGTCGCTACGCTGCCCAACTGGTTTTTCTGGAAATGCAATTATCCAATCGTCCCGAAATGCTTATGACGATCAAGCGCGGTATTGAAAAAGCAGAAGCACAATCAGCAGGTTTTGGCATCATGCATGAAAATGTGTTGGTTAGTCTAGGCGATCTTTACCATAATACCATTAGTACACTGCATCCTCGTATCATGGTCAATGGAAACCCCGAATTTCTTGCCAGCCCTGATGTTGTTAATAAAATAAGAGCCTTATTACTGGCAGGCATCCGCTCAACGCTACTCTGGCGACAATGTGGTGGTTCCCGCTGGAAGTTTTTATTCTTCCGTAAAAAAATCCAGGATGAAATAAAATTTCTTCTTTCTCAAGTTTAACTCCCCTGATATAACGCGGAGGGTTTGGGCATACACAGAGGATGATACCCCTCTGACTCACCTTTATTCAATGCTTGCCCGGAGCAGTTTATCAGCCCTCAACCCCCGCTCAAAATGTGTAAGACAAGCACTGTCCTGGCATAAGCCCAATCTAAATATTAAAAAAATTAAAGTCAGAACTTGAGATAATGGATTTATGCCTGAATTACCCGAAGTAGAAACAAGCTGTCGAGGCATAAGACCTCATATTGCTGGAAAGATTTTTGCAAACATCATTATCCGACACGCACAGTTACGTTGGCCAATTCCTGAAGACCTTGCTGCACAATGCCGTGGCCATTCGATAAAAAGTGTCAGCAGGCGGGCCAAGTATTTATTACTGGAAACCAGTTCTGATCAAACTATCATTATCCATTTAGGTATGTCGGGCAACGTCCGCATTGTAAACCAACAGCAGGCGCCGGGTAAACATGACCACGTAGACTTTGTTTTTACCGATGGAACCGTGCTTCGCTATAATGATACCAGACGATTTGGCTGTATTTTATTAGCAACAGCACCTATTGAACAACACCGGCTGATTTGTCGACTAGGACCGGAACCTTTATCCTCACAGTTTAATGGTCAGCATCTTTATACCTTATCAAAAAACAAAACAGCCTCCATTAAGTCTTTTATTATGGATGGCCATAATGTCGTCGGCGTCGGAAATATCTATGCCAGTGAAGCGCTGTTCATGGCAAGAATTCATCCTAGCCGACAAGCAGGAAGAATAGCCCTGAAACGATATCAGCAATTGGCAGAATGTATAAAAATCGTGCTACAACAAGCCATAGACCAAGGCGGTACAAGCTTGCGAGATTTTGTGAATGAACAGGGGAAACCCGGCTATTTCCAGCAGTCATTAGCTGTTTATGGCAGAAATAATGAAAGCTGTAAGCAGTGCTCCTCAACTATAAAACAAATAAAAATAGCACAGCGAGCCAGTTATTTTTGTCCTGTTTGCCAAAAATAAGCCGTATTCTAACCTTGCTATCTTGTGTTAAGAGAACCGTACGCCACCTGATAAAATGCTAACTGTTATTACGAGAAGCCATATTTATAAATCAAGCCACCCGTAACAACTAAAGCAACGGTAACCCAGCCTAAAACATCCATATACTGATGCAACCTGGATTCAAGCTTTTCACCTCCTGCGGCTAATAAAAGCGAAACCAGAAAAAAACGCGCACCACGCCCAACCAATGATGCAAGAATAAAAGGTAAAAACAACATCTGTAAAGCACCTGCTGCCAAGGTAAAAACCTTATAAGGTATCGGCGAAAAACCGGCAACAAATATCGCCCAGAATCCCCATTCTTTAAACCAGTTTTCTGCCATGAGATATTTCCCCCAATAATGGGTTTCCTGTAACCAGGGAGAAATTGAATCAAACAAGAAAAAACCGATGGCATATCCCAGCATACCCCCTAGCACAGAAAATACGGTAGTAAACAAAGCCAGTTTAAAAGCCTTATCAGGCATGGCCAGCGCCATGGGAGCCAACATGATATCAGGCGGTATGGGGAAAAATGATGATTCAGCAAAGCTTAAAGCACATAAATACTTCTCTGCGTGTTTGTGTCTAGCCCAAAACAGTGTTTGAACATACAATTTTTTAAACATTACTCTCTCCCTGTTAAAAAAGGCACAAAAGTCACTGCCTCTATAATCTCATCACGATAGCCTGTTTTGCTCCGAACAATTTTATGTAATTCCTGTATGTTAGTGCCGACAGGTATCAGCATAACACCGCCTATAGCCATTTGTTGTAATAATGACGCTGGAATTTCAGAGGGTGAAGCTGTCACCAGAATACCTTCAAAAGGGGCTTTCTCTGACCAACCCCAGCTACCATCACTGTGCTGAAAACTCACATTGTTAATCTTCAAATCCCATAAATAATTTTTTGCTTTCTTTAATAAAGGCCCAATTCTTTCGACCGAATAAACCTTATCAACCAGTTGCGCAAGTACCGCTGTTTGATAGCCACACCCCGTACCTATTTCTAACACGTTTGACAACGGCCCTCCTGCCAATAATAATTCCGTCATTTTTGCCACAATATAGGGTTGTGAAATAGTCTGATTATAACCAATAGGCAATGCCGTATCTTCATAGGAACGACTGGATAAGGCTTCATCAACAAATATATGCCGAGGAGTATCATTCATCACGGCAAGAATGCTAGGATCTTTGATGCCTTGCTGTTTTAATCGCTCAATCATCCTTCCGCGGGTTCTGCGTGAAGTCATCCCTATGCCTTGTAACCGTTGACTCACTATGTATGTTCCTGGCTTATCCAGTGCTCAATTTCTTGCATGGTATCATAACGCGTCAAATCCAGTTGCAACGGGGTTACTGACACATAGCCCTGTTTAATGGCATCAAAATCAGTCCCCGGCCCTGCATCTTGCTCTTTACCCGGAGGGCCTACCCAATATATTTCTCTGCCTCTAGGGTCAGAAGCTTTAATCACCGGTTCGGCTTTATGTCGCTGCCCTAGTCGGGTGATCTGAAATCCCTTTATATCGGAAAATGGCAAGTCAGGTACATTAACATTTAACACGGTATCCGCAGGCAATGGGGCTTTAACAATTTTTTGAAACAATAATACAGCGACCTCGGCGGCACAGTCAAAATGCTTGGGCTCATTGGATGCCAGAGAAATGGCTACCGCGGGCAGCCCCAAAAACCTGCCTTCTGTCGCTGCAGCTACGGTGCCGGAATAGAGTACATCGTCACCCAGGTTTGCCCCATGATTAATCCCTGCAAAAACCATATCCGGTTCTTTATCTAACAAACCAGTAATCGCCAAATGCACACAATCTGTGGGCGTGCCATCAACATAAATAAAACCATTGCCTGCCGTATGTGCTCTTAATGGCATTTCCAGAGTTAATGAATTACTGGCCGCACTCCTGTTCCGGTCTGGAGCCACCACGGAAACATCTGCCAATTTCGATAAAGCTTCCGCTAAAGCACACAAGCCGGTGGCAAGATAGCCATCATCATTACTCAATAGTATGTGCATAAAAGATTAAAACCCTATAAAATCTGCTATCTTAGCAAATAAAATACTTACCTATCAGATATATCATGGTAAAAAAAACACTCTCTTCTGAAGACACTGCTTTATTTCGGAAAACCATAGGCAAAATCAAAGCCATAAAAAGCGATAGTGTACTGTTAACAGACACAAGAAAACCCAAACCTTATCCCCAAACACAAACCTTAAACACGCCTAGTCATTTTGCAGAAGTCATTGATAGCGAAATCGAGAAACTTCACCAGGAAGATAGCATTCGCTTTATCGCACCAGGCTTACAAAAGAATGTCTTAAAAAAACTGCGTAAAGGTTTCTTTGGTCTGGACGCATCAATTGATTTACATGGCCTCAGTAGCCGAGAAGCCGATTTTCAATTATCCCGGTTTTTACAACATAGTCTGGCAAACGGTTATCGTTGTATACATATCATTCATGGCAAAGGTTATCGCTCACCCAATAATCAACCGGTGTTAAAAAATGATATCAATGTCTGGTTACGCCAGCATAAAGAAGTGCAGGCCTTCTGCTCTACCCCACAAAAAGAAGGTGGAACAGGGGCTGTGTTTGTATTGTTAAAGATATCAGAGAAATATGGCGAAGAGGAAGCCCCCCAATACTAAACGATACACGACAAAAGGGATCATACCTACTTTATTCAATAACTGTAAAAACCAGCCGATAGATACATAAGCCACCAAAGCCGACACGAAAGCGCCAATTAAAACCAAATCCCACATCATGGGTGCAGCTGTATTATAAAGTTCCAGCCCCTTAAGCATACCGGCTAAGGCTATCACAGGAATAGACAATAAAAAAGAAAAGCGGGCAGCACTTTCTCGTTTCAGGCCAGTCATTAAACCGGCTGTTATTGTGATCCCTGAACGGGATGTGCCTGGAATAAGAGAAATGGCTTGAAACAAGCCAATTATGACCGCGTCAAGAAGAGAAATACTACGCCTTTGTTCCTTCGCGATTTTTTCTGAAAACCACAGTAACAGGCCAAAAACAATTGTGCTACCGGCAATCACCAAAGGCGACCGGAGCATTGCTTCAACACTATCCGGCAACAATATACCCACTATCCCCACAGGGATCGTTCCTAAAATGACATACCAGGCAAGACGAGCATCATCGGTCATGGCTTTGCCAAAAACAGAACCAAACCATGCCGCTATAATCTGCTTCAGGTCTTTTCGATAATAGGCAACCACGGCCATTAATGTCCCGACATGAACGGCAACATCAAATGCCAGTCCCTGGTCTTCCCAGCCAACTAATACCGGCAGTAAAATCAAATGTGCAGAACTGGAAATAGGTAAAAACTCTGTTAAGCCTTGCAACAAAGCCAAGGCAACCGCCTGAAATGTATCCATACTAAATGTGCGTTGAGGTTAAAAAAAGTATCATACTACCTGAATCCACCGCCTTGCTGCAGCTATAATCCCATCTGTTATTGCAGATTAGACCATGCAATAACAGATTGAACCCTATTCCCTATTAACTTTTGTCGCTGATTTTTTAGCCGCTAAACTTCAACATCCCCCTTGCTTGACAGCGGACCTCTGGATCAAAAACCATAACGGACAACGCCCTTCCTCCTCTACTTATTAATTCTGAGTAGTGGGCGCTCGCACTTCGTGTGTTCATTATGTCATTGTCAATAAAGCTTAAAACAGTAATGCAAGTTTTGAAATTATAACTAGAATTACATAATTAAATAAATGGGGGTTAAATTCAAGTCATCATCCATACTCATCAACAGAACCAGAATTATGTGACTAACCTGGAAGCTATTATCTAAGAACGCACTCAAAAATTACGGGTATTCCCACTATCTGATCTATTGCAAATAAGAATAAATTGTTTGGACTAGAGACCCGCTGAGACAAGCCCTTGCAAACTGTCCGTGCTACCCAACATAAATCAACTACGATTAAGCATGAAAACTGCTTGCTAAACGACTTTTTCCTGAAAATACTTTTCTATTACTCCTTTCGATACTTTCATATAAGAAGCATTATTTAATTTAACCCAGAGATTCGTCACGAAATAGCCATGAGGCATTTTTGGCCCTTGCTCAAGGTAAGGCATATTTTGAAATGAAGTTGATGAATTCTGGTGATGCGCAATATGGTTTGATAAGCCCACTAAAGCATATTCCGTAAAACTGGACTGGTTAACCCAGGCAAGCGTCCCCTCATCTTTACCTTGCTCAAGCCCCCAATGTTGATAATAATTTATGGTCTCTAGCAAACGCACTGCTGATAAAGCCTGGAATAGAAAAATAAAGGCCGCAGCCCAGCCAAAGTTAATGAGTATGACAATAACCAGCATACCTTCAACAAGCAAACCCTGTAATACTGTGTTTGCCAGCCAATGATAAGGCCGTCCCGCTAATGGAGTAGCATCTGTTCGCTTCATTGCTGATTGCCAGGCATATTTAAAGTGCCCTACTAATACACGTTTCCAATAATCATTAAAGCTTTCATCTAGACACGCTGTGGCAATGTCATGAGGTGTAGCGACAGTCAAGTGGTGATTTCTCAGGTGGGAAATAATAAAATGTTCATAACATACTGTATATAGTATCAATCGCCCCATAAGCCGCATGTAACTCTGGCGACGATGTATCAATTCATGTGCCACTATGATGGCTGAACTTCCTGAAGTCGTGCCCACCAGTATTCTTAAAACAATCAAATTGACAATTGAAGTCAGAATATCATGCAGGGAATCCCATTGTAATTGACTGGCATAAATGAGCATTAAAGCCATTATCAAAAAATGTATCGCCGTTAGGACATATAAAATAACATCATAAAAATTGCGAGCAATCCTTTTCTTGGCAACAGCAGAATTAATTTTTGGACTGAAATAATCGATCAGAATGATTAGCCAGAGTGATAGGGTCCACGCTAATACATCAATGACATCATGAGGGCCTGTGTATAAAAATATAAGCACACAACAGGGAAAATATAAACTGACTAAATATTTTAAATGCGTCGCCATGGCTAATTAATTCCCTGAGTACTTTTTATACTGAGCATGATATTTAGCCCCTAAATATCGCATGGGAAGCGCCAGCTTAAACCGGGTTCCAACATAACGTAACGAGGCATACCCACAACAAATTCGCTGCCAATGTTTATCGACCTCCTCGTTGTCAGCTGTGTTTTGCTGAACCTGATCCAGATAAAGTTTAACGGCTTTTTTCGCTAAAAAGGTATGGCCAGAAGCATAATTATCAATTGAAATATGAATACTGGCAATAGTAGGGTCTATCTCCCAATAATTCCAATCATCCACCAGTTGCATATAGCTTTTACCCAGGCCACTTAATTCAATAGCCATATTCAGACCCAATAATTCGGGTAAAAAACGCACGGGAAAATGGGACAAAGCGAGCATAAAAACAGGTAAATCAAAGGCACTGTCTATAAAACCTGGGTGACTGATAAATTGTTGGCTAGTAACCGGTGGCACGGATATCGATAAACTGTCTAACAGTTGCTGAAATATATAAGCATGATTTTTTTCAGACACACCATTACCGATTTCATCCCTGTAGATACTGAACAAAATTTCAGCTATGGCAGGATTGATATTTTCCACAGCAAGACTGTGCTGCAACCAGCAACCATCGAGTAATATCAGTGGAGCAATCTGTTCCAGCCCCCATAAATAAGCTTCTTTGGATGTTTTTGGCGGGCCCTTTAACGGTCTATAGGCTGCCATTTCTTGATGATAAATATCAGCGATATAAGCGTCAAATTGTTCATGACTGTATGTTTTAAAAGGCACATGGCAGAAGAAACCACAAAATCTTAACAGCTTCTCCACCCTATTTCGAGCGCTGGATAATACCTCAGGAAACAAGTCCGCATTGACTAAATAATAGTAAAGCCCTCTATTATTCAAATTTTCATAATTATCAGTACCGGCAACGGATGCGTCAACCCGCACATTGTCGGTTACCGATAAATCGCCAACAGCATGCAACACACCAGCTGTGATCTCATCGCTTTGTAACCAGGCCAGTAATAGTGCACGTTCAGAATTATTCAGCACCCCCGACATGGCACCTTCATCGGCAAAAAGTTTTAACAAGAGACTCTGTTCGGGTCTGTGTTTATCGACATAATTAGAGTGTCTTAAAACACTCAGAAATGCCTGACTATTTTCTGGCAAGCCAGAAAACCACTGATCTAATGAAATACCATCGATCTGGATATGAGAATGATGTCCCATAGCCGCCACAGATTTCTGCTGAAATAATTGAGCCACCCTCTGCTGAATTGTCGGCTGACATTGCAAATGCTGATTGAAGCGATCTCGACACTGTTGCATTTGCTGATAAAAAAGAAAAAAACCATGCTGTATTCGCCTCCATAACTCAGTGCTTTGTTTAGCGTTTGACGCTTGAGAAAATAAAGCCAAATGGTCCGTTATAGCTTTTTCTATGCTACTGCACTGATACCTCAATTGCTGTTGTCGCAGCTTAAAAAACACAGGAGGTAATTGATGATCAGGAAAACAGACTTCCAGCCATGTAGGCATCTGACAAAATGCTAATGTAAAACCTAAAATCTCAGCAAATAAAAGTCGTGGAAAACGTTTTAACGCAAGCTGGATTGAGGCGAAATGAAAGACTTCGTCAAAAATATCAGTCTGATCTGAAAAATCCTGCGTATATAAAACCGGATGTTTGATCCCGGTCATCAGTAATAATGACCGGTAAGACTCAGCTACATTAATTTCACCTTGGCCATTGCTGTTTAAGTATAGCGACATGAGTTGTACTGCTACCGGACTTTGACACGCTGAAATTTGAGCGATATTGTGCAACCAGCACGGTTGTGTGAGCTGGATAGCAACGCTCTGTCTAAGGCATTCCTGTTGATTCTCAATATTCGAAAACTGCGAAGATAAAGGCGCAATAGGGGGGGGGGGTAAATGTAACAATGCCTTAGCATCATATTGACGACTCATAGCAGAGCTATAGCAATGCCCCGCAGTTTTCAAGTTATCACAGACAAAGTGATAAGCTAAAGCAGAAATTTTATGTTCGTTTTCCGGCTGATTAAGCAGATAGAATAACTGTCGGCTGCTTATCTTGTTAGCAGTGCTTAAATCAGGATCAAAAGATACTCTATTTAAAGAAGTATGTAGTGATGGGGCAAAGACATGACCATGATAATTCATGATGCAGTGGGTTTGATGTAGGATAGATGAGAAACAACTAAATCTGGGGTTTCAGGTCTGGCTGGGTTGCTCTATTCGCTCAACCCAACCAAAACATCTGTTTTATTTAATTAGCCATAGTCAGTAAATATTTTTCAACACCTGTGGCATTAGCGATGGCTAACTCTTTTTCACGTATCGCCTGTTGCGCCATATACCTATCAACACTACTTAACGGCTCAGGTACTTTGATCACTTCAGGTCTGGATTGTAAATATTTTTCTACGCTAGAAAGCTGAGTAGCTTCCTCAGAAACCTCTACATTCTGCTGCTTTGCCGACAGATATTTAGCAACCCCTGACACAACCGGTTCTTTTTCGAGTAGAGTTTGATCTTCCAGTTTCTCAATGTCAGGTCGATCTTGCAAATATTTAGCAACACCGGTAGGTTTGTTATCATCAGCTATAGCTTGTTGTTCCTGTACATATCTATCAACCGATGATTCACCACCCCTAGCAGGAATAAATTCACCTTCCAGACTCTTCTCGATAATGCTGGATGCCGCATCAACCATAGAACGAACAGAGGCTAAATATTTAGCAACACCGCTGACTTCAGGTTTATATTTATCCGCCACTGCTTTCTGCGTGACATATTTAGCAACACTACTGACTTGAGGTGCTGATTTGGCAGCTTGAGCTTGTTGTTGCAGGTATTTTTCCACACTGCTGAGTTTAGGTGCTGATTTGGCAGCGATGGCCTGGTTTGTCAAATACTTTTCAACACGGCTAAGCTTCGGTTTTTTACTGGCTTCAACAATTTTTTTAGCCAGGTATTTATCAACACTGGTGATTGTGGGTCTACTTTTTTCTAACTCTGCCTGTTTTTTGGCATATCTTTCAACCGCAGATAATGTCTGCTCACTCTCTGCATCTAACTCTGCCATGCCTAGTTCAATTCTGGCTTCAGCTTCAGCAATGACAGCAGCTTCAGCTTCATCGGCTAATCTTTGTTGGGCAAGAATAGCCTGCTCTTCTAAATATCTTTCAACGATCATGGCAGCAGCTCTCTTTTTCTCTGCAATCTCTTGCTCAAGTTGATATTTTGCAACACCTGACAAGCTAGAACTTACCCTTGAATCTGCTATCTTTTTGGCCAGATATTTGCCGACAGAAGTCGTTTCTTTAACAATGTGATGAGAAGCCACATATTTATCAACACTACTTAATGCCACGGGAGCTTTGACAATCCTAGACTGCGCTTGCAAATATTGATCAACGCTACTGGTCGGTACAACACTGTTGGCAACCACGAGTTGATTTGCCATGTATTTTGCAACACCACTTGGAGCATCTTCAACTTGATTCCGTACATATCGGGAAACACCTGAAACAACCACTGCATCAGTATTTGCCAGATAATTTGATACACCCGTTTTAACTGGGATATTATCCAAATATTTATCTACGCTACTGCTAACAGGTAAATTATCTACATATTTTGCAACACCCGTTAAACTGCTTGAACTATCAGAAGACACAGGAGAAAGTGTCTCTGCTCTGTATATTTCAGAATCTGGTCGTTTTTCAGAGAAGAACGGCAAAGCCGCTAATAAACCACTCATCGAATTATCCCTCTTTTACTTATTATGTTAGGAATCAAATTGATCGTTGTAGATAATACACTAGAACAAAGAAACTGTCAGAGAACATTATCTACAAAAACCCTGCTTTCCGGAAGACAATACACCCTTCTAACTAATACCAGGAAAAGTTGAGAAAGCTGTATTGTCTTTCAGAAAATGATGTTAATTACAGAACATCTTTCACGGTTTTGACTACATTTTCAGCTGTAAAGCCGAAATGCTCTAGAACCACACCACCCGGTGCTGATTCGCCGAAGGTGTCAATCCCTACTACACCACCTTCTAGCCCCACATACTTGCGCCAGTAGTCGCTCA
>Ga0310122_10000149_pt1 | contig 44617 bp, 44 predicted proteins | sample CB6_Bottom_1051__FD_203503 | JGI IMG/M metagenome (GOLD analysis project Ga0310122, IMG submission 203503) | Marine microbial communities from Western Arctic Ocean, Canada - CB6_Bottom_1051 | ecosystem: Environmental > Aquatic > Marine > Oceanic | place: Canada: Western Arctic Ocean | collected...
AAGCAGGAATCTAACGTACGTTCATACTCGAATAGTTTTCCAGTCACTTTTGCTAAATCAAAAGGCTGCTGGCTTGAAACAAAACAAGGTGATCGTTACCTCGATTTTCTTGCTGGAGCAGGATCTCTCAATTACGGTCACAACAATCCAATACTAAAGCAAGCTCTACTTGAGTACATTGAAATGGATGGAATTACACATGGCTTAGATATGCATTCAGAAGCCAAAGCTGAATTTCTAGAAGCTCTTAGTCGCTTTATTTTGGAACCTCGAGCATTAGATTACAAAGTTCAATTTACCGGCCCGACAGGAACAAATGCGGTTGAGGCAGCGATTAAATTGGCAAAAAAAGTGACAAGTCGAAGCAGTATTGTTGCATTTACCAATGGTTTTCATGGCTGTACAGCGGGTGCATTGGCTGCTACGGGCAACCAACACCACAGGCAAGGTGCGGGCTCAAATCTCAACAACGTTACGCGTTTGCCATTTGAAGGTTACGCTGGAATTGATGGTTTAAAATTATTTGAAACGATGTTAGCCGATAATTCCGCAGGTATGGATAAACCTGCCGCCGTTTTATTGGAAACGGTTCAGGGTGAAGGCGGGTTAAATGTCGCTTCAAATGAGTGGCTACAGAAGTTAAGCAAAATCTGTAAAGCCCACGATATCCTATTTATTGTGGATGATATTCAAGCCGGTTGTGGTCGAACAGGAACGTTTTTTAGCTTTGAACCTTCAGGTATAAAACCAGATATCGTTACGCTATCTAAGTCGATAAGTGGTTATGGCTTACCGATGGCTGTGGTTTTATTAAAACCTGAACTAGACAAGTGGGAGCCGGGAGAACACAACGGCACCTTCCGTGGTAACAACCATGCGTTCATTACTGCTGCGAAAGCGTTAGAAATGTATTGGTCAAATGATGATTTTGAAAATCATATTCAACGTAGCTCAAGTATGGTCGGTGATGTCATTCAACGCAATCTCAAGCGTTTCCCTGAGTTATTTGTTCAACGCAAGGGACGCGGAATGATGATTGGCATTGAATGTAAAGATGGAAACACTGCTGATGAGATTGCGAAAGTGTGTTTTGACAAGGGCATGGTAATTGAAACCGCAGGTCCAAACGATGAAATCTTGAAGTTCTTTTGTCCATTAACCATTTCAGAATCGGAATTGATGCAAGGTTTAACTATGTTCGAAGACTCAGTTGAAGTGGTAGCAACCAAGCATTTCAAGAAAGCATCGTAATAGGGAGAGTAAAATGATTGTTAGAACACTTGATGAATGTCGTAATAGCGAAAGACGTATTGTATCGGATAACTGGGAAAGCACTCGCATGTTATTGAAAGATGACAATATGGGATTTTCTTTTCATATCACAACAATCTACGAAGCGACAGAAACACATATCCATTACCAAAACCACTTGGAGTCTGTGTTTTGTATGAGTGGTGAAGGGGAGATTGAAGTCGTTGGTGGTAAAACTTACCCAATCAAACCCGGTACGCTGTACATCCTAGATAAGAATGACGAGCATTATTTACGCGCATATAAAAACAAAGAAATGACAATGGCTTGTGTGTTTAACCCACCAATTACTGGCGCTGAAGTACACGATGAAAACGGCGTTTATCCACTCGTTGATTAACCCATATCTTCAGGGGTGATATCTCACCCCGCTCCCTATTATTTCGTCTTTAATCTCTTCAAGAACAAAAGGTCTTTTATGACATTTACCGTAGAAAAAATCGGCGGTACATCAATGACAGCATTTGATGCTGTGCTCGACAATATTATTCTCCGCCCTCAAAATCCGTATAACCGAATCTTTGTTGTGTCCGCATACAGCGGTATGACGGATGCATTGTTGGAATGTAAAAAAACAGGTAAGCCTGGTATCTATCAATTGATAGCGATGCGTGACGATTCGTGGAAGGATGCTCTATCTTATATTGAACGCCGCATGCTATTGACCAATGAGCATATTTTTGCGGATCCAATGAATCGTATGAGAGCTGATAAGTTCATCCGGTCTCGTATTTCAGAAGCTAAAAACTGTATCACTAACATTCTTGAAACGTGTCAATACGGACAGTTTTCACTGCGACATTATTTACCACAGATTAGAGAGTTTCTTTCTTCAATTGGAGAGTCTCATAGTGCATACAACACGGCTTTTAAATTAAAAAACATTGGTATAAACTCGACCTTTGTTGACCTTTCTGGTTGGGACAACAAAACCCCTCAAAGTTTGGACGATACCATTAGAGAGGCTTTCTCTGACATTGATGTTACTGAGGAGCTTCCCATAGTAACTGGTTATGCATATTGCAAAGAAGGTTTGATGCATACTTATGATCGTGGTTACAGTGAGATGACGTTTAGTCGTATCGCTACTATTACTGAGGCATCATTGGCGATCATCCATAAGGAGTATCATTTTAGTTCGGCTGACCCAAAAGTCGTTGGTGTAGGTTCAGTTAAACCGATTGGGGCAACCAATTATGATGTTGCCGATCAACTGGCTAACCTTGGTATGGAAGCTATTCACTCTAATGCGGCTGCTGGGTTACGAGAAAGTGGCATAGAACTGCAAATCAAAAACACTTTCGAGCCAGAACATGAGGGAACACTGATTTCTTCTGATTACCGACCAGACACTAATCACATTGAGATCATTGCCGGAAAACAGAAGGTATATGCGTTACACGTTTTTGACCAGGGAATGGTCGGTAAGGCGGACAATGTTAGTTATGAGTTAATGGAGATTATCGCAGATGCTAGAGTGAGCCTTATCGGTAAAGAGATGAACGCCAATTCTATTACCTATTATCTAGGTGGTAGCACCGAGAGTTTAAACAAGGTGTCTTATAAAGCTGAGAAACGTTACCCTCAGGCATCTATTTCAGGTCGAATGGTCGCTATAATTTCAGCGATCGGTTCTCAAATTGATACCAATAAAACGCTCGCTAATGGTGTATTGGCTTTGATGAATCATAGTGTTACGCCTATTGCATTACATTCGTCTATGAGAAACGTAAATGTGCAATTTGTTGTGAGTGATGACAAGTATCAACAAGCGATTTGCGCGTTGCATGAAGAGTTCTTTGATCAAGATAAAAGAACCGAGACATCGGTGAATGCAGCATGAAATGTAACAGTGGAGGGCTCACCCTCCACTGTTACATTTTCATGGCAAAGCAAAACATCAACTGCAAATTAACGATCGCCTGTATCTATTTTGATCACACAGATGCAGTAAACGTTACTTGATTTTCGTGTTGATACTGTACTTTCTTTAATTAATCGGTGAATTATTAAGTATTCGGTTATCGGCTATTTCACCTTTCACCTTTCACATGGCAACATGAGATATGAGTATTACTACTCTTGATACTTATCGAGCTTGTTATAAAGCGTTTTGATGCTGATTCCCAAGTCTTGTGCTGTTTCCTTTTTGTTGCCTTCATTTTCTTCGAGCGTATTGATAATCGCCGCTTTCTCAATCTTCTCGAGAGAAACACCTGCCGGAACCATATCCTCAACGGTAGTCCCTGTTTCTAAAGGAGGAGTATCAAAAATTAGGTGTTCATCTTTAATCGTCTCATCTGCCAATATAAAAGCTCTTTCAATACAGTGCTTTAATTCCCTGACATTCCCTGGCCATGCATGGGCTGATATTTTTTGAAGCGCTGATGTGAAAATGGTCTTCGCAGTGGTTTCATTTGCGTTGCGATGAGCAATAAAATGTTTTGCTAAGCCGACGATGTCGTCGCCTCTTTCACGCAATGGAGGGACATGTATGGGGAAGTGAGCCAACCTGAAATAGAGATCCTCTCTCAAAAACTGTTCTTCAATAGCGACTTGTGGATCTCGGTTTGTCGCTGCAATGACTCGAGTATTAGCGAGACTCGTTGCATTACTGCCTACAGGGCGATATTCACCTGTTTCTAAAACTCGTAGTAATTTGACTTGGTGCTCAAGTGGCATTTCGGTGATTTCGTCGAGAAACAATGTGCCACCTTCCGCTTGCCTAAACACCCCTTGGTGTGTGCGATTCGCCCCTGTAAAAGCGCCTTTTTCATGACCAAATAATTCACTATCAACTAACTCAGGGCTGATAGCACCGCAGTTGATCGCAATAAAAGGTTGGTTTTTACGATCACTGGCAAGGTGGATCGTTTGTGCGACTAATTCTTTACCTGCCCCACTTTCGCCCACAATCAAAACATTGGTGTCAGTCTTCGCGACTCTTCTTAAAGTTCGATACAGCTTATGCATGGGCTTAGAAGAACCGACTAACATACCGAACTGGTCTAAATCGCTGGTAGACACTTTACGCCCTTCTTCCTGCTTCTGGAGGAAGTATTGACTGAAGTCTGCAAGGGTATCTTCCAATATTTGCATGTCGACGGGCTTTCTATAATGGAAGATTGCGCCATGGTTCATCATCATGTCTAAATTTTTGTTTGGCGTACCTGTACTGATAATAATCAAGTCCATTTTGTCTAATCCTGTTGCACTCGATAAGGACTTAAAATCATCGGTAGTAAATCGAGAGACTTCAACAATAGCAGTATCTGGTTGTAGTTGTTGTAGCTTGTCAATCCAATGAACATCCATAGTACTTTGAATTATTTCAAAGCTTGATAATTCATCTAGAGAGTTTATTTGAGACCGCAATAATTCATCTTTTAACTCTATAAACAGTGTCGGTAATGACATGATTTAACTCTCTTTTTGTACGACAGGAAACGACCTTGATAATAACATGATGTCCTTCAAATACGAATCTATCGTTTACTATACGCCATCTTTTAAATGTAGTTACAATATTACTAATAGTAGACGTGGCTAATTAATAGTATTTATACTAATTATTCTAGGATCTCCATTGATGATAATTTTTACAAAATACTAGTGTAATTAATACACCTCCGATTATTTTACCAATGGTAAATTTTTAAAATTAAAGTGTAAATCCTTTATTTTCAGTTAGTTAAAAAGTTGGCATGCTGGTTGCAATTGTACACAAGTGTCAGTTAACTAGAGGAAATAATTAATGAGAAATACTACAAGTAAAATATTATTAGCTACTTTGATTGCAACTTCTTCATCAACTGTTTTTGCTAATAGCATGTGGGAAAAAGAAACTTTCGATGCGTGGATTGATGGAAAAGCAGAAACGACTTTATTACTGAATACTAATTTAAACTCATTTGACATCAACACCTACGTTAAAAATCGAGTGGTTACTTTAACTGGCTCGGTTAAAAATGAAACAGAGAAAGATTTGGCAGAAGAGTTAGTGCTAAGCCTAGATGACGTTAAGTCTGTAAAAAACGAACTTACAGTGATTGATGAAGACAAAGAAAAAACACCCGCAGCCGTACAAGCTTTGACTGATGCTCACATAAAGACACTGGTAATCACTCGTTTATTAATGAATACCAATGTTAGTGGTAGCGATATTCAAGTTGAAACCGAAAACAGTGTGGTTATCTTGAAAGGTTCAGTTTCATCAAGCAGTGAACACGACTTAGCTTTATCTATAGCAAATAATACCCCGAATGTAGAGAGAGTGGTGGATAAATTAAATATTATTTAACCTCTCTACAATTGGTAATTTATTAAAAATTGGGGAATAACGATGATTCGCTGGTCGCTAATATTTTTTATTGTCGCAATTATTGCCGCCCTATTGGGATTTAGTGGTATCGCTGGGGCTGCTGCGACAGTAGCAAAGATCATATTTTATATATTTGCAATATCACTACTGGTTTCAGTGGTAATTATGTTGCTGAATAAAAACAAACATTAGGAGTTTATATGAACATCAAATCGAACGCTTACCGTTTTTTAACTATTGTGGGTATTACATTTGCACTTGCGGCATGTAGTGATGAAGGTCCGATGGAACAAGCCGGGGAAAATGTAGATGAGGCTGTAGAGGATACTCAAAACGCAATAGAAGATAGCTGTGAAAATATTAAAGAGCATTTAGATGCGAAAGATGAAGATTGCTAGAACTGTCATCTAGAGTGCAATGAGATGCCAAAATCCTCATAAAAATAAACCAATGAAGTAGGAATTAGACATGAAAAATATATTTGATGTGCTCAAAGACAGTCATGAAAAGCAACGACTTTTGATGGATGCGTTACTCCAAACTTCGGGAGACACACAAGCTAGGCAAGAACTCTATGTTAACCTTAAGGATGAGTTAACCAAGCATGCGATTGCAGAAGAGCGCCATTTTTATGCACCTTTGATCGAGAGTGATCAATCCATTGACATGACTAGACATGGAATCGCTGAACATCATGGAATCGACAAAATACTCGCTCAACTCGATGATACAGAGATGTCTTCACCAGCTTGGCTTGTTTTAATGAAAACATTAAAAGATAAGGTTGAACATCATTTAGAAGAAGAAGAGCAGCGTTTTTTTCAAACCGCAGGTCGAGTCTTAGATACTGAACAAAAAGAAACATTAGCTCGTAAATATGAAAAAGAGGTTGCTTGAATCACGAAGTAATCAAATTCTTTAAATAAGTATAAAACTGCTTTGTTATCAAGGTAAGGGCTCATTCTTGAGCCCTTCTTTTATTTAATTTAGAGATAGATAAATTTACGGATAAATATATTTAAATTCACGGATAAATTAAGGCGTAACATGTTTATTATTAAATATTATATGCTTCTTGCTATAGCTTGTTTTTTTGCTGCTGCTCTTATACCACAGCTAATAATCCGTGGTGTTTTTGCCTGGTGTAGTTTGTCGATGTTCATCGTTAGTGTTGCCTACATCTTCGATATGCCGTCAATATTTAGGAAGACTAGCGATGGGAAAATAGTGTGGTGGATTAGATGGATCTTCATTCCATTCTTCTTAGGTGTTCGACTGTACAATGCATGGGCAATTAAAAGAGATAAAGTTGAACCAATACAGAAGGTTGGAAAAGGTTTATATGTATCTCGTCGTTTGTTCCCTTCAGATTTATCGTTCTTAGAATCTCAAAACATCCATTGTATTGTAGATGTTACAGCTGAGTTTTCTGGTTTAGAAAGTGCAATGACCGGTGATCAATTTCGCTATTTAAACACCCCGGTTCTTGATCATAAAGTCCCTAAAATGCATAAGCTTAAACATGCTATAAATTGGATCGATACCCAAATCAATCAATCTAGATCGGTTGTTGTGCATTGTGCTCTCGGTCGAGGACGTTCTGTCTTTGTCGTAGCTGCCTATCTTTTAGCAAAAAATCCGTCACTTACTGTAGAGCAGGTCTTGAAAAGTATTAACGACGTGCGAAGTACAGCCCAATTGAACCATCTACAACTGAAAACACTTCAAGCAATCAGTGATAAAGGTTTGCTCACTCTTGGCCATAAAGCTTGCCTTATTGCCAACCCTGTTGCAGGTGGTGGTAAATGGTTGGCGAATGAACAACAGGTTATTCGTGAACTTACGAGAAAGTACAGTTTAGATATTTTTCTTACTAGCCAAGAAGTATCAGCAGAAATATTAGCTAAGCAGGCCAAAGACCGGAATACTGCGCATATTATCGTTGCAGGTGGCGATGGGACGGTTAGTGAAGTCGCAAGGCAAGTTAGGAAGACTGATACACAACTCGGGATTATACCTTTGGGTACCGCGAACGCTCTATGTCATATGCTTTATGGATTGACCTCGAAAATATCGCCTGTTGAAAAAGCGTGTGAGGCTATTTTATCTGGCAACTCAAAAAGAATCGATCTGGCGTTCTGTAATCAACAACCAATATTACTGCTTCTTGGTATTGGGTTTGAAGAACAGATGATCGATTACGCACATCGAGAACAAAAAAATGAAAAAGGGCAATTCGCGTATTTGACTGGGTTCTTCAATGCAGTAATCACCGACGATAATCAACACTTTCAAATTTCAATCGATGACCAACCATCACAAAGTATGAAACTACAAAGTTTGGTCGTGGCGAACTCTTCCCCTTTTAGTACTGTGCTTGCTCAAGGGGGACAGCCTCCTAGGCCGGATGATGGGAAGCTGCATATTACCTATTTGGAAAACACAAATTCACTTAGTAAACGAGCTATCGCTCTATCTGATCTGTTGTTATCGAGTCTCGGAGCGAAAGAACAAGCTAGTTACTTTACTTATGCTTCGGCACAGCTCGTTAAAATTGATTCTGACCGACCTATTTCATACGTGATTGATGGAGAGACGTATTCGGCTGATTCACTGGAGATAAGTATTGATAAGCAAGCCTTAACGGTTTGTATTCCATAAATGTATTGAATAATCCGCATATTGAATAATCCGCATATTGAATAAGAAGGAGACACCATGGAAATGAATCTCTCTTTTAACTTAGAGAAGTTTCAGCATCTGATAGAGGGTAAGTTAGAGCATTGGTTAGTTGAAGCAATTAAACTTATCCCTAACCTGATTGTTGCTTTTGTTACGTTTCTTATTTTTATCTTTGTTGCCAACATAAGCGGTAAGTTGTTTAAAAGATTGAGCAATAGAGTTGTCGACTCTCAAGAAGTCATTAACTTACTGGCTTCTATTGTTAAGGTTACCATTGTTACTATTGGATTTTTTGTCGCGTTAGATTTTGTTGGGCTCCAAGGTACGGTTACATCGTTGCTTGCCGGTGCCGGTATTCTAGGCTTAGCTATCGGTTTTGCTTTTCAAGATATGACTGAGAACCTCATTTCAGGTATTACAATGAGTATTCGTAAACCTTTTAAAATTGGCGATGTTGTTGGTTCCAACGATGTCATGGGTACCATAGTCAAAATAAACTTACGAAATACACTGGTTGAAACGTTCTCTGGTCAACACGTCATGATTCCCAATAAGATGGTTTTCCGAAATATTTTGACGAACTACAGTCGAAAAGGACGAAGAAGGGTCGAGATCCCTGTGGGGATTTCCTACGCAGACTGTCCCAAAAGAGCCGCTGAGGTGATAACCAAAGCGATAAACCAAAAGTCTTATGTTAGTCGGAAAGAAGATACGACGGTTTACGCTTCAAGCTTTTCTGATAGTAGCGTTAACTTATTGGTTTGGTTTTGGATTGAGTACCCAGGAGGTTTTGGTTATATGGACGCAAAGCACGACGGTATTATAGCGGTTAAAGAGTCATTATCAGAGGCTGGAATGACAATACCGTTTCCGATTAGAACACTTGATTTTGATCCCAAAGGCGGTAAAAGTCTGTCTAGAATGATGACTGGGGCTGTCGATGACGCTTCCTAGAATAACATAGCGGTCCCTCTCGTAAAAAAGCGTCAAGGCAATATGCCTCGACGCTTTTTATTTTGAGTGATGTCAGAATTAGATCAGAATTAAACCTAGATTATTCCCACTGTTTAATGATTGTGTTGTAGGCTTTGATTCTCTTCTCAAGTTAATTAATCGTATCTATTTTAGATGGGTTATATCTGTTACAAATGCTTTGCTATCTCATCATTTTCAACTTGCAACGCCGCAACCCAATAGGAGAAAAAAGCAGACATATGTTGATTGTTAAACTTTCTAATAGTGTTTTTGAGGTAAGAAATTAGGCTTAAATTACTCTGGTACATATCGTTATAACTAACAATTAACGCAGGGGGCTGACTCAATATGTCATTGTCATTAACTTCATTGTTAATGCAGAACTTGGTGTTTACTTCGTTTATTAATGAACGTTCAACTTTTATAAATCGATTTGCAGCTCTTGCAATGTTCCCATGTGCTTTCTGTTCAATTAGGTCAACACATGAGAAGTAGTGATCTTTCAATGTACATAGTATTTTTTCTATGCCTTTATAGTGAATTACCTCAAGGGGATCATTGTCCTTTTTAAACAACATATCATTACTCCTTTTCATCTCAGTAGTATTTATAATTTCAGTTGATTTATAAGAATTTAAATAAGCCTTTTCTTTGATTCTGATTTCCAACCATCATTCGCTAATAACTAATTCTGACGCATGTTGTGTATTTGGTCTCGACATGATTCCATTTCATTTTTTACCACTTTTAATCTTCTTCTCCCTTCTAAATCAGGGTTAGTTTCTAGCAGTGATTCAATGTCGGTAATGATCTTTGTCTCGACACCTTCTAGGTGCTTTAAATAGAGCTCTTGATTGTTTTTACCTTTTGTATCTTCCGCTTCAATACAGCGCTCTCTGGCATTTATCGTATAACTAGCGGGTATCTGTTCTTGATGTATTTTTGAGTAGTAAGTTAAAGATTGTAACTTTAACTCTGCACATTTCTTTACCGTGTAGATATCAAAAAGATTTTTTGCCATCTTTTCACTTCTTATGTTGGATATCGCTTTTTCGTAAATAATATTTCCACTTTTTATCAGGTTAACAATAGATAATATACTTTGGTTTCTCATGAATCCTCATTTGGTTCTAAGCTGCATTTGGTACATTGCATTTTTTATGCCAGTTAACAACCCTATATTCAGCTTGTTTCGTCTAAGGTTTTACTTTGTTTTTGTAAAAAATACATTAATAGATGTTTTCTAGTGAAATTATTACATTGATTAATGCCATTTATTAATGATATGGGAGCTTATCTTCAATAATTCTGGTACTTGTGAAAGTTGGCACGATGCTAGCATTGATTATTAAAGTAGCTAGAGATTAATAGTATTAATATTATTCCCTGGCTTATGATAATCAAATAAGGAGAAAACTTATGCCAAAGTCAAACGCTAAAAATTCAGAAGCCAAACAACAAATTGAAGAAACTTATGAAAAAGCTGAAGAGGCCGCAGTAGAAGTTATCGAAAATGTGAAAGAGGCGGTCCATGAAACTCTCGAGGCCAGCTCTGAAAGTGTGAAGAACACGTCTGAGAAAGCGGAAAACATCATTAAAGAGCGTCCATTATTGAGTGTTGGCTGTGCGTTTCTCGCTGGTTGGGCTGTCTCGAAGTTAATCAAATAGCCATATATCAACATCGCAATTGAGAGAGCACCGTTATGCAGGTAAATAGTCAAAATGATCCAGTAAACTCTGCCAATGATAAATCGAGCGATCGTAAGGTGGATGATCTTAAACGTTCTGCTTCTGAGTTAAATGGATTGTGGAAAGACTTAGCTATATTACAGACACATACCCAGCAATGGTCTCAATCGACCTTAGAGCTTTTCTTATTGGAGTTTCGCAATAGTGTTGATGCATTTAAAAAGCGTCTTGTGTTTCAGTTCCTCTTTGTTGCGTTGTTACCGCTGTTTCTTTTTAGTATCGCCGTCGGTGCTGGAGTAGTGATCTACTACTTCACTTTGAATCTGTTAGCGGGTTACGGCGCGTTTATATTCACACTCGGTTTGATTCTAATATGCTTGGTACTTCGTTCTAGTTACTTAAAGCAATTTATAGGTTTTGAATGTACGAAAGAGCAATTGAAGGAGGGGTTACATGTCAGCACTCAAAAATCGACAAAGACAGATTCAAATGAAAAGACTTGAGGGGAGAAGTAGAGCTCGTCAAGTTGCACTTTGTATGGGACTTATTCGTCACAAAGGAAAAGAGTTTGTTCACAAGTACCCCTTGTATGCTCTTGGCATCACAGGCCTTGGTGTTGTAATTTTGAATCGAACTCATCGTTTTAAATCGTCTGTTTTTGGTTATAAACAGCTATCGCTAATACTTAATTTACTTAAGTAACCATCATTTTTAATTCAAGTTAGTGTTGGCTGACGGTATCGAGTGCCTGATTCAAATTGACGAAGCCTCAAAAACAAAACCTCCTACTCATAGGAATAAAATGACATCAAAAAAATACAGTATTCTTAGACAACGAAGTGTGTTGCAAACTAGTTTTATGCTCCTTGCTGTTCTCATGATGTCTATTTTTACATTACATATCGCCAAGCCATTTTTGTTGCCAATCATCTTTGGTGCTTTTATTTCTTTGCTATGTAGCCCTCTTGTTAACTACCTTACTCGCTTCGGTATCCCTCGAGTCATTAACGTAATGGCTGTACTTATTGGTTTTATTGGCTTTGTTGTGATTAGTTTGAATATGTTGAGTGAGCCCGCTCAGCAATGGTGGTCAAAATTACCAATGTTGGTTGAGAATGTATCTAATGAAGTGAGTGAGGTTACTCAAAACAGTCGCTTAACTGACGCCACCGGGTTCTCCATGAGTAGTACTGTTACCAATGATGGGCTTACCAATAACACGGCTTTTTCCATTATAGAATCAGTGCTTACGACAACACCAACCATTGTTACTCAGTTGTTGGTTGCGTTTCTTATGGCGTATTTCATGATGAATTACGGTCGAAAAATTTATTCTCAAAGCTTATCTCTTTTTGAATGCTTTTCAGATAAGCGTAGGGCTGTTGAATTGGTTAAAGTTGTTCAAAAGGATTTGTCTCGTTACATAGGTGCCATCACCATCATTAATGTTTGCTTAGGACTCACTGTTGGCTTTGCTTTTTATATGATGGGATTGCAAGACCCTTTCCTTTGGGGCGCTTTTGCAGGCTTAATGAATTTTATCCCCTATCTTGGCCCGATGGTTTCAGTTACGTGCTTTGCTTTAGTCTCTTTTATACAGTTTGAGTCGTTTAGCTATGCATTGACGGTCGCTGCGATCTTCCTGGCGATTAATTTGATAGAAAGCCAATTGGTTACTCCTACATTACTGGGGAAAAGGTTTAGTCTCAATCCGCTGATTTTATTTGTATGGCTTGTATTTTGGGGTTGGCTATGGGGCTCTATGGGAATGCTAGTAGGGGTCCCATTACTTGTCTGTGTGAATGTACTTTTTGAACAGTTAAGACATCCAAGGTTGAATGCTCATAAAGGTCAGTAGAGCAGAAGTAAGCCTTGATACCCCCCAAGCTTAACTTCTTTCACATACTCACCAACATTGCCGTTCACATCGACGGGCCTCATTGGCTTGTTTAATGGAATACTGAGTTTCGGTGCCGAATAGAAGTCACGATTTTTACCATAGAAATCGGTTCGATAAAGTATGCGCCCATGCTCAAACTCTCTCGCGAGCACCATCTCTTGTGGGCCTCCCTCTACGATGTTTGTTTCCGAACGATAAAGAAAATAGGTATAGGTTGGTAACAGCTGAACCTTACCGTTTGGAATATCAGCATGCACAACTTGATGCTTGGTTGAATCGCCGACAATGGTATAGTCACTGGGTGTTGAGTGTGTGGTCGAAAGCATTAACGGAATGGGTTCTAATTTATTCGGAATCCGGTTGGCTGGAAAGCCTAGGTCGATCTTGAGCAGTTGTGTCGGTCGGTAAGCCATGTTTTTCGGCACACCACTCTTCCAAAAATTCTCTTCGGTAGTATTGCCGCTGCCATACACATAACTGCTATTCCACTGGTTAAAATAACTATGTTGTGGCTGGTAACTGAGGTAATAAATAGCGAGGGTTGAATACTGATCTTGTTGCCAGTTATCTTGGCTGCTACCTAGGTATTGAACGCGCCCATAGCGAGTAGTGGCTTGGAATATAACGTTTGAATCAGTGTTAGCTAACGCTGAGTTATCCCAAAACTTAGACAATCCGGCATAACCACTAAAGCCTGTAGAGGGGAATAAGTAGTGCTCCCTAAAGTACAGGTTTCCTGAGTCAATTAAGTGTGATTGCCCGTTTCGGCCATAAAGGTTGGCCGTTCCAATATTAAGGCCAATTGAAAGAGTGTCGTCGTTAGCTGATAACCGTTTGAGAAAGGCTGCGAATTGCGTTTTGTATTGCTTATCCGCTTCATTAGACCCTACGACAAGACCAAGCTCTTGAATGGTTCCTCCTGAATGAACCTCAAATTGATTGCTGCCAAGGAGTTTGTTGGTATCGTCGTTGTAGGCGCCATTGAGCCCTTGTTGCCCCCAATGTTTGGAATAGTAGTTTCGCATCAACATCAGTAGATCTGGGTTAGCAAGGTTGGTCAATGACCATGATGAGTTTTGGTTCCACATTCGGCCGAAAGGAATGACGCGTGACTCCCAACGAAAGCGAGCTGTAGCCAATTTGTTGTTCCTATTTTTATATTCAACAGGTGATAAATAGTTGTCTTGGTCGAGATCGGCTGATTGGTCAAAACCACGGATTTTTCGCCAATGCTTTGTTTCGTTTGGTGGTTGTGAATCTGTCTTTGAAGTCTGCAGATCTTTGAGTACGATTCTCGGGAAGTAGTCCTTCAATTGAACTTGATTTAAGCGAGGGCGGATATCATTTTGGCTCCCTTGCCAGCGTACTCTAACAACGTATAAATGCCCGCCATCGCGAATAAACGTAGAACCAAAATACTGACCCCCACCATAACTCTGGCCACTTCCATCATGAGTATTTGCTCTTACCCAGTTAGATGGGACTCGCCAGTTTACGGCTTGGTTTCGGGTCATGTTGCTTGTGTTATCTTCCGTTATAACGACGTTAGACCATGCCGTGACTTTGCCCTCAATGTTTATCGATGATGGATACTCAATCTGAAACTCTCCGCCCTGTGCAAAGTGTGAAAATTCGAATGCTAAGTGATTGAATTTCTCAGAGTGATAAACGTAGAGAGCGCCACCTTTGTCGAAATATTCAAACACATCAGCATCCCAAGGTGGTGGTTGATAAAGAGCAAAGCCCGCGTGCTTTTCATCAGCGGTATAGCCGATAATCATAGGTTTGCGATTTAAAGTGGTATTGGCGCCGTGACTCGTATCAGGCTCTGCCAGAATCGTGTCTTCTGAAAAATGTAGGAAAAAATCTTCGTAATCAATGCCATTTCGCTCTGCGGCATTTCTAATTTCGTTTTCTAATTCTCCTGAATTCAGATCCAATTTTTGGTTGTACATATAACCAATCGCGCTGACACTTTCGTTATCATTTTTATCGGCGTAAGCCCCAAACACTAAGTCACTATTGTTGACCTCCCAATCGATCACCTCTCTGGCTGATAAGGGGGAGCCATGTAAATTGAACCCATTCTCATGTTGGCTTGGTAGCACAATGGTATAGCTTGCCAAGCTGGTGTTTGAAGACACAAGGCATGTGAAGGGAAGGGCCAATAGTAGTCGAGTACGGTGTTTTTTCATCAAGCTTCCTAGTCACAATGGGAGCGATTTAATATCAGCCAAATTAAGCATCTCACGCTATGTCAGTGTAGCAAAGCACGGTATTGGGGTTCGGTGTAAATCGGGAGGTTAGCTCGAATAGATATCAGCATGTAGCTTCTAACTTGACAGTTTGGAGGTTACTAACAACTATTAAGTTGATGATTTTAAATCCGTAATCCATTGGTTCACCTAAGGTGAATGACTAAGGAAGTAGGTGCGGGTGTTTTGTGATGTTCAATATGACTGAACTCGATAAATAAGGAGGGGATGCCCCTTATGATGTCTTTACTGTTTTTGTTATTACTTGTAGCGATGATATGTGCTTTTTTTGGTACAAAGACCGCTGCGTATGGCTTTTTCGCTAGCTCAGTGATCCTTGGTTTGTATTGGTTCAATCATCATGCCACTGATCCACTCTCAATCTTATTGTAAGGAGCTAGCATGAATCGAAATCAGTTAACTCTCTTGAATACGCTTGGCCTGCTAGGCATGACAGCCGTTTTATTGATCGGCTTTGTTCTGCAGTTCGTGTTAAATGAACTTCCTTGTCCTTTGTGTTTGTTGCAGCGCATTGGTTTTGTGATGGTGGCGTTTGGCTTCATGCTTAATGTGGTTTATGGGCCTCAATCTCGTCACTATGGTGTCATTCTGATTGGCGCTTTGTATGGTGTGGCCACATCGCTAAGACAAGTCTCTTTGCACGTAATTCCCGGAACTCCAGGCTACGGCAGTCCTATTTTGGGAATGCACTATTACACATGGGCATTTGTACTGTTTGTGGCGACGATTCTTGCTGTGTCGGTTATTTTGATGCTGACCAATAAGACCGAATCTCATGAACCATACAAGATGGGCAATTTCGGGCGGATTGTGTGTCTACTGGCAATCGCGGTGGTGGCATTGAATGCTATTGCTACGTTTGTAGAGTGTGGGCCATATCAGTGTCCGGATAACCCGGTGAGCTATTGGTTACTTAATCAAGGTGCGAGTTAGAAAAATGGTGCTTTGAGAGAGCGATTAAAGAACAACTGGCAAAAGAAAAGCCACAGCGTTCGCTGTGGCTTTGTCGTTAGTGTTGTGGAGTTTATTACCGTCAGCAATTAGCTAGAGTGGTGCAATCCATTCCAAACGATGTCGCGGTAACGTGTTTGGTTGGTGTCGCCTTCCGTGCTGAAGAGCATGATGGTTGCGTCTTCATTTAAGCCTAGAGTGTCACGCGTTGCTTGGTCTGCGCCCTCTCGACAAAGTTGGTAAAGAAGACCTAGTGTAATCGCACCTGACTCACCGCTGATGATTTGGCTGTCACCTTGTAGTGGGTTACCTAGAACACGCATCCCGTTTGCTGAAATACTGTCATCAACCGAGATAAAGTAGTTACTACAATCACGCAATACTGGCCATGTCACTGGGTTTGGTTCTCCACACGCAAGGCCCGCCATGATTGAGTTCAACTCACCGGTTACGTTGACCATTTCGCCTTTCTCGCCTGAGCGGAAAATACAATCTGCGGCTGCTGGCTCTGCAATGATGGTTTCAAATGTATCTGCGCCTAGCTTGTCTGCAAGGTAGCCTAATATGCCGCCTGCCATTGCACCTACACCAGCTTGTAAGAATACGTGAGTTGGAGCGCTAAACTCTTGCTCTTGAACTTGCTCGACGGCTTCGTCTGCCATGGTCATGTAACCTTGAGAGATCCATGTTGGGATCTCTTCATAGCCATCCCATGCTGTGTCTTGTACTAGCATCCAACCGTTATCTTGAGCGGTTTGGTTTGCCATGCGTACCGTGTCGTCGTAGTTAACTTCCGTCACGATGCATTCTGCACCTAAACCTTGAATGCGGTTAACACTGGCTTGAGACGAGCCTTTTGGCATATAAACCACAGCTTTTTGGCCCATTTCACGAGCCGCCCACGCGACACCAGTGCCATGGTTACCCGCTGTTGCTGTCGTAAATACAAGTGGCTTATCCAGTTTTGAAGCAACGGTTTTAAGGTTGATCTCAGAGATGTCGATACCAAGATGTTTTGCCAGTTGACGACCTAGAGCGTAAGAGCCACCTAGCACTTTAAATGCATTCAACCCAAAACGCTTAGATTCGTCTTTTACTAGGATCGCTTTAACACCAAGGTGATTAGCAAGATTAGGAAGAGAGACAAGTGGCGTTGGTTGGTAACCTTCGATCTGACGGTGAAACTCACGCGCTTGTTGCGCTTGAGATGCAGTGAATAGCTCGCAAACTTGTCCAGTGTAAAATGAATTTTTTGATAGTTTTAACATAGGGCACACTTAGATACAGGCAGAGGAATTAAAGGCCATCAAGCGATGTTCAATGACCTTACTTTGTCGTTAATAACATTACATAGTTATTTTTTGCTATACGCAGTCACTAAAAGCAATACGTGATTACTTGATGTAAGCGATCGCTTCAACTTCGACTAGTGCGTCTTTTGGTAAACGAGCGGCTTCAACACAAGAGCGTGCTGGCGCGTTCTCTGTACCAAATACTTCCGTGTACACCTCGTTAAATGCAACGAAGTTTTCCATATCAGATAAGAAACATGTGGTTTTAATAACGGTATCCAGTGAACCACCACTTTGTTCCAAAACTGCTTTTAGATTTTCTAGTGACATACGAGCTTGCTCTTTGATGCCACCTTCAACAAACGCCATTGTTTTTGCATCAAGCGGTAATTGACCTGAAGTGAAGATTAGGTCTTTGAATGCCATACCTTGAGAGTAAGGGCCGATTGCTGCTGGTGCTAGATCTGTATGGATTTTTGTTTTCATTTCGTTTCTCTTTATATGATTTCTATGCTCTAAACTCGCGGATGTATTTGTAAATAGCGTGGCGAGTAATACCAAGACGCTCAGATACGAATGCTGTCGCCTCTTTTAATTCGAAAATACCGTTCTCAAGCAACTGCTTGGTAATGGCTTTGTTTCGACCTTTTAAGTTGACTGACTCATCGTTGTCGACTTCAAAAATAGCGTGCTCAAGCGCTTGCTCAATCACTTCTGTTGTTGAAGCTCCAAAGTTCTCATGCACACCCACAGGGGCATGAGCCATGTCTGGCATTAAAGTTTTTATGATCTCAGGAAACGGGTGAGACAAGTTCATATTGATACAGAACAGCCCAATTGGTTTGCCATTTTCTCCAGCTAGTACACAGGTCGTAGACTTAAGTAACGATCCATCTTTGCTGGTGGTGAAGTAACTCTTTGGCGTGACCTCACCAGTGCTCTCAAACACACTCAGCATCTTCAGCCCCAAATCGGTGATAGGTGACCCTACTTCTCGACCTGTGTGGTGTCCGTTCACTATCTTCACTACCGACTTTTCAAAGCTCTCGAATGAATGAATCACAACCTCACAGTGCGGACCAATAAAGTCGGCAATGGTTTCGGCTAAGCGAAAGTTCAGTGCGAGATGCTCTCTGTCATTGTCGGTGAATTCTACGTTAAACGATTTATATGCTGATGCGTTCATTTTAGACCACTGTTGTTAACTTTAATTGCCTTTCATTATCTTTGGTTACTCGATGTATTTCAAGTTGCCAATTAACTTTATGTAACTATAAGACTATATGTCTGCTTCCTATACAAGTCTAAAGTTACAAATAAGTACCCAAGATTGATCGTAATCAACAATATTTCCAGTTTCAGATGCTTTCTGGTCACTATAGTTAACCCTAAGATCTTGGTCACATTATTTAACTTAAATGTCAGTAAGATGCTCATCGTAACGTAAACAAAATTGAACTATAGGGTTGGTTACTGGTTGTGAAGAGCAGCAGAAGTGCCTACCTAAATACAATAATTAGAGGTTCCAATGACTAACTACCTAAACCGCGGCTTTGAACAAGCTGAGTTTGAACACAGAACATCACGCGCTCAAAAAGTCATGCATGAGATGAATCTGGATGCGATGATTTTCACAACCGAACCAAACGTTCGCTACTTCACTGGCTTCCACACTCAGTTTTGGCACAGCCCAACTCGTCCATGGTTTGTCATCGTTCCTGCAGAAGGAAAGCCGATTGCGATTGTTCCTGAAATAGGAGCAAGTGGTATGGCGGGAACATGGGTCGATAACATTATTACTTGGCCTTCTCCTCGTCCTGAAGATGATGGCATTAGCTTAGTAGCTAGCGCATTGAACTCTCTGCCTTGTCGTCATGGCCGAGTAGGCGCAACGCTGGGCATTGAATCTCACCTACGTATGCCTGTGAACAATTACTTGAAATTAACCACCATGGTTAAGAAAGACTTTGTTGATGTGTCTTTAGCAATGCATGAACTTCGTCAGATCAAGTCACAAGCTGAAATCGAGAAAACACGTGAAATCTGCCGCATTACCAATGTTGGGTTTAGCAAGATCCCTCAATACGCCAAAGCCGGCATGACCGAGCGTGAAATCTGTAAACAGTTCCGTATCGATATGTTGTTAGAAGGTGCGGACGAATGCCCTTACATCATCGCAGGCTCAGGGCCAGATGGTTATGACAGCATCATCATGGGCCCAACTGATCGCATCATTGAGCCAGGAGATGTGTTGATCATCGATACCGGTGCTGTACGTGATGGTTATTTCTCTGATTTCGACCGTAACTGGGCATTTGGTCATGCAAGTGAGCAAACCAAAGCGGCATACCGCGCTACTTACGAAGCGACCACGAAAGGCTTTGAGGCTGCGAAACCGGGCGCAACCACGACTGACATCTACAACGCGATGTGGGGAGTATTAGAAGCCAATGGTGCATTGGGCAACGACGTTGGTCGTCTTGGTCATGGTTTAGGTATGGAGCTGACAGAGCGCCCGTCTAACACGGCTACCGACAACACAGTACTTAAGCCGGGTATGGTGATGACATTAGAACCGGGCATGGTTTACGCACCGGGCAAGTCAATGGTTCACGAAGAGAATATCGTGATTACTGAAGACGGCGCTGAATGGTTAAGCAAACGCGCAGAGCCAGAACTGATCATTATTTAGCTCAAAACTTAACACCTTACAAATTTAACACCCTACAAAAGCTGGCTTTGGGCTCCAGAGTCAGCACATAAAAATTATAAAAAAACTGGGCGGTGATGCATCGCTCTTATTCAATAAGAAACAAGATTACGGAAGATAAAAATGAACACAACAAACAGAGACACATTTTTAGGATGGACTGCCGCCATTGCCGTTGCCTGTATCTGGGGCGTAACAGGGGTGGTCTCTAAGCCGCTTTCTATGGCTGTTGATCCGATGACATTGGTATTTTTCCGCTACGTTACCGCGGTAATTGGCCTATCAATCATTTTCTTTTTTACATCACGTAGCAAAAACTTAAGTGCAGACTTAGGTTCTTCATTAAAGATCGATACCAAAGATATTGGACGTATTGCGCTTTGCGGCATCGTGGGACAAGGGGTTTTCTCACTTTTTAATTTCCTTTCTCTTTCTCATATTGGTGCGACTGAAAACGGTGTTATCCAAGGTATGCAGCCGTTCGCGACAGTCTTCTTCGGTATGATGTTTATGAACTTCCGTATGAACAAGATTCAGTGGGGCGCTTTCATCGCATCTGCAGTTTGTATTTACGCAATGAGTGTCGGGCCAACAAACACCATTGAAGGCGGTACTCCGCTGCTGGGTTATGTTTACGTGACATGCTCGATGCTGGCTTTAGCGTGGACGGCACATTTACGTGCTAGCTTAGCGGACAAATACGGCTCAGTGGTTTCCATGCTGTACCAATACATTTCGGTTGCTGTGATGGGCATTATCGTTGTGTTGACCATGGGCTTGGACTTGTCTCAGATTTACATTATTTTCTCTAGCCCGCTGTTGATTGCACTGCTTATTTTCTTAGGTACAGGCATTTCTGGTGGTAGCTACTTGATTCAATTGTATTCTTTCAAGCGTATCGGTGTAGAAAAGGCAACGATGGCATTAAACCTCATGCCTTTGGTTGGCTACTTAGTGGCAGTTGTGACACTTGGTGAGCAGATGGCCATGGGGAAAACCATTGTCGTTTCATTGATTGTCGTAGCACTTTACGTGTTCACTAAGTTTGAAACGAAGCAAGAAGCGACAGTTGAAGAAAAAGAATTAGAAGAACAAAAAGCATAAAATTAACTAGAACAATGAAGGTGAGCGAGATCTCACCTTCCGCTTTGGAGAAATCTATGACACTTGAACAAACCGTCACAGAATGGCGTCGCCATCTACATCAGTACCCTGAATTTGGTACTGAAGAGTTCAAAACCTCTGAATTTGTTGCGAATAAACTCGAAGAGTTCGGCATTGAAGTTCACCGTGGTATTGGTGGAACCGGTGTTCTGGGAATTTTAAAAAATGGTACAAGCGATCGCTCGATTGGGTTGCGTGCTGACATGGATGCCCTGCGTATTCATGAAGAGAATACGTTTTGTCATGTTTCTAAACATGATGGCGCGATGCATGCTTGTGGTCATGACGGGCATACAGCTATGTTGTTGGGTGCCGCGCAAGAGCTAGCAAACAGCGAGCAATTTGATGGCACCGTTTACTTCATTTTCCAACCCGATGAAGAGCGTGGTACAGGCGCCAAAGCGATGATCGAAGACGGCCTGTTTACTCGTTGGAATATGGATGCGATTTACGCAATGCATAACCTTCCGGGTATTCCTGAAGGTAAGTTTGTGACTCGCCCCAATTCATTAATGGCGAGTGAAAGTAGCTTTGAAATTATTATCAAGGCGACGGGTGGTCATGCCGCTATGCCACACATGGGAACTGACCCGATTGTAGTTGGAGCTCAGGTTGTGACCGCCTTACAAACCATTGTTTCACGTAATTTGAGTGCAATTGATGAGACGGCGGTTATCTCAGTGACTAACTTTGTTACCAATGGCACCGTTAACGTGATTCCTTCGCAAGTGACCATTTCAGGTGATACTCGTAGCTTCACGGATCAAGCGTTACACAAGATTGAGAAAGCGATCGAGCGTGTCGTTGCGGGTCAGTGCATGTCAGCAGGCGTTGATTATCAATATCATTTTAACAATAGCTTTCTATCAACAATCAACACGCCGGAAGAGACTGCTCACGCAATCAAAGCAGCACAAGCGGTTGTTGGTGAAGAGAATGTGAATGGAGCTTGTGAACGCTTCACCATCAGTGAGGATTTCTCGTTCATGTTACGCGAAGTAAAAGGGTGCTATGTGCTAGTTGGGAATGGTGTTGGTGAATGTGGAGGCACTGCGCTTCATAACCCACACTACGATTTCAACGACAATATTCTGGAACATGGCGTTGGGTTCTGGAAGACGCTTGTAGAGCAACAATTGTCACAATAGATAGATGAAAAAAGAGCGAGAGGCAAGCTTCTCGCTCTTTTTGTATGCGTTGTATTCTCAAATTCCGCTAATGCTTTGGGCTAGCGATTGATCTGCTTTATGATTTACTTGCTCAACAATCTCTCGCGTTAGGCGGGCAATCTCATCCCACTCTCCGTTTTCAACGAGCTTTTTGTCTACCATCCAAGTGCCACCGCAGGCTAATACCTGAGGTACTGCTAAGTAGCTATCGATGTTTGATGGCGTGATACCGCCTGTAGGCATGAGTCTAATGTCGCCATAAGGTCCGACTAACGATTTCACCATACTGATACCGCCGGAAGCTTCTGCTGGGAAGAACTTCAAGGTTGTTAAGCCCATCTCTAATGCCGCTTCAACGGTGCTTGGATTGTTCACACCCGGAATGATATCGATACCGATCTCTTGGCATGCTTTAACTGTGTTTGGATTGAACCCCGGTGATACCACAAACGTTGCGCCCGCTTCTTTTGCTGCAAGTGCTTGCTCACGGTTCAAGATGGTGCCCGCGCCGATCAGCATTTGTGGCTGTGCTTGGCGAAGCAGTCGGATAGCTTCAACAGCGGCGTCTGAACGGAACGTAATCTCAGTAGCTGGAAGCCCATTCTCAGCCAATACTTTTCCTAGAGGAATAATATCCTCTGCGTTATCAATGGCGATAACAGGGATAACTTTAAGTGCTTTTAGCTGTTCGTTAATTGTAGACATGTGTACTTCTTAATATCAGTTTGAAAGAGTGTCGGTGATGGATTTTGGGATGATTGCGCCATGATGTTGAATCACCAATCTGGCTAATGCATTACCTTGGTGGCAGGCTTCTTCAATAGAACCTCCAGCGAGATAGCAAGACAAGAAACCACCGTTAAAAGAGTCGCCAGCAGAGGTGCTATCAACCACAGTTTCGACAGGTGTCGTTGTGATTTTTACTGGCTCATTTGCGGGGTTTTCGCTGATCAAGCAGCCTTCTGCACCAAGCTTTACAACAACAGTTTTGACGCCGAGTGCATGCAGTCTTTTTATGGTGTCTTGTGGCGTTTGATCACCCCATAGCAGTTGTTCATCATCGAACGTGACTAGGGCTATATCGGTCGCTTGATAGGCAAGCTGATAAGCTTCTTTGGTTGCGTCTTGTGATCCCCACAACTTTGGTCGGTAGTTACTATCAAAGGCGACGGTAACGCCACGTTTACGCAGGCCTTCGATGACAGTGAGCAACTTTAGCTGATCGCTGTGTGGCAGTATCGCGAGGGATATACCACTCAGAAACACCATATCAACATCACGAAGTTGGTTGGCTATCTTATCGAAATCGGGGTGCTGTACCATGTAGCGAGCAGCCGAGTCATTGCGCCAATACAGAAATGTGCGTTCACCAACGTCATCTAATTGAATCAGATACAGTCCTGGCGAGCGCTGCTCGTCAATCAGTACGAAATCAGTTGATAGCCCTTCATCCTGCCATTGGTTAAGCATCTCTTTGCTGATAGCGTCTGAGCCTAGAGCCGTGACATAACTGGTACGAATCATAGGTGCACCTGTCGAACAGGAATAGCTTGTGGCACCTCGGTTCAAATAAACAGCGGCGTTGAGCGTATCTCCACCATAGGTTTGTTGCATGGTGCCGAATGGAGCGCCGTTCAGTTCAATCATGCACTCGCCGATAATCGCAATGTGGCTCATAGTGTGCCCTTACAGAAAGATTGGTATTGCTAGGTATAAATGATGGAACGTGGCTACAAGGAAGGTAGCCACGTTGATTCTGTTCCCAACAGGTTGGGAGGAAGTGTTACTTGTTGTCTAGTTTTACGAACAGTAGCGTTAGAACATAAGACAGTGCGAACACACCCACCACCCCCATTAGTGCCTGAATGAAGTTTTGCGTACCGCCTGCAAGGTAAGCTGGCAAGCTGAATACAGAAGAAAGAATGTAGCTCGTTAAGTGAGTATCTATCGTGACAGAGATAGCACCGAACACACCTGCCGCCAAACTAGCGGTCATCATCGCTTTGGTGTATTTCGTGAGGACACCAAATAGAGCTGGCTCCGTGATACCTAGAATCGCAGTAACACTTGAGCCCATCGTAATTGAAGATTGCTCTTTAGAAACTGTCTTACGTTGCTTATGCCAGATAGCCATTGTCGCGCCTGCAATTGCCATATTACCCAAACACATGATAGGCATTAGTAAATCCTTACCATACAGTGCAAAGTTGTTGAGGCTGATTGGCGTCATGCTGTGGTGGATACCAAATACGATGGTAATTGGGCGAGTCAGACCAAACACAAAACCCGTTAGCGTCGGAGAGATTTCCAGTAGCGAGCTCATTACCCAACCTGCGCCATTACTTAGCCAGATTCCTGCAGGGCCAACAAATGATAGCGTGATAGTAGAAGTCACCGTAAAGGCAAGCAGTGGCGTAAATACTGGTTTCGCTGAAGAGGGTACCAGTCGGTCAACCAGAGGTGTCACTTTCGATAGTAACCAGATAGCGAGAATCGCGGGTACGATAGCGCCACCGTAGTTAAGCAGCTCAATGGGTACTACGCCTAGCACCGTCAGCTCTGGTGCAGCGCCAGCCTCTTTTAGCATCGCCGCTTTATCTACTAGCTTGGGTGCTAGCATTGCAGAGGAGACAGCAAGTGCGATGTACTCGTTTACTTTGAATACCTTAGCGGCAGAGAAAGAGACCAGCATAGGCAAGAAGAAGAACACAGCGACAGAAATTGAACGGAAGAAATAAACCGTGTCCGAGGTTTCAGAGATAACGTTTGTTGCGATAAGGCCAGAAAGTAGACCCATTAACATACCTGCACCGGCAATCGCAGGAACTACAGGGCCGAAGATACCCGCGACAATGCGCATCACGCCTTGGAACAGTTTGCCTTTCTCTAGTTCATCAGCTGGATTAGCGTCAGCTTGTTGAGTGTTTGATAGCGCGTTAAACCACTTCTCGACCTCAACACCGATGATGACTTGAGTTTGGCCTTGCTGAAGTACCACACCTTTCACATCTGCGATCTGCTTGATCGCTTCTTCGTCTACCAGCGCTTCGTCGGCTAATTTGAATCTCAGCCTTGTCATACAGTGCGTGATACTCACGATATTGTCTTCACCACCAAGTGCAGTGATTAATAACTGTATATTTTCTTTGAAATTTTTATTTTTCGATGATGACTTCGAGTTATTAATAACGGCATCACTCTTTTCTACCATTTGCATACTACACCTGTTATTGGAATATATTTAACTCGAGCAATCATAACGACAACTAATTTAAATCCAACGCAGTAAAAAGAGATCTCAATCACATTTAAAATCCGAAAAATTATTTTTCTACCGTTTTTAGCCAATTGGTATGTTTTGTTTATCAAAAAAATACTCTTAACGTACCAATTATTTTTACGAAAAATTAGCGCTTGAAATGTGCTTTTTAAAGCGGTTAGATAATAGGAGTTGACTTAAGTTTAGGTTATTTAATTGTGAAAGAAACTATTATATCTGATATCCATTGTATTATTACTAAACCAGACAGACACAATCTCATTACCGTGGTAGTTGAAACGAATGAAGGCGTGACTGGGTTTGGTTGTGCGACATTCCAACAAAGACCGCTTGCTGTAAAAACAATGGTCGATGAATATTTAAAACCTATTCTTATTGGTAAAAACGCCAATAATATTGAAGACTTATGGCAAATGATGATGGTCAACGCTTATTGGCGAAATGGCCCTGTTATCAATAATGCAATTTCCGGTGTTGATATGGCACTATGGGATATTAAAGCCAAATTGGCGGGTATGCCGTTACACCAGTTATTTGGTGGTAAGTCTCGTGATGCTATTCCTGTATACACACACGCGACTAGCGACACGATGGAAGGTATTTATGAGCTGGTGGAATCTTTCCTAGACAAAGGCTACAAGCACATTCGTTGTCAGCTTGGTTTCTATGGCGGCGTTCCAACCGATTTGCATACCACTCAAAACCCGACTGAAGGCTCGTACTACGACCAAGATCAGTACATGGACAATACTCTAACGATGTTTAAGTCGTTGAGAGAGAAATATGGTAACCAATTCCATATTCTGCATGATGTTCATGAGCGCCTATTCCCGAACCAAGCAATACAATTTGCCAAAGAAGTGGAGCAATATAAGCCTTACTTCATTGAAGATATTCTGCCGCCAAATCAAACGGAATGGCTGGATAATATTCGTAGCCAAAGTTCGGTTTCATTGGGTTTAGGGGAGTTATTTAATAACCCTGAAGAGTGGAAGTCTTTGATTGCTAACCGCCGTATTGATTTCATTCGTTGTCATGTTTCACAAATTGGTGGCATTACTCCGGCTCTGAAACTAGGTCATCTATGTCAGAACTTCGGTGTTCGTATTGCATGGCATTGCCCACCAGATATGACGCCAATTGGTGCAGCGGTAAACACGCATTTGAATGTACATTTACACAATGCCGCTATTCAAGAACATGTCGAGTACAACGAGAATACGCACAAGGTATTCCCGAACGCTGCAGAGCCAATTAATGGCTACTTATACGCATCAGAAATCGCAGGTATTGGTGTTGAAATCGACCGAGAGGTTGCTGCCGAGTTCCCTGTTATGTATCGCCCCCACGAGTGGACTCAAAGTCGCCTTCCTGATGGCGCGATTCACACTCCATAACTCATCGAGTTAATTAAAATGGCCGCTTAAAGCGGCCATTTTTTTGACTAGTATTAATTACTCAATTAAATTTATCAAAGGTCTATAAGCTATTTTTATATAGCAAGATTATAACTAATAAATATTTGAGTACAGTTATTAACTTATAGGTTTTTGATTGTAAATACTTAACTGGGTTAGTTATTTAAATTAACTAAAATGGTGGGAACCTAAATAAATGATTACTTCTTATCTCGGAAGCTCATGCTCTCACTGTTAAAAGGCGTGTGGTAGGTGCATTGGTAGTTGATGTCGATGATATCGCTGACGATGAACAGCTCACCCGATGCCAAGAAACCTCGGTTGGTGATATTCATCGCCGCCGCATTTTTTTTGCAGCCGAGCAACTCCGCATCTTCTTTAGAAACGTTGATCGCTTGATACGTCGTTAAGTAGCTATCGATCTGAAGGCCTTTCGCTAGCGCATGTTTCTGGATTGAGCTTTCAATGATCTCGGCATTCATTTCAGGGAAGACGCTTACTGGGATCTTGGCTTCTTCAATCTGGACTACTTTATTGTTAATCAATCGAAGACGTCTAATTTTCCAAATGTAGTCATTGTCGTCTAAAGAAAAAATCTGCTGTTCGTGGTTATCGGGTAGCGCTTTATTTAGCTGGAGCTTTTTATAAGAGATCTCTTCAAAACTGTTTTCAGTAATGGAGTTGTACACCAGTGGTGTACCAATGAGAGAAGTGTTGACGAAGTAACCAGAACCCACCTTAGATTTCACCATGCCAATAGCTTCTAGCTTGGCTAGTGCTTTACGAATCGTGAAACGAGATAATCCATATATTTCAGACAGTTCTCTTTCTGCAGGAAGCTTATGGCTGATACTGTTTTGGCAAATTTTGCTCACAATATCTTGAACAACTAATTCATATTTTTTCATTCTAAAAACTTAAAAAAGCACTCATGGTGATTAAATTATAGTTAACTAAATCAGATACTCAGCGCATTCCGAACTAGCCGATAATTCTAACATAGAAGGCCAATTAGATGATGAGAAATAGGGTGTTTTGGAGGGCGAATTCGAGGGTTATATCTAGGGGTGTGACTTCATTCTCTTTCTTGATTAGAGAGGAGGAAGGATGAGGTTACATACAATTAGCTAATAAAAAAGCACGACCAATAGGACGTGCTTCGAATGTTTGAGCCTTCTTAGTAGCGAGCTACATAGCTAAGTTTTCGTTTCTTAACTTGGTGAGCGCTTTTAGACGCTTTGTATACTCTTTTTGGAACTCGTCAGGGTCTGCACCTTCAGATACTTGAGCGTACACTCGCATCTTGTTACCACCGTAGATCTTGGCAAGATCATCGTTGCTGTAACCGCGTTTCCACAGTTCATCAGTAATCGCCGCTAGGATCTTCGACAGTTCACCATTACCGGTAGCGCCTTTGTTGAACGCCTCAATCATGTAGCCGCCATCGTCGTACATTTTCGCGTTCTTGGTTGCGAAATCCACAACCATTGCGGTAGAGAACATATCATCAGTTGCGATACCTACGTGGTCAACGCCTACCAATTTCACGTAGTAATCGATCATATCAGCAGCTTGCACTGGAGAAATATCTTCAGGCCAAACGCCGTCCATCATCCATTCAGTGAAGGTTGGAGCAACGTAGCCACCTGATTTAGCTGCGCGTATCGCTTCATCGTCAGGAATAGCACGGTAGCAACCTTTTGGCGTTGCATCTGGCTCACTCTTATAAAGTCCAGCAGGCACAGAGTGCGTGTAGACAAATGGGGTCCCAGGATACTTCTCTTCCATGTAATCCATTGCGTCATTTGCTGTCTTTGAGCCTGTGTGGCTGAGATCGAGAATGACCTGATACTCGACCATCGAATCAATAACAGATTCTCCCCAAGGTGTTAGGCCAATATCTCTACCGTTAAATGCTGCTAATTGCCCTGAACCTGTTCTGAAAATGTCGTTATACGGCAAGATCATGCTTTTTAAGCCCATGTCTTTTAGAATCGCCATTTTGGTCACATCTTCTTCCAAAATAGTGGCAGTTTGACTGTTCCAAAGCACGGCAGTTTTGCCTTCGGTGTGCGCTTTCTCAATGTCATTATTGGAATGCGCGATGATGAAATTATCAGGTTGTTTTGCCATCGCAGAGCGGTGTTTATGATGGTGAAACAAGAAGTCATCAAAGTTGTGGTCAGCAGCGGTAATGGTGTATTCATGCCCTGTAATACCTGCATCACGAGCATCTTGGAAGTAATCCAACAGTTGTTGCTCGTCCTGCCAACCTGCACCGTAAGGGCTCGCGAGCATACCAATGACAATGGTGTCTTGGACAAATGTTTTAGCCTTGTCTGATGCAGGCCAGGTCTTACTCTCAACACTTGCCTGTGCAACACCAATACTCATTGCAATGCTTGCTGCTACTAACGTTATCTTTTTAAACATGAAAACCTCTCAATTACTGGCTTAAGTCCATTTATATTTATGCCTAGATTTAATAGTAGACCCTGACGGTATCGTCGAGTTATTTTAAATTGATAACCCTGTCATACTTTGTAATCAAAGCGTTACGTCCTGAACTGTGATTTCGCCTTAATGCTAAAAACTTAAAGCGCCTCTTGTTAACTTGAGGTGATAGTAGCTAAGCTAGAAAAGTAAAATGTGCATTTTGTGCCACTGAACTTAGACTGGTATTGATGAAGAAATTTATGCCGACATTGGGTTGAGTTGTGGATTTACCCTGTTTTGAACAAGACAAAGGAATCGTGAACTGATGCTTGAATTACCATTGATTGCGAAGAGTGTTGTGAGTCATTTTCAACAATGCGTGCGACAAGATAAGTCATTAGATCCATATCATGCCGCGATAGAAGCGCTCGCAGTTCAAGTGAGCATGCCATTCGCAATGGATGCTTCACCTGCTCAATATGTTTCGTTTAATGTGTTTATTCAGTTCTTAGAGGGTTTGAGGAAGGTATTACCATCAGAGGTGTTTGTTTCTTCGTTATTAGGCAGTGCTCAACGTGCCGCTCTCGAACTCGATTTTCCCCACCTTTCAGCTCAAGATTTTCTGTCTCTTTTTCCGTTTGAACAATGGTCAGTCGAATCGTCTTCACAGTCATTAGAGCTTTCATTTCTAGTATCTAATCGCTCGCTCAATGGTATTGAAGCCGAGCTGTTTTTGATCGTTTATAGCCACGCCTATTTTAAATCTCAGCAGATTGATATTGATAAGCCAATTCGCTACGACTTAGTTTCAGTGTCGGCGAATGCGTTAAGTGAGTTAAGAATACAAACGGAAACGCCACAGTATTTAGGCCAAACTGAGACGTGCATTTCGTATAGCCCCATTGATCGAGATTGCTCAATCAAAGCGGTATCAACGGCTACTACTTCTACCATCAAGGTGACACAAGCATTACTTCCTTATATCGGTCGAGTAGATGTAGATTTGGTCTCGTTTGGTCAGATAAACCGAATGGGTAAGCGTACAATCCAAAGGGCGCTTAGTGAAGAGGGGACGACCTTTCGAACCATTAAAGAGGCTCTGTCTTTTGAATTCGCCAAGCGCGTTATGACTGAGCAAGATTATTCGATCTCAGATATCGCGCTTCACTTGGGATACGCAGATGCCTCACAATTTATAAGAGCGTTTAAGCGAGCAAATGGGATTACACCTTATCAATGGAAGAAAGGCCATGTTGAGTGATAAACATGGCCTTTCTTAGATTGCTTCTGAACTAGTCGCTTTGTTGCTCAGTATTCAAATGCCGAATTAACTTGGCTGGCGTGCCACCATATAAGCAGTCTGGTGGTACATCACTGTTAACCACTGAGTTCGCTGCGATAACAGAGCGAGCGCCAATCGTCACGCCTTGGTTGATGACTGAGTTTCCGCCAATCCAAACATCATCTTCGACTGTGATAGGTAGGCAGAAAGTTTCCCACTTACGACGACTGAGGTGATCTAGTGAGTGAGAGACTGTGTAAAATTGGGCACTTGGCCCCACCAATACATTGTTACCGATCTTGATGTTCGCACCATCTAGCATTACTACGTTCATGTTGATAAAGGTGTCGTCACCAATTTCGATGGTTTTGCCAAACTCACAATGAAAAGGCGGACGGACAACGCTGCTTCCTACTTTACCAAACAGATTAGCCTGAAGGCTTGGTAGCTGAGTATCGTCTGAACATTGATTGAAGTCTGACAGCGCCTTGCTGGCGTGAGTACGCATGTGGTCTATTTCATGGTCTGCGCCATCAAAAATCTCGCCGGACAGCATTTTTTCGAGTTCTGTTTTCGTTTTCATCGCTTGCACCTCACTAGTCAACATGGGTACTAGAATACGGATAACTGGACATAAAAAAAGAGAAAAGCCTAAGCCTTTCTCTTCCTGTTTTGTGCTTTAAGCACTAATGCTAAGTGAGCCCTGCTATTTCAGCAAAAGGCGCGCTTTGCCAAATTAGATTTGCTCAACGAAACCCATTAGGTGCTGCTTCACTTCGTCTGAAGCAAAAGCGCTGTCTACAGAGTACTTGTAGATCTCTGCGTAGTCTTCTTTAGTTAGACCGAACGTTTCACACACACGCTTCACTTCGTTGGTCATGGTTGTGTTCGACACAGTACGGTTGTCTGTGTTGATCGTTACAACGATGCCGTCTTTCTTGAATTCAGCAATTGGGTGGTCGCTAAATTTGTGAATACATTTAGTTTGCACGTTACTTGTTGGGCAAGTTTCAAGCGCAACCTGCTTCTCTTTAACGATGTTATATGCGTCTTCGTTACCTTGGATGTGAACACCGTGGCCGATACGCTCAGCGTCAAGCATTGTCACTGCATCGTAAACGTTTTGACCGTGCCATTGTTCACCAGCATGAACTGTAATGCGGTAGCCTTTTTCAAGAGCGTATTGCGTGTACTCAGGGAATTCAGCGCAGAAGCCCGGCTTTTCACCGCCCGCAATATCAAACGCAACCACGCCTTTACCTAGGTAAGGTTGGCCTGCGTCGATCACGTCTTTGATAGAATCTTTAGGGAACATACGAAGCACAGACATGATGTAGTTGCCCTTGATGTCGTATTTCTCTTCTGCGCGCTTCATGCCTTTTACTGCACTTGCAATGATCGTATCAAGAGACAAGCCCTTGTTTACGTGCAGGATTGGTGCGAAACGAACTTCTAGGTACTTAACGTTTTCTAGTGCAGCGTCTTCGTAAAGCTCGAAAGAGATACGCTCAATCGCTTCTTCAGTCTGCATTACTTGTAGTGGCAGGCTGAAACAAGCCAGATACTCATCTAGGTTTTTACAATCTTCTGGCACCGTTAGAGATTGAACAACCGCGTCGCGATCTTCAGGTAGTTCGATATTGTACTGTTTTGCTAGGTCAATAATCGTATCTGGGCGAACACTTCCGTCTAGGTGGCAGTGTAAATCAATCTTTGGTAGTGCTAGAAAATCCATGAGTATTCCTTAATTCTATTATTATTTGAGCGTGTTAACTCACATGCGCTAAATCTACCAAGACCATGATATGATTTAAAGTGACAATTAATCATCATTAACCTGAATTTAGGGAATATCATGGTAGATGTTAAAAGCTTACTTAAATGCGACATGAATTTGCTACTTTGCCTACATGTTCTTATTGAAGAACGAAGTGTGAGTAAAACAGCAGAGCGACTCTTTTTGAGCCAGTCAGCGGTAAGTAAACAGCTCACTAAGCTGAGAGCTTTGTTTGATGATCCGCTGTTTGAGCGTGAATCCAAAGGGCTATTTCCCACACCCAAAGCACTCGCGTTAGCGCCTAAGATCCATCAAATCCTACTGCAAATCGAAAAGCTGACCGTTCCCGAAGTTTTCGACCCTAAAGACAGTGAGCGTACCTTCACTATAGACCTTGTCGAAACCGCCTACACGGCAATTTATCCGCACTTTATGCCGACTGCGCTCGCCGATGCGCCTCACATTACCGTTAACAGTTCAACGTGGAGCAGCGACAGCTTCAAGCGATTATTAAAGCGTGAAGTGGATTTTGGTATCGGTATTTTTGAGCTAGATGAGCGCGCTTCTACCCACGTGCAGTGTATTCCTGATGCACTTGACTACGTCGAGCTGTGCTTGGATTACTCGGTGTGTTTGATGCGTAATGACCATCCTGCGTTGAAAGAGGAGTGGAATCTCGACACCTTTTTGAAATATCGACATATACAGTTGGTGACAGGTGGTGCCGGTGACTGGCTATTGATGGAAGTGCTCAATTCTAAGCAACTGGAGATCAACAAGGCGGCTAACGTTTCAGATATCACCAGTGCCATCAAGCTGTGCAAGCAGAGCGACTTGTTAATGTGTTATCCATACAATTCGGTACGCGATTACATTGATAGCGGAGAGTTGGTGATGAAGCCTGTTCCGGTCGATTTGGTACCGGGAGGATTGTTCCTGTTGTGGCATAAATACTTCGATTCAGAACCGAGCCATAAATGGTTGCGTGATTTGATCGTCAATAAGACCCAAGACACCCAGATGTGAGTCATTAACTGAAGTATTCAAAGAAGTGAAAGATTTTTCGCTTTGTTTTCGTCTTTTTAGAATGGGCATCGTCTTAGTAGAGCGCTTAATCCCAGTTAATAGTGAGAGACCAAAATGAATCCAATGCTGACGTCATTGATTCCGCAACAAATTATTGAAGACGCGTGTGAGTGGGCACTCATGCATGGCGTCGCGTTTCGCCAGTCAGATAATACCGCTAGGCATTGCCCGTTCAGCATTGCTCCTATGACTATGGAGCGCGAGGTGTATGAACACTTGTTGAAGGTAACACCGCTGATCACCAAGTTAATCAGCAATGTTTCGGAAGACCACGGTTTTCTGCAATCATCTTTGAGTGATATGGCGCAAGCTGATCCATTTTTTGGTCGCTTGATGGAGTTGCATCAACAAGCCCATGGCAGTGCAGGTGAGCGCTTGAATCCAGCGCGACAACCTTTGTTGTTGATGCGCACTGATTTCATGGACGATCGCCAACACGGTGCAAAAGTGATTGAGTTTAATGGTATTGCTGCAGGAATGGCGCCTTTTGGTCAACGCGCAACAGAATTCCACTCATTCATGCAAAACCAATGGCCAGAAACGTACAAGAACTGGCTAGAAGACCAGTCAGCAACACCAGCTGAAAACCAAGACTTAACCCAGTTGGCTTATGGTATCGCTAATGCTGCAAGGCAAGTGAAAATCGACTTTAAAGAGCAAGATAAACCGGTTTTCTTGATGGTGGTGCAGAAGAACGAAGACAACGTATATGATCAACACTTGCTTGAGGTCGAGCTACAAAAACAGGGCATTCGCACGGTTCGTCGTACCTTTGAACAATTGAGTTGTCAGCTTTCATCGGGTGATAATCAACGCCTGCTATTGAAAGATGTCGGCGCAGTCGATGTGGTGTACCTAAGAGCCGGCTATCAGTATTCAGATTACTGGGCTCCAGAACTCAATGAATCGGTTTGTTGCCACACGCTAAGTCAGACTCGCTTGTTTATGGAGCAACACCATGTCGCAATGAACGCGACCATCAGCCAGCAATTAGCGACTAGTAAAACCATGCAAATGCTGCTGACCATGATGCCTGCAGCAGAATACGCACGCTGGGGTTTAACGTTAGAAGAAGCCGAACTGGTCAAGAGTGTTCTGGCTGATATGAAGCCTATCACCAATGAAGCAATTGAATGGTTTAACACACAAGCTGATAAGCAAGAATGGGTGCTGAAAAACCAAGGTGAGGGCGGTGGCCATTGTGTCTTTGGTGACGACATCAGCGAACAACTGAGCCAGCTTAAACCAGAAGAGTACGACGCGTGGGCATTGATGCAGCGCTTGTACCCGCATGAGCGTGACGTGCCAACCATTGCTGTGCGTGACACTCAACAAACGTTAGTGACAGATTTAGTCAGCGAAGTGGGTTTGTTCACCGCTTACTACAAAGGTGAACCCGTAACAGAGCTAGACGGCTACGCGGGTTACCTAATCCGCAGTAAACCCGCCAGCGAAAATGAAGGCGGAATCCACAGCGGCAAAGGGATTTTGGATTCTTTAACACTGATTGAATCCTAATTTCACTAAGCATTAATCTAGTGGTTTTGATAATTTAAATCCCGCATCTAATAATTGGATCCGGGATTTTTCGTTTTATAGGACGACCAAAAGATCTCATTGACACGAGTAGAATGATCGTTCTACTCTGTGGGTAGAGCAACCATTCTACTTGTTGTTATACCTATCACTGTTACTTACTACGATTGGTATTCAGTATTAAGAGAGCATTATGTTGAGAGAACAGATTGCAGCAAGCCTTGAAGTGGCGTTTAGCCAGCAAGGTTTTGCGGAACCGAGCGTTGCACAGCTGAAAACCGCGTGCAACGTGAGCCTGAGAACCTTGTATAAACACTTCCCTTCAAAAGAAGCGATGATCGTTGGTGCCTTGGAATATCGACACCAACGCTACTTAGATTTCTTGTTGGAAACGTCGCCTGAAAAGGGGCTCGCATCGGTTACTCATATCTTCAACAAGCTTCAACAATGGTTAGAAGAATATGCGCCGCACGGGTGTATGTCGATGAATGCGATGGCCGCGTTTCCCGATAATGAGCTTATCAGCCAAGCGGTTACACAGCATAAAGAACAAGTTCGTTTGCTAATAGGCAAGCAGAGCCTGCGAGAGGATTTCGCGACACCGCTCTTTTTACTTCATGAAGGCGTATCAAGCGCGTGGCCAGTATTGGGCGAAGAAGCAGTGGCATCGGCACAGAATATGGTGACAAAATTACTCAAGGAAACAGTATGAATTTTGAAGTGCCAAAAACAATGAAAGGCGTAGAGATGTTAGGGCACGGCGGTGCAGAAATGCTGGGTTACCGTGAAGATATCGCTGTTCCTCAAATTGAACCTAATGAAGTGCTGATCAAGGTGATGGCCGCAGGCGTGAACAACACCGACATCAACACACGAATCGGTTGGTATTCTAAAAGTGATGACTCAGACGATGCCAGTTGGTCTGGCGAAGCGTTGAAATTCCCTCGCATCCAAGGAGCCGATGTGTGCGGTTTCATCGTAGCCGTTGGTAACGAAGTTTCGGCTGAACGTATTGGCGAGCGTGTTCTGATTGAGCCTTGTTTGACTGAAGTTTACGGAAGAGATCTGCCACAGCCATGGTATTTCGGTTCGGAGTGCGATGGTGGTTTTGCTGAATACACCAAAGTAGCAGCTAAGCACGCTTACGCGGTGAACAGCACAATGTCGGATGTTGAGCTGGCGTCTTTCCCATGCTCTTACTCGACCGCAGAAAATATGCTGACTCGCGCCAACGTGGCTGAAGCTGATCGCGTGCTTATCTCAGGTGCATCGGGCGGTGTGGGCTCTGCGGCTATTCAGCTAGCAAAAGCTCGCGGCGCGTATGTGATTGCGATTACCAGCCCAAGCAAGAACCAACAGTTACTTGAACTTGGCGCTGATGAAGTGATTGCTCGTGATGCGGATTTGGTTAAAGCGCTAGGCGAAAGTAGCGTGAATGTGGTTATCGATTTAGTGGCAGGTGACAAGTGGCCTGAGTTCCTTGAAGTGCTGAAACCACATGGCCGTTATGCCGTATCTGGCGCAATTGGTGGCGCGATGGTTGAGCTTGATGTCCGAACTTTGTATCTCAAAGATCTCAGCTTTTTTGGTTGCACGGTTTTAGAGCCACAGGTATTCCAAAATCTAGTCGACCGTATTGAGAAGCAGCAGATTGGCGCCATCGTCGCAGAGTCTTATCCGCTAGCCGATATCCATAAAGCGCAAGGTGAGTTCCTAAAGAAAAAGCACGTTGGTAAGATCGTGTTGAAAGTCGCTCAGAGCTAACTTTAGACAGTGTCACGCATCTAATCTATGTAAGGGCGAGCCAGTGTCATGTGCTCGCTTTTTTGTTTCTGGCGAATACAGGAGGCCTAGTCTCGCAGGCTGTTGAGTAACAGATCTTATACAGTTGAAAAGTTAATGATTCATTTGTCACTGTGTGGTTTATTAATTAACTGTGCGATAATCACCGCCGTTATATATCCCTATCTATGTTGTATTCATCTAGGAGCCGTATTGATGTTTAAAAGGGTATTGCAGGCACTATTCTCGCCTTTTGTTGATTCAAAAAACAAACCCTCTGCAGAGCCTGTCCAAAAAGAGCAACAACAAATCGTTGCTACTGATTCTGTTCGGTCTTCAATCTTTGTTCCGCCTTCGTCAGCTCAACCATCATCATTAATCGTTGATAATACGCTTAGCCTTCACGATGGTGAGTTCCTTGATTATTTGTTTGGAGAGTCTCGTCTTCGAACGGAGTCAGACCCATTTAGTGATTTTGTCGCTTGTCAGATCGAACGCTTGATTCGTTCTCCAAAAGCTTTGCTTAATGAACTGCCAGTGATGCCAGCCTCTGTGACCACGTTAATGGCAGAATTACAGAGCGACGAGTTTGATGTCGATGCTTTGTTAAGAGTGATTGAGCGCGAGCCGAGTATGGCTGCCGATGTGATTAAACTGGCTAACAGTGCTTTCTATAAGCGTGGTGAAAAACAGGTTACTGACCTAAAAACAGCATTCCTAAATATGGGTTCTCAAGGGCTTGTTGAAGGGGTGGTGAATAGCTACATGAAGAACTTCACGCCGGGGAACAATATTTACTGGCGTCACTTCGGTGAGAAAATTTGGAATCACAGTGTTCAGACTGCGTCGTTTTCTAAGGAGTTGATGAAAGACTCTTCATCCCAAGAAGATCAAGCGGCAGCGTACTTTGTTGGGTTGATTCGCAACTTAGGCAAGATGATCATTTTCCAGATGATGGTAGAAGCTTTCAAGCATGTAGATCCTTCTGTTCCGCCTAACTCGTTAGCATTGAAGCGCCTAATGAACAGCTACTCTATTCGCCTGACTTACACCATTGCTAAGTTCTGGGAGCTGCCAGAGTCTGTGTTGACCGCAATTGGTTATCAAGAGTCGAGCCGATACGAATGCACACCACTTGGTCAAGCTGTGTTTGAAGCTAACTACTTGAGTGAGTTGTGCTATTTACTGGAAGAACAAACGATTGAAGTCGAGCAGTTTAAGCGCAGATGCAAAGAGACACTGATGTCACCTGCGGCATACAAAGTGGCTAACCGTATCTATAAAGAGTCTGAATTGGCGCTGGTGGGATAATAACGGCTGGCGTTGGCTAGGTTGATTCTGAAGTCGTCATAAAGCGGTATTTTCTAAATGGTCTTACTAAGCAGTAAGACCATTTTTGTTTCAATTATCGATTAAGGGATCTTAGCCAGTTCTTGCTTTAATTTATCGATTTTACGCAGTTCTTTTTCGATCTTACCCTCATACTTTCGGATTTTATCCGCTCTATCGTCTCTTTTTGCTTCTTCTAGGTCAGCTTGGTATTCAGCTAAATCTTGTTCATTGGATTCAATCTTCTCACGGAGATCATCCTTCAACCCTTCATTAGTGCAGTTCTCTTTCGCGGCTTTTAACGCCGTGGTTAATCGCTCCACTTTGTACTGATTATCGTACTGCTCCGCTTTCTTTATTTGATATTCGATCTCACAGAATTTCTTTTCACAACCAGTTAGTGCGTCGCATTGGGTGCTCGCCATGCTGTTAAAAGAGAATGCGCAAAGAAACAGTAATGAGCCTTTTAGGTGTCGAGTCATGGTTTACCTTCTTATTGGGTCTATTTAGTTTGTGCTTATATTTGTTGAGTCTCACTTCGAGAGTACATTAGCACTCCATTTCTTTGCTATTGGCAGGGGAGTGTTAAAGATAAGCCGCTGTGCCTAATGACTTATTTTTGAACATGGCTAGACTTACAAATGGCTAATCCACAGCTTGTCGAGCTCACACCAACCGAAACCATTCACTTGCGCGCCGTGTATCTTTTCAGAAACCTCTAAGTTGAACGCCTCTTGCTTGAGCTCAACCACAACCCCAGAGTCATTCAACCAATGCTTGAGTTCCAACAGTGTATTCATCGCTAACTCAACGTTGGGCTGGTTTCTTATTGAAGCTAAGCCTTGTTCGATTCTCTCTAGCATCTCAGCAGGCAGCGCTAAGTCCTCAAACGGAAAGCGACTGAAGAAGCTTAACCACGAAGTGAAGGTGTCATTCTCATCAATAATGCTGCACAGCGCGACGTCTTTGGTAGTTAGGTAGTTAGTTAGGTAGTTAGTTAGGTAATGTCCATATTCCACGCTGGTTTTGTGGTCGCCAGACACTGACAACTGCTCGAAAAGGGTTTGGCATTCAGAGGTGTCTTCAACAGTGAATTCACGAACGGTTTTCGACAACATCGGGCTTTGAATCTTAAAGAAGGTTGAGCCGAATTCCGGTTGGGAAGCATGGTTATCGCAACGCACAGTGATCGTTTTCTCGGGCAGTTTCACGCACACCTGATTTTGAGCGCAGGCTTTGCTCTGTGCCCATTCCGGGTAGACCCAGAACTCGACTCGATTAAGAATCGGCGTGCTGTGTGAATACGCGCTATTGCGGCTCAATCTCAACATATTGCTTGAGAAGATGTCTAATGAGAACGCGCCAGATCCAATCAGCCTATCAGTCGGTGATGAGTGATCGAATACGGAGGCTTCAGCCCTAGCAAGTAGGCGCGGTAAATGCCAATCAGGTTGATTCAACTTCACGACAACCACATTGCCTGCCGAGACAGAGACCTCATCAATATGCTGATAACAGCGACGCCATATTTTGCTTTGGCAGAGAGAGTTAAGGTTGCGTGCTATGTCTTGAGGTTCAAGCGTTCGACCGTTATGAAAGTGAACACCATTACGAATCTGAAAGTGCCACTGTGTTGCATCTTGATTAGGCTGCCAATGATAAGCCAAATCGCCGCTGAGTTTGCCGTGCTGAACGGTGGTAAGGCGTTGGCAAACTTGCATCACTAAGAAGCGTTCGGTGCGTCTAAGTACTCGTTGAGGGTGAAGAGCCTCGAGCTCTCGGTGAAACGGGATATACGCGATATTCTGCGCCGACGGATTGGTGCTGCTTAGAAAGGCTTGTAACTCAGCGCCAGCATTGCGGCCGTTGAAGCTTAAGGTGCCAAACACCTGTTCTATGTTGCCTGCGTTAGCTTGGGTTTGTGCGTATTGGTAACACGCCTCAATGGGCTCAACCAGACACGTCAGCTGTGCTTTCTTACTTCGGCCTGAACTGGCTTGCCACTCAATCCAGCCTTGCGCTGTCATCGCTTTGAGTAAGGTCTGAACATGACGTTCACTCACGTGCAGCAGTGTGGCCAGTTGGTTGACCTGACAATGCGATACTCCAGGCCCAAAAGCCTGAAATATTTTTTCATACAGTTCAAGCTTGCGCTTAAGGTTGCCCAATTTGCTTTTCCTAACGACGAGGTTGAGTTAAATGTGGATAGCCAGAGTCAATGAGTGCGTTTTCCATCGTATCGAGAACTCGAGAGGTTATCTCTGAGCTTAGGATATTCGACTCAGTTTTGCCTTGAAGCACCAAATCTGAAAAATGGTCGATTTCAAATTCGAACCCATTGCCCGTCACTCGTTTGTTGATGGTCGACTTCTGCCCTTGATGTTCAATCTCAATACAGGCCGGATTCCACCATTTTTCGTGAATCGTGATCTTGGTATCTGGCCCACTCAAATGTGCTGACCGGGGAAGATTTTGCACTGTTGATGCCGATATCTTACCGTTCATATCACCAGAGAAGGTAAAGCACGCATCGGTATCAACATTTGCCCCCTCATAAAGACACGACATCTTTACCTGAGGTTTTGAAGGGTTCACACCCAGCGTTCGACACAGATCGTAGAAGAACCAAAGCCCATAGACGCCGACATCGAGTGTTGCTCCGCCTGACAAATCCGGATTGAAGATAAACAAATCGGGCTCATAGTCATGATGGTTACCAAAGCTGGCTTCAATTGAGTCTATCTGAATGTTGTTGTCGACCAAGAATGACTGGAGCTCACGATACGCGGGAAACACCACGGTTTTCATCGCTTCTAACAGCATCACGCCATTTTGATTTGCAAGGGCTTTCATCTCAAGCCAATCACCAAGATTGGTGAAAGCTGGCTTCTCGACCAATACGTGCTTATTGCTCTTTAGAAACAACTCGGCGAGTGGCTGGTGGTATGGGTGAACCGTAGCGATGTAAACTGCTTCAACACTTGGGTCATTCGCCATCTCTTCATAAGAACCATAAGCCTTGTCGCAACCAAACTTGTTGGCGAATGTGGCTGCGCGTGTATGGTCTCTCGCGGCAACCGCATAAAGCTCACCATGCAGACAGTGTTCTGTGACTGCCGTTGCGAATCGATTGGCGATATTACCTAACCCTGCGATGCCCCATTTAATTTTGCGTTGCGTGTCGCTCATCTGTTGCTCCAAATCGTTGTTTTGTATCAGTGTACTCAGAGACGTCACATACAAATAGAGAACAGATTTCTCAACCTGTTCTCTATTTATTTTATTCTAGTTGAAGCTCAGGATTAGCTCTGTATGGAGCGTTTCCAATCGGCTAGGGCTTGAATGTGTTTTGGTCCGATGCCACAACAGCCACCGACGATATTCGCGCCCAATGCGTGCCAACGTTTAGCGTAAGTTAAGTAACCTTGGCCATCCAGCTCACGCATTTCTTGAAACATGTCATTCGCTTCATGTTCACTGCTGATAGGTGCAAAGTTATTGGCGTAGACACCAATTTCTAAATCACTACCTAGCTCATCGATCACTTTCTTAGCATCGATAATGGCTTGATCCATCACTTCAGGCACTGAGCAATTAAACATAATGCCTTTCGCGTTTGATTGGCAGGCAAGTTGGATTGAGTCTGTTACGCTCTCGCCAGAACGAATATTGGCAGAATCGCCCTTGGTGTCTTCCAAGCTAAAGGCGTAATAACACGGTTTGCTTGATTGCTTGAGTACCGCATGAATGGATTCGAATTCTTGCAGGCTACAAATCGTTTCCGCTATCCAAAGGTCGATGTTTGGATCTTGGGCATCGTAAAGCGTTTGAATGATCGGCGTTGCTTCTTCTACCTTAAACAAGTCTGGTCGGTAGCTGCCAAATGGCGGTGGAACCGCGCCCGCGACTTTCACTGTGTGGGTAGAATTGTCAGCAACTGCTTTAGCCAGCTCACCAGACAGTGCGGCTAGTTCAAAGCCTCGTTGTTCGAAGAGTTCTTCACCCAAATGAAAAGGCACACAGGCGTAGCTATTGGTGATCAGGATTTCAGCACCTGCATCGACAAAGTTTTGATGCGCTTGGCTGACAAATTCGGGTGCTTCAATCAGCGCTTGAGCACTCCAAAGCGGTTGAGAAAATGGCGCGCCAATTTCTTTGAGTTCTCGGCCCATGCCGCCATCAAGTATGGTTAGTGTTTTCATATTCAATACTATCTAAACAATTGCTGAAGTTCTGCCGCCACCATATCAGACAACCTTGTCAGACAGAAGCCATCAAGCCAGGTTCAACTATCGATGAGGGAGTTTCGTTATAGGTGGTCTAGCGGGCTAGTCGTGCCGCTAAAGTGTTGCCCAATAACGTGAGTGTATATCTGAGTTGTCTTAACATCACTGTGCCCCAGTAACTCTTGAACCGTTCTGATATCGGAGCCTGACTTTAGAAGTTGCGTAGCAAAACTGTGCCTGAAAGTATGACAACTAATTCGCTTGTGGCGCAATTTGTTAGAGTTAGTCGCCTTCTTCAGCGTTTTTCGGAGTGCCGAATCATGTAGGTGGTGTCGGCATACTATCCCCGACTCTGGGTGTTGAGTGACGGATTTTGATGGGAATAGGTACATCCAAGCAAGTTGTCGATAGGCACTCGGGTATTTTTTGCCTAATCGGTGAGGCAAAGATGGCCCAAACCCATTCAAGTTATCTTTAGCAAGCAGAACTGCAACTTGTGCAATTTTGTCTTGTATAGCTTCAGTGAGTGAAAAACTTAAAATTGTCACTCGGTCTTTATTTCCTTTCCCATCGTGAACAGTGAGAGACCCTTGTTTTAGGTCTATATCTTGTACTCGAAGCCTCAGGCATTCCGATACTCTCAAACCTGAACTATACAACAAGCGAAAAAACAGTTGATATTTAGGATCTATTTCATTGTTCACCGAGATAGCTTCCGAATGATTGAGTACGCTAGGAATTTTTCGAGACCGAGTCGCATAGCTAAACCCTAAGTCTCCTAGAGGTTGCTTAATAAATTGATTGTATAAATAGGCTAGAGCATTGAGCGCTACCTTTTGAGTATTGATGGCGACTTTTTGTTGATTAGCTAAATGAGAAAGAAAGGAGACAACTTCAGGTGCATGCATCTGTTCAGGGTGTTTCATTTTATGAAAATGAATGTAGTACTTAATCCAATAACAGTAGGCTTTGATTGTCCTGCGACTATAGCCCCGCATCGTCATATGTTCGCAAATTGCCTGCATGAATTGGCTCGCCATATATCCCCCTCACAAAATCTGTACATACAGACAGTTTATTGCTTGTTGAATAATTAATGACTTAAAAAAGAGTGGTTTTTAACTCTGATTGAGCACGAATTTAACGAGAGATTGATTTTAAGTTATTGATTGATATATAGATTGGTGAGTGGTTAAGAATGAAAGCGAGCGTTATATAGGCGGCAATGTGTGCTTGCACGTTTTCACACTTAATGTTTAAACCCACTTTTATATTAAATGCATAGCATTCAGTTGGTTATGAGTGACCTTTTTGATATGTTAAGCGGATGGATTCGTGCTTGCACAATATTAAAATGTTATAAGTCAAGGAGAAGATTTTGGATTCTGGTATTACTTCAGGATTGATTGGTGGTCTAGTCGCCGTAATCATAGGCACAATAATCACCAAATCAACTAAGAAAAAAGTAACTAATGGTGAACTTAAGCATGGTGTTTTTCTTTTAGTGTTAGCTATTGCTTGCCTTACGCTTTCTCTTCTTGCTGCGTGGGTGGGGCTCTACGATAACGATGTACAACCAAAAACTGGCGATCTTGTTGCTGTTTTAGGTTTGTTTTCTGGCTTTGGCATCGCTGCATTGGCATGTTTTGCTGAATACTTTAAAGTCAAAGGCAGATTTAATGATAGCAGCATCGAATTTCATACTCCTTGGACGGGGGCAAAAAAAGAGCATTGGGATGACCTAATTTCTGCAAAGTTTAACACGTCAATGTACTGGTACACTCTCCATTTTAAATCTGGCAATAAAGTTCGCTTATCTTCTTACTTACTAGGGCATGGAGAGGTTTTAGAGCTACTCAAATCCAGAGGGTTTGACTTATAACAAGCAATTGAAGAGGGATTCTGTAGTTGACCCGATCTAGTGGACACCTTCAATAGCAATTAGAGGTGTTTATGCCAGCTTATAAATCAGGTAAAAAAACTCAACAATATCTCACGGAATTTAAGGTAACTGCCGTCCGACTT
>Ga0310122_10000150_pt1 | contig 44492 bp, 41 predicted proteins | sample CB6_Bottom_1051__FD_203503 | JGI IMG/M metagenome (GOLD analysis project Ga0310122, IMG submission 203503) | Marine microbial communities from Western Arctic Ocean, Canada - CB6_Bottom_1051 | ecosystem: Environmental > Aquatic > Marine > Oceanic | place: Canada: Western Arctic Ocean | collected...
GAAACGAATGATGTTGCGGGTAGCCGACAAAATCGCAGAGCAGATGCACATTAACGCGCTGGTGACAGGGGAGAGTGTGGCACAGGTTTCCAGCCAGACCTTGCCCAATCTGGCGGTCATCGATGCCGTCGCCGAGACCTTGGTGTTGAGACCTCTTTGCACGGTCAACAAACAGCAGATCATCGATATTGCCCGGGACATTGGGACTGAGGAGTTTTCCAGGAATATTCCCGAATACTGTGCCGTTATTTCGAGGAACCCAACCACCAGGGCGAAACTTGAGCGAGTCGAACGGGTCGAGACCCGCTTCGATTTTTCCGTACTAGATGAAGCGGTCAAAAACGCCAGGCATCAACTCATTACCGAATTGGCCGAAGATTTCGAGCGGGAGTCGGTGGATGTTGAAATTGTCAGTCAGATTGATCAGGAGCACACCATCATAGATATTCGCCATCCCGCAGAATTGGAAGCCAGGCCGCTGGTGCTGAGTCAGTCAGAGGCGTCGGCAGAGGTGTTGAATATTCCTTTTTACCAGTTGCGCACGAGTTTCACCACCTTGGACAAGCGCAAGCGTTTTCTATTGTTCTGTGACAGGGGCATGATGAGTAGATTGCATGCCGCGCATTTACTAGATGAAGGCTTTGCCAACGTCGCGGTGCTGGAGTTGTCAGCTGCTATTGCCAGCAAGCAGTAATTCCGAGCCAGTTCCCGGATTGGCCTGGTAAAATAGCAAGAAATGCTCATTATTCGTGGCGGTCTCGTGTATACTCGCCGCCTTTTGCATGCCTCCTGAAATGAATTTCCGTGCCCGGCGAAAAATCGCCGCTGGCAGCTTCCTTCCTTCCCGGGGCATAAGCAGTAGACGGTTGAAACCTTGTGATTGAGAAAATACGAAACATAGCCATCATCGCCCATGTCGATCACGGCAAAACCACCCTTGTCGACAAATTATTGCAGCAGTCTGGCACCGTGAAAACCAGGGGCAAGCAACAGGTTCGAATGCTGGATTCCAATGATCAGGAGCGGGAGCGAGGCATTACTATCCTCGCCAAGAACACCGCCATCAACTGGAACGGCTACCATATTAATATCGTCGACACGCCAGGTCATGCAGACTTTGGCGGCGAGGTCGAGAGAGTTCTCTCCATGGTCGATAGCGTGTTGCTCTTGGTGGATGCCGTCGACGGACCGATGCCCCAGACTCGCTTTGTGACCCAGAAGGCCTTCGCCCAGGGTTTGAATCCCATCGTCGTGATCAACAAGGTTGATCGCGATGGTGCCCGCCCTGACTGGGTGGTGGATGAAGTATTCGATCTTTTCGACAAATTGGGGGCGTCCGATGAGCAACTGGACTTTCCCATCATTTATGCCTCGGCGTTGAATGGTGTCGCTGGACTGGAGCATGAATCTCTGGCGGACGACATGTTGCCGCTACTTGCTTCGATCGTAAAAAACGTGCCGGCTCCGGAAGTTGTCGTCGATGCCCCGCTACAGATGCAGATCAGTGCGCTGGACCACAACAGTTATGTTGGTGTCATTGGCATCGGTCGTATTAGTCGAGGCAAGGCCACCAGAAATCAGCAGGTTGTGATCATCGATAGCGAGGGCAAGCAGCGCAAAGGGAAAATACTGCAGGTCAAGAGTCATCTCGGTCTGGAGCGCATCGATGTAGAAGAGGCTCACGCCGGTGAAATTGTCTGTATCACTGGCATCGACAATTTGCATATTTCCGATACCATCTGCGATCCGGACAAGGTGGAGCCCATGGCTCCACTGCAGGTGGACGAGCCCACTATCAGCATGACTTTTCAGGTCAACGATTCCCCCTTCGCGGGTCTGGAAGGCAAGTATGTCACCACTCGAAATATCAAGGAGAGATTGGAGCGCGAGTTGCTCCACAATGTCGCCTTGCGAGTAGAACCCGGTGACACGCCGGATAAATATAAGGTATCCGGCCGCGGCGAGTTACATCTGTCGGTGCTGATCGAATCAATGCGGCGTGAGGGTTTCGAGTTGGCGGTGTCCCGCCCCGAGGTAATTATTCATGAGGTCGACGGGGTCAAACAGGAACCCTATGAATCACTGCTTATCGACTGCGACCAACAGTATCAGGGTTCTGTCATCGAAGAATTGGGACAGCGTCGGGCCAGGATGCAAGACCTGAGTCCCGATGGTAAGGGCAGGGTGCGCCTGGAGTTTCTGGTACCGACCAGGGGGCTGATTGGATTTCGCTCTCAGTTTCTGTCTATGACGTCCGGGACCGGATTGATGACCCATGTCTTCGATCATTACGGTGAATATATGGATGCCGAATTGGCGAGCCGCAGTCGTGGTGTATTGGTGTCCATGGTCACGGGTAAGACTCTCGGCTTTGGCCTGTTCAATCTACAGGAGCGCGGCAGGCTCTTCGTTGGACCGAACACGGAGGTCTATGAAGGCATGATCGTTGGTCTCCACAGCCGGGAAAACGACTTGGCTGTGAATCCAACCAAGGCGAAACAACTTACCAACGTGCGGGCGTCGGGTACGGATGAGCACATTGTGTTGACGCCGCCGGTGTTGCATTCTCTGGAGCAGGCGATGGAATTTATTGCCGATGACGAATTGGTTGAAATAACACCCGATAGCATTCGTCTGCGCAAGCGCTATCTCACCGAGAACGAACGCAAGCGCATGAGCAGAGGACTGGCCGCGCGGGGCTAGGGATAATATTTCCTGTGTTCTACTTCTCGCTGGTGTCTTACAATGGGTATTCCCGTTGACGTGCAGGCGGCGCTGCTTAGGCCCCGCTGCAGAAGGAATGGCGAATGTTGGTGCTCTATCCGGAATTGAAACCCTATCAACGGCACTCGCTCAAGGTATCTGAGCTGCATGAGCTTTACATCGATGAAGCCGGCGATCCCGATGGTGTACCTGTACTCTTTATCCACGGTGGCCCCGGTAGCGGCTGTGATGCCAGCTCTCGTCGCTTTTATGACCCGGCGTTCTATCGCATCGTTACATTCGATCAGCGTGGCTGTGGCCGGTCTACTCCCCACGGCGAATTGTCCGACAATACAACGCACGACCTGATCGCGGACATGGAGGCAATCCGGGAGCACCTTGGTATCGAGAGTTGGGTGTTGTTCGGTGGCTCCTGGGGCTCTACTCTCAGCCTGTTGTACGCACAACATCATCCTCAGCGGGTGAAGGCGCTAATTTTACGAGGGATATTTCTCTGCCGACAGCGTGATTTCGATTGGCTATATAAAGAGGGGGCGAACCGAATATTCCCTGATTACTGGGAGGAATTCATAAAACCGATTCCCCAGTCGGAGCGCGGTGACCTGACCCAGGCCTATTATTCTCGCTTGCTGGGGGATGATGAGTTGTTGCGCATGGGGGTTGCTAAAGCCTGGTCGGCGTGGGAAGGTAATTGCTCTAAACTGCGACCCAGTTCGACGGCGCTCGCAAAGTTCACCAAGCCTCACAATGCCCTGGCGATGGCTCGAATCGAGACCCACTATTTCGTTAATAAGGGTTTTATCGACGAAAATCATATCCTCAATAGTATGCAGTCGATCAAAGACATACCCGGTCGAATTGTCCACGGCCGCTATGATATGGTTTGCCCCCTCGACAACGCCTTGAGTTTGCACCAACAATGGCCCAACTCGGAGCTTGTCATCGTGCGCGACGCTGGCCATTCCGCTTCGGAGCCGGGCACAGTCGATGCACTGATCAGGGTGGTTGCCGATATTGCCAAACAGTTGAAGTCTGCCAGCTAATCCAACGGATTCTCAAAAATCTGCGCGTTTCAATTAGTTAAGTAGAAGCTGTAAGCGCTGGGCTATTCTTGAAGTTTTTTTGAGTGTGGCATACGTGTAGGACGCAAGCTCGGAGCAGGGGGGTTATTTTGCCGTTCCGGTGGGCCATCCCTGGCCCGTCCCGCGCTCTGTCCCTGGGCGCTAGTCACGGCAAAACAGCACCCCTTGCCAATCCCCGTTCTACGCATCAAATACCTAAGAGCTAAATTCAACTGCAAGTCTGACGTATACTGATGCTCTCTAAATTGGGAGTGATATCAGAGAGCTGGTTTGCTTCGGAGTGGTTAAAAGGTGATTGCGTTAATTCAGCGGGTCAACTGGGCTCGGGTAAAAATCGAGGGCGAACTTTATTCTGAGATTGGTTCGGGATTGCTTGCATTTATTGGTATTGAAAAAGCTGACACTGAAGAGCTCGCGGAAAAGCTGGTGGATAAGATACTCGCGTATCGTGTATTCGCCGATGATGACGAGCGCATGAATCTGGACTTGAAAGCCGTCGGTGGCGACTTGATGCTGGTGTCGCAATTCACCTTGGCGGCAAGTACGGATAAGGGTCTGCGACCCAGTTTTTCTTCCGCCAAGCCTCCCGAAGAAGCCGAGAAGATTTATCAGCACCTGGTGAGAACGGCAGAAACTCGGCACCCAAGCGTTTGTGACGGCAAGTTTGCGGCGGACATGCAAATTTCACTTGAGAATGACGGACCGGTGACTTTCATACTGAAAGTCTGATAATCAAACATTGATCCCGCTAGCAGAGGTGCCCTAGCGCGTCGGTTCATCGTCTTTCTGTTTGCGTTTGCCTACGAGTCTGCCGGCAATAATTCCCAACTCAAACAGCGCCCACATCGGAAACGCCAGCATCGATTGCGTAAACGGGTCCGGCGGTGTCAGCATCATCGCTACTACGAAACAGCCGACCACCACGTAAGGACGCTTCTGGGTAAGTGAGTCGGGCTCCGCCAGTCCTACCCAAATACACAGGAATACCGCAATCGGTATTTCGAATGCAAAACCGAAGGCGAAGAACAGGGTCAGCGCAAAGCTGAGAGTACTGCTGATGTCCGGCGCAACCTGAATACCTTCCGGTGCCACCGAGATAAAAAATCCAAATATTATGTCGAACAGAATATAGCGTGCGAAGGCGATGCCGGAATAGAACAGAACGACGCTGGAGATAAACAGTGGGATGGCGATTTCTTTCTCGTTCTTGTAAAGCCCTGGTGCAATAAAGGACCAGAGCTGGAACAGAATATAAGGCGCAGACAGCATAAAGGCGACATAGAAGGTCAGCTTGAATGGCGCGAAGAAAGGTGCCGTCGGATCGATGGCGATCATGCTGGTATTTTCCGGCAACGCGGAAATCAGAGGTTCTGCAACGTAGGTATAGATATCGTTAGCGAAATAGAAAAGCGCCAGGAACAACACAACCAGCACCACAAGGCATTTCATGATTCGATCACGAAGTTCGACCAGGTGATCGACAAGAGTAAGTTCTTTCTCGTCTTCAGCCGATGTCATTTGCTTGCGTGCTTGCTTGAGTCTTGAGTTGCGGTAGTTGGTGTTTCGTCGGAATTTTCGTCTATCGCCAATTTGGGATTCTTGCCGCTACCATAGATTTGTTGCTTGACACTCTCTAATTGCTCACCTATCTCTTCCACGCCCTCTGTTAATTCCTGTTGCAGAGACTTCTCGGGCTCCGCGTCGTCGTCTTTATCCTTTTCGTAAGATTCTTTCGATGCCCCCGGATCGAAGTTGTCTGTGTTGACGATGCTGTTCACAGATTTCTCTGCGTCCTTCGCTACATCCTGTATCTTGGATTTCGCATCCTCGATGTCCTCCATAATAGATTCATTGTGCAACTGTCTTCGTATTTCGTCGGCGTTGAGTTCTCTTTCGATCTCAGCCTTCACCTTGTAAAAGCTTCGACGAAAGCGACCAATCCATAGCCCTGCGGTCTTGATCGCCGATGGCAGTTGCTGCGGGCCTATCACTAACAAGGCAACAATGAAGACTAGAAGAAGCTCGGTTGAGTGAATATTGAACATAAGTTGGAATCTGGTGACGGATAAAGGACGATAATTGAAAATGGCAACAGATGACACCGAAGAAAATTCTCGCTACAAGATCCCTTTGCCCGAAGAGGACGCCGGGAACTGTATATACGGATAACCTAGTCGGCGTTAGTCTCTTCCTTCTCCTTCTCCTTCTCCTCCTCCTTCTTGGAGGTAGCGTCGCTAGTTTCGTCGCTGGATTCTTTAGACTCTTCAGAACTCTCAGATTCCTCATCGGTTGACTCTTGTTTGGAGTCATCGTCTTTGATGGCGCTCTTGAATCCTTTCAAGGCACCACCGAGATCTGAACCAATGTTGCGCAATTTTTTAGTGCCGAATAACATGACCACGATCAACAAAATGATCAGTAGTTGCCATATTCCAATACCACCTATACCCATAATAATCCTCCAAAGCCGGCAAAATATTTATCGATTCAACCGGGAACGTGTTTGTCGAGATGCCTTTTCTTCAAGGCCGGATATGTTAAAACGTTTTTCAAGTTCTTCCAACACGTGGTCCGAACTCAAACCTAGATGACTTAGCATTACCATCGTGTGAAACCATAGATCGGCGGTTTCCTTTATGACAGCCTCTTTAGCGAGGCCGCCTGCGTGCTCACATTCTTTTGCTGCCAGTATCGTCTCAGTAGCTTCTTCGCCTATTTTTTCGAGAATTTTGTTAAGACCTTTTTCATGGAGGCTGGCTACATAAGAATCCGCAGCCGAAGCTGACTTGCGTTGTTCCAGTATTGCCGTAAGTTCTGTTAGTACTTCGCTCATGATCGGCTTGTGTGCCTGGGTTTTATCCTAAACTAAAATCACTGCTTATCAAACTACCCTGGTCAGATTCTACCCTGCCAAAGCATAGATTTTACTTGTACATCAGCCCGGGATCTTTTAAAACCGGATCCACCGTTTTCCAGCTGCCGCCTATCAGTTTTTGATAGAAACAACTTTCACGACCGGTGTGACAGGCGATGCCACCTATCTGTTCGACACGATAGCAGACGGCGTCATTGTCGCAGTCCAGTAATACATCCACAAGTTTCTGAACGTTGCCAGACTCCTCGCCCTTACGCCAGAGTCGCGCCCTGGATCGAGACCAATACACCGCTCGCCTCTCATTTACCGCAGCCTCAAGTGCATCCCGGTTAATCCAGGCCTGGGTGAGTATGCGGCCGCTACTGGCATCCTGGGCCACTACCGCTACCAGACCGTCAGCATTCCAGTTGATTTGATCGAGGTAGGAGGGCATCCGCTTAGTATGCTACTTCACCGTTTAAAACACAAAAGATAAACCCCGACCAAAAAGAAGCCTAATGTAACTACCGGCACCGTCGACATGGTTTCGAGTACCGCCGGTACCAGAGAGGCAGCGGCTATTATTAGGGCGGTGATTCCTGCCATCTGTGAGCGGCGCCGCTGGCGCAGCATTGTCAATTCAGTCGCGGCTTGTTGCTTGAGCAGGGTTCGATTTATTTCGCCAAGCTGGGTGCTCTGAGTAATTGCCTCGATCATTAGCTGTGGAAGTTCGGGCAACTGTTCTATCCAATTGGGGATATTCTCCTGAATTTTGGTCAGCAGAGTGAGCGGATTGAGGCGCCTGGCATTCCAGCTTTCAAGATACGGCAACGCGGTTTTCCAAAGATCAAGATCAGGATAAAGTTGCCTGCCCAGGCCTTCAATGTTGAGCAGGGTCTTCTGCAGTAATACCAGCGCAGGTTGTACCTCCATGTTGAAGCGACCCGCTGTTCGAAAAAGTTGTACCAATAACAGTCCGAATGAAATGTCTTTTAATGGTTTTTCGAAAATGGGTTCACAAACGCTGCGTATCGCCGACTCAAATTCATGAATTCGGGTGTCGGCGGGAACCCAACCACAGGCAATATGTAATTCTGCCACCTGGCGGTAGTCTCGCCGAAAGATCGCCAGCAGATTCTTCGCCAGATATTCCTGATCGTTGTTACTCAATGAGCCGATGATCGCACAATCTATCGCGATGTATTGGGGAGTCTCGGGATTCTCCCTGGAGACAAATATATTGCCCGGATGCATGTCGGCATGGAAAAAATTGTGTTCGAACACCTGCGTAAAAAAGATATCCACACCGGTTTCGGCTAACACCTTCAGATTGATGTCATGGGCCTTAAGAGCGGCGATGTCGGCTACAGGAATGCCATGAATGCGTTCCATTACCAGAATGTCTTCTCGTGTGAAATCCCAATAAATTTTTGGAACGTACAACACGCTGGAGTTTTCAAAATTGCGCTTAAGTTGAGTCGTATTTGCCGCTTCCGCCTGCAGATTCAATTCGTCAAAAATAATCTGCTCATAATCATTCACTACTTCTACCGGTCGCAGGCGTTTTCCTATCGAGGTCCGAGATTCGATTAGATGGGCCAGTCGTTTCATCAGTTTTATGTCGGCGCCGATAGTTTTTCTGATTCCAGGTCGCAGTACTTTGACGACGACCTCTTCGCCAGTGAGTAGCGTGGCCTTATGCACCTGGGCGACGGAGGCGGAGGCAAATGGCGCCGTTTCCAGATCACTGAATACGGAGTCGGTGCTCACGCCCAGTGCTTTCTCTACCAATGACTCGATAGTGGGAGACAGGAATGGAGGCACGTTATCCTGCAGCGTTTGCAACTCGTCCGCGAGATCGGTATCGAGAAAATCGCGCCGGGTGGAGAGTAGCTGACCAAATTTTATGTAAATCGGACCTAACTCCTCCAGCGCCAGTCGGAGTCGTCGATTCCTGTTACCTTTCCTATGGGCACTGAGCGCCCACAACATCAGGTAGGGAGAGAGTAGTAGTCTTATCCAAGTGAAGCCTGGTTGATGTTTTACGAAGTCATCCAGCCCATACCTGGCGATAACATTGAGGACTTTAAAAAGGCGGGGCAGATGAGACACGGTGGAATTATGACGGTCACGGTTTTTACGGCTTGCAAAGATACCACCCCAATGACCCACCCACAAGCGTGGGTTTGGGAAATTAGCACTGAGTTTTCAATCGCTTAGTAGAATATCGAGCCGGTCGTTAAGCAGTCGAGCCCGGGCCTGGATGCGGTCGATATCAAGCTTGAGTCGATCGAGGACATCACCGAAGGCAGCCACCTCATTCCTGTCGGGTAGCAGATTCGTCTCTTCCCGCAAGTAATCATCGATATTGCGGCGTACGCTGGCGCTGGCATGCTTTGACCACCTGTGGCTGCTGTCGGCGACCTGTTCCAGTTCATTGGTAATCACATCATCGAGAAAGGGCGCCAGATAATCTTGCCAGCGTATATCCAGTTTTCGAATCGTGCCGTAAAGCTCCTGCACCAGTACGGCGTCGCCGCTGATCGATATTGCCGGATTGGCAAGCGCTCTGCTTGAGTTGTCCGTAAACAGCATGTTCACCAGATCGACTGCCCTGCCTACGATGACCGCATCGGCATGCAGACCCACATATTCGCTGCCCAGACTGCTGAGGCGTATAGCGCCTCTATCGATGCTGCAGCATATTGCCGTCGTCGGTGCGGTGCTCTGCACTTCGATAGTCTTGCCATCGAATGGGGCCAGTTGTGCGGCAAGATAGGGGTCGTTCCTGAGCAAATGGTTGAGAATTTTCTCTACCGGCAACAGAGCTAGTGATTTGAGAATTTGAATCAATGGCTGACCTGGGAAAATTAATCTTTATAACGACAGTGGTTTAAAGCCTATGTGAATTGCGCAGATTCCGCTCATCACATTGTGATATTTGCATTTTTCCAGCCCCGCCGCCTGCATCATTTGCAAGAGAGATTCCTGGTCCGGATGCATGCGAATAGACTCGACGAGGTAACGGTAACTGTCCCCATCACCGGTTATCAGCTTGCCGGCGAGTGGCCACAAATTTGTGTAGGCATCATATGCCTTTTCCATGAGTTTATTCGTTGGTTTTGAAAATTCCAGTATTAACACCCGGCCTCCTGGCTTTAGCACCCGGCGCATAGATTCCAGCGCGGCATCCTTATCGGTGACATTACGCAAACCATAAGCAATGCAAACACAGTCGAAGGAGTCGGAAGCAAACGGCAGCGTCTCGGCATTGAGCTGTGCGAAGCTTACGTTACTGCTAATGCTAATGCCTTTATCGATAATTCGATCGCGGCCTATCCTCAACATGGACTCATTGATGTCGGCGAGAATAACGTGGCCTTCCTCGCCCACCAGTGGAGCGAAGCGAATACTGAAATCGCCGGTTCCGCCTGCCAGGTCTAACACTTTATGGCCGGCACGCAGCGCACTCAATTCAACTGTGAAACGTTTGATCAGTCGATGGGATCCGAGCGACATCACGTCGTTCATTATGTCGTAGCGACTGGCTACCGAGCGGAATACCTGGCCGACTCGTTGCTGCTTCTCGGCAACGGGCACATTCTCGAAACCGAAGTGGGTGGTCTGGTCCCGTGCCCCGGTCTGAACTGAATCTCCAGGTCGGGTCGATGTGGACGAGTCTGAATTGGCGTTATCTGTCATCTGCAATTGCTGGTGATTGGGCCACGGATTTACTTCGACGGAGAAGGCTTAAAGCTAAGCACTTGCGTGTCCGCTGGCAATGCATCCCGGTTCGCGCCCGCCTCCGTGAGTCTGTTCAGGTAGCGTTGCCAGAGATCTTCCTTGCCTCTGCAAAGCTCCTTCAGATAGGTCCAGCTGTATATGCCGGTGTCGTGACCATCATCGAAAGCTAACTTAATGGCGTAATTTCCAACCGTTTCAAGGGATGAAATTTTCACCCTGCGTTTGCCGACCTGCAACACTTCCTGACCCCTGCCATGGCCTCTTACTTCGGCAGAGGGTGAATGCACACGGAGAAACTCGGCGCTGAGTTCACTGGTAGAGTCTTCGCCATAGACCAGCTCCAGAGTAGCTGACTTCTTGTGTAGTTTGACATCTGTGGGTAGATCGTTGTCCATGTTTTTCAACAGCTTGTAAGGGCATCACTGTATTATTCAGAGCTGCCTTAGAGAATGTATCTGCTCAGGTCTTCGTCCTTCGCCAGTTCGTCCAGTTGTTTCTCCACATAGGCAGCATCGATCACTACGTCGCTGTTGTCACCAACCGCCATGTCAGACGCAGAAAATGATATTTCCTCCAGCAATCTTTCCATCACGGTGTGCAGTCTCCTGGCTCCAATGTTTTCCGTTCGTTCGTTAACCTGCCAGGCGATCTCGGCAATTTTGGCTATGCCATCCTTGGTGAATTTGATGTGCAAATCTTCGGTGGCAAGCAGAGCCTGATACTGCTCTGTCAGGGAGGCATCCGGTTCTACCAGAATTCGCTCGAAATCTTCTGCGGTCAGTGCATCCAGCTCAACGCGGATGGGCAGACGGCCCTGAAGCTCCGGGATCAGGTCTGAAGGCTTGGACAGATGGAAAGCGCCAGAAGCAATGAAGAGGATATGGTCGGTTTTGATACTGCCATATTTGGTGGTAACAGTTGAGCCCTCAATTAAGGGCAATAAATCTCGTTGTACGCCCTCCCTGGAAACTCCGGCGCCGGCCTGATCGTGACGATTGGTGACCTTGTCGATCTCATCGAGGAAGACTATTCCGGTTTGCTCCGTCGCTTCGATTGCACGATTTTTAATGTCTTCTTCGTTGATTAGCTTTGCCGCCTCCTCATCCTTCACCACCTTGTAAGCGGCCTGCACGGTCATGCGGCGGGAGCGCTTCTTGCCGCTGTTCATATTGGAGAACATGCCCTTCAGTTGGCTGGTCATTTCCTCCAGCCCAGGGGGCGCCATGATTTCGATGCCGGCCGCTGGCTCGGCTATCTTGATTTCGATTTGCTTGTTATCGAGTTCGCCCTGACGAAATTTTTTCCGAAACACCTGGCGGGCACTGGATTGGCCGCCCTGGACCGAACTCTCATCGCTGCGGGCCTGGGGTAGCAGCACATCGAGAATTCTTTCTTCCGCAAGATCCTCAGCCAGGTGCTGCACCTTGTGAATCTCCGCTTCTCTAATCATCTTCACCGCCACATCGATGAGATCACGAATGATAGAATCGACATCGCGGCCTACATAACCGACTTCGGTAAATTTTGTCGCCTCAATTTTAATGAAAGGCGCCTGTGCCAGTTTCGCGAGTCGGCGCGCAATTTCAGTTTTGCCTACTCCCGTGGGCCCAATCATTAGAATATTCTTCGGTGTGATCTCGTTGCGCAGGTCTTCATCGAGCTGCATGCGGCGCCAACGATTCCGTAAGGCGATGGCAACGGCACGCTTGGCCGCGTTCTGACCGATGATATGTTTGTCGAGTTCCGAGGTAATTTCTCTGGGAGTCATCAGCGACGAACTCGTCAGGGGCATGGATTTCAAGATTGCAGTTGTTTGGGACATCGGGGCTACCTGTAATCAGTTTTTGCAGTTGGCATTATCAGCTCAGGCAATATCCAACTCTTCGACGGTGTGGTTTCGATTGGTAAAGACACAAATATCGGCGGCGATGCAGAGGCTTTTTTCCACAATATCCCGGGCCCCGAGTTCGGTGTTCTGTATCAGCGCGCGGGCGGATGCGAGAGCATAGGGACCGCCAGATCCTATGGCCATGATCTTATCTTCGGGTTCGATGACATCACCATTGCCGGTCACAATCAGGGAGGCCTCCTGGTCGGCGACCAGTAACAGCGCTTCCAGTCTGCGTAGAGAGCGCTCGGTGCGCCACAATTTGGCGAGCTCAACCGCAGCTCTCACCAGCTTGCCATGGTGTTTGTCCAGCTGTTCTTCGAAGCGTTCGAACAGGGTAAAGGCATCGGCGGTTCCGCCGGCGAAACCGGCTATTATCTTATCCTTGTACAGGCGCCGAACCTTGCGAGCGTTGCCTTTCAGCACGGTATTGCCTTGGGAAACCTGACCGTCACCACCGATGACGACCTTATTGCCGCGCCGTACCGAGACGATGGTCGTGCCTCTGAATTGATCCAATCCAACTCTCCTGATTTCAAGCTGTGACTAAGTTACCACACAAGGCTGAAAATATGGTGGTAAACGGCTGAAATTCAAGGTGTTGGGTGCCTCACTGCAGGCTCAGGCGCATGCTGTCAATGTTGTTGGCGCGCAGTACTTGCTCCGCGGCATCGAGTTGACTGCTGCTGTCGTACGGACCGGACTGCACCAGATAAAGCGTACTTCCGATCAGAGGCTGTTGCTTCACCACCACGTTCAGGCCTAGCGTTTGCAGGCGTCGCATTTCGGTATTGGCAAGCGCCTGTTGCTCAAAAGCGCCCGTCTGCAACATGTAGCTTGCGGGCAGGACTTGCCTGTCTGCTTGCGATCGGTTCGCCTGGCTCGCTTCTTCAGAGCCAATTTCAACTGGTGTTGCATCGACTTCGACCTCGTATTCCCCCAAGGCGGTATAGAATTCCAGCTGCAACTCGTCGGTACTCTCGTCTGTGCTGTCTGCTTCAGGCAGATCGGGAATCTGGGTGACCGCGGTTCCGGCCTGCAGGTAATTGTTGGGAGCGAGGGGTGGCACCTTACCAGACAGATAGAACAGGAAGCAGGCGAACACGCCAACAGCGAGTCCCACCACCCCGCCGGTGCCCAGTAATAACCATGCCGGCGGCGATTCCACTGGTTTTCTCTCCAGTATCGGTTCCGGTCTGATTTTTGCGAAATCCTGGGTCATAGCTACTGCTCTCTTTGTAAGTTGTTGTTTTAACTTCACTAATGAAAGAGTTCTGCGGTAAATCTTATTGTAAACAGAGCCCAGCCACCACAATTATCGGTTAATCGTGGGTTAGCTAAAGCCTGGCAGGGGCTCCTTAGAGGTGCCCTAGATAAGATCTTGAGGGTCGACATCGATACTCCAGCGCAGCTTGCGGGAGTGTTTTAGCGCCGACATCGCGGGAGTCAGCTGCTTCAGCAAGCTCTGCATCGCCCCACGATTTTTACTGTTCAGCAATAATTGTATCCGGTACCTGCCAGCACGCTTCTCCATCGGTGCCGGCAGCGGGCCCAGGCATGTCACCGCCAGAGCGTGCTCGGCACAGAGTGATTTCGCCATCGCTGCCACATTCTTCAAATAGCTTATGGGTTCATTCGCTTCGACAGCCTCTGCGCGTAGCAAACACAGGTGCGCAAAGGGGGGCATGCTGGACTCCTGGCGTTCCGCGAATAATAGCTCGGCAAATTCTGTATAGCTGGCGCGAACCAGTGTTTGCAAGGTGATATGGGTGCTATGCCGGGACTGGATGATGACTTCGCCGGCGCGTTCTGCGCGGCCGGCTCGGCCTGCCACCTGGATAATAGTCTGGGCCATATGCTCCTGGCCCCGGAAGTCGGCACTGAAGAGACCGGCATCGGCATCCACTATGGCGACGAGAGTGATGTTCGGGAAGTGATGGCCCTTTGCCAGCATCTGGGTACCGAGAAGGATACAAGGGTCGCCTTTCTCTACCTGATTTAACAAATCCGCCAGGCTGTTCCTGCCTCGGGTCGAGTCCCGGTCGATGCGCAATACCGGGATACCTGGGAATTTCTTAATCAGGAAACCTTCTATTTTCTGCGTGCCAATCCCAAATGTCGCCAGCGACCTCGATTTACAGGACGGGCAATATCTCGGTAATTGTCTGCTGCTGCCACAATGATGGCAGCGAATCGAGGGCGGCTTGGCATGCACGGTAAATTGCGTGACACAATTTTCACACTCTGCTACCCAGCCGCAGTTCTGACAATTTAAAACCGGGGCGAAGCCACGTCGATTGATAAATACCAGCACCTGATTCATCGCATCGATATGTTTCTGGATTTTATAGAGAAGCTGATCGGAAAATCCATTATCGAGGGGGGCGCTGGCAATATCGATTAATTCCATGACCGAGGGGCGGGCTTCGCCGGCGCGCTGGGCAAGGCGAAGATGGGTGAATTTATTGCTGCGTGCGTTCTGCAAACTCTCCAGGCTCGGTGTGGCGGAACCCAAAATAATACAAACGTTCTCCTCGCGCGCGCGCACCACGGCAAGATCCCGCGCCGAATATCGAAACCCGTCCTGCTGCTTGAACGATGGATCATGTTCTTCGTCGATGATGATCAAGCCTGGCTTGTGCATCGGTGTAAACACGGCAGACCGAGTACCGATGATGATGCCGGCTTCGCCCCGCCTGGCGTGATCCCAGGCATTGGCGCGTTCTCTGTCATTTAGTCCGGAGTGCAGTGCCACCACCGGGCAGGAGAATCGCTGTCGGAAGCGCGCCACGCTTTGTGGAGTGAGCCCAATTTCGGGCACCAAAACAAGGCATTGCTTACCCGCTGCGAGCTGCTCCTGCATCACGCGCATGTAAACTTCGGTTTTTCCTGAGCCGGTAACGCCATCTAGCAGGTAACAAGAAAATTTATTCAGTCCTGCGGTGATTTTCTCAACTGCATGGTGTTGTTCGATATTGAGATGGATCGATAATTTCTTATCTCGTGAGATCGGATCGAAACCAGCAGCGGTGGCTTTCCCTGCCACCGGGGAAGAGTATTTTACAATGAGGTTTTTCTTCTGTAACTGCGATACCAGGGGCTGGCTAAAACCTGCTGCCAGCCATTGATCGCGGCTGGTCTCGCCTTTCTCGTCGATGAACTCCAATAAAGCCTTCTGCCTGGCCGCCCGCTTTAGTGAGTCCAGCTCTCGTACAGAGAATCCCTCCACCACTTTCCAGAGAGTTTCTTGTGGCCGCCAGTCGCTGGCGCTGCGTAACCGGGCCGGTAGCGCGGTGGCCATTACTTCACCTATGGGATGCTGGTAGTAGCTCGCGGCCCACAGCAATACCTTGTATATGGTGGTAGTGAATACGGGCTCGGAGTCGAGCACCTTGAGCACCGATTTCAGCCTGTTCTCACTCAGGGCCGACTGATTGGAAACGCCAGTTACAATGCCGACAACTTTTCGATTTCCAAAGGGCACTAACACTCGGGTGCCGGGTTGGCTGTTGCGGGCCGGACCGATCCCTCTTTGTGCCGGCGCAGTGATCCTGGACGAGGTCTCTGTCGACACGCTGTCCACGGGTAAATAGTCGAAGCTACGGTACAACGGAGAGGGCACCGCGACCTGAAGTACGAGGCCTCGATATTTTGAATTCTTGATGAGTGACTCCGGTGACATCAAAACGGATTACTTGTGGGTGTCCCACCCTGGAATCAAAGCAGTGTAAATTCAATCGGACAGGCAAACAACTTCCGCTGTAAAGCTGGCATAACGAATATCTAAACACAGCCACCATGGTTTATACTCTTGCTCGAATTCGCCCCTTGAGGATCAGGTGGGGTCAGCCTGGGCTGGCATCGTCGCGACCCCGGTACTGGCGAAAGCGAGAGGACGCAGGCACATGACCGCAGAATCGGTTGCAGCGGAGTTGTTGGAAATACGAGGCAAGATAGATCACATTGATCAGGATCTGGTCCAGCTATTGGCGCAGCGCTTTGCGCTCACTCATCATGTGGGCAGGCTCAAGGCTTGCAACGCCCTAGATCCCGTCGATGCTGGCAGGGAGGCACAGAAACTGGAGGCACTGAGGGCGCTGTGCGCAGACAACGGCCTCAATCCTGAGTTGGTAGCCGAGATATTCAAAAAAATCATGGCCGAGGCGGTGCGTAATCACAATCAAATCAGGGAGCAGCACCAGCAATAGCGGCTTCGTGTCGGATTTTGCCGAACTCTTCTGGTACGCCTAATGGCCCTCGGGCCCTCGACTTGCGTCTTTCGAATTCTCTGTTAGAATGCACGCCCCTTGGTTCTGAGGGCTGAGTTCTGAGGGTTGAGCTCTGAGCTCTGTGTCGGTTGCGGTCCCAAGGGCCAAAGGGAAAAGCAGATGTGGTGCATCGGTTCAACTTGAATCCGATGTGGCGACATCAACTGAGAGGAAATAACGTGAAACCTGAAATCCATCCAGCCTACGGGCCAATGAAGGCTACCTGCAGCTGCGGCAACGTCATCGAAACCCAGTCTACTCTGGGTGAGGACATCCGCATCGACGTATGTTCCCAGTGTCATCCGTTCTATACCGGCAAGCAGAAAATTCTCGATGCCGGTGGTCGGGTCGATCGCTTTAAGAAACGCTTTGGTAGTCGCAGAGTCTAAATCTAGGTTGCCTAGAAGATAGTTTCTGTTGCAAGTTCTTCGCTCGCTGCTTCGTCAAGTTCCAGACCAGGTAATTGATCAGCGGCCATCTCCGGCGCATTCTCGACTCTGAAGTACTCAAACATGGAATTGGGATCGCCCGGTGTGGCGACCGCTCCCGTGGTTTTATCGATCAGGCGATCGATAATGCCGTCGGGACGACTCATGGTAGCCTCTGGCGTGTCGGCCAACGCTGCTCTCATGTAGTCGATCCAGATCGGCACGGCAATGGTGGCACCCTGCTCCCGTTCACCTAGGGGTTCTGGCGTATCGAAGCCAACGAATACTGTGGTGACAAGATCCCGATTGAAGCCGGAAAACCATAATTCCTGCGGCCCATTAGTGGTGCCAGTTTTACCCATCAGGTCGCCTCTGGCTAATTCTCTCTGCACACGGTTGCCACTGCCTTCTTCGATTACAGAGCGGAGCATGGAATTTAGAATATAGGCAACACGGGAATCGATTATGCGTGGTGCGGGCACAGTGAATTCTGCCGATCCATCATGGGATTGGCTGCAATCTTCGCACACAGTACTAGGAATGGCTTGAAATATGAGGCCATCGGCAAGACTGCTAATTTGTTTGATAAACCAGGGATCGACCTTGTAGCCACCATTGGCGATGACAGCGTAAGCGGTAACAAGCTCCAAAGGTTGTACATCCTGACTACCCAGGGCAACGGTCAAATCGTCACGGGGGAAATTTTGAGTTTGAAATCCGAATTTGGCGGCGAATGGCAACACCTTACTGGAGCCCAGTTGATCGTAGAGACGTACCGCCGGCACATTGCGCGATTCCTTCAAGGCATAACGCAGGGTGATCGGGCCCAGAAAGTTATTGTCGTAGTTGTTTGGGCGGTAGTTGCCGCGAGTAATGGGTGCGTCGTTAATCGTGCTGGCAGGTGAATAGCCATGTTCCAGGGCGGCGCCATAGAGAAAAGGTTTAAAATTGGATCCAGGAGGCCTCGCCTGCAAGACGCGATTAACCTGAGAACGGCGAAAATCGTAGCCCCCAACCAGTGCCAGGACGGCACCATCGGATGGCGACAATGAGATCAGGGCGCCCTGAATATCCGGTACCTGGCCTAACTCCCAATGTTGCTGACCCTGCTTCACTCGAATCAAGTCGCCGATCTGAACCGCATCCGCAGCTTCTTGTGGCGGAGGCCAGGCTTCGTTTCGACTCCTGAAGGCGTAGGCCCAACTCAAGCCTTCCCAGGGCACGCTAACAGTCTCTCCGGATTTCAACAGGGCACTGAACTGGCGCTGCTCTACTGCCGTTACTATCGCCGGTTGCTGATTGCCATAAACCGGTACTGCCTGTAATTGCTGCAGCCAATACTCTGTTGGATCTGTGGACGGCGCTCTCGACGAGTCGGCGAAGCGATCTGCGTCATTAACTGGATAGTGAGCGGCAGGGCCACGATATCCATGGCGCTTGTCATAGTACACTTCCAGGCCCTCGACCAGTGCCCGGTTCGCGGCCAATTGCTTGTCGCCGTCGATACTGGTAGTGACTTCGAAGCCCAGGGTATAAGTTGCTTCACCATATTCCTGGTACAGTTGTTGGCGCACCATCTCCGCTACATAGGGAGCGGGGACCGCTATGTTGCGGTTATGTCGCTGCGCCGTTACCGGAGCGCCGTTCGCGCTCGAATACTCCTCGGCATCGATCATGCCCTCGTTAAGCATATTTAATAGACGGGTTTCACGTCTGCCAACTGCGCGCTCGGGATTATTGAGTGGGTTGCATGTCGATGGACAGGGCAGCAGTGAAATCATCATGGCGGCTTCAGCCAAACTGAGTTCACTCACGGCTTTGCCGTAATAAACGAAGGCGGCGGCGCCAATCCCATCCGCACCGGCGCCAAAATAGATAGTGTTCAGGTAGAGGGTGAGTATTTCTTCCTTACTCAACTCTCTCTGTATTTGCAAAGCAAATGGGATTTCCTTGAATTTTCGGAGGTACACATTATCGCTATCGAAGGAAAGATTGTTTGCCAGCTGCATGGTGATAGTGCTGCCACCGCCGAGGTTTACGCCACGAATAAAACCGTAGAGTCCCCGCAGCAGGCTCTGTATATCCACCCCGGGATGAGAATAGAAACGAACATCCTCGGTCGCTATGAGCGCATCGGTTAATACCTGGGGAATCTCTTCGAAGGTGACCGGGTTGCGACGATTACCGATTTCGTCGATCAGGCGATCGTCTGCGGTGTAGATGCGCAACGGCGTCTCCAATTGCACATCTTTGTAGGTTTCGGCCGAAGGCAGGAGCGGAGCGAGGTACAAATAAGCGGCAGAGCTCACCATAATAATGCTGGTAATGCCCGCTACGGCTAACATTGCAGCCCATTTTCCAATAAGTTGAAACTTCGATCGCACCCTTCGATTGCCTCTGGAATGGCCCCTGCGTTGAATTGGAACAAGGGCGGGTGATGGGTTATCAGGCACCGTTGCCTGTGTATTTCAGGAAGTCGCGCAGGGTCAAGCGATAATTATACACCTGGCATCCACTAAAGCGTTGTAATTCTGGGCTTTGTTCCCATTTTAAGCCCAAAATATAGAGAGATTCGGGTCACCAATAAGAATCCCATATTGGTAGAGAAACATGGATTTGTTGCGTCCGCTGATTAATACTCAAGGGTCCGGGGTCAAATCCATCTATGGGAATCTAGCCAATATTGCCCCATCCACCGTGCTTTCACAGAAGGTGGCGGTAATATCCCCCAAGCCCGGCGCCCTCGGGGCTTCTGGTGTCGTTGCCGGTGATCTAAACGTGATCTGATTCATAGATTTCCGGGCAGGTTTGTTGCACTATGAATACTAAGGTTGTTTATTCTGAATGTCTGATAATTAGTTGAAAACTATAAAAAAGTTTTATTTGGCCGATATTCAAAGCTGGAAGATTAATAAATGGACAATAATTAGCTAAGCTGCTGTTATTGTTGGTATTATGTTTACCCGAAGGTAGAATTAGAAGTTTCTGCCCTGGTTTTCTAACCCGCCCAAGATGCTCTTTGGGCGTAGAGCTAGGACGGACGGTCTGCCTCGCAAGTTCGTGTCGGGGATATTAAGTGTTGGATATATTGGCAAAATTGGGAATAAGCCGTATCGGCAAGAAAGCCGGTACTTTGCTTGGCGTGGATATCAGTTCTACGGCCGTGAAGATTTGCAATTGAGTCCCAGCGGCAACAAGTACAAACTGGAAAATTACGTCATCCGTCCCCTGCCCGCGAACTCCGTCGTCGAAAAGAATATCAGCGATATTGACGCCGTGGGTGACTGCATTGCCAGGGCGGTGAGTATTCTCAAGCCCTCATCGAAAGATGCGGTGGTAGCGGGCTCAGCGGTAATCACGAAGATCATTGAGATGAATGCCGCGCTGAGCGACTCCGAGATGGAAAATCAGATCGTGGTGGAAGCCGATCAATATATCCCCTATCCGCTGGACGAAGTCTCTATCGATTTTGAAAGTCAGGAATTGTCTGAGCGCAGCCCGGAGATGGTTGAAGTGTTACTGGCGGCTGTATCCCGTCAGCCCTAGTTGGACATAATCCCCTAATTGCCTAAGAGACAGTATTGGCTCATCGTTAACTCCAAGAGGAAGTGATGATGAGAAAGAAAAGCAGTGCCCAGAAGACTATTCGAGATATTCGATTGAAACTGATACTGGTGTCCGTGTCATGAGGTTTTCTGGCAGTATTTTCCTGGTGGGTCCCATGGGCGTGGGCAAGTCCACCATAGGGCGAGCGCTATCGGAATTACTGGGTCTCGAGTTTGCCGATTCCGACCGGGAGATCGAAACTTCGACCGGCGCAGATATCCCGTGGATCTTCGATGTTGAGGGCGAGAGTGGCTTCCGTCTGCGCGAAATACGCATGATCGAGCGCTTGAGCGCCAAGCAGAATGTGGTATTGGCTACGGGCGGCGGCGCAGTACTTGCGGCCGAGAATCGGGCGTGTTTGAGCAGTAGAGGCGTGGTTGTATACTTGCGCGCTTCCATCGCCCAACAAATGGAACGCACCAGTCGCGATAGGAACCGGCCGCTGTTGCAAACGGATGATCCGGAATCGAAAATTCGTGAGCTTATGGCTATTCGCGATCCGCTATACCTCGAAGTGGCCGACATCATTGTTGATACCAATCGTCGGAACCCTAAATCCGTGAGTCATGAAATTAGCAAACAGCTGGATCGGATGGTAAAGATGCGCCCCGAATCCAATCAGGATTGATAGGGACACTCTGGAACTACCCCATGCAAACAGTCGTAGTAAACCTGGGTGATAGAACTTATCCGATCCATATCGGCTCGCAACTGATTACCAGCGCGGAATTGGTGGCGCCCTACCTCGGCCGCAGCCGGGTTGTTATCGTAAGCAATGATGTGGTGGCGCCGCTCTATCTGGAACAGGCAAAATCAGCGTTCACTGCGGCACAATCTGCAGGTTCCGGTGAATCCTCTTGTAAGGCCATCGTGCTACCCGATGGAGAGGCCCACAAGAATTTGGCGGCCGTAGGCCATATCTACGACGAACTCCTGGCCGGCAAATACGACCGCAATACGGTGCTGGTGGCACTCGGTGGAGGGGTGGTGGGAGATATCACCGGCTTTGCTGCCGCGACCTATCTGCGCGGCATTCAGTTTATTCAAATGCCAACCACGCTGCTGGCCCAGGTTGATTCTGCCGTGGGTGGCAAAACCGGTGTGAATCACCCGCTGGGCAAGAATATGATTGGCGCCTTTCATCAACCCCAGTGCGTAATTGTAGACACCGACGTCCTCACTACGCTGCCTGTGCGCGAAGTGAGAGCAGGGCTGGCCGAGGTGTTGAAATATGGATTGATAAGCAAGCCTGAATTTTTCCATTGGCTGGCAGAAAATTGTGAAAAGTTGCTGCACTTGGATCAGGCCTGCATGACACGGGCAATAAAGACCTGTTGCGAGGCCAAGGCCGATGTTGTGGCAGCAGATGAGAAAGAGTCCGGGGTTCGGGCATTGCTGAATCTGGGTCATACCTTCGGGCATGCGATAGAGACGGCTACTGGCTATGGCACCTGGCTGCATGGAGAAACTGTCGCCATGGGGATGGTAATGGCAGCGGATCTATCCATGCGCCTGGGGTGGATCGAACAGCAAACCGCCCAACAGGTGAGGACGGTTCTGGAGAATAATTTTGGCTTGCCGGTGGTGCCTCCCGGCGACATAAGTACGCAGCAGTACCTGGACCTCATGGCGAGTGATAAGAAAGCCGAACTGGGTAAGCTCCGTTTCGTGTTGTTGAAGGCCATCGGGCAGGCTGTTATTGAAGCAGATATCGATAGCGAGTGCCTGCGAGCCACGTTGAAAGCTGGAAACCGGCTCTGTCGGTAAACTGCCAGAGAATACAGAAGTAAGTTTAGTTTTTGAGACTGAGCCCTTGCGCTACTTCCCGACCCTTTTGTTTCCATTCATTGTGTATAGGAATGGCTCGTGTAGAATTGTCCCCCTTTTTTGAGCCTTCTTGCGGTGATTGTCCCCGCTTGCTGCCAAAACTGAAGATAGAGAGGGTCCTGGTATATTTCCAAGACAGCGGCTGAGCTTGATCCTGTGGCAAAACTGAATATAAATAGGACAGGGGTGTCCCGTGTCGCTAAAAAATGATCGTTTCTTGAAAGCCCTCGCGAGGGAGAAAGTCGATGTCACGCCGGTATGGATGATGCGACAGGCCGGACGCTATCTGCCTGAGTATCGCGCCATCCGCAAGCAAGCCGGAGATTTTCTATCTCTGTGCCAGAATCCCGAACTGGCCTGTGAAGTCACGCTGCAACCACTGCGACGCTACGCCTTCGATGCCGCAATTTTGTTCTCGGATATCTTGACCATACCCGATGCGATGGGCCAGGGACTGTATTTTGCCGAAGGTGAAGGGCCGAAATTTCGCAAAGTCATTCGCTCGGCAGTCGATGTGGAGCGCTTGCCTGATGTGAATATTGCCGATGAGCTTTCCTATGTCACCGATGCGGTCGCGCTTATCAGGAAGGAATTGAATGGATCGGTACCCCTGATTGGCTTCTCCGGCAGTCCCTGGACTCTGGCTACCTATATGATAGAAGGCGGCGGCAGCCAGGGTTTTCGACTCGCTAAACAGTTTTTGTACGATCATCCCGAGGCGATGCATCTGTTGCTGGACAAGCTGGCGCGGGCGGTGACCGACTACCTCAATGCCCAGATTCGGGCCGGTGCACAGGCGGTCCAGATATTCGATACCTGGGGTGGAATCCTCAGTAGCGCTGCCTACCGGGAATTCTCTCTCGACTACATGAGCAAGATAATCGGCGGGCTGATCACGGAAAATGAAGGGCGCAAGGTGCCGGCGATCGTCTTCACTAAGAATGGGGGACAGTGGTTGCAGGCGATTGCCGGGTCAGCATGTCAGGCCATTGGCCTCGACTGGACCACGGACATCGGCACGGCACGAAGACTTGTTGGGGAACGGGTCGCACTGCAGGGAAATATGGATCCGACCCTGCTCTATGCAGGCGCCGATGCTATTCGCAGGGAAGTGGCTGCCATCCTCAAAAGCTTCGGTGCCGGACCCGGGCATGTCTTCAATTTGGGGCATGGGATAACACCAGAAGTAGATCCTGAGCACGTGGCAGTGTTTGTGGAGGCCGTCCATGAGCTCTCAAGTCAATATCACGCTTGAGGGCAGGGGGCAGGACACCGTGGTGGTGAGCATCGGCTCGAATATCCCCTATGGCAAGCGCCCGATTGTGGACGTACTCGGCGAGGCCATCGAAGCCCTACGGGCATTCAGTACTACCCCGGTACTGGTTTCGTCTTTCTACCGCACCGAAGCCCTGGGCTGTGCTCCCGGCACCCCAGACTTTATCAATGGGGTAGTCATCTTAACGCCCTTGGAGAAGCTGTCTGCAGCGGCTTTTCTCGAGGAACTACATGGCATCGAGAGGCGTTTTGGGCGCAAACAGAACCGGCATAGAGGCAAAACAGGCAGCCGGGGAAACGCCCTGCCACCGCACCGGCCACGCTCACTGGATCTGGATTTAATTTGCTGGGGCAAGCTGTGTTCCGATTCAGACAGGCTGGTGCTGCCCCATCCCCGCGCCCACCTCAGGCGATTTGTGCTGGCACCCCTGGCCGAGTTGGCTCCTGCTCTGATCTTGCCAGGGCAGACCCTGAGCGTGCAGGTGCTGCTCTCAGGCCTGGATTGCGTCGGAGCTGTGTCGCGACTGGAGTCTTTATAGGCTTTTAAGTTGTTGATTTATAATAATAAATTATAAACACGCTCGGTTTGGGGCGGATTTCCAGTGACACCAGAGCACGGCGCGCCAGGCTGCTATTCTTGCGCGCCGGCTCACACAAATTAGGTGTCCATATTCCCCCGCAAATGGTAAGATGCTGGAGTTGTTTGGTGTCTTCGAAACATCTCCAAGGTTCCCTGTATAGAGCATTCGGGGCCGGGTTCAAGGAGATTAGCAGAATCAATTAACCGTGCAGCCCCGTAGTCTGGGTCAGCGGGACAGAAAGAAACGAAGGAAACAAAGAATTAAGGTATGAATTTAAAACCCACACAGATTGCATTGGCTTTACTGTTCACGGTGGCTGGCTCCATGCCCCTTGCCGTGGCTCAGGGCCAAAGTCAGGCTCAGATTCAGACTGACAGCTTCGGTGCAGGTAGTGCCGATGTCGTCACCAGTTTCCGCATTGCACCATCAACCTCTTTAATCGACGCGCCGCTGTTCAGGATCGATCGCAACATCGAGCATAAAGACTTCCAGGGCGCCGTTATCGACGAAGTACTGAATTTCAATCTGGGTGTACAGGTCAGTCCCTTCACCGGGCTGAATATACGCGCGGACGCCTGGCGCTTACAGGTCGATGAAGCTCCTGCCAGAAGCGTTGGCGGCAACCGCTGGCTAAACGGACCGTCACAACTCTATATCGAAGATTCTGACATTAGCGAATTCGGGCTGGACAATCCGCTCCTGGGTTCTAATCTGGAGACTCAGGGCTTCGATCTTGGCGCTTCCTACGTCTGGGATACATCCAGGTTTGGCCAGTTTACACTCAGTTCCAAGACCACCTATGTCGAACAGTTTGACAACCAGGGCAGCCTGTTGGAGCTTGTTGGCGGCGAACTCGGCACGCTTCAAGACAGAATGGTAAGTCCCGAGTTGAAAAGCAGCCTCATGCTCAGCTGGCAATTCGGCAATCACACTGCCAGTGCCATCACCAGCTACATCAATTCGTTTAAGGATATCAGCGAGTTGGATATTGATGAGCTCAACGACTTGGTTGACAACATCACCACAGTCGATTTTCAGTACGGCTATAGCGTTGAAACGGGCTCCAATGCTCGCGCTATCATCTCCTTCGGAATTCGCAATATATTTAACGAAAATACCGCACAGATATTCAACTCCGGTACTCGCATTCTCGATCAAAATGGTCGTGTCGCTTACGGCTCCATCAAGTATCAATTCTGATACATCAGTATTCATTGCTCATTAAACCGCGGCTCTAAAAGATTCGGGTTCGGTGTCCTGTGGCACACCACTGCGCGGCAACGAGCTGTGACTGCGGTCAGCGACTGGCCCGTGCCAGGCACCAGACCTCGATGTGACGGATGCCACAGACTCGCAATTCTCTGCTTACCGAAGACACCGTCCCCATGGTTGTCACCGCGTCATCGATAAGCGCCACCGATTTTACCTGGCGCAGTAACACCTTGTCCGCCACGCCGAAGGCATTTTTTAAATTCTGCTTGCGGGCATTGGCGGAATGCATCTCTGTCTGGGCCGTGGTATCGCGCATTTTCACGATGGCATTTCGAGAGGAAGGTATACCGCATTTTCTCGACACCACCCTGGTGATCTCCAGCGCCTGATTAAATCCGCGCTGGCGCAGGCGTTTTTGATGCAGGGGCACCGGCAATAACAAATCCGGTGCGGTGGTATTTCTATAGTGTTGTGCGATCTTTTCTGCCAACAGGAGCGCCAGAACATTGCCGGCTTCGAATCGCGCCTTGAACTTGAAGCCGGAGAGCAGACTGTCGATTGGCGATTGGTAGCGAAAAGCCGCGCTGCAGGACGCAAAGGGAGGTGGATGCAGCGTACATCCAGCGCATGATCTGGGGTCTGGAGAAGTTGCGGATAGTTCCTCTCCACAGCGAATACAGCAGGGTCCGGCCCAGGGTAAATCGGTTTCACAATCTGGGCATAGGCTGTATGCCGCCTGGCTGGATTTGCCGCAAACTATGCACGGACTGGGTATCGACTGCAGCAGTCGTCGGTAAAGATTTGGCATCGGTGTCTCAAGCAAAAGGATTTTCCTGTCTCAGAGGGACTTCGATTAGAAGGCCTCGGGAGTGGGGTCTTAAAGGTGCCTTAAGTACAGGTAGCGCCGCGAAAACCACCAAGGATTGGCCACAATGGAGAGTACCCGTTCGCAGCAGCTTCACTTATAATTGTGCTTCGCAGTGAGTAAACCGGGGAACAAAAAAGAAGATGCCGACCTATCGTGCTCCGCTAACGGACATGCAATTTCTGCTGCGTGATGTATTCAAAGCAGAAGAATTATTCGCAGCAATGCCAGACACGGAAGAAGTTACCGAAGATCTGATCGATGCCATCTTGGAAGCAGCAGCAAAGATGGCAGTGGGTGTGCTGTCGCCCCTTAACCAAAGCGGCGATCGAGAGGGCTGTCATTTCGACGCCGGTGTGGTCACCACGCCGAAAGGGTTCGTGGAAGCATTCCGGGCTTATGCCGAGGGTGGCTGGCCAGGATTGACCGGAGATGTCGACTATGGCGGTCAGGGCATGCCGACGGTGCTTTCGGCGCTGCTGGAAGAGATGGCGTTTGCCGCCAACTCATCATTCGCGCTCTATGCCATGCTCACCACCGGCGTCACCCATAGCCTCAGCCGACTTGGCAGCACCGAGCTCAAGGAAAAGTATCTTCCCAAAATGTATGACGGAACCTGGTCGGGCAGCATGTGTCTGACTGAAGCTCACGCCGGCACCGATCTGGGAATGATCCGCACTTCGGCTGTGCCCACGGCAGATGGCAATTATGAATTGAGTGGCACCAAGATCTTTATCACCGCGGGTGAACACGACCTCACCGAAAATATTATCCACCTGGTGTTGGCCAAATTACCCGATGCGCCGGCCGGACTCCGAGGCATCTCGCTCTTCCTGGTGCCGAAGTTTCTCGTCGATGACGCCGGCAATACCGGTGAACTCAACAAGGTCAAATGCGGCTCCATAGAGCACAAGATGGGCATCAGGGCTTCCGCTACCTGTGTGCTTAACTTCGAGGCCGCGAAGGGTTATTTAGTGGGAGAGCTGAACCAGGGGATGACCAATATGTTCACCCTGATGAATTATGCTCGCCTGTCTATGGGCATACAGGGCAACGGTCTGGCGGACGCCTCCTACCAGGTTGCCTCGGCCTACGCCAAGGAACGACTCCAGGGCAGAGCGGCGTCCGGACCGCTACAGGCCGACCAGGCCGCCGACCCTATTATCGTGCATCCGGATGTGAGAAGAATGCTGCTCACCATGCGCTCCAATATTGTTGCTGGACGCGCCCTGTCGATGTATGCGGCGATGCAACTGGATATATCCCGCTTTCATCCTGAGCCTGGGGCTCGCAACAAGGCAGAACAGTTGGTCGCCTTGTTGATTCCGGTGCAGAAAGCCTATTGCACAGACCGCGGTTTTGAGGCCTGTGTGCTGGGTCAGCAGGTACTTGGTGGGCATGGTTACATCGCCGAATGGGGGCTGGAACAGAATGTGCGCGATGCCCGCATCGCACAAATTTATGAAGGAGCCAATGGGGTTCAGGCGCTGGATTTGATGGGCCGAAAAACAGTGCGTGGCAAGGGTGAGCTGTTGCAAGTGTTAGTTGCGGAGATGGATGAGTTTGCCGCCGGGCAACAGGGTGTCGCCGCCATGGTGGCGCCATTGCAAGCGTTCGAAGAATGCAAACGGCGTCTGATAGATACCACCGCATGCGTAATTAAAAGTGCAGCCGGCAATCCCGATCAGGTGGGTGCGGCATCCTATGCTTACCTGGAATTGATGGGTCTGACATTGTATAGCTTTATGTGGCAGCGCATACTCGCCGCTGCCTTTGCGGCGATGGAGTCAGGCCAGGGCAACCAGGATTACTGTGATGGGCTGGTTAAAACCGGTGAATTTTTTATCCAGCACTTACTGCCCCGAAGCAAGGCGCTGGTAGAGGAGATCGCCGCCGGACCTGAAGTCATGATGGCCCTGAGGGCTGACCAGTTTTAGCGGTTTCGACGAATGTCTTGGCAGCTTGTTGAAAGACCCTCAACCAGCACGTAAAAAACAGCCTGCTAAATCACCCAGTCTATGTTGTCGGCAAACAGGGTCTTGTATTGCTCCAGGTCTTCATTGCGCTCACCCACCAGCACCATATTGCCTTCGCCCATTGGCACCACAATGCCATTGAAGCGGTCGTCGTGAAAACTGTACTCGACGCTGACCGGGCTGTTGTTAATCACGATCACGCTCACTGCACCCTGAATCCCTTCAAATATTAGATGCGCGCTTTGGTATGCGGGCACTACTGCACAGGGTCTGGCAGAACGAATAGGCAGGTCCTGCAAAAAATCATTGCTAACGAGGCGGGTACCGGATTCAGCCATGACTGCATTGATAGCAGGCAGACCGAAGATGGTGGTGTTCGATGCATTACTGACCTCATCGATCTCAAAGCCGTCCATATACAGATGCCGAAGAACATCGTCGCCTACGGCCATTTCTGCGCTGGAAGGGCCGCTATCGAAGGTCAGAGAGAAGGTGACACCGAGGGCCAATAACAGCGAGGCGGCGATCGCATAGTACTGAAAGAAATTGTTGTTTGCTGCGGGCTTACTGGCGACATCGCCCAGGTTCTGCAACTCCGTCTCAGTGGACGGGGCATCGGCGATGGTCATCAATTTGTCAGCCAGTCCTGCGGGTGCTTCCACGGCATTCACTAACGCAGCAACTTCTGTTTCCATCTCCCGGGTCTGCTCGAGAATTTTCTGCAAGGCCGGGTCGGCGCCAGCGGCAGCCAGCAGTTCCTGGTCCACCTCCAGAGGATTGGTATACAGTCGTTTGCGAAATTCTATTTCATTCATAATCGGTCAGCTCTGGTGCATCTCAGTCTTCAATTTCTACCTTATCCAGACCAAATTCAACCTTCAATTTGCCCCGGGCACGAAACAGTCGTGTCATTACCGTGTTGTTATTCAAACCCAGTATCTCGGCTATTTCTTTGCCGCTGAAACCGCCAATCACTTGCAGTAACAGTGGCTCACGATAATCGCTATGGAGTCGATTGATGGCATTGTGCAACAATTGACGATCCATCTTGCTATCGGGCTCGTTGTCATCGGTTTCAGCGATTGACTGCCCGTCTATATCCACCAGTTCCGGTCGATAGCGTTCGTACTGTCTGGCATTCTCTCGCCGTAGTATGGTAAATAGCCAGGCTTTGGCGGCCTTATCATTGTGCAGACTCTCAAGAGACCGCCAGGCACGCAAAAAAGTTTCCTGTACCAGATCTTCGGCCATGGGCTGGTTTTTGCGGAGCCAGAATGCATACCGATAAACGTCCTGATATAGCGCAGCAACCAGTGATTCATACCGTTGTTTCTTGGTATTCCCTTGTAAGACCGGGATTTCGTCCATTTTTTTTCATTCTTGGTTAAAAAACACAGGGGCACCGGCAGACATTGACCCAAGGCCCACATTGGAGTGTATGCCTGGTTCCCCTTCGGGCTGAGAGAGTGCCTAAATTGGTAGCCTGCATCAAGTTTTTACTTGGCTCAATCTCGCGAAAGCGGCCATTCCCTAGCTTTTGTCAAATTGTCCGGCGCTGGATGGTTTAGCTTCAATTGGTCCACCTGTATACTTGCCCCCAATTCAAATAAGTCGGATCGAGCACAGGATAAATCGAATCATGGTAAGAGTTGCCATCGCTGGAGCGGCCGGCCGTATGGGCAGGGCGCTGGTTGAAGCCATCACTCACAGTGAAACCGATATCGCAGTGTCCGTGGCGACGGTGCTTGCCGATGATCCGACCCTGGGTGTCGACGTCGGCCTGCTGGCTGTGGGTTCGGCGCTGGGGGTTGAGAGCGTCGCAGAACTGGATTCAGTGCGCGATGAATTCGATGTGCTGATCGACTTTACTGCACCAGACGCGACTCTCCAGCACCTGATCCTGTGTCAGCAGAACCGCAAAGCCATGGTAATTGGCACTACCGGATTTTCTGAATCACAACAGCAGCTGATCGCGAATACCGCTGAAATCATCCCTATCGTATTTGCGCCCAATATGAGTATCGGGGTAAATCTATGTTTCAATTTACTGGAACAGGCAGCCAGGGTGTTGGGGGATGATGTGGATATCGAGATAAGCGAAGCCCATCATCGGCATAAGAAAGACGCCCCCTCCGGCACCGCGCTGAAGATGGGCGAAATAGTGGCCCAGGTCCTGGGCCGGGATCTCCAGCAAGTCGCACTCTACGGCAGAGAAGGCGTGGGTGGAAAACGGGACCGGAAGACGATTGGGTTTTCCACCGTCAGAGCCGGGGATATCGTCGGTGATCACACCGTCATATTTGCCGGCCTCGGTGAGCGAGTCGAGATTACGCACAAGGCCAGCAGTCGCATGACTTTTGCCGTTGGTGCAGTGCGTGCTGCGAACTGGATTGCCGATAAAGACCCGGGTCTGTACTCGATGCAGGACGTACTGAATTTATAATCCCGTTAATTGCAAAAATGTGTAATAACTTGATAGACAAATCGACCAGTTTTTCTTAATATACTCCCTCAGTATGTTCGATGCTGAAGCCTTTATGAATTGACAATAAAACGGATTGAAGAAATTCTTCATTCCGCTTTTTTTTGCGCATTTTTTCCACTGAATCAAGTGACTAAGTTTTTAGTCAGGAGTAGTTGTGACCGGATCAGCTGTGCTGGCGTTAGAAGACGGCAGTACTTTTCATGGTTCCGCGATTGGAGCCGAAGGGTGCTCAAGTGGTGAGGTGGTCTTCAATACCTCCATGACCGGTTACCAGGAAATTCTCACCGACCCCTCATACGCTAAACAGATAATTACCCTTACCTATCCCCATATCGGCAACACCGGAACCAATGACGACGATAACGAATCGGATCAGATATGGGCTTCGGGCCTGGTGATTCGAGACCTGCCCTTGCTTGCCAGCAGCTGGCGCCGGCAACAAACCCTGGATGAGTTTCTAAAGCAAAGGCAGCTTATCGCTATCGCCGACATCGATACCCGCCGGCTTACCCGGGTCCTGCGTGACAAGGGTCCCCTCAATGGCTGTGTACTTTCCGGCCGTTTGCTGGCGGACGGAGGCGAGGCGGCCGCGATTGCACAGGCCCGGTCTTTTCCCGGACTCAAGGGCATGGATCTGGCTAAAGAAGTATCGGTTGCCGAAAGTTATCACTGGCGAGACGGTGTCTGGGATCTCGAGTCCGGCTATGGCCCAGCCAGGCCCTCGCAATTTAAAGTAGTAGCCTACGATTTCGGGGTAAAACGCAATATCCTGCGGATGTTGGCAGATCGAGGTTGCGATCTTACCGTGGTTCCAGCCCAGACCGGTGCCGAGGCGGCACTGGCCCTGAATCCCGATGGTATTTTTCTTTCGAATGGCCCGGGAGACCCGGAGCCTTGCACCTATGCAATCGAGGCAATCGCCAGCCTGGTAGATGCTTCAATCCCTGTTTTTGGTATCTGCCTCGGATACCAGCTACTGGCGCTAGCTTGTGGTGCGACCACCATCAAGATGCGCCTGGGACACCATGGCGCTAACCACCCGGTACAGAATCTTGAAGATGGCAGGGTTCTTATCACCAGTCAGAATCACGGTTTTGCAGTGGACGCGGACAGCCTGCCCGACAATTTGCGGGTGACACACAAATCCTTATTCGACGGCTCCCTGCAGGGAATCGAACGAGTAGACCGGCCAGCCTTTGGTTTTCAAGGCCACCCGGAAGCGAGCCCGGGGCCACACGATATAACACCTCTGTTCGATCATTTCATCGAGTTGATGGCGGCGAAAGGCAATGTCAGGTCCGCCGCGAGCAAGTGAGCGAAACTAAATCCGCAAACAAGAAATAGAGCTTTATGCCAAGAAGAACAGACATTAGTAGCATCCTCATCCTCGGTGCGGGCCCGATTATCATCGGACAGGCTTGTGAATTTGATTATTCCGGCACCCAGGCCTGCCAGGCACTAAGAGAAGAAGGTATTCGGGTCATCCTGGTGAATTCCAATCCCGCTACCATCATGACCGACCCGTCGATGGCAGATGCGACCTACATAGAGCCGGTGACCTGGTCCATTGTCGAAAAGATAATCGCCAAGGAAAAACCCGACGCTATTCTGCCTACGATGGGAGGGCAGACGGCCCTCAATTGTGCGCTGGATCTAAACCGCCATGGCGTCTTGAAAAAATATGGCGTGAAACTGATCGGCGCCAGTGTTGAAGCCATCGACAAGGCGGAAGATCGCGAGCTGTTTGACCAGGCTATGATCTCCATTGGCATGGCAACACCGGTGCACGGCATGGCGCACGACATGGAGCAGGCATATGAAGCGCTTGAAAAGGTAGGATTTCCCTGCATCATCAGGCCGTCTTTTACCATGGGCGGTAGCGGTGGCGGCATCGCCTACAACCGGGAAGAATTTGACGAAATCTGCACCCGTGGGCTCGAGCTCTCACCAACCCACGAACTGTTGATCGATGAGTCCCTGATTGGCTGGAAAGAGTTCGAACTGGAAGTGGTTCGAGACAAGAATGACAATTGCATTATAGTCTGCTCCATCGAGAATTTCGATGCCATGGGCGTGCACACCGGAGACTCCATTACCGTGGCGCCGGCACAGACGCTAACGGACAAGGAATACCAAATTCTGAGAAATGCGGCTATTGCCGTGCTCAGGGAGATCGGTGTCGAGACCGGCGGCTCCAACGTGCAATTTGCGATCAACCCCGTCGATGGCAGGCTCGTGATTATCGAGATGAACCCGCGAGTATCCCGTTCCTCGGCACTGGCATCCAAGGCGACCGGTTTCCCCATCGCCCGGGTCGCGGCCAAACTGGCTATTGGATTTACACTGGATGAATTGCGCAATGAGATTACCGGCGGAGCCACACCAGCCTCCTTCGAACCAACCATCGATTACGTAGTGACAAAAATCCCCCGTTTCACCTTCGAAAAATTTCCCGACGCCAATGACCGCATTACCACACAGATGAAGTCGGTGGGCGAAGTCATGGCGATTGGCCGGACATTTCAGGAGTCCTTGCACAAGGCTTTGCGCGGACTCGAGGTTGGCGTCTGTGGCTTCGATCCAATTCTGGATGCGCAGTGCAGCGATGCCAAGGAGATTCTCACCAGGGAACTCACCGAACCCGGTGCGCAGCGGATCTGGTACCTGGGCGATGCCTTCAGGCAGGGCTGGTCGGTTGCAACCGTTTCTCAATTGTCTGGCATCGATCCCTGGTTCCTGGTGCAGATAGAGGACTTGATACGCACGGAAGAGAGTCTCGCAGGGAAATCCTTGTCAGATCTGGACAAGGCGGCGGTGTTCGCTCTCAAGCGTAAGGGCTTTTCCGACGAACGCCTGTCACAGCTGCTCAGTGTCAAGGAAATCGAAGTGCAAAGGGCGCGACACGCCCTCGGTGTGCGGCCGGTCTACAAACGCGTCGATACCTGCGCCGCCGAATTTGCTTCCGCCACAGCCTATATGTATTCCACCTATGAAGAAGAATGCGAGGCTGCACCTTCGACTCGGGACAAGATCATGGTGTTGGGGGGAGGACCCAATCGCATAGGCCAGGGCATTGAATTCGATTACTGCTGCGTTCATGCCGCTCTGGCCATGCGCGAAGATGGCTATGAAACCATTATGGTTAACTGCAATCCGGAAACTGTATCCACGGATTTCAATATCTCCGATCGATTGTACTTCGAGCCCCTCACCTTCGAAGACGTGATAGAGATCGCCGAGCTCGAAAAGCCCAAGGGCGTGATCGTGCAGTTCGGAGGCCAGACACCACTGAACCTGGTCAAGCGTCTCGAACAGGCGGGAGTACCAGTCATTGGAACTTCGCCGGATGCGATAGATCGCGCGGAAGATCGTGAGCGCTTTCAAAAGCTCATTCAAAAACTCGGCCTCAGGCAGCCTGCTAACCGTACCGTGCGGGGCGTGGAGGAGAGCATCAGTGCTGCAGAAGAAATTACCTACCCCCTGGTGGTCAGGCCTTCCTATGTGCTTGGTGGCAGAGCGATGGAGATCGTTTACAACGAGGTAGAGTTAAGGCGCTACATGCGCGATGCAGTGAAGGTCTCCAGGGACAGCCCGGTATTGTTGGATTATTTCCTTAATTCCGCGATTGAGATCGACGTCGACCTGGTAAGCGATGGCAAGCAGGTGGTGGTCGGCGCGATCATGCAACACATCGAGCAGGCCGGCATCCATTCGGGAGACTCGGCCTGTTCCCTGCCTCCCTACAATCTCCCAAAGGCTGTGCAAGATGAAATTCGGGCCCAGGTTTCCAAGCTGGCGTTGGAGTTGGGTGTGATTGGACTAATGAATACCCAGCTCGCGTATCAGGATGGGGAAATCTACATCATCGAGGTAAATCCCCGGGCCTCACGAACCGTGCCATTTGTCTCCAAGTGTATTGGGCTGTCGCTGGCGAAGGTGGCGGCGCGGTGTATGACGGGTGTAAGTCTGCAAGATCAGAAATTTACTGAGGAGATCGTGCCAGAGACTTATGCAGTCAAGGAGGCGGTATTCCCATTTAACAAATTCCCGGGTGTGGACCCGATCCTGGGACCGGAGATGAAATCCACCGGTGAGGTTATGGGTGTAGGCAAAACCTTTGCCGAAGCCTATGCCAAGGCGCAGATGGCCGCGGGTGAAGTCATCGAAAAATCCGGCAACGCCTTCATCAGTGTAAGAGATCCCGACAAGCCTTACGTCGTGAAAGTTGCCCGCAAGCTACGGGCACTTGGCTATGCCCTGGTAGCGACCCACGGCACGGCAAAGGTGTTGGAAGACGCCAGTCTGCCGGTTGCCCGCGTGAATAAAGTCGCCCAGGGTAGACCCCACATAGTCGATATGCTAAAAAATGACGAGATTCAGGTCATCGTCAACACCACCGAAGGGAGACAGGCGATCGCCGATTCTTCTATGATTAGACGCACGGCCCTGCGGCACAATGTGTTTTGTACCACGACTATCGCCGGGGCGCTTGCAGTTTGCGAAGCGCTGGAATTCGGCGATAAAATGTCTGTCTACACAATTCAGCAGCTACACGCGGCGTTACACTAAATTCGATCCCTGGATTTTTAGAATCAGCATCGAGTATCTGTTCGAGGTTAAAGAGCTATGCAAAAATTTCCCATGACGGTTGCCGGTGAGGCATCTCTACGCCGGGAACTTACCGAATTGAAATCCGTCAGCCGTCCGAAAATCACGGCGGCGATCGCGGAGGCGAGGGCGCATGGCGACTTAAAAGAGAATGCTGAATATCATGCGGCTCGTGAGCAGCAGAGTTTTTGCGAGGGCAGGGTGAAGGAGATTGAAAGCAAGCTATCCAATTCCCAGGTGATTGATGTCAGCAAGATTGACCCGACGGGGCGGGTAATATTCGGCACCACCGTGACCCTGATTAATCTCGAGACCGATGCCACGGTCACATACCAGATCGTAGGTGAAGACGAGGCCGACGTATCCAGCGGTAAAATTTCTGTGATCTCACCTATTGCCAGGGCCATGATGGGCAAAGAAGAAGGCGAAGAGATCGTATTGAAAGCCCCTGCCGGCGACATCGAATACGAGATCGACACGGTTAAGCATATTTAGCGCTGGCAGAAAGCCTAGGCTCTCTCTACAAAATATTTTGTTAAATCTGAAGGTGAAGCGAAAGTAGCGTACACGGTTCTCCAATTTAATTGATTGTGCGGTACCTGGAGGTACGCAAGCTCGGAGCAGGGGGGTTATTTTGCCGTTCCGGTGGGCCAGGGATGGCCCACTCGAACGGAAAAACAGTACCCCTTGCCAAGCCCCGGTACACGTATCAACTACCGAAAATTTTATCCAAATTGTTGTGTGGATATCTCCGACTCAAAGCAATATGTTACCGGTCCACTAGTTCAGGTAGGGTTTCGGAGTAGATTTGACAGGCGTCGGTCGGGGTTCTTGGCGGCTCGATAAAGCAGGACTATGTGACCGATGCTCTGCACACATTGTGCCTTAAAATCACTGCAGATGGATTCAGTGAGGGCTTGTTTGTCGGACCGGGTCGCGGTTACCAGCTTGAGTTTGATGAGTTCGTGGTCCGTTAATGCGCGCTCAATTTCGTCGTGAATATTCTCGGTGATGCCTTTTTGTGCAATGATTACCACTGGCGTTAATTTGTGCCCGATAGCTCGGAAGCGTTTTTTGAGTGCGTTACTTAGAGCCATATGCGAGAGCTGTTCCTTGATTGAAAGGTTGCGGAGTCTAGCACGTTATTTGTTGTGCTAATTGATCTATTATTCTCCAGTATCAAGAAAACCCCATGGCCAGATCGAAAACCAGTAAACAGTGGTTGAAAGAGCATTTTGATGATGCCTATGTGAAGCGCAGCAAGGAATTGGGCTATCGCTCACGGGCCAGCTTCAAGTTATTGGAAATTCAGCAGAAAGATCACTTGATAAAGCCCGGGATGTTAGTGGTGGACTTGGGTGCGGCGCCCGGCGGATGGTCCCAGGTAGCGGCGGAATTGGTGGGCAGCGAAGGCAAAGTGCTGGCTAGCGATATACTGGCTATGGATGCGCTGCCGGGAGTGGAGTTTGTGCTAGGAGATTTCACCGAAACTTCGGTCTTCCAGGAACTCTTGTCCAAACTCGATGGTGGGGCCGCAGACCTTGTTATTTCTGACATGGCCCCCAATATGAGTGGAATGAAGGACATCGATCAGCCACGGATCATGTATCTGGCTGAACTGGTTCTGGAGTTGGCGCAAGCCATACTGAGACCCGGCGCTTGCCTCCTCGTCAAAGTGTTCCACGGGGAAGGCTATGAGGCCTATATGAAGCAGTTGCAGGCTGGTTTTCGCAGCGTGAAGTCCAGGAAACCAGGGGCCTCCAGGGCAAGATCGCGCGAAGTTTACCTGCTTGCCCGCGGTTTTCAGAGACAGGACTGAATTTTCGTGCAATATTTCGTATAGACATTAGAATAGTCGCTAGAGTGGAGAACGGGTTGGGTTGGCTGTCTGCTTCCACCCTGCAACTGCTGGATTTACTCATAAAATATTCTAACCATTGGGGATAAGCCCTTGAATGATATGGCAAAAAATCTGATTCTCTGGATGATCATCGCTGGTGTGTTGTTGATGGTTTTCAACAATGTTAACCAGGAACCTAGAGAAGACAGTATCAATTACTCCCAATTTGTACGGGAAGTACGCTCCGGCCGTGTCGAATTGGTAGAGCTGGCGGGCATCAATATCACTGGCGTGCGCTCGGATAACAGCCAATTTCGCACCGTGATGCCATTGATTGGCGACGATCAGTTGATGAATGACCTGTTCGACAACGACGTTGAAATTATTGCCAACGAGCCCGAGCAGCAAAGTATCTGGACTCAGTTACTGGTTGCCAGTTTCCCTATACTCATCATCATTGCCCTGTTTTTCTTTTTCATGCGGCAAATGCAGGGCGGAGGCGTCGGGGGCAAAGGCGGACCGATGTCCTTCGGTAAAAGCAAGGCGAAATTACTGGGCGAGGATCAGATTAAGATTACTTTCGCCGATGTTGCCGGTGTCGATGAGGCCAAGGCAGAAGTGGAGGAACTGGTCGAATTCCTGCGGGAGCCAGACAAATTTCAGCGCCTCGGGGGCCGCATTCCCCGCGGTATCTTGTTGGTGGGGCAGCCGGGAACCGGTAAAACCTTACTCGCCAAGGCCATAGCGGGCGAAGCCAAGGTTCCTTTCTTCTCCATTTCCGGATCAGATTTTGTAGAGATGTTTGTCGGGGTCGGTGCTTCCCGCGTGCGTGACATGTTTGAACAAGCCAAGAAGCAAGCGCCTTGTATCATCTTCATCGACGAAATCGATGCGGTAGGTCGTCACCGCGGAGCCGGTCTGGGCGGTGGTCACGATGAACGAGAACAAACCTTGAACCAATTGCTGGTAGAGATGGACGGTTTCGAAGCCAACGCCGGTGTCATTATAATGGCGGCGACCAACCGGCCCGATGTGTTAGACCCGGCACTATTACGACCGGGTCGATTCGACCGACAGGTGGTAGTAAGTCTACCTGACATACGTGGTCGTGAGCAGATACTTAAGGTACATATGCGAAAGGTGCCAATCGATGACGATGTGAAGGCAAATATAACAGCCCGGGGTACTCCAGGGTTTTCAGGAGCAGACCTGGCTAACCTGGTGAATGAGGCAGCGTTGTTTGCAGCCAGGGCAGGCCGACGTCTGGTCACTATGGAAGAGTTCGAAAAAGCAAAAGACAAAATCATGATGGGCGCCGAGCGTAAGTCCATGGTGATGTCGGAGAAGGAGAAACTTAACACCGCGTATCACGAAGCCGGCCATGCCATCGTCGGTCGCCTGATGCCGGATCATGACCCGGTTTACAAGGTCAGCATAATTCCCCGTGGTCGGGCTCTGGGCGTAACCATGTTTCTGCCAGTAGAAGATCGATACAGCATCAGCAAGCAGCACATCCTCAGTAATATTTGCAGCCTCTACGGAGGACGGATTGCGGAAGAAATGACACTCGGCAAAGATGGTGTGACAACTGGCGCTTCAAACGATATTCAGCGCGCAACGGAGATGGCTAGGAATATGGTTACGAAGTGGGGTTTATCCGATGAACTCGGACCTTTGCTGTATTTCGAAGAAGAGGCTGAAGTATTTCTTGGGCGTTCGGCGGCAATGCAACCGAAGACAATTTCAAGTGACACCGCCATCGCTATCGATAAAGAAGTGCGAAAAATCATCGACACATGCTACAAGAAAGCAGAAAAATTGCTCGAGAACAACAAAGACAAACTGGAGTTGATGAAAGATGCTCTGATGGAATATGAAACCATCGATGCGCTTCAGATCGATGACATCATGGAGGGAAAAGCGCCAAGACCTCCCGCAGACTGGTCTGACAACGACAGTAACAACAAGACCGAGAGTGACGGCAAGGATTCTGACACCAGCAAGGTGGACAAAGGCGAAACCGGCAAATCCAGTAAAATTGGTGGACCCGCCAGCGAACACTAGGATCAGTTCTCGATCCTCCGCTAGCCTTATTTGTGACACACATCATTACAGCAGGAGATAGACAGATCGATCTGTCATCTCCTGTCTGTATGGGTGTCATAAACCTTACACCGGATTCCTTTTCTGACGGTGCTCAGCTTAAGAAAGATAACTGCAGTAAATTCGAAGTGGATCTCGTCAAGGCTCTTAGCCGTGCCAGCACTTTAGTTGCAGAAGGTGCACTCTTCATCGACATCGGCGGTGAGTCGACGCGCCCCGGCGCCGAGGCTGTTTCTACACAAGAAGAATTGAGTCGCGTGATTCCGGTCATCGAGGCCATACACTCCAGTCTCGACGTTTGCATCTCCATCGATACCAGTTCCCCGGAAGTGATGCTGGAGGCGATCGGGGCAGGCGCCGAATTCATCAATGACATTCGGGCGCTTGCCAACCCGCAGACAATTGAGATAATCAAGGACAGCGGCGTGGCAGTGTGCTTGATGCACATGCAGGGTGAGCCAGGGACGATGCAAAAATCAGCTTCTTATGACGATGTCACGGAAGAAGTATTGAACTTCCTCGGGGAGAGAGTTCAGGTATGTCTCGACAGCGGCATCGGCAGGAGCCACCTGGTAATCGACCCGGGATTTGGATTTGGAAAATCCCTGCAACACAATTATCAATTACTCAAGAACCTGCCTCGACTGCAGGAACTGAATTTGCCGATATTGGTAGGCATTTCCCGGAAATCAATGATTGGTGGTATCACCGGCACGCCAGTCGACGAGCGCCTGGCCGGTACCATAGCCGCCACCACCCATGCACTTCTGAGTGGTGCGAATATAGTTCGTGCACACGATGTGGCTGCCACCGTCGACGCAATTAGAGTAAACTCTGCATTCTCCGTTGCATGAGCCTATATCGACTGAGGTTTAACAGAGCATTGTATGCAATCAAAAACTAAAAAGTACTTTGGCACGGACGGCATCCGCGGCACAGTGGGCACGGTGCCGATCACCCCGGATTTCATGCTCAAACTCGGGTGGGCTGCGGGTAAGGTATTTGCCCGTGAAGGCAACGGACGGAACAAAATTCTGATCGGCAAGGACACCCGCATATCCGGTTATATGTTTGAAGCGGCGCTTGAGGCTGGCGTGACCGCGGCCGGTGTCGATATCAATCTGCTGGGACCGATGCCAACCCCAGCAATAGCTTATCTGACTCGCACCTTGCGTGCCCAGGCCGGCATCGTCATTAGCGCTTCCCATAATGCCTTTGAAGACAATGGTATTAAATTTTTCTCCAGTGAGGGAAGCAAACTTGCCGATGATGTCGAATATGCGATAGAGGAAGAACTGGCAAAAAATGTGTCAACTGTCACCTCTGAGTTGTTGGGTAAAGCATCCCGAATCACTGACGCGGCGGGCAGGTATATAGAATTTTGTAAAAGTACCATCGGTACCAGCCTGAAATTCAATGGCCTGAAGATAGTTGTAGATTGCGCTCATGGATCGACCTACCACATTGCACCGAGCGTATTTGAAGAACTCGGAGCCAAGGTTGTAGCGATTGGAGTCGCACCGGATGGACTTAACATTAACGAAGGATGTGGCTCAACGTCACCCGATCTGCTGGTAGCAACAGTACTGGCGGAACAGGCTAACCTCGGCATCGCGTTTGACGGCGACGGCGATCGATTGGTGATGGTGGATCATCTTGGTAATGTGGTCGATGGTGACGAGATTCTCTATGTGATAGCCAGTGAAAAACGGCGCCAAAACATCGATTTCGGTGGCGTGGTAGGCACTGCCATGAGTAACCTGGGTCTGGAATTGGCGCTGGATGCACTGGAATTGCCGTTTACGCGCACTGCGGTGGGCGATCGCTATGTAATGAAAGAATTGCTGAAGCGCGGCTGGATGCTGGGAGGTGAATCATCGGGACATATTATTTGTCTGGATAAAACCACCACCGGAGATGGCATTGTGTCCGCGTTGCAGGCCCTGGCCGCCATCGTGAATAGTGGGCAGGCACTGGCGGATTTGAAGAGTACGATGCACAAGTTTCCGCAATCTATGATTAATGTGAAACTTGTCAATGGGATCGATATTTCCGCCAACGAAATTGTTCAAACGGCGGTGTCTGACGTCGAGTCCCAACTTGGGAAAAATGGCAGGGTGCTACTGCGAGCATCGGGAACTGAGCCCGTGGTGCGGGTCATGGTAGAAGGCGAAGACCTTGAGGTAGTGGATAAACTGGCGAAGGAACTGTCCGCAGTAGTAGCAAGCGAGCTCGGGGCCTGACCGTTGCTGTTATTGCAAGACCCGGACAACTTGGGTAGTATTGGCGCCCGTTTTGACCGGCGCCTGTTATAGCCATAAAACATGCCGCTTAGAATAGCTCCGAGATTTCATGGTTGAAGAAAACATGCGCCGAAAACTGATTGTTGGCAATTGGAAGATGCATGGCTCCAGGGATCAAGTAAGCCAGCTATTGGGAGATATCGAGTCGGGCAGTGAGCGATTGTTGAAAGACGTCGAGATCTGCGTCTGTCCTACGTACCTGCACCTGGGTCTGGCATTCGATTTGCTGGCTTCTAAATCAGGCGTGGGCAAAGGGCAAATAAAACTGGGCGCGCAGAACGTGCATGTTGAGGCGGCAGGAGCATTTACTGGTGAAGTGTCTGCCCACATGCTGTCAGAATATGGCGTTAGTTACGTCATCGTAGGTCATTCGGAGCGACGGCAAATTTTTGCTGAGTCTAATCAGTTTGTTGCAGAGAAATTCATGGCTGCCCAGGCTAGTAGACTGACTCCCATCCTCTGTGTTGGAGAATCACTGGATCAGAGACAGGACGACGAGACGGAGCGGGTTGTGTTGAACCAACTGGATGCTGTGATTACCGTCGCTGGTATTGCTGCCATGAAGGAGGCGGTTATAGCCTATGAGCCGGTTTGGGCAATCGGCACGGGGAAAACAGCAAGCCCTGCCCAGGCGCAGCAGGTTCACCGAACTTTACGTGAACACCTGGATCGACTGGATCCGGCTATCGCTAAGGGTATGCGTATTATTTATGGTGGCAGCGTAAAAGCAGCCAATGCGAAGGAATTGTTTAGTCAGCCGGATATTGATGGCGGACTCGTGGGAGGGGCTTCTTTGGAAGCGGAAGAATTTATATCTATTTGTAAGAGCGCGGATCAAGAATCATGCAAACTGTAATTGTAGTCATACACGTAATAGTAGCTATCTCAATCATAGGCCTGGTCCTGTTGCAGCAGGGCAAAGGTGCCGATGCTGGCGCTTCCTTCGGTGCAGGAGCCTCACAGACTGTGTTTGGTTCCTCGGGAAGTGGCAATTTTCTGGTACAGACGACTACTGTGCTGGCGACAATTTTCTTCGTCACCAGTCTGACATTGGCCATTTTCGCCAAAAACCAGTCCGGAGTGGGTGCGACTACAGGATTGCCTGTCGTGAATCAGGATATCCTGGAAGAAACCACGGCGGCTAATCAATCCGATATACCTCAATTGGAAGATGTGCCTGCGTCGAATGATAACCCCAACGACGTGCCTAACTTGCCAGACAATAATAATTAGGCATAGCGCGACAACGACGATCAGAATTAGCCGAAGTGGTGGAATTGGTAGACACGCTATCTTGAGGGGGTAGTGACCTACGGTCGTGCCGGTTCAAGTCCGGCCTTCGGCACCAAATTGAGTTTCGACCGAAACTGCTCAAATTACCCCCGAATCACAGGATTTCGTGGTATTGCAAGAAATCCTGTGAAACCCCCGTATTTCCTTGACCTTGGCCCTGTCTGGTCTTTATAATTCGCGTCCCTTGTGAGATTGTAATCATAGCCAATAGGCTCTGTAATTTGTCTTATAAAACAAGGGATTACGAATTAGCACAAAATGTCAGATTTAGTCCTTATGGGGCTGGATTCGACAAGGGCGCCGGGATTTAGAAGAATCGGAGCCAGCCAGAATTTTTGATTTGTTGCGGGGTGGAGCAGTCTGGCAGCTCGTCGGGCTCATAACCCGAAGGTCGTAGGTTCAAATCCTGCCCCCGCTACCAATTTTGAGTTTGTGCAGGTAGCTAGTCCAGCCCGAGTCGGGCTCGATTCTCTACCAGGGCGGCGTAGCCGGGAAGGTCGTAGGTTCAAATCCTGCCCCCGCTACCAATTTTGAGTTTGTGCAGGTAGCTAGTCCAGCCCGAGTCAAGCTCGATTCTCTACCAAGGCGGCGTAACCGGGAAGGACGTAGGTTCAAATCCTGCCTCGCTACCGAATTTTGTTAAAGCTGGAAAGAGTGATATTGAGGCCTTAGACTGTTAAATATTAATCTTTGTGCTCGCTCAGCTTGAGTTGGTCACAAAGGATCTGAGAGTGGGCCTTTGGCCCATTTTTTGTATCTACAGGATTCGTCTGGGGCACTGGAAACACACGGGCAGAAGCAGGTGCCGCACGTTGAGTACAGTGAAGAGTAGCGTCACGTTGTTAACAGAAATGATCGAACCGACAGTCGAAGCCCTGGGGCTTGAATTGTGGGGAGTCGAGCATATTCAGCAGGGAAGATATTCTCTGTTGAGGATTTATATCGAACGGGATCAAGGGATCACGATCGAAGATTGTGCGAACGTGAGTCGGCAAGTTGGTGCGGTGTTGGACGTGGAAGATCCAATTACCAGTGAATACACACTCGAAGTGTCTTCTCCGGGATTGGACAGGCCACTATTTACGGCCAGACAGTTTGAGCAGTTTGTTGGAAGCGAAGTGAGTTTGCGACTGCACAGCGCGGTTCGGGGCAGGCGAAAGTTTAAGGGAAGTATCGCTAGAGTTGATGAAGACAGCATTTGCCTGCAGGTGGATGGCAGCGACTATGAATTGCGACATGCGGATATCGAGAAGGCGAGTATTGTTTACAAAGATTAGTTTTTACTCCATGTACTACAGATGATATCGGGCGCGAATTTTATTATGGTGACACGATTATGATGAGCAGTGACATATTAATGGTTGCTGATGCGGTCTCGAATGAAAAGGGCGTATCACGCAGTGTGATTTTCGAAGCGATTGAATCGGCGCTCGCCACTGCGACCAAAAAGCTAAACGATCGAGACGAGATTGACTGCCGCGTAGCAGTCGATCGAGACACCGGCGAGTATGAAACCTTCAGGGTCTGGAC
>Ga0310122_10000152_pt1 | contig 44312 bp, 41 predicted proteins | sample CB6_Bottom_1051__FD_203503 | JGI IMG/M metagenome (GOLD analysis project Ga0310122, IMG submission 203503) | Marine microbial communities from Western Arctic Ocean, Canada - CB6_Bottom_1051 | ecosystem: Environmental > Aquatic > Marine > Oceanic | place: Canada: Western Arctic Ocean | collected...
GCGGCGCGTTGGCGGGTGCTGCGGTCACCCGGGTCGTCTCGATCGTCCTACCGATCCATCTCGGCGGTCTGCTGCTGCACCTCTCGCTGCCGGCGTTGATCATGCTCTGCGTGCAGGTCAACGAGTTGCTGACCGGGCGTGAGGAATCACTCTCTCCGAAAGTGTTGGCTTGGGTCGGCGGCGCGGTCGGCGTCATCCTCGATGAGACACTCTGGCTGGTGGTCAGGAATCCGCCTCTCGCCGCCGACGCACCGGCTCAGGTCGCCTATTGGTCAGTTCCCTCCCTGTCGGTCGCGGTGCTCGGCTTGCTGCTGTTCGCCGGCGGCGTGCTGGCTGCGGCGCGCGCTTGGCCGGACCGCGAGGAGATGCCGGCCTTGCAGCACAGGCACCTGGGTATAGCGGCCGGCGTCCTGATCGGCGGACTCGTCTTCTTCCATGTCAGTCAGGCGTTGATCCGCTACGATGTCGCTAACGAGGACCGCTCTCTGCTCATCCTCGGCTATGAGATCCACCATCTCGTAGAGGGCCAGATCCTGCTGTTCGCGGCCTTGGTGATGATGGTGTTCGCCGGTGGCCGCGTCTGGCCGTGGCGGTTATCGTTCGGGTTCGTGCTGGTCGGAGTCCTGTTCGTGTCCGATGAGATTCTGTACTACCAGTTCGCTGATGTCAGTGATGCGGCTTACTTCGGTGCCGCGACGATCGTCAGCGGCGGTCTGATGAGTCTGCTGATGCTGGCGCAGTTGCTCATGCGTTCGGATGCGTTGTCAGCCTTCATCGCTGGTGAATCCGATGACTGATCCGGACGACCCGCCCCTCGATCTGCCGCCCAAGGGGATGATGCCGCCACCACCACCACCGCTCGGAGCGTCCCTGCCCATCGGTCTCGGGGGGGCTGCACCACCACCGGCTCACCCTCCACCTCCAACACCCCCGGCCAGGCTGCCACCATCTCCGACCGCCGGCGCGCCCTCGATACCGCCACTTCCAGCCGGGCTGCCACCACCTCCGACAGCGGCCGCGCGTTCGATACCGCCCCCTCTTCCTCCTGTCGCTCTCACAGAACAATCATCGTTGCTCGGTGGCGTTCCTCTGCCGCCACCGCCAAGCGCTGTCACGGCACCGCCACCGCTGAGCGGCGACGCTGTGCTGCCACCGCCGCCTGGTGCGGTGCCCCCGCCGCCGGACACGCCTGTTCCGCCACCCCTGCCGCTGCCGAGCGAGGCGGGCGCTGGTGATGGTGTCGACCTGTTCGCTGATCTGGAGGATGTCGCGTCGCTGCTCGATGAACTCGACATCGAACCGTCCTCCGAAGCCGTCGCCGAAGCCGTCGCCGAACCCGTCATTGGGTCTGTGCCGGAGTCGGAGCGCGCACCGGAGCCCGATCCGACACCGACAGCAGCCGAACCGGATGAGGCAGTTGAGTCCTATGCAGCCGCCGAGTCGGCGACCGCGCAGCCGCCGGACACCTCGACCACACCGAGCACTGACGATACCGGTACGGACGAGACCGATGCTGATGGAATCGCCGCTGACGGAACCACCGCTGACGAGGCCAACGCCGAACATATCGAAGACCCGTGGGCCGAGGTTCTGCAGACCAGTTCGTCAGAGGTTCCGGCTGTTCCGGCTGCTCCGGTTGCGGCCGCCGCCACAACGCCTTGGATGGACGGAACAGCGTTGCCGCCGGCAACCACCGCGGCACTGGTCGAGACAGAGATGTCTGGCCAGCCCGGCCAACCCGGCCAACCAACCCTTCTCGACCAACCAGCCCAGCCGGGTCAGCCCGAGCAACCTCAACCGTCGCCCGTTGAAGTCGCATCACCCGCCACCGCACCACCCGCTGCGGTCGCACCGCTGCCTACCGCCCCGGTGACGACTGACGGCGCCATCGGCGCCATCGTCGCCGATGCGTCGGCCGGACAGCCGCCTCTGCCGACGCTCCAGCCGGCCGAACCGGGACCGGAGGCGGAGGGCGGTCGTTTCCATCTGCGTCGGCTGAAGGGCATCCTGTCGGTCGAGGAATTGACGATTGTCGAGCGCCTGAAGCAGATAGGTGTCAATCCGTTGTTCCTGGCCATAGGAATCTACGCGACATGGTACACGGTCATCACCGCTCTGTCATACTACTCGACCGGCGGTGGACCGGACTGGTTCGGTCGGACCTGCGGCACTTGGGTGGCGGCGGAGTGTGGCGACCCATGGCAGGAGTGGTGGGTCGATCTCAGAATAGTGGCGGAGGTGGCCTGGTGCACGCCCTGGATAGGAATGGTGCTGGTCAATCCGAAGGTTCGGCAGAAGAGCAGGGAGATCGTCGACAGACTGCTATTGAGTGACCCGGACAGGGCTGCGGCACTCGCTGCGACGCCTTCGGTGAGAATACGGAAATTGGTATTCTGGTTCTATGTGGCCACCTACTTCACATGGGGGTCCTACACCCACTTCGACGTCCGTTCCTTCGGTCTCCTCGGCCTGATGGTGCTGCTGCCCGTGTACGGTCTGCAGGGGGCCCTCATCGCCGACACGTTCTCTCTGTTCATCGCGCTGAAACCGCTGATCCAGCACCGTGCCAGCATCATCATCGAACCGTTCCATCCCGGCGGCGCCGCCGGCATTGACGAGATCACCAGCCGGTTGCAGGCGTTCGCGGGAGTGCCGGTCTACTTCGCCATCATGATGATGGTCCGCTCGTACATGTTCCTGCTGCTCAGCGGCGGCGGCGGCGAGGCGGACTCGTTTCGAGCGATGGGAGAGGTGTTCGTCGCGATTTTCTTCCTGATCGTCGCGATAGCGGTTTCGATGGGTCCGTTGTTTCTCATTTCGGGTTCGATCAATGACAGGAAGCAGGAACTCATCAAGACCTTGGCTGAACGATGCGGTTTCGCGAATGTCAGCCTCACTTCGATGATGGACGCTCCGATCGATGACCGAAAGGTTGCGGACATGCTGCTGATGGAGAGGATCCAAGCAATCCGGCCGATCGATGTGAGATCGGTGCAGATCATCGTCCAGAAGATCGCAATTCCGGCACTGTTGGTGATCGTCCGGCCGTTGCTCGGACTGCTGTGACGGTACCGCTACCGTCCTGTCTCGCTGTCTTGGCACATTCTGCCTGAAGACGGATGTCATCATCGGTCGATCGGTTCAGCGATGTTGTCTCGACTTCATCAGTCCTCAGCGCGGGAAATCCAATCGATGGCATCGCTGGGTGCGGTCGTCGGCATACCCGCAGTCAACCACGCTACCAGAGTCGCGAAGCCGACCGCCGCGTCGGCGCTGGTGGCATCGATGTCGATCGCCGGGCGTTCATCTGACTCGCCACCCACTTCGTCCGACCAGGCGCTGCCGATCCACTCCCAATCGACGTTCGCCTCGACCTTCCATTCCGGATAGTCGCGGACCCGCAGGCGCGCTTCGAGGACGTCGGGCCGACAGCGGATGACGCAGACCGCATAGGTCGGCAGCAGGTGCGACATGTGGCCATCGATGAGAATCGGTGACCGACCATCGATGGTGACGGCCGCCTCATCGAGCAGTGGCGCGGCCCAGATGTCACCGAGCGCACTCGCCAGCCGAGCGACATCGATTGGTCGCGCGTCATCATCTGTGTCGAACGGCTCAGCGCAATCGTGCTCGTCGGCCAGCGCCGAGACGGTCTGCACACTCCAGCCAGCAGCCTCGGCGGCCGCGCAGATGGTGCTCTTGCCGACCCCCGGTGATCCGGTGATGGCGATGCGCAGCGCTGTCATGACCGTTCGTGCTCGCGGTCCGGGCCGCGGCGCTTCAACGCATCCCCGCCGAATGGCTCGCGGTCCGCCGTTCGTCTGCCACCGTCAGCCGATAGTCGGAGGCCGGCTGCCTGTAGTCACAGGACACCTCCGGTTTCGCGGCGGCTCCGTGATTGTCAGCATGCGGAACCTTGACCGCCTGATCGGGCACAGGGGGGAGCCATGCAGGACTCGGATGGCGGGGCGACGGCGTTTCAATCGTCGGAGGAGTTGGACCCTTGGCACGGCTTCGGAAAGGCGTTCGACCCGAGGCACAGCAAGTTGAACTTCATGCTGCTGCTGGTGCCACTGGCCGGTGGCGTGTCGCTGTTCGCGCACGATCAGACGCTCGCGTTCGTGCTCTCCCTCGCCGCAATCATGCCGCTAGCTTCTCTGATGGGCAGAGCGACCGAGGAGATAGCCCTCAGGACCAGTCAGTCGGTAGGCGGTCTGCTGAACGCGACGTTCGGCAATTCGGCTGAGATAATCATCGCGATGATGGCGATATTCGCCGCTTCTCAAGCGTTGGCGCTAGGCACTCCCGAGGGTGAGGAGACCGCGGCGACGATGATCAAGATAGTCCAAGCGAGCCTGATCGGCAGCATCCTCGGAAACCTGCTGCTGGTGCTCGGACTGGCCTTCGTCTGGGGTGGCATGAAGCATCACATCCAGCACTTCAGTCCGGACGCGGTCGGTGCCAACGGCTCACTGCTGCTGATCGCGGTCATCGCTCTGATAGTCCCGACCACCTTCGCCGAGACAGTCCCCGGAGCGGCCGGCGAGATCGGCGTCCTGAACCTCTCTCGGATGGCCGCCTTCGTGCTGCTCGGACTGTACGGATTGTTCCTGCTGTTCCAGTTGCGCACCCATCAGGAGTTGTTCGCGACCGATGGCCAGCACGAGGAGCAGGGGAGCATAGGCACCCGCGCCTCGATCGCGCTGCTCGTCATCTCGACGCTCGGGGTCATCTGGATGGCCGAGATCCTGATCCATTCGATCGAGACCGCGGCGTCGTCGATCGGTCTACCGCACCTGTTCATCGGCATCATCCTGCTGCCGCTGTTCGGCAACGCGGCCGAGCATGCCGCGGCGGTCAGCGTCGCCCGCCGCGACAAGATGGACCTGTCGTTCTCGATCGCGGTCGGCTCATCGACGCAGATCGCCGTCTTCGTCGCGCCGCTCGTCGTGCTCGTTTCGTGGGGAATGGGTGTTCCGATGACGTTCGAGTTCGGTCTGTTCGAGACGGTCTCCACATTCATCGCGGTGCTGATCGCCAATTCGATCGCTGCCGACGGCAAATCGAACTGGCTGGAGGGCGCCATGCTGCTGGGCACCTATGCGATTCTCGCCATCGCCTTCTTCTTCCACCCCTGACGCTCTGGACCACGCCACACGATCTCAAGCGAGACGGCCGGCGTGGTAGTCGTCGAGCGCCTGTTGGATCTCCGCTTCGGTGTTCATCACGAACGGTCCGTAGCGGGCGATCGGCTCATCGATCGGCTGGCCGGCCAGCAGCAGCATCTCAGCCGGCTCGTCCGCGTCTTCGGCGACGGAGATTCGCACCGATTCACCGTCGGTGAACAGACCCAACTGGCCATCCATGATCCGCTGCTCAGGGGCGGCATAGGGCTGGTCGCCAGCACTCTCGTCGCCAGCACCCACGTCACCTGTACCGGCCGCACTTGCTGCGCCGGCGGCGCCGGCAGTTCCAATCAGCACAGCCCCGCCGAAGCAGTACAGCATAGCATTCAGACCGGCCTGAACGGGCTGCACCAGAGAGCCACCTGGTCGGATGATGAGGTGGATGAAGATGATAGGGATCACCGTGTCGATGACAGCAGAGACGCCAAGAGATTCACCAGCCACCACGCGGGCCTCGACCAGACCATCATCGCTCTTCGCCAGCGGGATCTCAGAGCCTGGCACATCCTGATACCGAGGCTGCATCATCTTCGACTCGGCCGGCAGATTCACCCAGATCTGGAAGCCGTGCATGACTCCACCTTCCCGCTTGAAGTCGGGGTGCGGCAACTCCTCGTGGATCACCCCCCGACCAGCCGTCATCCACTGCACGTCCCCCGGCCCCAGTTCACCCGCGTGACCGGCGCTGTCGCCGTGACACATCCTGCCCTGCAGGAGATATGTGACGGTCTCGAAGCCGCGATGCGGATGGGCCGGCGCCCCGATGGCGTCGCCCGGTGGCCAGTCGACCGGGCCCATCTCGTCGAGTAGCAGGAATGGACTCATCTCCCTTCCCATCGCGGCCGGCCGGCGGACCGGGAATCCACCGCCTTCGAGCAGCTGGTGTGTCGGAATCGCGACGCGCAGCACGCGCATCGTCCCAGGAGGTTCATCGCCCATGCAGGAACACACCGTCAGATTCGTATCAAGTCATTCATTCTTCTGACCGGCGAATCTGATGCGATCATGCAGTGGCCACAGCGAGGGCAGCCATGAATCGGCTCAGTCTCTTTTGGTCCAGATGACCGTTAATGCGAACCCCGCTGCACAAATCGACCCAAAACGGTCTTACAACGCTGACTGCTTCAGGGATATTTTCTGGCGTAAGTCCGCCAGCCAAATAGACAGGCACCGATGACTGACGAACAATCTCGGCGCTCAGAGTCCAATTATGGGTGCGTCCCGTGCCGCCGAGCTCTTTCACCGCAAGCCGCTGATTACCGGAATCTAGCAGCAGCTCCTCGATCCTCAACATCAATCACATCCGGCGTGTGTGAATGCTATTCTCGCCGAGGCGGCCACCCCGGCTGGATAGAGCCCGGCGACGATTCCGACGAATTCGGAGGATTAAATATCAGATTGATGAAAAATTGGAAGGCAAGGAACCAAACTAGCCCTACTGTAGCAATCCAAATTATCGAAGGATCTTCGCCTCCTGAAATGAAAGAGTATGTAATAATGGCTGCCGCTAAACCAGCTACAAATAAAATGCGAAACAGAATTGTTGCGCCCACACTCTCAATTGTGGATAGGGCATTCCATCCATTGAATCCGAACCACTTCTGGATAAATCCCATAACCATTCGCCAAGTGGACAAACGTACAAGCGTCCGCACTTAAATCCGTTCAAAAGCCGTGAGCAACTGCTGCCACAGCCATTGCCGCCTAATCGGGCGTACTGATGCAGCAAATTATAGCGCGAATCATCGGAATCAATCTCAATTAAGTCCGATATTGATGCTGCTATCACTTCCGCCGCCGGATCAGCGCGGCGCCGAGGAGGGAGACGAAGGTCGCTATCACGCCTGCGTGCGGAATGCCGATCGATGAGCCCGATTCGTCTTCCTGTTCAGGAGGCATGGGGACGGGCGGGGAGCCGCCGCCGTCAGTCGGAGGAGTGGTCTGGTTGGCACCCGTCTCATTACCATCGCCCGCACCGCTCGAGCCTGACTCCTCCGGGCAGCCGGTCGAGTCGACAGGCACACCGGCTGGAGTGTCCGGACACGTATCGTCACCATCATGGATGCCATCGCCATCGGCATCGCTGACCGCAGGCGCTCCTGAAATGCACAACGCGTATTCATCATCGTCGAGGGATTGCCCAGCACCACCGAACAGTTCCGCCGAGACGGCATAGCAGCCAGCGCTCAGATTCTGTGCTGCATGCAGCGGCTCGGCGAAGCCCGTGTTGTTGGCGGCATCGATCGTCAGGTTGCCGGATGCGATCACCGACGCGGCACTGTCAGAACCGTTCGCGATGTGCCATTCGATGAGATAGGTGACATTGGCAACCAGATTGTCGACCTCGTACAAGGTGGTCAACGAGGAGTGGCCGGTGCTGATATTCCGGCTGTAGTTCTGGGCGGAGTCGTATCCGCCGACATCATCCGGCCAGATGTGAATCACCTCGTCCTCCGGACAGCCGGTGGAGTCGACGGGAGTGCCAGAGGGAGTGCCGGGACAGGCGTCATCGCCATCGTGGATGCTGTCGCCATCGCTGTCCAACTGGTTCGCCGCACAGCCATTCTGATCGACGGTCTCCGAGGCCGATGTGTTCGGACACTGGTCGACATCGTCCATGACTCCATCGCCATCGCTGTCCAGTTGACTCGGGCTACAACCATCATCATCAGCTGTCTCTGTCACCGGTGTATCCGGGCAGAGGTCATCGGCGTTGAACACGCCATCGCCATCGTCATCGACTTGACTGTCTCCGCAGCCGGTCGCATCGGCTGTATCGTTCATCGGGGTGTTCGGACACTGGTCGACATCGTCCATCACACCATCGGCATCGCTGTCGAGTTGACTAGGCCCGCATCCATCGTCATCGACCATATCGGTTGCCGGCGTGTCGGGACAGAGGTCATCACCGTTCGTCACTCCATCGTCGTCGTCATCCAATTGGTCATCAGCGCATCCATCATCGTCGACGGCGCTGCCCGGCTCGGTGCCAGGGCAGAGATCATCGACATCCGGCACACCGTCATCGTCAATGTCCCCTGTGAGGGCGGGTACGACGATGGTTGGCGGTTGGACCAGAGGATACCGGTCATAGTTGCCACTGCTGATGTACTTGTGCGAGTCGTAGATTCCATCGGATCCCGTCTGGTCCTGGTCCTCTCCCGAGGCGAGGTCATCGAGAGCGAGAGTGCCCCAGTGGTTGCCGCCTTGAGGGTACGTCTCATTCCATACGTTCGATCCATCAGTAACACTGCCGAAGGTCGATTCTCCCGAGAAGTCGTTGCCCCAGATCAGATTGTTCGACGACCCGACCATCTTGTACCCAGCATCGTTCGACCTGAAGATGTTCTCTATGATGACACTGTCCTCCATGTTCTCGATCTCGAGACCCTCAGCGGTATTGTCTGAGATCATGTTCAATGAGACATCGACACCTGTCACAGTATCGGAGTCGGAGAAAGTGTCGATGAACACTCCACTCCATCCGTTGTCGCTGATCAGATTGCCTCGGACGACGAGATCGATCGTGTCCTTCGCTTCGATTCCATGATAGCCGTTCAGGGTTATCGTGTTGTTCAGGAACTCGGTAGCATCGACCTGCCACATGTCGATGCCCCGCCAGTTGTTGCCCGAGATGAGATTCGACTCGAAGGTGTGATGGTCCTCGCTGAAGATCGAGACGCCGCTGTCCGCGTTGTCGATGATCGTGTTTCTGATGAAAGTGTTCGTGTCTCCCGCGAACAGATTCAAACCGTCGCCTTCGTTATCCTCGATCAGGTTCCCTCTCACCTCGAGATCATCCGCGCGGTAGATGTCCAGACCGGCATTCTCATTCGAGGCCATGTAGTTGTTCGTGATGCTGGTATGACCGCTGTCCTCGATCTCGAGACCGTTGCCTCTGTTTCCTGTGAACGAGTTGTTCTCGACCGAGCTGAACTGATCATCGAGGAGTTTCATTCCCGGACCAAACATGTTCGAGAACGAGTTGTTCGAGATCACCATGTTCGAGGAGGCGAGGATGAGAGGTGTGCCGGCACCGGACATGTTCTGGTTCGCGATGGTCATCTGCGAGCAGGAGACGAGTATCAGTTGTCCGACGCCGGTCAGATCGATTGAATCCCCACCGGTCTGCGAAGCGAGGTAGACCACCGGCAGACCGTTGACCGTGTTCGCCGTGAACGTGTAGGAGTTCGGGGTATCGCTGGAGAAGAAGAAGTCGAATCCGAAACTTGTGTTCATCAGCGTGTTGTTATCGACCGTGAGATCCACCGAACCGTCCAGTAACAGTCCATTTCTCGTGGTATTCTCAATCGAGTTATTCCGGATGCTGCTGTCATCGGATCCATCGACGACGATGCCATCTCTGCAGCATCCGCTATCAGCATCGGAATCCAGTAGTTCGATGGTGTTGTTGCTGACCTCGGTCCCTTCTGAACTGTATATCTTGATGCCGGCCCTGGTGGACCCAACACCCTGTATGACAGAGTCACGTACGACTGCACCACCGGAATTCCTCACCTCTATCGGGGCAGAGAGGCCGTATAGAGTGCAGCCGTCGATGATGCCATTCGGTGCGCCGTACAGGATGATACCACCCTGATTGTACCAGGTGGTGTCGTTGCCGTCGATGGAGCAGTTCTCGATTATGAAGTGGTGATCCGTGTTCCTGACTTCAATTCCCGCAGTGGAACTGCTCGTGACATTGATCTGCAGGTCCGCGAGGATGTAGGGGTCGGCTTCGGTGCCAGAACCGGACCAGTTGTTGTCGTTCGCCTGTGTGGTGAAGTCGCTGTCGCCGTCGATGCCGATGATATCGGAGTACTCGGCCGCGACGGTGGGCAGGCCGAACATCGGCAGGGCCAAGGCGGCGATCAAAAGCAGGCTGACGGTCAATATCCGTGATTCCATGACAATCGAGCGAGGCTTGCGATTATCACGATTGCCATGGATTCGGCCGATTCATTCGGCGCTCGAGATTCAGATGCTGGCATAGTACGCCTGTGCGGCGTCTTCCAGTTCGGCCGCGGCGGCCGACTCGTCGATCGACAGGGTGACGCCGTCTCGTCGGAGCGCGCGCCCGTCGACGAACACGTCGAGGCAGTCGGCGCTCGAATAGATCAGATTGCCCAGCAGCCGTCGACCATCGCGTCCGCTCGGCCGCATCCGGATATCATCTAGCGACCAGGTCACCCAGTCGCGGCTCCCATTGGTCGCGAGGTTCCATGTCTCCAACGGTGGCAGGATCGTCGCATCCCAGTGGTCGTGCCGCTGGATCAGGCTCGCCGCCTTCGCTTCGGCCCGCATGTCGAGGCTGTTGTTGCTGCCCGGACCATCCGTCCCCAGTCTCACATCGACGCCCGCCTCGCGCATCGCTGGATACGACATCGTGCCGCCGGTCGCCAATTTCTGGTTGCTGACCGGGCAGTGCACCGCGTGCACCTCGTGCTGCGCAAGTATGCGCATCTCGCGCTTGGTCACCCAGCCACAGTGGGCGCACACCGTCCCCTCCTGGAAGTAGCCGATGGAGTCGAGATACTCGATCGGATACATACCGTGCTCGGCGTGGCAGTCTGCCACCTCGCTGCGGGTCTCGCTGGCGTGTATGTGGAGCCTGCAACCGTGCTCGGCGGCCATCTGGGCGGCCTTCATCAGGGTCTCCTCGCTACAGGTGTAGATCGCGTGGGTGCCGATGCCGTAATCTACTCGGTCGGACGGAGACCCGCCTCTAAGAAGAGCGTCCATCTTCTGCAGAGCCTCATCGCCTCCAGAGGGATAGGAGGGGGTCGGAAAGTCGGTGATCGGCCCGCAGGCCACACCTCGGACACCCGACTCGACCAGAACGCCGGCCACGACGTCCGGGTGGTAGTACATGTCGCAGGCGAAGGTCGTGCCGGTGGCGATCATCTCGGCCACCGCCGCTCTCGTGCCCGCTTCGACGAAACCCGCTGTGAGCCCCTTCTCGACCGGGAAGACCATGGTCTCCAGCCACTCCATCAGGGCCAGCCCATCGCCCATCGAGCGATTCAGGATCATCGCCAGATGGGTGTGCCAGTTCTGCAGTGATCTGGTGATGACGCGACCGGTCGCATCGACTTCCGATTCGACGTCCTCGTCGCCCTTGGCCGGGGCCCAACCGCCTTCGGGGAACAGTAGCACATCACCTTCATGGACGCGTCCCGATTGATCCAGCAGACAGCCTCCGGTGAGTCGGAACACACCAGAAGAATCCTCGCTCATGCGACTACCTCAGATCTGCCATCGTGCAACCGTTCACCTCTGCCGGCCCTTCCTTCCTCGCTAGGTCACGGCGACTCAGTCACTGGATGGCGGCGGCAGGAACGGGATTATCAGACTGGCCAGTGACGGGATGTTCCGGGTCTGGATCCAGATCGTGCCCTGACCGCTGAAGTTCATCACCAGTCCTTCGCCGCCGAACATGAACGACTTCATGCCGCCGACCTTGTTGATCTGATAGTCGAGGCCGCTCTCGTAGGCGACCAGATGGCCGGTGTCGACCGTCACGATCTGACCGGGCTCGACCGGGATCTCCTTCATCGCGCCGTACGAGTTGTAGTAGATGCGACCGGCGCCCTGCTCGACATAGGCGCGGATGAAGAACAGGCTCTCGCCGCTGAAGAATCCCTTGAAGCCCTCGAACTTGGTGTCGGTCTCGACGTTCGTCGTGCAGGCGAGGAACGAACCGCTCTGGATGAACAGTTGCTGGCCGGGCTGCAGATCGAACCACTTGATGTCACCGGGGGCGCCCGGCGCCAGTGAGATCCACCCCCCGCCGCCTCCGGCGGTGAAGGTGTTCAGGAAGAACGACTCGCCGCCGAGCATCGCCTTCTTCAGCCCCTTGAAGAATCCGCCACTCGACTTGGTCTGCATCTCGCAGCCGGCCATCGCCACCATGCCGCCCGGTTCGACCTTGATCGCTTCGCCAGCCTCCATGTTGACGGTCAGCAGCGTGTAGGCGGGATTGTACTCGATGTGTTCTTGCATGATGAGGCGAGGTGGGGTTCCCCCCATCATATCATCTCCTTCTTCACTCGCTCAGTAACCTCGCTCTCAGAATGGCAGGGACCGCAACTCAAGATGCAGGGTGACCGGCGGGATGAGGACATCACTCGTTCAGAGCTCGCAGGAACTCGGCCAGCGCCTCGATGTCATCGAACTGAAAGGTGACGGCGCTGATGTGCTCGCAGTCCTGGCAGATGAAGCGCTTGCCGGTCTCGTAGCCCATGTACGGTGCAAGCCGCGGGCTGTAGCAGTTCGAACAGACTTCGACGGTCACCTACGCCGACCCTCCGCTTGGGTAGATGGCCGTCACACTACTTCGTTGTTCACACACACCAATGCGGGGTGATATCGCAGAACCGACGGGAGGGGGTGGGTCTCGTTGACCGGTTGAATGGACAGTGGATATCAGCGCCCGGTCAGGGTGAACGGCGGGTCTCAGCCCTTGGTGGGCAGGAACGGCAACAGCTTCGCAGCGAGGCTCTGGACGTTGCGGGACTGGATCCACACATTGCCCTGACCGCTGAAGTTCATCACCAGACCTTCGCCGCCGAACAGGAAGGACTTCATCCCACCGACTTTGTTGATTTTGTACTCCAAGCCCTCCTCGAAAGCGACGACATGGCCAGTGTCGACGGTGACCACCTGACCCGGCTGCACCGGGATCTTCTTCATCGCACCGAACGAGTTGTAGTAGACCCGGCCGGCGCCAGCTTCGGTGAACGCACGGATGAAGAAGATCGATTCACCGCTGAAGAAGCCCTTGAAGCCCTGGAACTTCGTGTCGGTCTGGACATTGGTGCTGGAGGCGAGGTAGGAGCCACCCTGAATGAAGATCTGACGACCCGGCTCGATGTCAGCCCACTGGATGTCACCCGGGCTGCCCGGTGCCAGACTGACCCAGCCACCCTGTGCGCCGGCCGTGTAGGTGTTCAGGAAGAACGACTCGCCGCCGAGCATCGCCTTCTTCAGCCCCTTCAGGAAACCGCCACCCGACTTGGTTTGCATCTCGCAGCCCGCCATCGCGACCATGGCGCCCGGCTCTGCGTTGATCTGCTCGCCGGCGCTCATCGCCATGGTCAGCAGGGTGTAGGCCGGATTGAATTCGATGTGTTCTTCCATAGACTCTCGACATGGTGTCCGACGCTTCAACATTGGCCCAGCGTTTTTCGCTCGTCTGAACTGCTCCTCCCTGTCGTCCGGACGGTGAGGTTACCGCGCAGGCTCGATCGGCGAGCCTCACCGTGCAGACCGCACAGCGAGGGTAGTGCGAACGGTTCTAGTCGGTCGTTCGTGCAGGGACGATCGCTGCCGTGACAGGTGTCGGATGACCGGCTCGTCGGTGGGGGCACCGGTCGGTGAGGAGCGGGCAGATTGATGGCGGTCGGCGGCTGCGACTCGGCCGATGACGAGTGAGGATCCGTATCGAGCGCTCGGCGTCTCCCCGGATGCGACCGACGCCGAAATCAAGCGGGCGTATCGGCGTCTGGCGCGACAGCATCACCCCGACAGGAATCCCGGCGATGCCGCGGCCGAGGAGCGATTCAAGGCGGTACAGTCGGCATACGACGCGATCGGCACGGCCGAGTCTCGTCGCGAGCACGACGAACAGAGGCGGATGCGCGAGATGTTCGGTGGCGGCGGGCCTTTCCGGACCGGCGGCGGATCGGGGGGAGGCGTCCAGTTCGATTTCGGCGGTGGCGGCGGCGATTTCGCCGACATCCTGCGGCAGATGATGAGTGGCGGTGGCGGTAGCCCTTTCAGCGCCGGTGGCGGCGGCACCATCTTCGATCAGTTCGGTGGCGCCCGTTCGGCCGGGCAAACGGGCCATGCAGCCGGTCCGACGGCGAAGCGAGAGCCTGCGCGCGGCCACGACATAGGACATGCGCTCGACATCGACCTCGAACAGGCAGCAGTCGGTGGCGAGGTGCCGTTCAGGCTCAGCCGGCTCCGCCGCTGCCGTGAGTGCGAGGGCAGCGTCTTCGGCACCGGCCGGCGCTGCGCCAGATGCGATGGCCGCGGCGTCGAGCGCCGGACCAGCACTGTCAGGGTGAAGATCCCAGCCGGCGTCGAGCACGGTCACCAATTGCGGCTTCGGGGTCTCGGCGACGAGCATCCGGCCGGAACGCCAGGCGATCTGACCCTCGACGTGCGCATCGATGCCGGCGAGGACCGCCGCTGGGAAGACGGTCGTCTCATCCAGTCGGTCGCAGTGCCGTTCTCGACTCTGACGCTTGGCGGACGGGTCCGGCTGCGGACTCCGGCCGACAAGCGGATCGAGGTCGAAGTCCCCGAAGGCAGCCGCATCGGCGACCGTCGCCGGCTGGCCGGGCAGGGCGTCGCCGCCGGACCGCTCGACATCGAGTTCACTCTCGCTGAGCCGGCCGATCTGACCGAAGAGCAGCGGGCCGCCGTCGAGCGGCTGCGCGACGCTGGACTCTGAATCCGAACTGCCAATCTGCCGCTCAGCCTCCGCAGATGAGGTGCGCCGGTTGAGTGAGGGTCAGCCTCGATTCACACAGCGATGCGCCAGTGCGACCGGGGCTTCCGTGTGAGTGGGGGTCGGCGTCAATCCATCCAAGGGTGCACCATCCTCATCGGAGATTGCAGGGAGAGTGAGGCGCAACGGCGAGCGTTGATGAGCAGGTCCTCGGTGCCTCGGCCGGCATGCGAGACTTCGACAGGGTGGCCAGCCACCTGATTCCGCGACGACGCCTCGCGCACCTGTTCGTGGGCATCGTGACACTCTTCCTGCTGGTCGGACTGCCGGTCTCGATGACGCCGGCCGACATCGAGGGCTACAACCTCGAATCGGCTGAGATCAACGCACAGCGCGTCATCGACGACGAGTTCAACGGCAGCGGCGTGCTGTTCGGATTCATCATCTCGCTGCGCCAGCCGGCCGCCGTCCCAGCGGCACCGACGCCTGCAACCGTGACGGAGATCATTGCGTACCCCGGCCTAGGGGGTGGCATCGAGAGCCCCCAGGGAGGGATTCTCAATCTGTCGGTGCTCAGGGAGATCGACCGCAAGACGGAGGCGATGACCGAATTCCACATCAGCGATCTCTATTCGCCGCTGTACAGCGAAGTGACCGGGGTGCCGGTCGAAGGCGTCCTCTCGCTGTCGGAGACGTTCCGCGACTTCATGGCGAATCGATCCCGACTGACTCAACCGACCGTCGACCTGTTCGGTCGCCTCGTCCCGCCTGCCACCGATTGGAGCGATTGCGGGGCTCTGGAGTGCCTGACCTTCGATGATCCGAACATCACTCAAGCCCACATCGACCTGGCCGCTCACCGGATGGCCAACCACAGCGATGGCGCCTTCCTCCGCTGGCTCTCCGACGACCGCGCCTTCCTGCCCGACCCGACATCGTCGGTGTACGGCCCGGTCGGTGGCAGCCTTGTTCAAAACGGGGTCTGGGATGACGCGACCTGGATGCCGGGTCGCTGGTCGGCCTCCTCCGCGTGGCTGCTGATCAGCCTCGACCACGATGCGGTACAGGATGCCGGCTGGACCTTCCAGTGGGGCGAGGCGAGTCAGGACTGGGGCTACCGGCTGGAGGGCACAGGTTTCGTCGTCGATGCGCCGATTCACACCAGCGAACAGTGCCTGGCCCGGGTGACAGCCGGCGAGGGTGCGTGTTCAGTTGAATGGCTGTTCATGTCGATGCAGCAAACGATGCGCGAGTTGGACCAGCAGACGACGACGCTGCTGGTCGCCGAGAGCATCAATGTCGAGGTCAATCGCGAACTGTACAGCAGCGTCTGGCTGCTCGTCTTGATGGGTGCGGCCATCGTCGTCCTGCTCTGGGCCAGCCTGCGCAGGTGGAGCGATGTCGCAATCGTCTGCACCGGACTCGTCGGTTCACTCGTCTGGATGCAGGGTGCGATCGGCTGGGGCATCATACTCGGAGAAGGGGTGGGCAGACCGTTCATCGAGCGCTCGCAGTTCTCGAATCTACTGCCGATATTGATTCTCGCGCTCGGCATTGATGACAGCCTGCACGTGCTGCACCGATACAAGGAGGAGCGGCGGGGCGGGGCGACCCCGGAAGGCGCCGCGCACACCTCGGTCAGTCGGGTCGGTCGAGCCATCATGCTGACCTCGCTGACCACGACAGCCGCGTTCATGGCGAACCTGTTCAGCGACATCCCGGCACTACGCTCGTTCGGCATCGAGGCGGCGCTCGGCATCACCTCGGCGTTCGTGCTGACCGGCCTCTGGGTACCGCTCGTTCGACTCGATGTCGACCTCGCTCTGAGGCGACGCCAGCGGTTACGAGAACCGCGTTCGGACGAGATCAACCTGGTGCCGGCGCCGTGGCTGGCCGCGATCACCCGCTCCTCCGGTCGCTTCGCGCCCTTCGTGTTCCTGTCAGCGCTTCTCATCACCGCCATCGCGACCCCGGCGATGCTTTCTCTGGAGGGCGATTTCAAGGTCGAGGACTTCCTAGACGCGGAGTCCGAGTTCGTGGTCGGAGTCGACCTGATCGACGAGCGGTTCGCCAGCGAGGGCGAACCCGCCACCATTCTGATCGAAGGCGACATGGCGCACCCGGCGGTGCTCGATGCGATAGTCGAATTGCGCAACAACATGGACGACATATCGCCCGAAGACCCGGACAAGTTCAGTCGCGACCCGGCTGGGCATGTCAAGTTGATAGCGATCGATGAGATGCTCGAAGCGTCGCTGTATGCGCTGATGTACGACAGGACGCCGTACGAAGCGGTCGGCTGGAACGCCAGCCTGCCGGACGCCGGAGTCAACTGCCCTATATCCGGCATCGGGGTACCCGATTTCGATGACCGCGGCTGCATCACCTTCTTCTTCGGATTCATGCTGACGCATGGTGTTCCACCGAGCGGCGGCGTGCCAGAGATCAGCCCCGGCATCGCCGCCAGCATCCTGCAGGCTCAGACGCCGATCGATCCGACCCGGCCATGGCTCGATGTGAACGGCGATCCAGCCTTCTTCCATCGCAGCCTGATGCAGTTCGGCGTGCGATCGGCCGACCGGTTCCCGCTGGTGGAGTTGGCGCTGGCGGAACTGGACCGTGACCTGGCGCCGTTCCACAACCTGACCGCCGCCTCCCGCAAGGTCCGCGCACCGCTCACCTCCGTCGACGACAACCACCCGCTAACCTGGGTCATCGAGACCGGCTCCCCCATCACCCGCTACATCGCGTCGACACGGATGCAGGGAGAGTTGCAGAACTCGCTCGGACTCGGTGTCCTGATGTGCATCCTGGCGCTCTGGTGGGGCTTCCGACCGGAGCGCCAGAGAGCCCCGTCCGGGGTAGTCGCTGGCTCCGCCGGCGGGCTGTCACCGGCCGATGCGACGAAGCAGACAGGTCAGCAGATCGAAACTGATGAAACTTCGATTGTCGAACTCTCGCCTGTCGTACCATCAGCCGTCGGGCTCTCGACCGACGGGCTCTCGTCCAACGCACGGTTGATGGCGATCAGGCTACTGGTCTCAGCACCGTTCATCGCCGCGTCGGTCTGGTTCATCCGCTGGAGCGACGCTCCCGACTGGGCGTTCGCTCTGCTACTCGCTCTGCTGCTCTGCGGCGCCCTCTTCTGGGGTCTGCGCGCGCTCGCTCTGGCTCTGCTGACGGCGATTCCGATCATCATCGTCGTGGTCTGGCTGTACGGCATGATCGCCGCCGCCGGATACGGCCTGAACATGGTGACCGTGGCCATCGCCGCGATGTCGCTCGGCGTCGGCATCGATTACGTCATCCATGTCGTCGTCCGGTACCGCGAGGAGCGGCACGGCGGCCTCGGTCACGCCGATGCTCTGACCGCGGTCGGCGCGGCCAGCGGTCTGGCGCTGGTCGGCTCGGCGGTCAGTGACATGACCGGCTTCCTGATCATCTCGCGCTCGGCAATGGGCTTCTTCGCCTCGTTCGGCCTGTTCAGCGCCATGATGATAGGACTCTCGCTGATCGCTTCGATGCTGCTGGCACCGGCCGCGCTGACCGCCGCCGAAGCCGTCCGGCGCGGCCGCACGGTGCGGAATGAATCCGCGGCGAGAGCGAACGATGAGTAAGGTGATGCCGCGACGATACGCTGCATGGCACGTGATGAAGTACGACGTGGTCATGAGTGAGCCGACGGTTCAGGAGATGGCAGGGCCCGAACCTCGGTGAACGGTCGAACATTGAAGTGGACCGACCTGTGCAGAAGCGAGCGAGGCAACGGAGAGATCAGCGAACGGATGGGATGATGATGCCGGAGTCGACGTTGAAAGAGTTGGAACGGACCGACGACGGCGTCATCATGCGCTTCGCCGACGGCAACGAATCGACCGTCGACTACGCCGCGCTGCGACTCCACTGCCCCTGCGCCAAGTGCAAACCGAGTTGGCAGAACGAGCAGGGCCGGCACGAACTGGCCGGTGAGATCGCTCGTATGCCCGACCAGAGACCGCAGGTAGAACTGGTCGGCAGGTACGGCCTCCGCTTCATCTGGCAGTCGGGTTGTTCGATGGGCATCTACTCGGGGGCTCATCTGAGGAGCATCGCCGATGGCACGCTCTACTGACCACGGTGAGATCCGTCTCACGACCAGCAACACCGGGTCACGCACTCCCTCTCTCTTCTCTCCTGACCACCTCAGCACTACCTCAGGAAACCTGCTTTCGGGCGCCTCGTCGGTGATGATGACCGCTGTCAAGTCTACTTGACGAATCGGGGCGAAGAGGTCAAGAGGGGGTGGCCTGACGGCTTCTCAGCCGGCGGTGTGGGTCAGCCCGCGTCCTCGGCCGGGCGATCGACATGAGTGACAAAGGTGGCGAGGGCGGCAAGGCCTCGGTGGAGGCTGGCGCGGAAGCCGATGACCTCGACGCGGAGGACGACTGGCAGCGCTGGGCGAGTGCCGACTATGGCGGCGCTGTCGACCCTTGGGAGGATCTGGAGGTGGTGGTGGCCGAGCAGACCGATACGCCGGCCGATGATGTCGGACTAGACGACGACGATGACGGATTCATCGTCGATGTCCGCGATCTGGAAGCGCCGCCATGCCCGGCACCGCTCGGCATCATCCACGTCATCAGGCTCGGCGCCTGCGATCACTGCCTGTCGCGCATCTCCGGCCGCTCCCGAGAAGGCGCTGCCGCAGCCGACCACGGCGCGACGATACGGGCAGAGATGGTCGAGCGCGACCCCGACCTCGCGTCCGACGACAACGATGACGAGGGCTGGTGTCCCTTCTGCGAGGATCTGTTCGATGATGTCGATGTCGTCGTCGTTCGGCTGCTCGCATCGCTAGGCGATGTCTCTTTCGAGCAGATGCAGATCGGCATCCACATCCCGAAGGACCTGTTGCAGGAGGAGGACAGACTGCGAACGAAGTTCGGTGCAGCGTCATCTCGGCCATTGAAATCTTCATTCGTGGCAGTCATCGAATCGGCCCTCGTCGAGGCCATTCCGAATCTCCGCATGGTCAAGGATCGACCCGAGGTGATGGTGCTCATCGACACGCTGACGCTGCGCGTCGACGTCGATGTACGACCTGTCTTCATCTACGGCCGCTATCGAAAGCTGCAGCGCGGCATCCCGCAGACCAGATGGCCGTGCCGGGCCTGCCGCGGCCGCGACGGCGGTTGCGAATCGTGCCAGAACACCGGTTTGCAGTACCTCGACTCGGTGCAGGACCTGATCGGTGAGCCGGCGAGGGCGATGTTCGGCGCCGAACAGACGTCGTTCCACGGCATGGGCAGAGAGGACATCGACGTGCGCTGTCTAGGCCGGGGCCGTCCGTTCGTGCTGGAGATGAAGCAGCCGAGCAGCCGGAACGGTGACCTCGAAGCACTGACCGAGACCATCGCCAGCGCCACCGACGGTAAGGTCGAGGTGAACGATCTGCGCCTGTCTATGCGCAGCGAGGTGGCCCGCATCAAGGAGACCAAGGCGGAGAAGTCGTACACGATACGGTTCCGAGTCGAGGGCGGAATCGATGATGAGGCGGCGACCATCAGCGCCGTCGAGAGCCTCGGCGGGGCCGTGCTGGCCCAGCAGACTCCGAAGCGGGTCGCGCACCGCCGAGCCGACAAGGTGCGACAACGGCAGGTGATAGCGGTGTCAGAGGTCATGGTGGATGGTGATGAGGTGCAGTTCGAGGTTCGCTGTCAGACCGGCACTTACGTCAAGGAACTGGTCCACTCCGACGAAGGCAGGACCGAACCGAGCATCGCGGCGCTGTTGCAGGCACCGTGCGAGGTCCTCTGGCTAGATGTCAAAGAGATCCACGCCGATTGAGTGCAGTCGCTCGATTCGACAGTTCGGAGGAATGCGACGCACTTAAGAAGAGGCGGTAGTTCGCGCGAATCCGCTGAAAAGGAGGCAATGCCATGCGTCGCAGTCACGGATTCCGTCAGGGCACTCGGAGCATCCTGAAGAAGTCGAAGCGACAGCGTCGTCGCGTCGAGATCCGCCGCATCATGCACCGGTATCAGGACGGCGACCGCGTCGCCATCGTCCTCGATGGCGCCCAGCAGCAGGGAATGCCGCACCGTCGCTTCCAGGGCAAGGTCGGAATCATCTCGAAACGACAGGGCAGGGCTTACATCGTCGATGTCGCCGACGGCGACAAGATGAAGACGGTCATCGCCCGGCCAGAACACCTTCAATCAGTGGAGTGAGTCGGATGACGGAGAAGGAATACGTGGATTTCGCATCGGTTCGAGACTTCCTCATCGACGCTCAGTCGCGTCGCGGTGAACTGGGCTGGGAACAGGTGCTGGCACTCCAGCACGCCGAGTGGGCGGCATCACAGTCGCGCGGCGGCATCACCACCGATTCGAAGGTTTTCAAGAGCCTGAAGACGGCGCTCGCCGAGATCGAGAAGATCTCCGAGCACCCTGAACTCTGCGCCAAGATCGCCGAGTTGATGCCGATGCGCGTGGCTGATGTTCGAGCGGTTCTAGCGACTAAGAGGATCGCCATGGAGACCGATGAGATAGAGGGCATCATCACTTTGGTGCGACAACACGTCCTCTGAATGGGCGACATACGCGTTGAAGAGTCGGCCGGTCCTGTTATGAGTGAGCATGCACCTGTGGATGGTGAGAGAGATGACCGAATCGCGAGGCCCCGCCGCCGTGGAAGAGGACCCGTACGAAGGTGAGTCGCACGTCCGCCTGCTCGACCAGGCGCCGCGCAACCAGCCGGGTGGCACCTGCCACGCTATGACCGAATCGAACCTGCATCTCATCCGGATTCGTTCGGCTGGCACGGCGAGTGTTGAACAGGGTGCTCGATTGGAGATAGGTGCGGCTGGGGTGACCATCCTCGGAGCTCTGCGGCACCGTGACTTGTCACCACGCGGCGTTTCCCAGTTGCGCGAATCGATAACCGATGTGATAAACGAGAACCCGGAAATCTACCTCGGGTTCTACAACAGGGCCGGACCCGTCTCCCTGAAGATGCACGCCTTCCAACTGTTGCCCGGAATCGGCCAGTCGACGGCCCAGCAGATGGTCAGGTCGCGTGGCAGCGTCGGGTGGGACAGCCTCGACGCGGTCTCCGCCGCCTGCGACATCGATGCCGCCGCCTCTCTGGCCGCCCGGCTGACCGAAGAGATGCAGGATCCCGATACCAAGCCGAGTCTGCTCGAACTGCTCGTTCGCGCCGTCTGAGGAATCGTGGTCGCATGGACCTCGATACGAGGCTACTGGTCGACCTGCTGCTCGATCACAAGCGGGCCGACAGGGCTCTCGGCCAGCATTTCCTGCACGACGAATCGGTGTTGACCGCCGCCATCACCGCCTGTACCGACGCCGGTGCACCGCTCGACGAGTCATCGCACGTGCTCGAGGTCGGCCCAGGCGCCGGCTCGCTAACCCTCGCTCTGTTGGGAACCGGTGCTCGGATCACCGCGATGGAGGTCGATGCCATCGCCATCGAACATCTGGAACGGACGTTCGCCGAACCGATCGACGACGACCGGCTGCGACTCGTCCAGACCGATGCGCTGCACTCCATCTGGCCCGATGTCACACATATCGTGGCCAACATACCGTACCAGATATCGAGTCCGCTGCTGGAGAGGATCCAGCGTCTGCCAGTGCAGCCACGAGTCGTCGTGCTGTTGCTACAGGAGGAGTTCGCCCACCGGTTGGCGATGCAGGCGGGGGCGACGGACCGTGGTCCCCTCGGCCTGTCTATCTGGCTCCAACACGATGTGACCCTGGTCCTTCGGGTGCCGCCGCACTGCTTCGTCCCAGCACCTCGCGTCCATTCGAGACTGGTCTCGCTGAAGCCTGCCAGCCGTGCCATCGCGGCTGACGAGCGATTCGACGCCCGCCTGTTCCGTATGCTCGTGGCTCACGCCTTCGAACGCCGCCGCCAGAAGTTGCGCAGCCGACTGCGCCGACCGCCGAAGCGACTCGGCCGATTGGCCGGATGGCACAAGCAGCGCTGGCAGGAGGCGGTCGCTTCGATCGACTCTGATGCTTCGGCAGCGGCATCGTTCGGCCTGCCGGCCGGACTGCTCGACGATCGCCCGGAATCGCTCGAGCCGGAGGACTGGGTCAGACTCACCATCGCCCTCGCGGCACAGCAGACATCAGCCGCCTGACTCTCATCGGATGACTTGACCGGTGCCATCGACATGCACCCTGTCATACAACCAGCGGACCGATGCCGTGCCGCCAGAGGCCGGCCTCTCACATCCGCTCTGGGGTCTCCTATCGCGCGGGGTTGATAGCAGCCCCCCGTCTCGCCCGGGATGGCCCGAGGTTCGGAGCCGGCCTGCTCGAGTTCAAGTAAGGCGGAAGTGGACCAAAGAGGGCGAGGGGCGAATTGTATGGCGAAGAAGGACACCTATCTGGCGCTGCTGCGACGCGGTATTGACAAGACGACGGCCGAAACGCTGGCTGACGTAGGCCTCAAGATCGGTGAGGTCAAGGAACTGACACTCGACCAGCTGGTCGGCAATTACGGCATCATTAAGAGCATCGCCGAAGGCGTCATCGAAGCGGTCAGGTCGGGTCCGAGGTCGGCCAGCCGCGAGCGCTTCCTGGCCGGTGTCCTGTCGTCTGACAAGGTCAAGAAGATGGACAAGATCGACCAGCAGCGATTCAAGCGCAAGCAGAAGCACGTGCTGCAGGAACTCCAGGAGCAGAAGGAACGGCTCCGGCTGGCCCGCGTCGACCAGTTCCGAGGCCACAAGCAGGTGATGACCCGTCTCGGCAAGACGATCGAACTGATCGTCAAACTGGAGACCAACTTCGACGACGAGTCGAAGGATGAGCAGAAGGTCAAGATCCGCGACCAGTTGGAGACCCGCGGACTGGAGGCGGCGCGAGATCACGAGTTGCTGGAACTGGCGGGAACACCGCAGGACATCGTCGATTTCCGGCGTCACATAGTCCCAACCATCACCTTCCACTGCTGCCCAGAGTGCGGCGAGGAGATCGACCCCAGAGCCGGTAACGTCAACCTCGACGACACCACCGGATTCACCTTCATCTGCTGGGAATGCGAGTACGAATTCACCCCGGTCATCTCCGAGGTCGTAGACCGGCATCTGGAATCCGATGAGAAGATCGAGATCGACCCCGACAAGCCGCCGAGACTGGAAGTGTTCGAACCGCCTAAGAGGGCGACCTCGCAGTCGCTGGCCGACCTTCTGAAAGCCGACCTCGAAGCGACCGGTGCAACGGCGGACGAGTTGGTCGCCGCGGTCGAGGAGAGCAACCTGTCCGGCGGCCTGATGAGCATCGAGGAGTGGATCGACCAGACGCTGGCGGCGAAAGGCTACATCCAGGCACAGGAGCATCGAGAGGATTTCATCATCAGTACGGGTGCTGGGGCGACCAAGTTCAACAAGTGGATGAAGAAGGCTGGGCTGTATTTCAACAAACAGACCGGACGCTGGTGCCGCTGGGAAGATCGCTGAACCGGGTCTTCTCGCTTCGATGTGTTGATCGGCCGCCCAACCACCGCTACTCTAGCCTACAGTTCACCCTCGCCACTCCACCGCTGGCTGTTCACACCGATCGTTCGCCCTGCGAACTCCACCGCCTTGGGCATCCTCGTTAGGACGATTCCTTTCTCGTCCGTCACCGCAGACCTGCATCATCTTCCGACTGATGCGGTGACTGACCCCAAACTCATCAGAAGAAATGATGATATCAGGCACATCTCTAGGACAACCATCTGTGAATTTGGTGTTCTACGATGTCAGAAACCGCCATCATCAAGATCTCCGTTTCGCTGATTCTGTTCATCGGCGCCACCTTCATCTTCTTCGCACTGCGCTACAAGATGTGCCCATCGGACAAGATACTCGTCATCTTCGGCATCGGACCGGGAATGAATGGTAGGACGGTGAAGACGCTGCATGGCGGAGGAGCCCTGATCTGGCCACTGGTCCAGGACTACACCTTTCTGGACCTGAAGCCGATGACCATCGAAATCAATCTGACGAACGCTCTGTCGAACCAGAACATCAGAATCAACGTCCTATCCATCTTCACCTTAGGGGTCAGTACCCAACCCGTTCTCATCACCAACGCAGCCGAGCGCCTGCTCGGATTGACGCCCCAGTCCATCGAGGATATGGCTGAGGAGATCATCTTCAGCCAATTACGGCTGGTGATCTCAAAGATGACGGTCGAAGATATTCATCAGAACAGCGAAGCCTTCCTCGATGAGATTCAATTTAATGTGAACCTCGAATTGAACGAGATCGGCCTTCATCTGATCAATGTGAACATACTGGACATCACTGACATGGAAGGAATCATCGAGTCCATGAGAAGTGCTGCTGTGGTGAAGCCTGCCCCTGCGGTTGGAACTGTTCCTGCAAGCCGAGCAGTCAGCTTCGGTAACGTCTTCGAGGAGACAACCTCGGATGAGGTCTGAGACCGGGGCCCCGCGCTGCCTAGATGCCGCTGACTGCCTGAAGTGGATTGAAGGGAGCGAGTCCTGTCCACAGGCGTGCGGTGAGCGGTAGGTGGCGAGTCATCCCGTGGTTAGGTTCTATCGCGGCGGCATGCTGCTAGGCGCTGCCGAGGCGCCTCCCGGTGCGCCACTCGTCGACATCGCCGAGGCCGCAGGAGTCGACATCGCGACGAACTGCACCGCCGGCAATTGCGGCACCTGCATGGGCACGCTGAAGAGCGGCGCGGTCGAGGCAATCGAGCCGTTGCCGGCCGGCCTCGACGAGGAAATCGTCGCCGAGGGAGCCGTCCTCTGCTGCATCCAGATCCCCGTTGGCTCCTGTGATATCGATGTCAGACCACCGATATGAGGGGCGGCAGGGACGAGTCGAAGGTGAGGTGGTCGAATGGAGCGGGAGTTATTGCTCGTCATCGCGGTCGACCTGATTGGCGTAGGTCTGGCCGTCTGGTGGCTGGTTCGGAAACTGCGCAGCAAGTTCGCAGAGGTCGAGGAGCGGCACGAACAGCGCCGGCAACGCGAACTCTGAGGTCCGGATGGATTCAAGGACCGCGCCTCCGGAAGACTCCGACATGTCGGTGCTGCAGCCTGCTACTGCGATGCCGGTCGGCGAGTTCGTCAGACTTCTACGAGCCGACATCAAGTCGGACCAGCGTTACCGTGACATCGCCATAACCGGGGAACTGGGCCGGGTGACGGTCTCAGGCCCCGGTCACTGGTACCTCGACCTGAAGGACTCGGACGGGCAACTCAGTTGTGTCGCATGGCGTGGAACCGCGTCGCGCATACCCTTCCAGCCGAAGGCCGGTGACGAGGTGATCGTCGTCGGCAGCCTGGATGTCTATCCGCTGCGAGGCACCATCCAACTGGTCATCAAAGAGATGCGTCAGGTCAGTCAACTCGGAGCGCTGGAGGAGGCTCGTAGACTCTTGGTCGAGAAGTTACGAGAAGAGGGTGCTATGGACCGGCCGAGGCAGCCGCTGCCGGCTATTCCGCAGCACATATGTCTGGTCACCGGCGCCGGCTCGGCGGCTCTCGCTGACATGCAGCGGCTGATCGAAGAGCGCTGGCCCGGGCTTCGTCGAACTATCATCGGCGTGCTGGTTCAGGGCGAGCGAGCGACGGCTGAGATTGTCCGCGGCATCGAAGCGGCGAATCGGATGAGCGACCCGTTCTGGGCCGAGGCGAATGGTGTGCCGCCGGTCGATCTCATAGTCTGCGGTCGTGGCGGTGGCAGTCCCGAGGACCTCTGGGCGTTCAATCTGGAACCGGTCGCCCGCGCCGTCATCGACTCCCCGACGCCGCTCATCAGCGCCGTCGGCCACGAATCCGACATCTTGGTCTCCGACATGGTCGCCGACCTGCGCGCCGCGACGCCATCGCACGCCATCGAGCGCTGCGTCCCGTACCGCAGCGATCTGGAACAGCAGCACGACGACATCCGGCTGGCGATGGCGGCCGCCACGGTGCGCCGACTCAGCCATTTGCGCGAGAGTGTCACTCACCTGCGAGCCCGGCTCGGCCACGCGCCGATGGCGGGAGTCGAGCGTGGTCGTGGCCGCATCGACGGTCTCGCTTCCCGCATCACCGCCGGCACCACAGGCCTATTCCAGCACCAGCGCACTCGTCTGTCGCGCGCCGAAGCGACCCTGAACGCGATCCACCCTGACAAGGTATCCGAGCGTGGCTGGACGCTGGTCCGCGACAGCGGCGGGCGGCTCGTCACTCGGGCCTCCATGGCTCGGCCCGGCCAAGCCATCAATATACGATTCCACGACGGCGCCCTCGGCGCCGAAGTGACTGAGCAGGAGTTGGATGAACATGAGTGAAGAAGTTGAAGGAACGGTGGGTGAAGTGGTTGGAGAGGCAGATGCGGCGGAGTCTGAGATTGGATACGCTGAGCGGGTCGCGAGGCTGGAGGCGATAGTCCGCGAGTTGGAAGCCGGTCAGCAGGATCTCGAAGCGACGCTGGCCCTTTTCGAGGAGGGCATGGGTCATCTCCGTGCGTGCGGCGATGCGCTCGACGCCGCGGAAGGCCGCCTCCGAGAACTCACGCTGTCAGAAGCCGAATCCGAAGCCTCTCGCTGAGCGCACCCCTGCCTTCTGCCTCCTCAGGACCCTGAGCAACATGATACGACTGCATCGCTCGACTCGGTAAACGCTGAGTCAGCGGAGCCATCCACGTCGCCAGAAGTAGCCGAGCATCAGCAGCGAGAAGACGCCCATCACAGAGAAGATGACCATCAGGCTCGGACCACCCGTCCCAGCCCCGAACTCGTCGACGTTCATGCCGAAGACGCCGGCGATCAGAGTCAGCGGCATCATGATCGCGCCGATGATGGTCAGCGTCGTCATCACCTCGGTCAGACGCTGATTCGACTCGGCCAGCCGCATCGACGTCTGGGAGAGGTAGGTGTCACGGGCCGAGGTCGCGCCGGCGGAGATGTTGTTGGCCCGGTCGGTCAGTTCGTTGACCTGGCTGCACATATCCTCGTAGAACAGTCGGCAGTCGTCGGGCACGAACGCCTCGTCCGGCCGCATCAGATTCAGGACGATGCGCAGGAACGGTTCGATCGACTTCGACGCCTCGCGAAGCTCCTGCTTCATCTCGTGCAGGTCGGGGAGCAGATTCGGGTATCTCGTCTTCGGATCGATGACCCGGTCCTCCAGTTCCTCCAGCCGGTCGTTGTGACCGACAAGCATCCGGTACCAGTCGTCGGCGATTGAGTCCATCAGTTCGTACAGCAGATATTCAGCACCGAGGTTCTTGCGCTTCTGGGTCCGGCGCAGTCCGAACCGCTTGCGGAAATCGTCGATGCACGGCAGGGCTGAGTTGCGCACTGTCACCAGCAGATCGCCGCGCAGGAAGATGAAGATGTACTCGGTATCCAGATCGCTGTCCTTGTCACGGGCTCTCAGCACGACGAACTTGTGCTCGTCATAGACGTAGAATCGAGTCGCCGCCTCGCTGAAGCAGTCCTCGACCGCGAGATGGTGGAAGCCGCAGTTCAGCAAGAAGCGGCGGCCCTCTTCGCCGGGCTCATAGAGATCGAGCCAGCCGCCCTCGGTGATGCGGGCGGACGCCTCGTCGAAGGTCAGGCTGACGCCAGCGGAGTCTGCGCCGTACGAGTGCATCCGGACTTCTGCCAAGGCATCTCCTCCACGCGATGACGGACCTGCGCGCCCCATTTGTGCGTTCCCCCTACCATATCGCTGCCCACCGGTGGCCTCCTCGGCTCTGAAACGGTTCCTAGCAACGCTCATCTCGAGGTCCTGGCCGTCCGCAGTCGCTCCTCCGACTGGAACATGTAGTATTGGATGAAATCGTCAGAATTCAACTAGCAGCCCACCCGGTTGCTTTCTTTCGGGATCTAGATCGCAGTACGAGCAGCCCCCTTCGTGCCGTTTGATATGCGGCTTCGGCAGACCTGTCAGGAACGACGCTTCCGACAGGGTTCGTCCTCTTCTCTGAGGATATCTCAATGGTTCACCCGCTGCCGAGGTGATCTCAGTCGGCGGCGAGGGCGCTGGTCCAGCGATCAGCGTCAGGAATCTCGACCGCTTCAATGGTGATCGACGCGACCGCCTTCTGCGAGGCGAGCGAATCTCGCAGTTTCTCCAGATCGAACAGGCAGCAGGGGCAGTGCGGTCGAGGCGGGCGGATCCAGATTCGGACGTCGCCGGCTTCGGTGATCTCGATGCCGCGCATCACCGCTTCGTCGGTCAGCGAGCCGCCATGTGGGTCGTTCCGACCGCGCAGCAGGTTGGCGACCTGCCGCTGGGCGTTGCGCTGCTTCCTACTCATGCTCGCCGGAGAGCGACCCTGCGCTTCATTCCTCCCGCCCCTGGTGTCCGCGGATAGTGACTGCGGAGGGGCGGTTCTCGCAGGGCTCCTTCCCTTCGATTCGAGAATCACGGAACACGCTGAGCGGTCGGGGAGTCTGACAGTCGGCCGAGTTCATGTCCACGGGTCGATGGCGACGATGTGCCGAAGACCGATGGCCGCCGATTCATTGCCCTCCGCACGCGCGGCCGCCTCGATCAGCATCCGGCGCAGCCAGCCGAGCATCATCAGCGTCTGGAATCGCTCCATCGAGTCGAGGATGGCCTGCGCGTTGGCGCCGAGGATGCCCTTCTGCAGTTCGTGTTGCAGGTCGGCGGCGTGGTCATAGTGCAGCAGCAGCAGCTCGTCGAGCGCCTCGGCCTCCAGTCGCTTGCCGGCGAACCGCTTCGCCAGGTCACGAAGGATGACCGGGGTCAGTGCCGCGCCGCCGGCAGCGGCGCCGAGCGACTCCTCGAGCGGGTCTGCCTCGGCCGCTTCATCGCTCGACGAGTCCACCGCTTCGTCATCATCGGCGACCGGCTCGTCCGTTCTGGCGGCGACCGCCTTGTCGAGGTGACGCTGCTTGATCGTGCCGACGCGTTCCGCGGCCGCTGCCGCCGAGGCGGCGTGCAGCAGCCGTGACAGGAACTCCTCCAGCGCCTCGTTGGCGGCGACCACCGCGGCGGCGCTGACCGAATCGACGCGAGCGATGTTGTCGACCATCATGCCACGGGTCCGGCTGAAGCCGAGACGCGTCCGACTCGGGTCGGCCAGCGTCCGGCGCTCGGGATCCGCCGTGAGAGTCTCCTGCTCCAATCGGCGGACGACCTGTTCGAGATGCCGTTCCAGAATCGGCACGAGAGCCTCCTTCACCTCGCCGCTGATGCGCAGATCGACGCCGAGCCCTCTGGCGACTTCTGCGATGTGCGAGGTCGCCCACGGCTTCGCCATGTAACCCCTGCCCGTCCTAACCCGTTCGATAAGGTTGCCCGCTGCGGCCGCCGGCCATCGAATAGGGTTTGTTGCCTCAGCCAACGATGCTGACAGCGCGTCAGAGGGGTTTGGACCCGGGACTCAGAGAGAGGGGTTTCGGCTTGGTCAGAGGTCTAGGACTCGGCGCAGCCACGCCTCGGCGGCGGTCAGGTCCGGCAGTGCTTCGATCGGCTCGTCACGACGGTCGTCGAGGTGCCGGCCAGCCAGTTCGCCAGCCCAGCCGCCGGTCGTCGACATGACGGCCACCGGCTTGCCCGTCTGCCAGGCGAAGGCGATCTCGGAGAGAGTGCCGGCGCCGCCGCTGACGCCTATGCAGGCGTCACCCGCCCGGGCCACCAGCATGTTGCGGAACAGCCCGAGCCCGGTCGGCACGACGATGTCGAGATGCGGGTTCGCCGTCGAGGCGTCCGCCTCCGGCATGATGCCGATTATCTCGCCACCGGTCCACATGTGACTCGTTCTGGCACCTCTCGACACCGCTTCCATGACACCGGCGCGGCCGCCGGAACAGAGTCGGCAGCCGAGGTCGACGATGAGTCGGCCCAGCCCTTCGGACAGCTGTTCGACCTGCTCTCTGATGGCGCCGTTCGAGCCGAACACCGACACCAACGGTTTTCTCGTCGGGTCGTCCATGTCATTGCCTCCGCCATCCACGCCTGCCACTCCATCTCACCACTCGGTCCAGTCGGCGAACGCATCCTCATCCCCGGTCCCGGCAGCGCCGTCGCTACCTCCCGACAGCCGTTGCATGCTGTCGGCGGTACGCACCCAGGAGTCCTCGATGCCGACCGCGCCGTCCGGATGGATGACCTTTGGTTCGATGGCCATCGCGCCGCCGATGGGCAGCGGACGATCGAATCCGGTCGCGACGACCGGCGTCTCATCAAGTTCGAGTCCGATGCCGTGTCCCAGGAAGCGCGCCTGATCAGGTCGCATGCCCATCAGGTGATCGGCGTGGCCCATCTCGGCCGCAGCCTCGACGCCGCTCTGCCAGGCGGCGCTGCAGTCGTCACCACGACCGAGCGAATCGCGAACGATGTGAGCTATCTCGATCATGTCGGCCTGTCGCTCGAGCCACGCCGTGTCCGGTGGTCCGAGGCTGAACATCCGCGTCATGTCGGAGACGTAGCCGCGATGGACGTGGACTATGTCGACTATGACCGGCTCTCCCGGCTCGATGCGGCGGTGGCCGGCGCCGAGGGCGGCCAGCGGGTGCGGACCGGCCGCGCCGATGGCGCTGTCGAAGAACGACGGCACGGCGCCGGACGGACCGCTCGCGACCACGGCGCGGTCACAGTCCATCGGCCACCTGCGCAGTCGGATGTGGCCGCCGAAGCCGTGTGCCCGGCTGACTCGTTCGGCTGCTGCGGCGAGATCGAGTTCGGTGAATGATTCGCCGCTGCCGGCGCGGTCATCGCCATGTTCCCGGACCGCTTCGAACATCCGGCGCTGGACGATGCCGGATTCGCGCATCCGGGCGAGTTCCCACTCGGACTTCGTCTCGCGGAGCGACCAGAGGATGCGGCTGCAATCCTCCGGACCGGCGCTCGGAGTGCCCATCGATGCCAGACGGCCGGCGAGGAAGTCAGCATCGGCGGCCGGCAGACGAGCCCGCTGCAGCGCCGGCGCGCGGCTGGCACCTCGCAGCCTAAGGTCATCGGCGAGAGCCGCCATCCGCGGCATCGCTTCAACCGAATGCACCGCAGCATCGGCGCCGGCCTCGTGGCGGGCCCGGTCGAGCGATGAGCGGACGAACTGCACCGGTGCCGCGCCGGTCAGGTCGGTGGCCGGCAGCCAGGCCGCACCGGCCTGCCGGTTGCCGCACAGCCAGTACAGGTCGACGGGATCGCTGATCCATGCGCTCTCGATACCCGACTCCAGCAGCGCGTCGCGGAATCGCGACTGACGATGTTGCAACTCGGACACCGGCACCAGCCAGTCCTCGCCGTCCGGACCGAGAAGCGCACCTCCATCCCAGACCATGCGGCCGACTCGCAGCGTCTGGTCTTGAGCGATTCGCATGGACCGGCCACCGGTCGCCCGCACGATAGTCGGCCCAGCGTCGATTCGTGTCGATACTAGTGTGGTGCCAAGGCCGGGGGGGTCCGAGGGTGAGGCTAGGCGAGCCAGCGGACAAACAGGGTGTCACCTCATCGCTGTATCCCGTTCACGGCCGCAATGACCGGGCTGTTCTGGCGTCGGAACGGCAATAGGCGCTCCGCCGGTCGCGTCGTCCGATGAGGGGCGTGCTCTCCCTCGATGACGCACGCCTGACGGGCAATCGAGTTCTGCTCCGTGTCGACATCAACTCACCGCTCGACCCGGCGACCGGGGAGTTCCTCGACGACACACGACTGCGCGCCATTCTGCCGACTCTCAAACGACTTGCCGACGCCAAGGTGGCGATGCTCGGCCATCAGAGCAGACCGGGCAGGGTGGATTTCACATCGATGGAGGGTCATGCGGAGAGGATATCTCGTCTGTTGGGCAGGCGGATCAGATTCGTCCCGGACGTCTGCGGAGAAGCGGCGCTGGCCGCGATAGAGTCGATGCAGCAGGGCGAGATGTTGATGCTCGACAATGTCAGGGGACAGCCCGAGGAGACAGCGCTGAACGGGGCGTCAGAGGATCAACTGGCCGAATCCGAAATCGTCCGGAATCTAGCATCGGTCTGTGACGCCTATGTCACCGACGCGTTCGCTGCAGCACACCGAAATTCCCCTTCCATCTCCGGCTTCGGCACCGCTCTGCCATGCTTCGCAGGCGAATTGATGGCTCGCGAGGTGGAGGCGCTGCGCATCGCCACGGAACAGCCTCCACAGCCGTACGTGGCGATTCTAGGCGGCATGAAGTGCGACGACTCGCTGCGCATCGCTGCCAACCTGCTCGGCAGCGGCAAGGCGCAGACCATCGTCGCCGTCGGCGTCGTCGGCAATCTGATGCTCTGGGCGAGCGGCCATGACATCGGCGAAGCCAATCGTTCGTTCATCGAACAGAGCCACGGCGACGCCTTCGCCGAGACCAAGCGGATGGCCGACGAGATATGGGCCGAACACTCGGAATCACTGCTGCTGCCGAGCGATCTCGCAATCGAGCAGGACGGCCAACGCCGTGCGATTTCGGTCGACGAGTTACCGACCGAGTATCCGATCCACGACATCGGGATAGGCACTCTGATGTCGATACGACCGATAGTGATGCAGGCGGGCTGCGTGCTCTGGAACGGACCTGCGTCGTACTTCGAGAAGGAGGCCTTCGCCTTCGGCACAATCGAGGTGCTGAACATCTGCGTCGAGACGCCGGCCTTCACCATCATCGGTGGCGGTCACACCAGCGCACTGGTCAATCAACGGCGGGTCGCCGACCGGATCGATCACGTCAGTACCGGCGGCGGCGCCTGCCTGACGATGCTCGCCGGCGAACCGATGCCGGGCATCGAGGCACTGCGCACCAGTGCAGCGCTGTTCAGTGACCGCCTCGACGAACTCGGCCTGGCGCCGCTCGGCTGAACCGGATGACAGGGTGGCTATGGGCTCACCGATTCGCTTATCCGAGCCGGTCCGGTGGCCGCGCCGCTGCCACTGTAGCTTAGTTGGTAGAGCACCTGATTCGTAATCAGGAGGCCGAGGGTTCGAATCCCTCCAGTGGCTTCTCTCCGTTACGGGAGCACGGGCACCTACCAAGGTGCTGTAGAGTTTCTGAAGGACACTCGGAGACAGGGCTCTAGGGTGCTATCGTCGGTGAACGGTCGTCGGTGGAAGATGCGATCCCAGTCGGGCAACAGAGGCAAGGTTTGAGGGAGCGTAGCACGCCTCGATGAACATGACCTGGTACACATACGCAGTCAAGATCCTCGCGACCTCCGGCCTCATCGTCGCTGTCACGGAGGCGTCGAATCGAAGCACCCTGCTCGCCGCGCTGCTCGCCTCCATTCCCATCGTGTCGGTCGCAGCGATGATGTGGATGAACCACGAGGGCGCCGAAGTGACGGAGATATCCGCCTTCGCCCGCGACATCGTCTGGCTGGTCATCCCATCGCTGCTGCTGTTCCTGCTGCTGCCACCGCTGCTGGCCCGCGGCATCGATTTCTACCCGGCCCTCGGCATCGGCCTCGGCGCCACCATCGCGGGCTACCTGCTGACCGTCAAGGCGATGCAGCACTTCGGTCTCGCAGCCTGAGACGATGCGTCGGATTCACTCGGAACGGTTGTGCATGAGAGCGAGATGACGGGCATGAGAGGGAGGTGACGGGAGGACATGACGGCGGCTATCGAGACGATATGGGGGGTCTTCCAGGCGAACGGCGGTCTGTTCGGTGAGATCTCGTACATCGTCGGCAAGATCACCGGCAGGAGCCACTGCTCTCTCTGCGACATCACGCACGGCAGGACTTCCGAGAAGGCGGCCATGGTAGCCTGCCGCGAGGCCAGCGAGGCGCCGTTACTGCTGGTCCATCTGAACGAGCAGAGCGAGGCGCTGGCCGCGTTCACCAGCGGCCTGACCCCATGCGTGGTCGCTGAGTCGGCGTCCAACGGTTTCGCGATGCTGCTCGATGCCGACGCGTTGGAAGAGTGCGCGGGGGAAGTCGACCGCTTCGAAGCGGCACTGGAAGAAGCGAAGGCTGCTCTCTGAGGCTGGCATCCTCAGGCTGGGAATGCCAGGCATGCCCGGAATGCCGGGAATCGATTGGCCGCGGCCGATGCGGTCAGGCGGCGTGGAACGCCGTCAGATCGATGATACCGCCGATGCGCCGCTCGACGTCCTCCGTGATGGTCCGTAGCGCGGCCTCGGAGTCGGCCTCGGCTCGCATCACGAGGATCGCCTCGGTGTTGCTCGCCCGGCAGAGGAACCAGCCGACCTCGATGCCGTCGACGCCATCGTAGCGAATCCGGACGCCGTCGACCGTGCTGGAAGGCAGGTCGGAGTACGCAGCCTCCACCGCCGCCATAGTCGTCTCACGCGCCGCTCGCAGCGGCACCTTCGCCTCGCCGGTGCTCGTGAAGGTGGGAATGTCGTCGAACAGCGAGGAGAACGGTTGGCCGTCGGGTAGTCGTCGGGCGACCAGCTCCATCAGTCGAGCGAGCGCGTAGAGCGAGTCGTCGAAGCCGTTCCATCTGTCGTTGAAGAAGAAGTGGCCGCTCATCTCACCTGCAAGAGGCGTCTCTGGCTTCCGCCGCAGTTCCAGTTTCAGGAACGAGTGTCCGGTCCGCATCATGTGTGGAAATCCGCCGTTCTGTCGAATCGTCTGTTCCAACGCCATGCTGCATTTGACGTCGTAGATGACGGTTCGCGCCTGTTCGGAGGCGTCTTCAGGCAGATTCGAGAGGATGTCCGCCGCCAGCACCGCGAGGATTCTGTCCGGACGGATGAAGCGACCCCGCTCATCGACCACTCCCACCCGATCACCGTCGCCGTCTATGCCGACTCCGAACTCCGCACCGGTCTCGACCACCGCTGCTGCCAGATGCTGCATGTTGTCGACCAGCGTCGGGTCGGGCGAATGGTTGGGGAAGGTGTTGTCCCAGTCGCAGAACAGGGCTGCGCCGTGGCCGCCCATCCGCTCGCGGATGCGCAGCACGAATGGACCCGGCACGGCGTTGGCCGCATCGACCACCACGTGCACGGGTCGGGCGATCGGCGTCGCTGCCCGGGCCACCGTCTCGATGTAATCGTCTGTGAAACCGGTCAATTCGATGTGTCGGCCGCATCGCCGCTCGCCTATCCCGCCAGCGCTACGAAAGTCGCCGGCCTCGAAGGCGGCGCACAGTTCCTCGATCTCGGGGCCGGCCATCGCGGCCGTTCCGCGGCACATCTTGAAGCCGTTGTACTCCGGCGGATTGTGAGACGCGGTGATCATCACGCCGCCGTCGACCGCGAGGTTCGCCGTCGCGTGATAGAGCGCGCCTGTCGTGTTGATTCCGACGTCGTGCACATCGCAGCCGGACTCGATCAGGCCGGCGACGAAGGCGGCGTGCAGTGTGGGAGATGATTCGCGGATGTCGCGGCCGACCGCCAGCGCATCGCAGTCGAGGAAGGTCGCCAGAGTCCGACCGAGTCGATGCGCGAACGCCTCGTCCAGTTCGCTGCCGGCGAGGCCTCGGATGTCGTACGCCTTGAAGCAGTGCAGGGGCCATCCGGTCTCCGACATCAGCCCAGCCGAGCCGCCTCACTCTTCAATGCCTTCTGCCTGCCGCCGCTGATTGGAAGCCGTTCTGCATCGTCTCAACAGCGGTACCACATTCAGCGGCGATGCGTGGAACATCCATGCTATGCAACGGTTCAGTCACAGCAGTCGTCGTCGTGAGCCTGGACGACGATCTCGACCTTGGCGCCACGAGGCAGTGCAGCCGCTTCGAAGGCTGCACGAGCCGGCGGAATCTCGACATCGGCCAGCCATTCGCCGTAGACCTCGTTCATCGCGTCGAAGTCGTCGATGTCGTCGAGCAGCACCTGCGCGAAGGTCACCTGATGCTTCGATGAGCCGGCCGCCGCCAGCAACGCGTCGATCTTGTCGAGACTCGCCTTCGTCTGAGCCGTGATATCGCCGGCGTCCGGCGCTATCTGGCCTGACAGCCAGACGATGCCGCCGGACGCGACGCCGGGGCTGTACGGACCGAACACCTCGCCGGCGGCGTCTATCCCTCGCTTCGCCATGCCGGCGGGTTGGCGCGACTCGCTATTCAGCCGTTCGCTTCATCCATCCCTGCTCATTGGCGAGACCATGCGGACCTGCTGGGTCATCGACCACCCGGCCCACTTCCAGTTGTTCAGGCGGTGGATCGCCGACGGCGACACGCTGGTTGTCACCGAGCGTCAGGAACTCGACGTCATGTTGCTAGACGGGTTCAGCCAGCCCATCCTGAGGGTGCCGAGGGTCACCGGGCGGTTGTTCGGAAAGGTCGATCTCGGCCGGAAGAGGACAGCCGCTGTTGGTCGTTTTCTGAAGAATCATCAAGTCGATAGAATCATCTCGAAGGGAGCGCCGTTCGAATTACGAGCCGCCAGAGGGCTGGTCGAAGAGCGCTGGTATCTGACCGACACGGAGGTCAATACGATCGCGCATCGACTCGCGAAGAGCGCCGCGACCCACATTCTGTTGCCCGAATCATGGAGTGCGCCCGACGGCGTGCTGCGTCCCACTCACAGCTACCCGGGCATCCTCCCGAACGCCTATCTGGACACCTCCACCGAGGTCTGGGAAAGCACAGGTGACCGGATGTCGCAGCGGCTGGGGCTGCCGGCCGACGAATTGGTGGTGTTACATCGACAACTGATCGGTGGCGGCATCCATGATGCGCCGGAGATGATCGACTATTCCGCCGCGATCCGCGATCTGCCGGTGCATTTCGTGATGAATGAGGAGGCGGCCGCCGCCGACTGTGATTCGGCCTGGCATCTGCCGGAGCGGGCGGCGCTGTTCGACGGTGTGCTGACCGGCAGCACGACGCTGGCCGCCGAAGCGGTCGTTCAGGGCGTTCCGACGCTGCTGATATCGAAGGCCGAGCGCGGCTTCCTCGACCATCTAGCAGAGCAGCCACAATTCTTCCGATGGCGCGAGGCCGAGATGTCCGACTGCCGCTTCACCGCGATCTGCGATGGGTGGATGCAGGCGATGCGCTGTTGCCGCAACGGCGGCCGCCAACCGGTCACAGCGGCGACCCGTCCAACTCTCGTCGCGCTATGGGGCGAGCCAGTCGCGCAGCAGGTCGCCGTGGTCGCCGGCGATATCGATCGAGCCGTCGAGCACCGCTGAGATCGGCCAGAAGCGGGCATCCATCGCATCGTCGCCGCCGACCGGCTCGCCACTCGCCTCGACCAGATAGACGACGCTGACGATGTGCTTCCGCGGGTCGCGGTCTGGATCTCCCTTGACATCGAGCAGACCGACCACGCGACCCGTAAGACCTGTCTCCTCGGATAGTTCGCGCAGCACCGCCGCCTTTGGATCCTCACCGTAGTCGACGAAGCCGCCGGGCATCGCCCAAGCGCCCTGCCAGGGCGCTCGGCCGCGCTGGATGAGCAGCACGGCGTCTCCGTCTCGGACCGCTGCATCGACGGCGAGCGACGGATTCTGGAAGTCGTCACGGCCACAATTCGGACACTGATCAGCCATCCTGACTCAGCCCCCGTAACGGCGCTTGCGCTTCTGGTACGCATCTATCGCTTCGAGCAGATCCCGACGCTGGAACGACGGCCAGAACACGTCTGTGAAGTACATCTCGGAATAGGCCGACTGCCAGAGCAGGAAGTTGCTGATTCGCTCCTCGCCGGAGGTCCGGATGATCAGGTCGGGGTCGGGCAGGTCACCGGTCCAGAGCCGCTTGCTCACCTCCGCCTCGTCGATGCCATCCAGCTCGATCTCTCCCTTCGCGTGGTCTGCCGCGATGTCGCGGATCGCATCGATGATCTCCTCGCGGCTGCCGTAGGCGAGACAGACGGTGAAGACGAATTTCTCGTATCCCTGAGTCTCCTCGACAGCGAGCTCTATCGCCTCCAGAACGCGGGCTGGCAGCAGCTCCTCGCGACCGGCGATCTGCACTCGGACCTGATGTCGGTGAATTCGTTCATTCTTAGCGATGTCACGCAGCCCTTCGACGTAGAGGTCGTACAACTCCTCCAGTTCATCGGGTTTCCTGCCTTGGATGTTCTCGGTGCTGAGGGCGTATACGGTGAGGTAGGGGATGCCCATGTCCAACACCCAGTCCATCACCTCCTCGACCTTCTCCTTGCCCAACCGGTGGCCGAAGGCGGACGCCATGCCCTTGTCCGCTGCGAAGCGGCGATTGCCGTCCATGATGATCGAGATGTGCTGTGGCAGAGGTCTCGACATGACGCGGGTCTGCAGCCGATTGGTGCGGACACGGTCGGTCCGCGAGATGAAGCCCCAGGCGTAGCGGCTGTTGGCGATCCAGCGGGCCGGGCCGTGTATGATCCGCCACTTCAGCAGCCAGTGGGCGATGCCGTCCAAGGTGCGACCGAGCCAGCCCATGCCTTCTCGACCGCGCTTCGCCTCTTCAAGAGCCCTGCGAGGCGGTGGAGACGCTTCATTCGAACAGCAGGTCTGGTTCCCGGCCGAGGCGACGCAGCACGCCCCTGCTCGGATTGACGACGATGACCTCGCCAGCGTGCGGCCAGACCTTCAGGTCGGAGTGCGAGTTGCCGGCGTAGGCGTACTCGCCACGACCCCAGCGCGCATCGAGAGCCGCCGCCTTGTTGCGACCGTGCAGATTGGTGACACCATCCGAGGCGAGCACATCGTCGAACAGGTCGCCGAAGTGCTTCGCGACTGCGGCCGCCGGTTTCTCGTCCGAAGCGGTCACCAGAATGATCTCGCGACCGCTCTCCTTCTGTTCGCGCAACCAGTGGAGGAAGGGTTCATTGTAGCGCAGACTGGTCGGATCGAACGGCACCCGGGCCGCCAGATGTCGCTTCCAGGAGGACCGGCCGGGCCACACCTCCCAGAGCGGCAGCAGCAGGACGTACCAAGGTCGGTGCAGGATGATCCATCGAGCCCCAGCGACTGTCGTGTCGGTGAGGATGATGGTGCCATCCATGTCTACCGCCAGCGGCAGAACCACCTCCCCCGCCGTTCCCTTCGTTCGGCTGCCGTCGGCCCTCACTTCGTCGCCACCGCGGTCGCCTGCGCGGCCAGCATCGGCGGGCGCGCCCGATCCCGCGTCACCGTCGGTCATCGCTTCCCGGTCGGCTGGTCGCATGAGAAGGCTTGCGCCGCCAGCCAATCCCGCCGGCCGGCTCGGCGTAACGGTTCGTCATCGCCGCCAGCCCGATGAGCACCGTGAGGATGAAGCGCGGTCGGCCGGTGCGAAGGGTATGGCGGCCGACCTCGCGGCTCTGCGCGAGAAAGGCTGGTTCCCGGCCGCCGCGACCGCTATGGCCGATGCTGCTGGGGCGGTCGATGCTTCGGGTGGTGGTGCTGGCGACTCGGAGCGGACGTCGCCACTGCCCCCCGGTTTCACCGCCCACGAGGTCAGTCTGCCTTGGACGACGCTGACCATGCTGCTGCCGCCGACCGGCATCGGCGATCCGGTGTGGTGGCATTCCCTTGCCGATGCCACAGATTCGTGGGGAGATGTTGCCGCCTTGGCGTCGGTTCGTGTGGTGCGGCTCGCCGAAGGTCGGCTCGGACCGGTGGCGCATCTCGACTGTGGTCGGTATGGCCTCTGGATGGCCGAGATTGTGCCGTTCGACGCCGACGGTCACGGCCGTCGTCTCTCCGACTTCAGCGACGATCGCTGCCACGGCGCGAAGGGCGGCGTCCAATGGCGAGGTCGCGACGTGCTGCTGCTGCGGCGCGACCTGAGCGAACTGCCGACGGCAGCCGAGGCGCTGCGGTCGGTGCTCGTGGCCGGTGAATCGACACTAGCGCTGGCGCTGGTGCGCAACGCCGGTGGGCTGCTCGGGCGATTCCACATGCGGGCCGCGAAGGTGGTACGGATTCCTCGCGACGCCGGTCGCTGGAACGACCGACTGAAGCGGATCGAAGAGGTCACGCACGCGAAGACGCTGTGGCGCGCGCCGCACGCGGCGGAGACTGAATCGACGATCACGCATCGCTCTTTCAGCCTTGAGTGCGTGCTGTTGCTGCGCGACGCCGCGGGAGAGCCGGACTCCAGCCGAGGTCGCCTGCTGCTGCCGGCGCCGGGTCTCGCCGACAGCCTGCTGCCACTCGATGCACGGATGCCGGCGCTGCGCGATGTCGCGGCCGGATATCGCTCGATCGAAGTCGCTCGTCGGGCGGCCGAGGCGGAGCCCGACTGCGCACCGTTGCCGCCACAAGGCGAACTTCGCCGCGAGTTCCTCGACGCCTGGGCGGCGAAGGCCCCGCGCGCCTGGTCAAGCGACGCGGCGCTCGACAGCCATCGTGGCGGTCTGCCGGTCTGGGAGTATGAACAGACTCTCGTCGAACTCCTCCTCGCTCGTGCCACTGGCGAGGAACCAACAGAATCGACGCTCTGGTTCCTCGACCACGTCGATCGCATCCAGGCCCGCATGTTCCGCTCGCGAACCTTCGCCGCGGCGGCCCTTACTGCGCTCTGCTGCTCCGGATTCGGAGTCTATGCGTGGCTCACCGGCATGCTGCTCGTCATGCAGGCGCTGCCGCTGATGATGGTCGGACTGCTACACCCGCCGCTGCGCCGGCTCTATCGACGCGCCGCTCCACCGCCCGCCTGACCACCTTTGTAGCCAACCCTGACTTTGCGCCGAGCCCAACCACTCGCAACTTCGCGGACTTGAACCATCTGACCTGACCGGACGGATGGGCCGTGAGGGCAGAGATGAGGTCAACGGGAGGTCGGAGCGCGGAGGGGAAACCGTCCTACCGACTCAGGCGACGCGTGTGAACGCACTTTCGGCGTAGTCGTAGATCAGTGGCACAGCGGTCGCGATCTCCAGGAATAGGACCTCTTGCTTCGACATCCCCTCGATCGACATGACGATGCTCCGCAGTGAGTTTCCGTGCGCCGCGACGAACACGCTGAGACCCGCCTTCAGATGCGGCAGAATCGCCTCTTGGAAGCATGGCAGCGTTCTGCCAGCACACATCTCCAGACTCTCGCCTCCAGGTGGCGGCACATCGTACGACCGGCGCCAGATGTGCACCTGCTCCAACCCGTGCTTATCCTTCGTCGCCTGCTTGCCCAGCCCTTGCAACACGCCGTAGTTACGCTCGTTCAGCCGCCAGTCGGAATGGACCGGCAGGATGTTCGATTCAGTCGTCTCATTGTGGACCGCGTGGTCGAATCCGAGTTCTTCGGGTTCGTCGCGTCGCATGATGACGGGTAGTTGCTCGCCACCGCGAGCGACGAGAGCGATCATCGCCGTCATCTGGGCCCTGATCAGGGTCGATGTGTAGACGATGTCTATGGGCTCGTCAGCCAAGGCTCGACCGGCGGCGAGCGCCTCATCTATGCCGGTCTCGGAGAGCGGCACATCGATCCAGCCTGCGAACAGGTCGGCGGCGTTCCAGGCCGACTGGCCGTGCCGAAGCAGGATGAGTTTCGGCATATCTCTCGCTCCGGCCGCGCGCGCCGCCGTTCATCACGCTGCCGGTCGCCGAGGCCCACTCCGCCGACCTCACTCGGTCAGTTGTCGGCGGAGCCGTGGCTCGAAGAATTGCAGACCGAGTTCCTTGGCCAGCCGCATCGTGTCGAGCAGGAAGGCGTCGCGCGCTTCCCGCTCCTGCTTGCCGTTCGAGATGTCCCAGTACATGTTGCAGGCGACATCTATCGACTGCGGTCCGAGCAGTGCGACGTTGGCGAAGGAGGAGTCCGTCTTGGTCGTCCGCTCGTTCGCTTCGACCAGCACGAGGATGCCGGCGCAGAACCGGCTGACCTTGTCTGGGTCGCTGTCGAGGTCGAGGTGGAAGGTCGGCTGGTAGCGGCGCCAGCGTCGCTTGCCGTAGTTCTCGATCGACTTGCTGACGAGACCGGCGTTGGGCAGCGTCACCACGGTGTCGATCGAAGTGCGCAGCTGGGTGGTTCGGAGATTGATCGAGATGACCTCGCCCTCGTCGCTGCCGACGACGATCCAGTCACCGACCCGGAACGGTCGGTCGAGGAGCACCGAGATGGCGCCGAACATGTTCGAGATCGAGTCCTTGGCAGCGAGTGCGAGGGCCAGACCCGAGATGCCGAGACCGGCGATCAGCGCGGTCAGGTCTAAGCCGAGCGCACCGGCGATGTAGAGTGAACCGAAGGCGACGATGAGGAAGCGGAGTATGCTCTCCAGAGCGCTGATCAGCGTCTTCTCAGAACCGTCCAACTCGTCATCGTCGTCGAGCGCCGCGATCACCGAGTGGACGATCGGCACCAGACGGAAGGCCCAGACGACGACCGCCACATCGAGAACCAGTTCTGCGATGGTCGGCAGCCAGCGGATCGCTTCGCTAGGCATCTGCGCGGCGCCGCCGGTCGTCGATGAGAGCGCCAACTCGCCGGTCATCAGCCAGAACAGGGCGGCTCCGGCAGCCGTGCCGAGCGCGCCTCGGGAATCCTTGACAGCATTATTGGCGATCTCGTTGTCGATCGACATCCGAGCGAACACCTTCTCGATCATCGTCATCACGATGGCTCGCAGAACCAGTCCCGCCAGCAGCAGACCCGCGAGCACCGCGAGCGTTCCCTGGTTGAATCCGAGCATCACATTTTCCCAGCCGGGTATCGCTTGCACCACCGCGTCCATCCTCCACCCCCAGCGACCCCTCGGCTTTGAATCGTGCTCCGCTCACCAAGGCGGCCGACCATCCCCGGGTCGTCCATCCACGCCCACCACCACCTATGTTCCTGCAACGTCGCTCAGATGTTCCGGAGTATGATTACTGAGCGCTCCGGGCTTCATTCGCGTGACAGCGTCGCTTTCAAGTGGGAGACTCCAGTCACCGTGCCGATGAACACAGCCATGCACCGCAGAATAGCGGTCCATCTCATCCTCGCGATGATGCTCGCGACGCCCTGGCTGTCCTCTCTTCATACCGATGAGGAGGTGATGGGTGACCGGGTCGAGGGTGAGCGGCAGCAAGGTGAGCGGCTGGCCGGCGATGGGACCGAAGGTCAAGGGTTGGTCGGAGAAGGACAGGCAGGCGAGTCTGGAACATCCGCCGAGTCGGCTGCCCAGAGCGAGACCTACCGCGTGCCTCTCGACATCTGGTCGACCGATTATGTCGACGACTACTTCCCGTGGGGCGGCGACGACCGAGCCCAGTTCAAGGAGTACCACGACTACTTCTCGATGAAGGAGCGGATGCAGTACCTCGCCGACCGGCATCCGAGTTTCATGGAGTTCCACGAAGGCATGCCGGGCGGTCTGAACGCGCGCGGCGACGAGACTACATTCGACTCGTACGAGGGCTGGTTCTACAACCACCCGAGTCCATGGCTGAAGATCACCGCCGAGGTGCCGTTGGGAGACTGCAACGAGTTCGTCGGCGACTGCGGCAACTACGCTGACCGGCCCGACGTGATGCTGGTCGGCAACCACCACGCCCGCGAGTGGATGTCGTACGAGGTGCCGATGTTCTTCGCCGAGACCATCGCATATTACTACGGCAAGGCGGGCATCGACAACGACGGCGACGGCCAGTTCGACGAGGATCCCTGGGGTGATGCTGACGGCGACGGCGTGCTCGACGATGACGGCGACTGTCTCTCATTGAACGGCTCCGAGCAGGACAGTAACGGCGATGGTATCCCCTGCGGACCCGGCGACCACGGCGTCGACGAGGATTTCTCGGAGCAATTCATCACCGACATGGTCAACACTCGCGAGATCTATCTGATTCCAATGCTCAATGTCGATGGCAACCGCTACGACCGCGAGGAGTTCTGCGGCGAGACGGCGTGGGAGAACTGTCCTCGGAGCG
>Ga0310122_10000153_pt1 | contig 44194 bp, 39 predicted proteins | sample CB6_Bottom_1051__FD_203503 | JGI IMG/M metagenome (GOLD analysis project Ga0310122, IMG submission 203503) | Marine microbial communities from Western Arctic Ocean, Canada - CB6_Bottom_1051 | ecosystem: Environmental > Aquatic > Marine > Oceanic | place: Canada: Western Arctic Ocean | collected...
GACCCGGACGCCGTCGGGCCAACCGCCTTTGCTCATCGACATGGCGATCCCGGCCGACATTGACCCGGAGGCCTGCGCGCAGCTCGATATCGAGCGCATCGGCATGGATCGCATCACCCTCGAAGCCAAGACCAACCGCGGGGCGCGCCTGATCGAAGCGGCGCAAGCGCGCGAACTCGTCGACGAGGCCTTGTTAAGACTGCGCGATCGTTTCGCCGAGCGTGTCTACGGCCCGCTATTCGGCGCGCTGCAACAACGTTACCGGCATACGGCCCAGGAAGGCGTACAGCGACTGCTGAAGAAGGAACTGAAAGGACTCGGCGTCGAAGAACGCGAAGCGATCGAGACCTGGACCGAAGTGCTGGCGCGGCGGTTCGCGCACATCCCCTGTCTCGGCCTGCGCGGACTCCTCTATAACGGCCCCGACGGTTCACTGGACGCGTTCCTCGACGGCCTCGATCCCGAGTTCGCCGACGAATTGCGCCAGGCACTCGAACAGGCATCGACACCAAAGCGGGCGGCGGGCTGATGAAGATACGAATCGGCACGCGCGGCTCGCATCTAGCGCGCACCCAGGCTACAACCATAGCGACCGAACTCGCCGAACTCGGCCACGAGACGGAGCTCGTCATCATCAGCACGGCCGGCGACCTGTCCGACGCGCCGAGTTTCGGCGCGATCGGCCCAACCGGCGTCTTCGTACGCGAGATCGAACAGGCGTTACTCGACGATGCCGTCGACGTGGCCGTCCATTCGTTCAAGGACCTGCCGACCGAATCGCCTCCCGAACTCGTCATCGCGGCGATACCGCAGCGCCACGACGAGGCGGACACGCTCATCATGACGCACGAAGCGAAGGCGGAGAAGCCCGGAAGCGTACCGATAAAAGACGGCGCGCGCGTCGGCACCTCCTCCGCGCGGCGCCAGGCCTGGCTCAAACATCTTCGTCCCGATCTTCAGATCGAGCCACTACGCGGTAACGTACCGACGCGCATCGGCCGCCTGAACGACGACTTCGACGGCATCATACTTGCCGCTGCGGGGGTCACCCGGCTGCAGAAATCGGCGCTCGACGATCGTCCCGATCTCGATCTCGACGAGCGTATCCTCTGGCGACTCGACCCCAAGACGTTCGTACCCGCACCCGCGCAAGGTGCACTGGCGCTGCAGTGCCGCGCGGCGGACACGGAGGTTACCAGCGCGCTCACTATCCTGGGCCATGGCCCGACGCAACTTCATGTCGCCATTGAGCGCGCGTTGCTGATCCGCGTCGAAGGCAGTTGCGATCTCGCCTTCGGCGCCTATTGCGGGGAATCGAGTCGCGGCGACGGCACACTCGAACTCGTCGCCATGCTGGAGCACGATGACAGACTCATCGTCGCCAAGACTCACGGCAAGGACCCCCACGCGCTCGTCGATATGGCCTGGGAAACACTGCAAGACCCATGAACGAGCTATCCGGACAGAGTGTGCTTCTCACGCGCAGCGAGGATGACTGCGCGGACTGGGCGCAGGAACTCGAAGCGATGGGCGCTACGGCTGTGATACTGCCGTGTATACGTAGCGAGCAGATCGACACCGCCGAACTTCGCGAGCGAATCTCGGCCAGCTTGCCGCGTACCGACTGGCTCGTATTCACATCGAAGCGCGGCGTCGCAGCCTTCGTCGCGTTACATGGCGAGCCACTGCCCGATATCATCGGTATTGCCGTCATCGGACCGACGACCGCCGACGCGGCCGTCATCGCGTTCGGCCGCGCGGACCTCGTCAGCGAGGTGGGCACGGCCGAATCGTTGGCGCAGGCACTCGAGACGCACCTCACCGAACCCAACGCGCAGATCTTGATTGCCGTGGCGGAGAATGCAGGTTACACAATCGAGGATACGCTGCGTGCGGCCGGTGCGTACTGCACGCGGCTCGAGGTCTATCGAACCGTGGCGGCCGACGAGCTGACGCCGAAACAGGCGCTTTCGACATTCGATGCGGATAATGTATTTCTCGCGAGCCCTTCGGCGGTAACGGGTTTTACGAATCAGGTCGAATTGGACACACCGGCCGCGATCTTTACGATCGGACCGGCCACGAGCGAAGCGGCGCTGGACGCCGGCCTCGAGGTGACGGGACAGGCGAGAAGCTCGGGGATCGAAGGATTGATGGAGGCGATGAGATGCGCGATATAGATGTCACTACGCCGGGACGCACGCGGCCGCGGCGCCTGCGCCAGACCCAGGCGATGCGCGACCTCGTCGCCGAGACGCACATCGCGCCGTCGCAGTTTATCGTGCCGCGTTTCGTGCTGCCTGCCGAGAAGGCCGAGGATCCGATCCCGTCGCTGCCCGGGCTCGCGCAACTGGGGCTCGATAATCTCGTCGCCGAAGTCGGCGTGGATCTCAAGCTCGGCATCCGTGCCGTGCTGTTATTCGGTCATCCCAAGGACGACGCGACCAAGACGCCGGATGGGCAACTCGCCTGGGATACGAACGGCGCGGTGCAACGAGCCGTCGCGCGGCTGAAAACCGCGTACGGCGACGACCTCATCGTCATGACCGATGTGTGCCTGTGCGCTTACACCGATCACGGCCATTGCGGGCTCGTCGAGGGCGAGCGCGTCGTCAACGATGCCTCGTTGGAGCCGATTGTCAGGACGGCGCTCAGCCATGCCGAAGCCGGCGCCGATGTCGTCGCGCCCTCGGACATGATGGACGGCCGCATCGCAGCCATCCGCGACGGGCTCGACGATCAGGGTCACGAGAATGTCGCGTTGCTTGCCTACGCCGTGAAGTATGCGTCCGCCTACTACGGGCCGTTCCGCGACGCGGCGGACTCGTCGCCACAGCACGGCGACCGGCAGAGTTATCAGATGGATGGGCGTAACATGCTCGAAGCGTTGCGCGAGGCCGACCTCGATGAGGCCGAAGGCGCGGACATGCTCATGGTCAAACCGGCGCTCGCTTATCTCGATGTCATCCAGGCGGTACGCGGCACCACGACGCTACCGCTCTCGGCCTACAACGTCTCGGGCGAATATGCCGCCGTCAAAGCCGCGGCCGAGAGGGGCTGGCTCGACGAGGCGCGGGTCGTGCGCGAGAACCTGTACGCCATCCGACGTGCCGGCGCGGACCAGATCATTACCTACCACGCACGCGACGCGCTGCAGGGACGCTGGCTGTGACCGACGGTTCCGCGGACTGGTTCGCCAAAGCGCAACAATTCTTGCCGGGCGGCGTGAGTTCGCCCGTGCGCGCGTTCGGCGCCGTCGGCGGCACACCGCCCGTGATCCGTTCGGCAAGTGGCGCCGAGATCACCGACGAAGACGGCCGCACCTATCTCGACTTCGTCGGCTCCTGGGGCCCGCTCATCTTAGGCCACGCCCACCCCGAGATCGTCGAGGCTGTCAGCGAGGCAGCGAAACGCGGCATGTCTTTCGGCGCGCCGTGCCGCGCCGAGATCGAACTCGCTGAGACGGTCGTCCATTCCTACCCCGGTATCGAACAGGTGCGCTTCGTGTCTTCCGGTACCGAGGCGGTCATGAGCGCCGTGCGCCTGGCCCGCGGCGCAACCGGCCGCGACCTCATCGTCAAGTTTTCGGGCTGTTACCACGGTCATATGGATGCGCTGCTGGTAGCCGCGGGTTCCGGACTCGCGACCTTCGGCCGGCCATCGTCCGAAGGCGTTCCCGAGAACTTCACCAACTTAACGCGGGTGCTCGAGCTCGACGATGACGAAGCACTGGTCGATCTATTCCGTACCGAAGGGGCACGTATCGCGGCGGTCATCATCGAGCCCGTCCCCGCAAACAACGGCCTGCTGTTACAGCGCCCCGATTTTCTGGCTCTGCTGCGCGCACAGTGCAGCGAACACGGCGCGCTGTTGATATTCGATGAAGTGATTTCCGGGTTTCGACTCGGCGCGGGCGGCGCGGCCGAATACTACGGCGTCACGCCCGACATCGCGACGTTCGGCAAAGTCATCGGCGGCGGCATGCCGGTCGGCGCATTCGCGTCCACGGCCGACGTCATGCGGCATCTCGCGCCCCTGGGCGGCGTCTATCAAGCCGGCACGTTGTCGGGTAACCCCGTCGCCATGGCCGCGGGCTTGGCGACATTGAAGATTCTTGAAGAGACCGACGGCTGGCAACAACTCGAGGCGCGCGGCCAGTATCTCGAGATCCTGTTGAATCCCGTGCTCGAGGCGGCGCCCATCGAGGCGACGCTGAGCCGCGTGGGCTCGATATTCTGGATCACCTGGCACGCCGCCACGCCGCCACGCAGCGCCGGGGCAATCGACGTCGCAGCCGGCGAGACCTATGCCGGTATTTTCCACGCGTTGCTGGCGCGCGGTGTCGCGCTGGCGCCGTCGGCCTATGAAGTCGGATTTATCTCCCTGGCCCATAGTCGCGAGGACATCGACCAACTCGCCGCTACACTCGGGCACGTACTCAACGACATCCGCCCCGAGACTTCAGGAGAAGCTCATGATTCTTAGGCGTGATCCTATCAAGGCGTTGCAGATCGGCTTCCTCGCCCTTCTGCTAATCTCCATTGCGCAGGTTGCGTGGTGGATCTCGGATTACTTGGACTACACCAGCAGTGTGCACGATCAACTCGCATCGCTTTACGAGTCCGATGCGCAGGTCGTGACCGCGTTCTACGCGAACGACACCGATGCCTGGGAAGCTCTGCTGCCGCATCTCGATATTTTTCCCGAGTTGGGCACGGCGAGCGTCAACGACGAAATCGCTGCCGTGCTCGATAGCGAGACTTCGTCGCGTATCAATCGGCTTGCGTGGGAAGGCGGATTTTTCTTGCTCGTGTTGCTCGGCGGCCTCACGATCCTGACACGCACGATCCGGCACGATGCGGACTTACGCGCGCGGCAACAAAATTTTCTCGCGGCCGTATCGCACGAATTCAAGAGTCCACTGGCGAGCATGCGCCTGTCTGCCGAGACACTGCTGCTAAGGGTCAGTGATCCCGATACGCAACGCCTCGGCAACCGCATACTCGACGATGGCGAGCGCCTGCTGCGCATGGTCGACAACCTGCTCGACACCACGCGTCTCGAGGAAGGCCGAATGGAGCTCGCGCCTGAATCCTTACAGTTCAAGTCTCTGGCTGAGGCAGGCGCCGAGGACCTCGCGGACCGGGCGCGGCACAACGATATCGAGATCCACGTCGACATTGCCGAGGACTTACGCGTCATCGCGGATCGCACAACGCTCGAGACCATATTGCGCAACCTGCTCGACAACGCGGTCAAGGCCTGTATCGCGGGGCACGGCCATTCTATTCGGCTGGAAGCCCGGGAAACCGATGCGCGCATCGAATTCTCGGTCACGGACGACGGCCTCGGCTTTCCCCCCGAAGACGCGGCCATGATCTTCGAGAAATTCTACCGGCTTGGCGACGAACTGCGCCGCTCCACGCCGGGCTCCGGTCTCGGTCTCTACATCGTCCGGCGGCTCGTCGAGCTTTCCAACGCGAAAATAGTGGCCGAGAGCGCCGGACCCGGTCAGGGCGCGAAGCTCACCGTGACCTGGCCCGGAACGAGGGCGGCATGAGCCGGCCGCGCGCGCGCATACTCGTTGTCGATGACGAGGAGCATCTCGCGGATGGCATCTGCGAGAATCTCCAGTCCGAGGGTTATCTCACCGATGTCGCACACGACGGCGAGCAGGGTCTTGCGAAGGTCCGCGCGGGCTCATTCGACCTGATCCTGCTCGATGTCATGATGCCGAAGCTCGATGGTCTCAAGGTCTGCGAGGAAATCCGCGCGACCGGCCTGCAAACGCCGGTCATGTTTCTAACCGTCAAAGGCGATCCCTCCGATCGCATCCGCGGACTTGAGGTCGGCGGCGATGACTATCTCGCCAAGCCCTTCCATCTGAAGGAGCTGTTGCTTCGGGTCACCGCCATCTTGAGACGCAGCAACTGGTACAACCAGAGCACGCCCAGTTTGAGTTTCGGCGGCAACGAGATCGACTTCCAGACCTATCACGCACGCGCCTGGGACGGCAGCGAACACGCATTGACGCATAAAGAAGCCATGATCATGAAAGTACTGGCCGAGCAGCTCGGCGTGATTGTGCCGCGCGAGGACATCCTCGATAAAGTCTGGGGTTACGAGGTGTACCCGTCGACGCGCACGATCGACAACTTCATCGTGCGTTTACGCCGCCGCTTCGAACGTAACCCAGAAGCACCCGAATACTTCCACACGGTGCGCGGCGTCGGCTACCGTTTTACGCAGGAACCGGAGACACCTACCGAATGAGTACCGCCACGTGAGCAAGTTGTTGCTGAAGACAATCAAACGCGAGCCGACCGAGCGCCGGCCGTTATGGATCATGCGCCAGGCCGGCCGCTATCTGCCCGAGTATCGCGAGCTGCGGCAACGATATTCGTTTAAGGAACTCTCCGCCGATGCGGACCTGGCGACGGAAGTCACGTTGCTGCCGATGCAGCGCTTCCCACTCGATGCGGCGATTATCTTTGCCGACATCATGAGCCCGCTGCCCGCGTTGGGCATCGAGTTCGACTTCGATCCAGGCCCGGTCGTCGCCAACCCGATCCGCGATCAGGCCGGCGTCGATGCGCTGCACGATACCGATCCCGAACAAATCGCGCCCGAGGTCATCACCGCACTGCGACAGGTTCGCGCCGAATTGCCCGACGAGACCGCGTTGCTGGGTTTTTGCGGCGCGCCGTGGACACTGGCTGCCTATCTCGTCGAAGGGCGTGGCGTGAAGGACTTTCCGACATTGCGTGCATTCGCGGCCGCGGAACCCGCCGCGCTCGACAGCCTGCTCGCGAAGCTTGCCGATCTGATGGTGCACTACCTGATCAACCAGGTGCGCGCCGGCGCCGATGCCGTGCAGATCTTCGACTCCTGGGCCGGCGTGTTATCGCTGGCCGACTGGGAACGGTTCATACGCCCGCATCTACACGCATTGCTCGAGGCCGCCGGTAACGCGGGCGTGCCGCGGATCCTGTTCCTGCAAAACGCGCCACACCTGGTAGACGCCTATGCGAGCCTGCCTGCCGAAGTCTTAGGATGCGACTGGCGCGTGGACCTGCCCACGCTGCAGAATCGTTACCAGGACCGGCTCGCCGTACAAGGCAATATCGATCCGGCGATCCTGCTCGGCGGTGCCGAGCCGACGAGAGCGGCCGCAAAAGACCTCCTGGAAAACGTCAATGCCACCGGCCATATCGTCAATCTCGGCCACGGCATCCTGCCGAACACGCCACTCGAGAGCGTCGAGGCCCTGATCGAGGCCGTCCACAACGAACTGGAGCTGACGCAACAGCGACCGACGCTGGCCGGAGGTTGAAATGAGCGAAGCGCAAACCGAATCACTGGATCTCAGCGAGAAAGGGCTCAAGGACGGCCAACCCACCTCGCTCGACCGGCGCCTGTTCATGAAGTTCACGGCGTTCACCGGCTGCACCGATGCGACCGCCGCCGGAGCGGCGCTGGCCGCCGTCGGCGTCGAAGGCGCGATGTATCTCGACGCGAACGATCCGCAAGGCATCGGCTTGGTCGCGATGAACGAGGATCCCGACTACTTCGTTACAACGCTGCGGAAGGTGTTCAACGCGCCACCGTTCGCGACGCTGACGCACAAGCCCGAATTCGACATGCTCGGCCGAACGTACTCGATCGGCTACGAGCCCGACCTCGAGGATTCGCTCTTTATCAAGCCGCGCAGCAAGACACTGAACCCGGCGAATGCCTGGGCCGTGTGGTATCCGTTGCAACGTGCCAAATCGTTTCAGACCCTGCCCGACGCGAAGCAGCGGCAGATCCTCGGCGAGCACGGCACGCTCGCGAAACGCTTCGGCTTCGCCGGGCTCGCGGCCGATGTGCGGCTGGCATGCCACGGTCTCGACAAGAACGATAACGACTTCATCATCGGGTTGTTGGGACCGAATCTGTTTCCGCTCTCGGCCGTTGTCCAGCAGATGCGCAAGACAGAACAGACTTCCCAGTACCTCGACAGCCTCGGGCCGTTCTTCGTCGGCAAAGTCGCCTGGCAGACCCCAGCGTAAAAGGAACGATGGCGAACACGCGCGACGCGAACGTCGATCACGAGGGCCACGACTACGACGCCATACTCGTCGTGTCGTTCGGCGGCCCCGAGGGTCCCGACGACGTCGTGCCATTTCTCGACAACGTGCTACGTGGATTGAAGATCCCGCTAGCGGCCAAAGAGCGCATCGCGAAACGTTACGAGCACTTCGGCGGCGTCAGTCCGATCAACGCCGAGACGCGCGCGTTCATCGCGGCGCTCGAGAGCGAGTTACGCGCGCACGGCATCGACCTGCCCGTGTACTGGGGCAACCGCAACTGGCACCCGCTGCTGGCAGACACGCTCGAGAGAATGCAGGCAGACGGGATCAAGCGAGCACTGGCGCACGTGACCAGCACGTTCGCCTCCTATAGCGGTTGCCGCAAGTACCGCGAGGATCTGTACGAGGCGACCGCGGCACTCGAGCAGCCGCTAGTCATCGACAAGCTGCGGCTCGGGTTTAACCATCCGGGGTTCCTCGCCGCGACCATGGGCCGTACACACCAGGCATTCGAAACAATACCCGCTGCGCGACGAGCCGAGACCCCACTATTGTTCACGGCTCACAGCCTGCCCAAGTCGATGGCTGAACATGCCCCCTACGAGGCGCAACTACACGAAGCCTGCGGGCTCGTCGCCGCGGCGCTCGAGCACGATGAATGGGCGCTCGCCTACCAGAGCAACAATGCAGCATATGGGGAGCCGTGGCTGGAGACTGATATCTGTGAGAAATTGCGGGACCTCGGCAGGCTCGGCGTGCAGGATGTTGTGGTGATGCCGATCGGCTTTGTCTGCGATCACATAGAGATCGTGCTCGATCTCGACATCGAGGCGCAAGCCGTCGCTGATGAAGCCGGCGTAAATATGGTCCGTGCGGCGACGGTCGGTGCGCATCCCACCTACGTCGGCATGGTCCGCGAGCTCATTGAAGAGCGCATGAGTTCGAATTCGGAACGGCTGAGCTTCGGCAGGCTCGGCCCAAGCCATGATTTCTGTCCCGCGGACTGCTGTCTATCGGGCCGACCCGGCGATCCGAAACCGGCGCTGTGTGGCGTCCCGGGAACCGAAGCTTGACCGAGATTCACGAGCATGACGCGATCGTCATCGGCGCCGGCCTCGCGGGACTGGCCGCGGCGCTGAAGCTGCAGGCCGCGGGCGTCGATGCGCGGGTCATCGAAGCGCAGGATCGAGTCGGCGGCCGCGTGCACTCGATGCGCCAGTTGGGCAGTAATAAGGAAGCCGGCGGTACCTACATCGGCGCCGGTTATACGCGCGTCATCGGCGCGGCCGAACGCTATGGCGTCGGGCTCATCGACGTGACGCCGATGCTGGCGTTCTTCCGTGAGCAAGAACTCGTGCTTGGCGATGAAATCATCCGTCAGGCGGACTGGCCCGATCATCCCGCAAACCTGTTCCGCGGCGACGACAAGCCGATCATGCCGTGGGCGTATCACCGTTTGCTCACGGTGCGGGAGAATCCACTGACACAACCCGGCGACTGGCTCGCTGCCGACGCGGCCGCCTATGATGTCTCGGCTTACGACTGGCTGAAGAGTCTCGGTCTCGACGACGACGCGATCAAGCTCGCCTATGGCATCAACGTCAGCTTCGGCAAGGACGCCCATGACGTCTCGGCGTTGTTGCTGTTTTTCCGTGCGGCCTTTTCCGTTGCGCAACGTCGCTTCGCGCCCGAGGGCATCGTCGGCTACACGGCCAGGAACGGCGTCGCCCGCATCCCCGAGACCATGGCCGAAGCGTTGAATCCACCGGCAGAACTGAACAAGGTGGTCGTGGCGATCACAACCCAGGCGGATCACGCCGAGGTACGTTGCGCGGATGGCAGTATCTATCGGGCGCCGCACATCGTGTGCTCGCTGCCGTTCGGCGTACTGCGGCACATCGACATGAATCCGCCGCTGCAGGGCCTGCAAGCTGAAGCGGTCAACACGCTGCCGGCGCAGGCCGTGACGCAGGTCTATCTCGCCCACAAATCCAATTTCTGGGAGGCGGACGGCTACACGGCGAGTCTATTTACCGACGGCGTTGCCGGCATGGTAGCGGCCGCGAGAAACGGCGCCGACCCCGAGGAGGTCACGAGCTTTACGGCCTGGACGCTCGGACCGAACGCGAGCGTACTCGACGCGCTGGCGCCGGCCGATGCCGGCAGGCGCGTGATCGCGGAGATCGAACGCATACGGCCCGCCGCCAAGGGCCAGCTCGAATTTTTGGGGCTGAAGTCCTGGGGCACGGATCCGTTCGCTCAGGGCGGTTGGGCCTATTTCAAGCCCGGCCAGATCACGCGTTTCGGCGCCGCGATGGGCGCGCCGCACGGCCAGATACGATTCTGTGGCGAGCACCTGGGGCGAGTCAGCCGCGGTATGGAAGGCGCGATGGAATCCGGCGAACGCGTCGCCGCCGAGATCCTCGAGTTATAAGGTCGGGACAAATAATTCTAATGCCATTCGGCCATACGCGAATGAGCACATAACCGTTCACGCAGCGGCCGATAGCCTCTACCGTGTGCCTCCCGATGAACGCCGTTATCGCTACTGTCGAGCAAACACCCCTCGCCTGCCCGCGCGGCCGGCGCGTGCGAGCGTCTGCGGTGAGGCGGCCACGCAGGAAGCTGCGCTCTCGCTATGCAACAGCAAGTTCGCCGCGCTCTCGCCGTACGAGCGGATCGAGTGGTCTCTCACACACCGACCGGGCAACCATGTCCTGAGCTCGAGCTTCGGCGCGCAGGCCGCCGTATCGTTGCACCTCGCCACGCAGGTTTATCCCGATATCCCGGTCGTGCTGGTCGATACCGGCTATCTGTTTCCCGAAACCTATCGTTTCGTCGACGAACTCACCGAGCGGCTCAAGCTCAACTTGAAAATCTATCGGAGCGAGCTGTCACCGGCCTGGCAGGAAGCGCGCTTCGGACAACGTTGGTAACAGGGCGTCAAAGGCATCGACGAATACAACGAGCAGAACAAAGTAGAGCCCATGCGCCGCGCGTTGCGGGAACTCGATGCCGGCACCTGGTTCGCAGGTCTACGCCGCGGTCAAAGCGAGAGTCGCGCGACGATTCCCTACCTCGATCTGTTCGGCGCGCGCTGGAAAGTTCACACCATCGCCGACTGGACCGATCACGACGTGCATCGTTATCTGACGAAGCATGACCTGCCGTATCACCCGTTGTGTGAAGAAGGCTATGTGTCGATTGGCGATCGGCACAGCACGCGACCGCTACAGGATGCCGGCGATGAAGAGCTGACGCGTTTCAACGGCCTGAAGCGCGAGTGCGGTCTGCACGATATCGACCTGGCTGACCTGTAAGAATCGCTATAAATACGGGGACGGTCTACCTAATTCACGGGGAAAAAGTACCGGGTTCGTGAATTAGGTAGACCGTCCCCGTATTTATAGCGATTCTTTAAACGGTGGCGACTTCGTCCTGGTCGCAGCCGCCGCGGATCGGCAGCCGCAGATCGCTCAACAACTCATCCACCTCTTCCTGCGTCTCGAGACTCGCGGCATCGGTGATAAGCCGGGGCGTGTAATGCGGCGCGAACAGATGGATGAAATCGACCATATAGCTTCGCAGCACCATATCCTTCGGGAAACCGAGCCAGGTCGTGACCTGAGGAAACAGGCCCTTGGCATCGATAGCCTTCAGATCGTCCTGATCCTGGCACTCATAGGCCATGGATGCGATCACACCCACACCCATACCCATACGCACATAGGTCTTAATGATGTCGGCGTCGCGCGCCGTAAACACGACGCGTGGTTCGAGCCCTTCATTCTGAAACGCTTTCTTGAACGACGATTCGCCCGTCAGGCTGAAGACGTAGGTCACGAGCGGATAGGCGGAAAGCATCTTCAAGTCGACGGGCTTTGTTTCACGCGCCAGCGGATGATCGTTGGGGACGAGGGTGATGCGGTTCCAGTGATAGATCGGCAACAGCGTGAGATTCGAGAACAACTTGTTCGAGCCTGTCGCGATCGCGAAATCGACCTTGTGCGTACTGACCAGTTCCGCAATCTGCTCGGAGGTACCCTGGTGTAACTCGAGATCGACCTTCGGATAGCGCTCGTTGAATTCGCGGATGACATCGGGAAGAACGTAACGCGCCTGCGTGTGCGTTGTTGCGATCGACAGCGTGCCTTCCTGCTCGTCGGTCAGGTCGCTCGCGAGACTCCGGATATTCTCGACTTCGCGCAGGACCTTGCGGGCACGATCGATGACTTCCCGACCGGCCGGCGTGATGGCCGCCAGACTCTTGCCTTTGCGGGTGAAAATCTGCATCCCGAGCTCCGCCTCAAGCTGCTTCAGCTGCTTGCTGATGCCGGGCTGGCTGGTAAAAAGGCGCTCGGCCGCGGAGGTGATATTCAAGCCGCTGTCGACGATGCCGATCAGGTATTTAAGCTGCTTCAGTGTCATGGGCTCGTTGGTGATCTACTCCAGAGCTGGCCAGACAAAAACGCCGCGTCCCGAGGGAGGCCGCAGCCCAATAATCGCATATAACCATTGGTTACATGGCCTGTCAACCGAAAAACCTCTGGTGTTTTCAATCTGTTAGCGTTTATACCCACCAGGCATAAGACCAGAAATAGACGATCTTGTTCTCCGAACGCCCATAGCGGTATCGTGGCGCACGCTAAGGGTTCCCGTACTCCGGCAAGCGAGCCCGTCTTCAGATCTCAGCGACCATGGACCATCTGCCTATATTCGTAGAACTAGAGGGCCGACCCTGCCTCGTCGTCGGCGGCGGCGCTGTGGCCGAGCGCAAGGTTCGCGAGCTGCTTGAGGCAGGCGCCGTCGTAACCATCGTGAGCCCGACGGTCACAGCCGGACTCGAGCAACTCGTCGATGCCAGCACAATCCAGCTGCAGCCGGAAACATTTCAAGAGAATCAACTGGGGGAGTATTGGCTGGTCGTGGCTGCGACGGCTGATCGCGAACTCAATTCACGCATCGCAAGAGCGGCGGAGAGCCAACAGCGTTTCTGCAACGTCGTCGACGACGCAGAGCTGTGCTCGTTCATCATGCCCGCGGTCGTGAAGCGCGCGCCGATCACCGTCGCGGTCTCGAGCAGCGGCCGCTCGCCGGTGCTCGCACGCTGGGTCAAGGGCCTGATCGAGTCGTTGCTGCCGACGCGGCTCGGCAGCCTGGCGAGTCTGGCGGGGCGCTGGCGGCAACGCGTACGTGAGTCGATCACCAACGTCGATGAGCGGCGGCGATTCTGGGAAGAGTTACTCACAGGGCCCGTACCCGAACAGTGCTACTCGGGCGCCGAGCAACAGGCCGAGGCTGCCATCGAGCAGGCGCTCGCCGACTGGCACGCAAACGACGCCCACAAGACTGGCGAGGCTTATCTGGTCGGTTCAGGTCCCGGCAGCGCCGACCTCATCACATTGCGCGGCAGGCAGCTCTTGAGTCAGGCCGAGGTCGTCCTGTACGACCGTCTGGTCGGCGCCGAAGTACTGGAGTTCGCACGCCGTGACGCCGAGCTGATCTCGGTCGGCAAGCAACCCGGACAACCGTCGATCACCCAGGAACAGATCAACCGTTTGCTCGTGCAACTCGTGAGCCGCGGCAAGCGCGTCTGCCGCCTCAAGGGCGGCGACCCGATGATCTTCGGCCGCGGCGGCGAGGAATTGGAAGCACTCGCAGCGGCAGGGCTGCCGTTCCAGATCGTACCGGGCATCTCGGCCGTCACCGGCTGCGCAGCCTATGCCGGGATCCCGCTGACGCTGCGCGGCGTCGCGCGTTCGGTCCTGCTGACCACCGGCCACGTCGAAGATTCGGGCCACTTCGATCTCGGGCCGCTCCAGCCGGACCAGACTCTGGCACTCTACATGGGCGTCGCCCAGTACGGCGAGATCGCCGAGCGGCTCATGGACCAGGGTACCGATCCCGCAACGCCGGTCGCCGTGATCGAGCGCGGCACGACCGACAGTCAACGCGTGATCAGCACCGTGCTCGGCGAATTACGCCAGGCGGCGCTTGAGTTGGAGATAAAGCCGCCCGCTCTACTCCTGATCGGCGAAACGACAGAGTTCGCCGAACGCTATGCCTGGTTTGCTCCCGAGAACGTGGTCCTATATAAGAACAGAGCCACCGGGCGCCTAGCGCGGGTCAGCTGACCCCTGTCTGCTGCAATAACAATCGAACAAGAGAGCAGATCATGATCTACGACAGCATTCTGGACACTATCGGCAATACGCCCATCGTGAAGTTACATCGCGTCGTGCCCGATAACGTCGAGATCTACGCCAAAGTCGAGGCGTTCAATCCCGCCGGTTCGGTCAAAGACCGGCTGGCATTCGCGATCATCGACGACGCCGAGCGGCGCGGGGCAATCAAGCCAGGCCAGACCATCGTCGAGGCGACCTCCGGCAATACCGGTATTGCACTGGCCATGGTCGCGGCCGCCAAGGGCTACAGTTTCGTCGCCACGATGGCCGACAGTTTCTCCGCCGAGCGCAGGCAGATCATGCGGGCGCTGGGGGCCAAGGTCATTCTGACGCCCGCCGCCGAACGCGGCACCGGCATGGTCAAGCTCGCCGAAGAACTCGCGGCGAAGCACGGCTGGTTCCTCGCGCGGCAATTCGAGAACCCGGCCAATCCGGCCTTCCATCGCCAGACCACGGGCCCCGAGATCCTGAAGGATTTCGCCGGGCGGCGACTCGACTACTGGGTCACGGGTTGGGGCACCGGCGGCACGTTGACCGGCGCGGGAGAGATGATCAAGTTGGCCCGGCCGGACGTACAGATCATCGCGACCGAGCCGGAGGCGGCACAACTCGTCGGCGGTAAGGAATGGCAGCCGCACAAGATCCAGGGCTGGACACCGGACTTCGTTCCCGATGTGTTGAACCCCGATCTACACGATCAACTCCTGCCCGTCACGGATGAAGCCGGCAAGGAAATGGCGCGTAGCCTCGCGGCGGAAGAAGGCATCTTCGTCGGCATCTCGGCCGGCGCAACACTGGCCGCCGCGCACCGAGCCGCAGAATCGGCCGACCCGGGGTCGGTCATGCTGGTGATGCTGCCCGATACGGGCGAGCGTTATCTCGGCGCGTATCTGTTCGACGATCTCGTCGAGGGTTCCGACGACGAGTGGCTGGCTAGCTTAGACGGCTAAGCGAACTATTATGCGGCCATGAGCACGCCTCGCGTTGTCATTGTCGGCGGTGGGTTCGCGGGCCTCGCCGCGGCGCGCGGCCTGGCGAGCACGGCAGTCGACGTCTTGCTCATCGATCGCCACAATTATCATCTGTTCCAACCGCTGCTGTATCAAGTCGCGACGGCCGGGCTCTCGCCCGGCGAGATCGCCTGGCCCATCCGGAGTCTGCTACGGCGACAATCCAACGCGCGCGTCGTCCTCGGCGAAATCGACAGCGTCGATACCGGCGCAAAGCTCGTGCGTGTCGGCGAGCGTGAGATCAGTTACGACTTTCTCGTACTCGCGACGGGTGCACGGCACGCCTACTTCGGCCACAGCGACTGGGAGCCTCACGCGCCGGGCTTGAAAACCGTTGACGACGCCACGGAGATCCGGCGGCGAATTCTTCTCGCGTTCGAACAGGCAGAGATCGAAACCGATCCGGAGACACAACGCGCGCTACTAACCTTCGTCATCGTCGGCGGCGGCCCGACCGGCGTCGAGCTCGCCGGCGCGATAATCGAGCTCGCGAAGAAGGCTCTGACGCGGGACTTTCGACGCATCGACCCGAGTACGGCACGAGTCATGTTGGTCGAAGCGAGTGCACGCGTCTTGCCAGCCTTTCCCGAGACGCTGTCGTCCACCGCGGCCGAGTCGCTGGAAACACTCGACGTCGAGGTTCGCAGCGGTGCGCCCGTTACGGCCTGCGATGCCGACGGCGTCGTTATCGGCACGGAACGTATCCGCGCCCGTACGGTTTTGTGGGCAGCCGGCGTTGCGGCCTCACCCGTGGCGCGCTGGCTCGATGCGCAGGCCGATGCCGCGGGCCGAGTCATCGTCAATGACGATCTCAGTGTACCCGGTCACCCGGAAATTTATGTCGTCGGCGATGCGGCACGAGTCGCGTGGGCAGAGGGATTCGTACCCGGCGTCGCGCCGGCTGCCAAACAGATGGGCGGCTATGTCGCGCGGACGATTCGCGCCCGCGTCGATGGCAAAAAGCCGTTACCGTTCAAGTACCGGAATTACGGCAACCTCGCTACGATAGGCCGCAGCCGCGCCGTGATCGACTTCGGCTGGCTCCGCCTGCGAGGCTGGCTCGCATGGTGGATCTGGGGTATCGCGCATATCTACTTCTTAATCAGCATACGCAACCGGATGCTCGTCGCGTGGCAGTGGCTGTGGTCCTATCTGACGTTTCAGCGCGGCGCGAGACTCATTACCGGGGACGAGGACTAGATGATCGTTTCGACAGAGACGGCCGAACTCGGCAACCGACTGAAGTCCTAGGCTTCAGCGATGCGGCTGGGAGCCGACGTTCGCGTCCACCGGGAGCGCAACGATACGATGCCGGCGAGTTTCGCGGACTTGTTCGCGAACGACTGCGGTATCGACTCGATCCCTGCCGATGTCGTGATATGGAGTACTACTCAAAATGAGGCCTTAATAGTGACAGATTATAGCGGTCAACCTCACGTCGATGGGAAATTCGACTAAATTTAGAATAAGACGACGAGCTCAATGGTGGCAGGAATAAAACCCGCTCGCGCGAATGCGTCGGGCAGCGCTGATCTTAACGACTTCTGTTGCGTTCCTCGCCCATCGCTCTATCCTAACAAGTCTGATTCCATGAACCGTTCAGCCATCATGCAGCTATTAAACGCCATCAACGCCGCTAGTTAAATGTGGAGGTCGATGATCGCGGCTATGTCTACATCGTGGATCGAGCGAACATGGGTAGGCATGTCGTTAGATTATCGCGACACACTCCCCGGGTTGCCGATTTTCTGGGCTAGGCATATCACGAGTAAGTCTTCCGGGGCGCGGACCCCGCAGAGACCTCGATGAAGCATCGAAGTCCGCGCCGCTGGGTGGGGCTCGCCTATCTCGTCTTACTGGCGCTGGTGATTCCCTGGTACTGGCCCGCCGGCGATACGCGCCACGCGTTCGGCTTCCCGTTATGGGCACTAGCATCGCTCGCCGCCGTGCTCGCAACCTCCATTTTTACAGCATATATCTACCTCAGCAGCATCGATGACGATTAGGTCCTATGACTGATCTACTCCCTTTCGGACTCGGCGCCTGGATCTTTATTTCCTGTTACCTGTCCTCCCTGCTGCTGCTCGGCTGGCTAGGCTTCAATGCACGTAAGGAAAATACGCTGCAGGATTTTTATCTTGCGGGCCGCGGATTTGGATTCGTAGTTCTGTTCCTAACGCTCTACGCGACTCAATATAGCGGTAACAGCGTTTTCGGCGTCGCGGGGGCAGCCTACCGGGTCGGTTTCGGTTGGCTGATCGCGGTGCACTACATGCTCGCGATCATTGTATTCTACCTCGCCTACGCGCCTAAGCTGTATACCCTGTCGCGTCTACGGGGGTATCTGACGCCGGTCGACTATCTCAAAGATCGCTTCGACTCCCCAGCGATTGCGCTCATCGGTTCCATCGTGATGATCGTCGCGCTCAACAACTACTTACTCGCGCAACTCATGACGATGGGACGAGCGCTGCAGGGCCTCACAGGTCTGCATAGCGATCTTGCATACAATTACGGCGTCGTCGGACTAGCTTTTATCATGCTCGTTTACGGCACGCTCGGCGGCGTCCGGGCTATCGCCTGGACCGACGTAATTCAGGGCGGCGTCCTAATGTTGGGGTTCTTTGTCCTACTGCTACTCCTGCGAGAGCAGTTCGGTCCACTGTCCGCCGCAACCCAAACCGTCATCATCTCGGTCGATGCGAGCAAGATAGCAAGACCGAGCGGCAGCATGCTGCGGGAGTGGTTGAGTTACATCCTTCTTATCGGAATGGGCGCCGCATTGTACCCGCAGGCAATCCAGAGAATCTATGCTGCGAAGTCCCGCCGGGCTCTAAACCAAAGCCTCGCAGCCATGGCTTTTCTACCGTTCGGGACGGCGCTGATCGCAGTAATTGCAGGCATCTATGCACTTGCCTACGTGCCCGGATTGGAGGGAGCTGAAACAGATCAGGTACTAGCAAGGCTGCTGCGGGTCATTCAGGAAGGCTCAGCCATCGGTTACGCATTCGTCGTTCTGATTTTCAGTGCCATTCTCGCGGCGCTCATGTCCACGGCGGACTCTGCGATGCTCTCGATATCATCGATGTTTACAAAAGACATCTATGGAACGCTCCTGCGACCCGGAGCGAGAGAATCGAACCTCACGGCAATCGGCAAACGTTGTTCTTGGGTGGTCGTGTGCACCCTTGCGACACTTGCCATCGCTTTAAAGGATCAAGCGTCGCTGATTACGTTAATTGACCGCAAGTTCGATATCCTCGTGCAACTCGTACCCAGCTTCATGATCAGCATCCACTGGTCCCGCCTCCGATCCGGACCGACGTTATGGGGGTTGATCGCAGGACTGTCGATTGCGCTGAGTCTCGCCTTTGGCCCATTCCATTTCGTCGTCGCCGGTAAAGTATGGGGCTTTCATCCTGGCTTATACGGGTTGATCGCCAACATAGCGGTCGCCGTGCTCGGCTCGATGATGCTCGAGCGCCGAGTGAAAGGTCCGGCCTAACTAAAGCCGCTCCCAAACGAAGCCGTCAGCAGTAGGTTCATTTAGCCCGACCGAGCAGCAAGTAGCCACCGTCGCCGTCCGGCCCGAGCCGAATCAACGCTACCCCGCTATCCAGAGGTCTCAATACGCGTATCAATCCGTCGAGCCCCGCGTATCGCGTGCGATCGACGATATCGACGCCGAGCCCGCCGACCACCCTGAGCAGCGCGTCCTTTACCGGCTTATCGCGCATCGCCTTTCCTCACCCAGTTCTCCCAGAAGAAACGATACTGGTAGTTGAGCCTATGCGTGCGCTGCAGAGCCTCCTGTATACGCTCCATTCGCCTCTTCGCGTCAACGGTAAAATTGTGAAACTGTACTTGGATATTCTCTATGGACTCGACAAGGCCGGTCTCGATCATTCGGTAGAGCAGATCGTACTCACCACCCTCGATATTGATCTTCATTAACGCAACGGACATGACTCGATTCTCATCAAACCATTGCTGAACGTCGACGATTCAAATCTTTTCCGCAGCGGCCCTTTTTCGCAACGTCGAACTGCCTGCGCCGCGAACGTAAATCGTTTGGGACTCGGAGATCGCTCCTAGCCCGAATTGGAAACCTCAATGTCCTCGTTCGCCTCGAACCGTTCACTTAGCGCTTGCGCAAATTTCCTGACGGGTTCGAACACCACGACCCTGCACCCGTACTTGGAATGAATCTCGCTAGTCCATTGCCCCTCGTAGCCACCGAGGTCTATGACGAAGGAGTTTTTCGTCAACGGATAATCGTAACGAAACCGGGCGTCACCGCCATCGGCCTCCCACTGCTTGAGGATTCTCCTGTGCGTGCGGCGGTATAATCTCTTGTTCAGCCGATTTTCGAACTCTTCGAAGTTCATCGTGTGCCTGGTAACGGCGGTTGGAAAGAAGGCACTTTATGCGCTTCGACGCGACGCCGCAATCGCAGTAGCGACGGGGAGTGGCTTCGAGTGCCGATCTCTTCGATGCCTTACACTACACTAGTCGCTGCTGCCACCAAGAGCGCTCTTGCTTGCCGATGACGATCAGTATTGCCCATGTCAATCTCTCCCGCGACTACCGCGGCGGCCAGAGACAAACGGAATTGTTAATCCGCGAGCTGGTACACGCTGACGTCCGCCAGGTGCTCATCGCGCGCCGACACGCGCCGCTGGCCAAACGAGTAAAGAATCTCGACGTCGAAGTCCGCGAGGTCTCCGGGAACCGACTCGCGACGACGCGAGCGATGCAGGGCGTCGATCTCGTTCATGCTCACGAGGGTCGCAGCGTCTATGCCGCGTACCTCTGGTCGCTACTGTCTCAGACTCCGTATATCGTCACGCGCCGGGTCGATAACCCTATCGGCAATCACTGGCTGGCGCATAAGGCCTATCGGCGGGCGGCATTCGTCGTCGCTGTTGCGCGGAGAGTCGCGGATATCGTGTCGACCTACGACTCATCCATTCAAGTACGCGTGATCTGCAGCGTCCACAGCGGGCTAAAACCCGACGATGTCCAAACGGCAGCCATCAGAGACGCCGCCGCGGGCAAGTTTCTGATTGGCCACGTCGGAGCGCTCGACAACAGCCAGAAGGGCCAGGAATTCATCATCCAGGTCGCAAGGGAACTACAAAACACTCACCCGGATTTTCAGTTCCTGCTCGTCGGTGGTGGTAGCGATGAAACGATGTTGCGCGCGATGGCGACGGGTGTCGAGAATCTGTCCTTCACGGGCTTCGTGGACAACGTCGGTGACTATCTCTCTGCGTTCGATATCTTCATACTGCCGTCGAACAAAGAAGGCGTCGGTAGTATTCTGCTCGACGCGATGGCCCAGAGCCTGCCCATCATCGCGAGTAGAGTCGGTGGCGTTCCCGAGATCGTCCAAGACGGTAGCAACGGAATTTTGATCGACCCTGCGCGACCCGCGCAACTGAAGACCGCTCTACTACGCCTGCATGACGACCCGGCGCTGCGGCGCGAACTCGGCGAGAACGGCGAACGCGTCTCGAGAAATTTTATCGCCGGCGCCATGGCCGAGCGCTATCTCGACCTCTATCGCTCTTTGATCGATGGAAACCGATCCGAAGCCGCTGGAAAAGGCGTTCAATGAGAATGTTGTGGGTACGGCGCAGGGAGGCATGAACTATCACGACTGTCGGTGGCCTGTGGTGACTACTCGAACTTCGCGAGTAATGCGGGCGGGATCGGGCCGACCCGAGCGGCTTCATCCATCGCGGCCGTCACGTGCTCCGGCACCGGCGACGTCCGCTGCGTCGCGAGGCTCACGGTTATCATGACGGTGGTCGAGCCAAGTACGCCGGCCAGCATCGGCGGCAGCCCGATGATCTCAACAAGCCCCACGAACTCCCAGAAAAACGCAAGCGTCGCGCCCGTCGCCATCGACGCAATCGCGGCAGGCGTATTGGCTTTGCGCCACCAGACCGCGCACACATAGGCGGGCAGGAAAGCGCTGCCGAGCACCGACGTCGCGAACACGACGATGCTGAAGACCGACGGCGGATCGGCGAGCGCGACGATATAACCGACGACGCCGATCGAAAACACCAGGCCCCGCGACACCCAGACCATCTGCCGCTCCGAGGCGCCGGGGTTGATGAAGCGCTCGTAGAGATCCCGTGAGGCTATCGAGCCCGTCTGCAGCAGGAGCGAATCGGCCGTCGACATGATCGCTGCCATGATCGCTGCCATGACGACACCCATGACGGCGGCCGGCAGCAGATTCTCGGCCAGCCTCATAATCGCCAGTTCCGGGTCGTCGAGATCCGGCAGGATGATGATCGCAAGAATGCCCAACAGGTAGGGTGTCGAGACAAACAAAAGATTCCAGGCCGTAGCGTACGCCCCGGCCTGCCGTGCAGTCGCCGGGTGGCGCATCGCGAGATGCCGCGTCACGACGTGGGGCCAGCCCATATAACCGACCGAGAAAATCAACAGGGCGCCGAGGACGAGACCCCATTCGCCTTCATATCCCAGACCGCGACCCCAGACCGACAGCAGGGTCGGATCGATCGAGCCGATCGACGCGTTGGCCGCGCCCAGGCCGCCGACCTCGATCAGCGCGGCAACCACGATCCAGCCGATGCCGATCAGCATGACGACGCTCTGCAGGGCATCCGTGTAGGCCACGGCGAGATAGCCGCCGAGTAACGTGTAGATCAGGATGATGCCGACCGCGATCAGCGACGCGAGCCAGTACGGCACGCCGGTAACGAGTGCCATGCCCTTGCCGCCGGCGATGAACTGGGCGAGTACATAACAGCCGAGCAGAAAGACCGTCAGTACGCCGGCGATCAGCCGCACAGCCGGTGACGGGTAACGTTTCTCGAGGTATTCGATGGATGTCAGCGCGCCGATGATCTGCGAAAACTTGCGCATACGCCGGCCGATCACCGAGAGATTCAATACACCGCCACCGATGTCGCCGGCCGCGTACCAGAGCGCCCAGTAGCCCTCCGCGAACCCGAGCGCGCCGGCGCCAAGGAACATGTAGCCGCTCATGGATGTGGTCTGCAGCGTCAGCGCCGTGACGATCGGCCCGATCCGGCGGCCGCCAAGCAGAAAACCTTCGAGATCCTTACCGGCACCGAGGCGCATCGCCCAGATGCCGATGCCGAGCACAAGCGCGAAATAGAAAACGAGGAACAGTACCGCCGTGGTGTTCACGCGTCGTCGTCCTCTCCGCTCGAGTCACGGGACCAATTGCGAGAGACGATCAGGAAGCCGATCGTGTAAGCAATCCAAAAGACCGGGAAGCCGAAGACGAGTAACGTCGTACTTAATGGCAAGCCGAACATATAGACAGGTTACGCAGGGACAGCACAGCCCATGTCACGGGCTTGACGGCCGCCTCAATGAAAGACGCAGCCGATTATCCGAGATGCCGGCGGGAAAAGGAAACTTGACCGGGTCGGCGCCTTTTAGGCTGAGGCGAGGCTGGCGGCGTTCGCCGGAGTCCGCGGCGCGACGACGTCTTTGAAATCGTAGACTCGCGTAATCTCGAGTTCATCCCCGCCGGGAGTCTCGAAAGTCACTATCCAGATCAGCTGCTCGCCGTCCGCGGCCAATTCGAATGTCTCGGAAAACGCCAGCCCGCCCCTGGGCCGGCGCTCCACGAAAAAAGCGCCTTCCTGCCACTCGGCAGAGAAATTTTGATTCGTATCGCTTAGAGTCTCGCCGTCGCGATAGACGACGGTCGATGTACTATCGTAATTCACCTGCACCGTCTCCGAAGCTTGTACGACTATGAGTTCATCCATCGGGTCGGTGATTTCTGCCGGGAATTCCGTCGCCGCTTCCTCTGCACCATCGGGAATCATCGATGCGACTTCAGCCGCGGAAATTCCGTACACGCTGATAATTCCGCCAAAGCGCCGAATCAAATCGAGTGGGGATGTCGAGCCGCCTGAAACGCGGCTAAGAACGTCGCTCGGTCGATCGCTGAGTTCCTGATTGAGTACCCAGTCGCCGCTCAGGTCGACGGGTTCGTCAATCGCTGCTGTAAGTTGGGGTGCCGTCGAACACGCGGCCAGCGCTGTCAAGACGACCTGCTGCAATCGGTTCTGCCTGAAATCCATGGCCATGCCCTCCTGTCATTCGATCGCTATGTGAGCCTGCAGCGATTCGTGCTCGTAGCTGGTTACAACGCGCTACTTGAGCTCGAGTTGACAGAATAAGGGAAGAATCACGACGAGGCCGTCGCTCCCAAAATACGGGGACGGCCTGCCTGTTGTGCGACGAAATACGGGGGCGGTCTTGGCCGCGATTTCCTAGATCGTATCTACCGTCAGGATATTCTCGAACAAGACCTCATCATCCACGTGGTGGTGGCGCAACTCCAGCGTCGGCACACCGTCAACTCGATCCACGGTTACCGACAGGAAACCGCCGATGATATTGAGATAGCGGTGCTCCGGCCGAATGTCGTCGTTGCTGGACCAGGCTCCGGCGTGCTCGTCACTCGCGGCCCCGGTCCCATACTCACGCACACCTGTCTCGTCATCCACGGAGACATACTGCCAGTGACGATCACCGCAGATCACGATCATGTTACCTTGCTCCGCTATAAACTGACGCAGATCGTCGCCCTCGTTCGTCCACGCGGGATTGGCGTGGCTGTCGTACTTGTCGTCGTTATCGGGGCCGACGACCGGCGTCGGGCTTATCAAGATCTTGAAAGTCGCGTCGGATGCCTCGACCGTGTCCTTGAACCAGGCAAGTTGCTCGGCGCCCCAGATCGACTTCTCCGGGCCGTCGGGATCCATGTTCGCGTCGCGAAAATCCCGGCCTTCGACGAGCCAGAACTGCACGTCCTGCCCCCAGCGGAAAGTCCGGTAGGTGAGGTCCTTCATCGGCACCTGCTCGGTGAAGACTTCGATGCCCTGCTGGAACGTGAACTCGCCCATGTACTCACTGACCTGACTCGGCCAGGTATCGTCCTGCCAGACGTCGTGATCGTCCTTCATGAAGTAAGTCGGAACTGTGCGATGAAAATCGATGTTGGACGCGAGCCCGAACATGCGCGCCCAGCCCCAGCGTGCGAGATCGATATTCTTCGCATACGCGTCGTAGTAGATGATGTCGCCGGTGTGGACGAAGAAGTCGACGCCCATATCCATCATCGCGTGATGAATCTGGAACCCCCCGTCGGGCGCATCCTGATCTTCGTAGTCCGTGCCGGTTACCGAGCCGAACACGACACGAGCCGGTTGGTCTGGTGCGGGCGCCGTGCCGAATCGGCCTTCAATCGTCGAGCTTGCCGCGGTGCTGCCTGCCGCACGCCCTTCGACACGCAACACGTAATCGGTGCCGGAAGAAAGCCCGGTCAATGTGAACTGACCCGTGAAATCTCTTTCCGGGTCCACAGCGACCCAGGCCGTCGACGCCCACGTCTCGGCGTCCGCTTTCCGGTAGACGACACGCGTCTCGCCGGTCGTGCCGATGACCGCGCTCTCGATGGTCTCGATCGAAGATCCCTCCGGATAGATGATGACCGGCGACCAGTCGTGCGGATGAAAACGTCCCGGAAGATCTTCCCGAAGTTCATCCTCACCCGGCACCTGATAAAGAAACTCGGGCATCGGCGCATCCACGCTGATGGGATCGGCGAGACGCGTGAGCCGCGTCCAAATAATGGCTTCGGAGTCCGTTACCTCTCCGACCTTGATGCCCGTGGCCTGGTACGGGCCGACGCTCTCAGGCGCGGCTACGGATACAGCCGGCGGAACCGTCGCGTCAACGGCCGACGCATCCGTCTCCGGCTGTTCGCAACCGGCGAGAATAAAGAAAAGGAACAGGCACATCGCTCTGTCGACGCCATTACGCTGAATTATTTTCATTCGTATCTACCCCATAAGAGTCGCGGCGAGGCCTACAGATACGAGGACGAAATACGGGGACGGTCTACCTAACTCACGAACTCCGTTGAACCGTCTAGAGTTAGGTAGACCGTCCCCGTATCTGTAGGCACCTTTTTATTATCGTTCTGCGCGCGATACTACGCGTTTCCACCAGACGATAAAACCCGTCACAAACATCACCGTCGGTAGTAGACCGAGTATGACCCACAGAACTCGGATCGACAGCCCGCCGAAGCGCCCAAAGTGCCAGCGTATCAGCGTCAGTAGAACCCCTTCGCCCGGGCGCTCGAAGTCCGTGGGATCGGTATCGTAATAATTAAAGGCCCATTCGAACGGTTCAGGGAAGGCGAAGTAGACACCCGTGAACGCCCAGCCGAATAGCAGCACAAAGCCCCAGAAACCGAATGCGCTGTGCAGATGCCACGAGAAGCGCCGCGTCCTGGCGGGCCGCGCGACGATCAGGCTTCTGCGCCAGCGAGCTCTCCCGGGCCACCAGATCACTGCACCCGTCAGTATCAGAACGGTCACGAGCAGAGCCGCGATCCCGTTGATGTCGCGACCGAGCGAGCCGGCCAGCAGATTGTCGTGCAGGTCCACGAACCATTCCATGACACGGATCGCCGCAGGAAAACCGTTATCGAAATCCGATCCCCGCGGCATCAGCCACTGTGCCAACTCGCGCCGAAAGACGACGGCGCTGCCGGTGATACTGATCATGCAGATATAGAGGCCGACGGCGATACCGAGCCACAGGTGGACTTGAAAGAGCGCCTTGCGGAACCACAGCAACTGAGGTTGATGTACCCAGCGCCGCCACCCAATGAGGCGTGATTGAACGTTAGCGGCCAAGAATAAACGTAGGCCGCTCTAGAGCGCGATCACGATCTTGCCCAGGTGGGCGCCGCTTTCCATGTACTCGTAAGCGGCCGGTGCATCCTCGAATGAGAATACCCGGTCGATCACAGGATGCAGTTGGTGTTCGATCAGAAATTCGTTCATCGCCTCGAAGTCGTCCCGGCTGCCGACGTAGATATTGGTTACCGAGGTACCGTTCGGCAGCGGTCGCAACGGTATCTCACCCGCGCGCCCCGACAGCCCGCCGATGATCGCAACGTGGGCATCGTAGGCGAGTACATCGAGGGCTCGGGATAAGGTCTCCTGGCCGACGACTTCCAGCACATGATCGACGCCAACGCCGTCGGTCAATGCTAGTACCTCTTCCTGCCACTCCGGGTATTGCCGATAGTTCACCGTACCGACGGCACCCAACGATCGCGCCCGCTCGAGTTTGGCATCGCTGGAGCTCGTAATGATCGGTCTTGCGCCGGCGGCCGCGGCAAGCTGGAGGCCGAAGATAGAGACGCCACCGGTTCCCTCCAGCAGGACGGTGTCCCCCGCCTGAAGGCCGCCATCGGTGAACAACGCACGCCATGCCGTTACGGCCGCGCACGGCAGTGTTGCGGCTTCTTCGAAGCTCAGGTAGTCGGGAACGGCGACGAGGCCGTTCTCGTGACTCGCCACGACCTCCGCGAGCATGCCGTCGACACCGCCGCCGCGGGCCGTCGCCATGGCTTCCCGCGTGCGCCGCCCGCTCGGCCAGTCGGCGAAGAACGTCCCGGCCACTCGATCGCCTACGGCGAACTGCGTCACGTCACTACCGATGGCGATGACTTCGCCGGCGCCGTCCGACAGCGGGACTGTTCCGGCGGCTGCCGGCCGGCCGAGGATGGATAGATCGCGGTGATTGAGCGACACCGCACGCACGCGCACCAGAACCTCATGTGCGCCCGGCGTCGGCTGCGCGATCTCTTGCATTGCAAGCGTGAGGCCGTTCGATGCGGGCTCGAGCCGATACTGGCGAATAGTTTGAGCGTCAGCTTCGAACGCAACGCCGGTGACGCCCACGAGCAACGCAAATATCGTCGCCGTTCGAATCGTAGAGAACATTCTCACTTCAGTACTCCCCTTTGTTCGCCCTACTCCCAGCGCGGCTCCGATCCGGGCCTGAGTACGACCTCGCGACCGTCCGCAAGCAGAATATTACTCGCATGCATCCCGTTGCTACCGTCGCGGGCCGGAAAGCCCGCCAAGCGGAAGCGATTGCCGACACTAATCACCTCTCGAGATATCGTGCGACGCTCCATGCCGTTGGGGGAGTTGGACTCGATCGTCCAGACCACGCCGTCATCAGTACGCATGCTGAAACTGATGTGCGGATTCTCCCACTGGACGCCGATCACCTCGCCCTCGATCTCGGCAGTCTGGTTCGTGTTATAGGTGTAGCCGAACGTGTGATGGCCGAACGCGATCCACGGCGCGAGCAGCAAGCCGAGTAGCAGACTCGCCTGCCGACTGAATCGTCTCATTGCAGCACCCGAATATCTTCGTTCAGAATTTCGCCGTCTACATTGTAATGCCGTACCTGCAACGTAGGCGTGCCATCGCGGCGCTCGGCCGTAACGGCGACGAAGCCGCCGACCACGTTCAGGTAGCGATGCTCCGGGCGAACGTCGTCGTTACGCCAGCCGCGCGCATGCGCATCGCTGACCGGCCCGGTCGCGTACTCACGCAAGCCGGTCTCGGCATCCTCGATGACATACTGATAATGACGATCGCCACAGATCACGATCATGTTGTCCTGCGAGGCGAGAAACTCACGAATCTCCTCACCCTCGTGATAGAAGCCGTCGCGATTCGTATGATTGTCGATCTCGCCCTCGTTGTAAGGGCCGAGCACCGGCGTCGGGCTGATCAGAACACGGAACGTCGCGTCAGAAGCCTCGACTGAATTCATGAACCAGGCTTTCTGTTCGGCACCCCACATGGTCTTCTCCGGGCCATCCGGATCGGTATTAGCGCTGCGAAAGTCGCGGTTCTCTACCATCCAGATCTGTAGATCCTGGCCCCAACGAACAGTTCGATAAGTCGATGCGCCCATCGGTACCTGCTCGAGAAACACCGCCTGTCCCTGCGCGAACGTGAACTCGCCCATGAACTCGCTTACCATGCTCGGCCAGCTATCGTTGGACAACGTATCGTGGTCGTCCTTCATGAAGTAGCTCGGGACGACGCGGTGAAACTCAAAGTTTGTCGGCAGGCTGAACATGCGCGCCCATCCCCAGCGCGCGAGCTCGAGCGTCTTCGCCCACTGATCGTAGTAAAGAATATCGCCGGTGTGGACAAAGAAGTCCGGTTCCAGTTCGAGAATGGCCGGATACATCTTGTAGCCACCGCCTGGCGCGTCCTGGTCGGGGTAGGCCTGGCCGGTGGTGGCGGCGAAGACGACGCGCGCCGGCTCGTCGGGCGGTGGCGCGGTTCGGAACCGGCCGCTCAAGACTGAACCGATCGGCTCGCCGCCGATCTGACGGGCCTCGACTCGCAGCTCGTAATCGGTCGAAGCCTCGAGACCGGACAACGAGAACTGCCGCGTAAAATCCTGTTCCGGATCGACTACGGCCCACCCGCTCGAGCGCCAGTCGTTCTCGCCGCTGATGCGATAGCGGACCCGCGCTTCGCCAGACGATCCCGGCACGGCGCCCTCGATGTTCTCGATCGTCGCACCGTCCGGATACTCGACTACCGGCACCCAGTCGGCGGGCGTCGCCGGCCAGCGCGGATCCTGAACGAGTTCGCCCGTCTCCGGGTGGATGTACAAGGTGTCGGGTATCGGCGCGTCACCGCCGACTCGCTTCGTTGCCGCAGTCAGCCGGGTCCAGATAATGGCCGAGGTGTCGCTGACCTCGCCGATCTTGATGCCGGTGGCCTGAAACGGTCCGGGCGAATACGAACCGCCACAGTCGGCAAGCAGGACCAAGGCCGTGACGAAGAATACCTTCAACACGTGCCGCAGATTAGATGTTCGGTTCAACTGATTATTCCTTTCCATCGATCGAAGTTTAGAACACCCAGGAGAATTTGGTGAAGAAAGTGTCGCCCTGCTCCGACTCCTGACCCTGCTCTGACGTGCCGCGCTGGTAAGCGATCTGAAGCGAACCGAATGGCGGCTTGAATCTCCACACCCATTGCACCTGGACGTTCTCCTTGTCGATCGCGGAGTTGGTCTGCACGAATAATTTCAGAAACAGGTCCGGATTGAACGAATACAGAACCTCCAGGACATGAATCGTCGTCGTCTCGTTCTCCAGGTCGGGCTCCAGTTCGAGGCGGGTCAGGTCATACGAGAATCGCCAGCGGTCACCGAACGGCCATTCCACGGTAGCACCATAAAGCGTCAAGTCATTGTCGAAGTTATAGCCACTGCCGGCGTAAGCCGAAACCAAGCGACCATCACGACTGTCCCACGTGGCAGTCAAGACGGTACGGTCATTGTCAAACTCCTTTTCGAACAACTTGAACTCGTCTCGATATTGCAGAGCAACTTCCCAGCCGTTGCGAAAGACGACGTCCACGTTCGCGCTGAGGGCCGTGCTTCGCAACACGCCCTCCTGACTCCGGTAACGATTGTAGTTAACTCTGGGGCGCACATTTTCGATTGGACCGTCATCCAACCAGAACGTGTGACTGGCGTTGGTATCGAACTCTTTGCGATCATCGTCCGTGAAAAATCCGACCGCGTTGATACCCTCCATGACGTTCTCGTCGATATAGCCATAACGAACGTGGAAATGGCTCGTGGACGTGTCCCACGAGGGCCGGAGGAACCACGCGAGCCCGCCGTCGGCGGTTGGGCCGTGCACTCGCATCAGTTGTCCGATCATGCTCACCGTGTCGGTGAAATACGCCGTCGTGTCGAGCCCGATGGAGCCCGCGTTCTCGCCCTGGAAATCGCGGGTCGCGGCAAGCAGGCCGATGTTCGAGCCGCGAGCGAGGCCGTGCTGCAGGCGTATGACCGCGTAGTCCGCAGTCGCTTCGCCGAGAGCGTCTTCGAGCATGCGGTCCTCCGACGTGACAATCGCGGAAAAGTCCGTATCGCCGAGCTTGCCGCTCGCCTTGGCGCCCCAGGTGATATCGCCGATCCGCCGGCTATAAAACTGCCGGAAGCGCTGATTGAACATCTCACTCCCTTCGAGGAAGAAGGGTCGTTTCTCCGGGACGCGAAACTCAAATCGGGTCAGATTGATTTCTTCCACATCGGCTTCGATGAGCGCGAAATCGGGATTGATCGCGAGGTCGACCCCAAGCCGGCTCGATGGCCGCCAGCGAACATCGAGCCCCGCTTCGTAGTCCGGATTCTTGTCCGCCTCGACTGCGGCGAGCGCATAGGGGATCACGTCCCACTGATCGGTTTCCTCGGGAGATAGAGACACATCAATTCCATTCAGCTCACCAAAGCTCGTGACCCGCCAGATCGTTTCGCCCGGGCCCGACCACAGAGACGTCTCGAGCCGACGGGGCATCGTGCGGATGAAATTCACACCCCAGGTCACTTCGGATTCGGCGGAGTATCTGAGTATGGAAAACGGGATCTCGAACTCCGCCGTCCAGCGATCCTCGCCGCGCGTCGCGGCGGACAACCAGGCTGCATCCCATTGCTGGTCCACGACTCGCCCGTTGTCCGCGATGCGGCTGTCCCCCTGGGTCGCCAGCGCGTTGGTACGAAACGCGTACGCCGTTCGGTTGTCGCCGAACGAATCAAGAGCCACGGTGACGGAATCGTCCGCGTCCAGCCGACCGTCGCGAGTGGCGATGGCCGCCGCAAGACGAGACGGGTCCGGATCGAATGACTCGAAGGCGATGTACAGCGCCGTTTCTGTCTGGCCGACGCGAACAACGGTCCGATATGGCGACGCAATACCAAAGTCCGGCGCGAACTGCACGAAAGCCTGGTCGATGAACCCGGCACCGGCCCACTCCAACTCATCGATCATGCCGTCGATCGTCGGCGCCTGCTCGAGGAACGCGACATCTACCGCCTGCTGGGCCGAAGCAAGCGGCGGGAACAGGCAGGAGACCAGGGAGCCGACATACGCTGCCCGAACGACGCCACGTATCTCGATCGACTCCAGCAACGATTCATCCCCTCGATTCCGTTGTTATGACTTGAATTCTACCGCTGAACGGTGTCGGATCTGACGGCGGAACAGCTGCGCCTCTATAAATCATTTGTCGCCGTGCTCTTTGGCGCTGACTGAGAGGGCATAATAGCGCTACAAACGAATAACAATTGGGGAAAACCATGGGACGTACTCCTTTCGCTCCGGCTGCCGGACTCATCTCGACCATTCGCACAAGCTGCTCGTGTGCCCTGATCGTTATGCTCGGGCTGGCGCCTGCTACAACCGTCTTCGCACAGAACACCGCCGAAGACGCGCCGTCGTGGACGTAGCCGGAATCGCACCGGTTATACGCGCGTCAATGGCGCGAAGCCGTCGAGCGGGCCCGTGCCGGACCACGACTCCTATCCGACTCCTGGCCGGGGGGACGGAAAGTCGCTGTGACGCTCTCCTTCGACATGGATACGGAGACACTGCTCCTCAGAGACAGCAACACGTCGCCATCGCGGCTCTCGACGGGGCAGTACGGCGCGCGCGCCGGCGTGCCGCGAATCCTCGATCTGCTCGCGCGTTACGGCATCCGGTCCACGTTCTTCATTCCAGCCGTGAGCGCTTTGCTCTACCCCGACGAGGTCAGGGCGATCACCGCAGCCGGACACGAGATCGGCGTCCATGGCTGGATTCAGGAGCACACGTCGAGACTCGGGAGAGATGACGAACGGATGCTCATGCTACGTTCGCTAGATACGCTTGAGGAACTCTCCGGCCGCCGCCCGGTCAGCATTCGCACGGGGTCGTGGGAGTACAGCCACAACACGGCTGAACTCATCGCCGAACTCGGCCTGCTTTACGACAGCAGCCTGATGGCCGACGACATGCCCTACGAGCTGCTGTCGAACGGCGAACCCACGGACGTCGTCGAGCTGCCCGTCGAGTGGATACTCGACGACTATCCCTACTTCGGCATGACCCGCGATGCCGACATCCGCCCCTACACGCCGCCGACCGACGTCTACGACATCTGGACCCGCGAGTTCGACGTAGGCTACGAGGAGGGCAGCATGTTTCTGTTAACGATGCATCCGCAGATCATCGGCCACCGCTCGCGGATCACGATGCTCGAAGAGCTGATTCAGTACATGCGCTCGAAGCCCGGTGTCTGGTTCGCGACGCATGAGGACGTCGCGCGTCACGCCAAAAAGTACGGCGGCAGCAACTGATGCGCTCCATCGCCGCACTGCTGCTGTTCGGACTCGCGGCCGGCACGCAGGCGCAACTCAATGAAGACGAGTCGGCGATGGCCGCGTGGATAGATGGCCAGACGAACGAGATAGAAGCGCTCGTCGAGCGGCTCGTGAATCTCAACAGCGGCACGATGAACCACGCGGGTGTGCGTGAGGTCGGTGCGATTCTCGGCACAGAGTTGAGCACATTGGGCTTCGAGACCGAGTGGATCGATCTGCCGGCCGAGGTCGAACGCGCCGGGCACTTATTCGGACGCCGCGAAGGTACTCACGGCAAGCGGCTGTTGCTGATCGGGCATCTCGATACCGTGTTCGAACCGGACGATGCGTTCCAGGATTTCCTCCGTGACGGCTCATGGGCGAGCGGCCCCGGTTCGGTCGACATGAAGTCGGGCGACGTGGTGATAATCTACGCCCTCAAGGCGCTGGCGCAGATCGGCGTATTGGACGGCACGCAGATCGTCGTCGCCTACACCGGCGACGAGGAAAACGTCGGCTCGCCGCTCGATGTCAGCCGGGCGGATCTCGTCGAAGCCGGGCACTGGGCAGACGTCGCGCTCGGCTTCGAATACGGCGTCCGCGACGCTGAAGCGGAATGGGTAACGACGGCACGGCGCAGCTCGAGCGGCTGGCGCCTCGAGGTCACGGGCCGACAGGCGCACTCTTCCCTGGTGTTCAGCGACGACGTCGGCTCGGGCGCGATCTTCGAAGCGTCGAGAATTCTCGCCGCCTTCTACGAGAGCGTGCGCGGCGAGCGATACCTGACCTTCAACGCCGGTACGATACTCGGCGGCACCGACGTCGACTACGACTTCCAGACGACGCGCGGCGAAGCCTTCGGCAAGACCAACATCGTGCCGCGCCGCGTGGTCGCACACGGCGGCATCCGGGCCATATCGAAGGAACAGCTCGAGCGCGCCCGCGATGCGATGCGCGCTGTCGTGGCGGAGCACCTGCCGCATACCAACGCCGAGATCACGTTCACGGACCGCTACCCGGCCATGTCGCCGACGACGGGCAACGCGCAACTCCATACGATGCTGTCGGCGATCAGCGAGGAGCTAGGCGGCGGCGCGCTGCCCGCGCTCGATCCTTCGCGCAGAGGCGCGGCCGACATCTCGTTCGTCGCACCCTACACCGACGCGCTCGCCGGACTCGGGGGTCAGGGAGAAAATATGCATTCCCCGAACGAGCGGCTCGATCTCGACTCGCTGCCGACCGCGGTCAAGCGCGCGGCCATTCTGATCTATCGGCTAACGCGCGAAGGCGCGTAACCGGCTGAAACGTTACTGGGCAGGACGAACGACTCGGGCGTGCACGAGCCGATAGAGCGCCGGCAGCACGAGCAGGGTAAGTAACGTCGAGGAAACGATCCCGCCTATGACGACGGTCGCGAGCGGCCGTTGCACCTCCGAGCCGATGCCGGTGTTGAGCGCCATCGGCACGAAGCCGAGCGACGCGACCAGCGCCGTCATCAGAACCGGACGAAGCCGTGTCAGCGCACCCTCCGTGATCGCCTCGTCGAGCGGTCGGCCGGCCGCGCGTAGATCGCGGATGAGCGTCACCATGACCAGCCCGTTCAGCACAGCGATACCGGAGAGCGCGATGAACCCAACCGCGGCGGAGATCGAAAACGGTATGCCGCGCAGCAGGAGCGCCGCGATCCCACCCGTTAACGCCAGCGGCACGCCCGAGAAAATAATTGCCGCGTCCAGTATCGAGCCCAACGCCACGATCAGCAAAATGCCGATGATCAGCAGCGTCGCCGGCACGACGATCGACAGCCGCTCCGTTGCGGATTGCAGATGCTCAAACGTACCGCCGTATTCGACCCAGTAGCCGGCCGGAATCACGATTTGTTGTTCGACTGCGCGCCGCACGTCGGTCACGAACGAACCGAGATCGCGACCGCGGACGTTGGACGTGACGACCACGCGCCGCTTACCGTTCTCGCGCAGGATCTGGTTATAACCGACGGACAATTCGAGATCCGCAATCTCGCGTAACGGCACATATTCGCCGTCATGGAGCGGGATCGGCAATGATGCGAGCTGATCCGGATCCGAGCGAATTTTCTCCGGTAAGCGCACAACGATGTCGACGCGGCGATCGCCTTCGTAAAGCTGCCCCGCGACGACACCACCGAGCGCCGTCGCGACGACATCCTGTAGCTGGCCGACCGTCGCGCCGAGTCGCGACAGCACGTCGCGTTTAGGGTTAATCGTCATGACCGGCAGCCCGGTCGTCTGCTCGACGGCTACGTCGGCCGCGCCCGGGATCGCGTTGATGACCTGCCCGAGTTCGTCGCCGAGACGAATGAGTTCGTCGAAGTCGTCGCCGAAAACTTTGACGGCCAACTCGGCTCGCACCCCCGCAATTAATTCATTCATACGCATCTGGATTGGCTGCAAAAACTCGTAACGGTTACCGGGAATCGGCGTAACAAGCCGTTCGAGATCCGCGACGACCTGCGCTTTCGGTTTGTCGGGGTTTGGCCATTCCTCGCGCGGCTTGAGCATGATGAAGTTGTCGGCCACGCTCGGTGGGACCGCATCCGTCGCGATTTCTGCGCTACCGATTTTGGCGAAGACCGTCTCGACCTCCGGCATCTCTCGTATTCTGGACTCGAGCTGCTCCTGCAACTCGACCGCTTGCTGCAACGAGGTGCCCGGGATGCGCAGCGCGTGCATGACGATGTCGCCTTCATCGAGGTTGGGCACGAACTCCGTGCCCAGACGAGTCACCTGCACACCCACGACCAAAACCACCGCGACCGCCGCAGCGATCGTCAGCCAACGAAATCTAAGCGTCAATGCGAGCAGCGGCCGGTAGAGCCACCGCGCGCCATCGACGATCGGGTTGCGTTTTTCCCGAAGCGGTCGTCGAAACAGGATCGCGACACTGGCCGGGACGAACGTGATCGACAGGAACATGGCACTGACGAGCGCGATGACGACCGTTGTCGCCATTGGATGGAACATCTTCCCCTCGATACCCGTGAGCGCGAATATCGGGATGTAGACGGCCGTGATGATGCCCACGCCGAACAGCGCGGGACGGATCACTTCGCGCGTCGCGTCGCGCACGACCACCAACCGTTCATCGAGCGCCTGACTCCCGCCACGGCTCGCTTCGGTGAGGCGCCGCAGGCAGTTCTCGACGATGATGACAGCGCCGTCCACGATCAGCCCGAAGTCGAGCGCGCCGAGACTCATCAGATTAGCGCTGACTCCCGTCTGCACCATGCCGGTGATCGTCATCAGCATGGCGAGAGGAATGACGGCCGCCGTCAGTAACGCGGCACGCACGTTACCGAGCAGCAGAAACAACACGACGATAACGAGCAAGGCCCCTTCGGCAAGATTCTTCTGCACCGTGACCAGCGTTTGATCGACGAGTTCGGTACGGTCATAGACCGCGGTTGCCGTGATGCCTCCGGGTAAACTCGGTGCTATCTCGTCGAGTTTCTCGGCGACCGCGTTAGCGACGGTGCGGCTGTTCTCGCCGATCAGCATGAACACGGTACTCATGACGACTTCGTGACCGTTCTGCGTCGCCGCGCCGGCGCGCAACTCCTGCCCGAGTCCCACGGTCGCCACATCCGAGATTCGTAGCGGGACGCCGTCCGTCGCAGAAATCACGATGTCCCCCAGCTCCTGCAGATTCGCGGCCTGACCCGGCACGCGAATCAGCCATTGCGCACCGTTGTATTCGATGAAGCCCGCGCCGCGGTTGTCGTTGTTCAGCCGCAGCGCATTAAGTACGTCGTCGTAGGCCAGTCCGAAGGCCAACAGCTTGGCGGGATCCGGCGCAACCAGGATCTCCTTCTTGTAGCCGCCGACCGGGTTGACTTCGACTACGCCGGGAACGCGCAGGAGCTGCGGCCGGATGACCCAGTCGTGCACCGAACGCAGATCGGTCTGGGTTACCGGCGTGCCGTCGGGATTCGTCGCGCCCGTCGCGGCATCGACCGTGAACATGAAGATCTCGCCGAGGCCCGTGGCGATGGGACCGAGCGTCGGCTCGAGAGCGCCGGGCAGTGCACTTCGCGAGGCGTTGAGCCGCTCGCTCACCTGCTGCCGAGCGAAGTAGACGTCCGTTCCGTCCTCGAATACCACGGTAATCTGCGACAAGCCGTAACGCGATACCGAGCGCGTGTAGTCGAGGCGCGGCAGCCCGGCCATCGCATTCTCGAGCGGGAAGGTCACGCGTTGCTCGACCTCGAGCGGCGTGTAGCCCGGCGCCGAAGTAAAGACGACGACTTGGACGTTCGTGATATCCGGTACGGCGTCGATCGGCAGGCGCGAGTAATTCCAGACGCCCAGGCCCGCCAGCATGGCGACGAATATCAGAACCAGGCCGCGCCGATTGATCGATGTCTTTAGTATTTGTTCGAGCACGTTCGGCCCTACTCAGTGATCGTGTACGGCACCGGTCTTCTCGATGTCGGCTTTGAGGACATAGCTGTTCTCAGTCACATAGCGTGTGCCCGGGTCGAGGCCGCCGAGCACTTCAGCCCAATCGCCGGCCTGCCGGCCCAGGTCCAGCATCCGAACCTCGTACTCGTCACCGATCTGCGCATAGACCACCGTGAAGTCGCGGAAACTCTGCAAGCCACTTCGTCTAACGGCGAGGGGGACTTCGTACTCGCCCACCTGAATCTCGGCCGTCACGTAGGTGCCGGGCGGCCACGCGCCATCGGTGTTATCGAGTTCGACCCGCGCGGCGACGGCCTGATTCGCGTCGGTCATGACGTTGATGTAGGAGATGGTGCCCATGACGGCCGCGCCGCCGGTCGCCGGCGCGATACTGACATTCGCGCCGAGTCTTACCCGTGCTCGGTCGCCGGGGAAGACGGCAAGCTTCACCCAAACCGATGACGTATCGATAATCGTAAACAGCGGTCTCCCCCCGGTCTGCTCGCCAGCGTGTGCGACGCGCTCCGTCAACACGCCATCGATGGGAGCCGTGATCGAGTAGACATTCAGACTCTCGTTACTCTCCACGGTCGCGAGGGTCTGCCCCTCGGTCACGACCTCGCCCAGAAATACGTCCACCGTCCTGATCGCCCCGTCGAAACGCGCACTGACCTGGCGGATACGCTCTGTATTCGGCACGATGTTGCCGTACACCGTCACCGTTTCCTCCAGCGTGACCGGACCCGCCAGCATCGTTTCGATCCCAAACGCCTCTGCCATCTCCGTGCTGATCTGCGTGCGTCCTTCGAAACTGTCGTACTCCCATCGATGGCTGCCGCTGCCATAGGTCGCGTCGATGGAGACCGTGAATGAGTGGGGCTCGTAGATCACCGTATCGCCGAGCAGATAAGCTCCCTGCGGGCGGAAGCCGATCTCGTCGATGCGATTGCCGAGGCGCGTGAGCCGGACTTCGAGATCGAAATCTTCAGGTTGGAGCGATCTCCCACCGCTCGTCGCCCAGGCCCGATACTCGGGCGGCACACCGGTTTCGAATATGGCGAGTTCGACGACGAAATCGCCGTCTCTGAGCAGGATGCCGTTATTCGGTCCTCGCTCCTGTGCTTCGTCCGCGGCCGCCTCGACCGCGGCGGCGGGCGAGCCGGGCTGCGGATCGCCGCTACAGGCGACAATCGTCGCGGTAACCAGCAGGGTTACTAACAGGCGTAAACGTGTCTTCATGACTAACCTCATTGTGCGCTGACCGGGGCGGCAATACCGACGCCAGTCAGCCGTTCGATCTCGATAACGACCTGGTGCGCACCGATCTTCGCTTCCAGGAGCTGATTATTCGCTGCGAGTAAGTCCGCGCGGACCGTGCTCCACTCGAAGTAGCTGTAGCGACCCAAATCGTAAGCTCTGCGTGTATCGACGAGCGCGCTCTCGATAAGCGGTATCACATCGGCGGCGAGCCGCTCAGCGGTCTGCGTAAAGTGTCGCAGTTCCTGCCAGAGTACGAACAGCGTTGTCTTAATCTTCACGCGCGTCGCGGCGGCTTCGGCACCGGTTCGCGCTAGATTCGCATGGGCCTCGGCGATACGCCCCTCGTTCTTGTTTCGTATCGACAACGGAATCGAGATTCCACCGACGAGCGCGAAATCATCGTTGCGCTCGAGTCGGCGTACGCCGCCGTAGACCGTCCAACTGGGCCTTGCCTTTGCCTCGGCCAGCGCCAACTCCGCTTCGTGCACTCGCTGCTCCGTCATGTAGCGGAGCAAGTCCGAGTTTTGATCGGCACGCGCTACCAGGTTTTCAACGGGCTCGAGGACCGGCAGCACATCGAGGTCACCGCTGACCGAACCGAAAGACGGCCGCGTCTCGCCCCACTGGGCGCTCAGGCGATAAAGCGCCGACAGCAGTTCATGTTCGTAGTGTTCCTCGACCAGCTCGGCACGCGCCAGTTCCGCCTCGGCACGCGAGAGTTCCGCGTCGAGCGCCCGGCCTGCGGCGATCCGTACTCGGACGGCCTCGATGATCTCCGCCGCGAAATTGACGCCTTCTATCGCCGTGAGCAAGCGTGCCTGATAAGCCATGCACTCGACAAAGCGGCGCGCGGTTTCAGCGGCGACGTCGAGCCGTACGATCTCCGCATCGGTTCTACTCATTGCGACGACGGCGCTAGCCGCATCGACGCGCCGCTCTCGAACACCTCGTTCGAGCACCCAACCGAGTGTCACGGTCAGATCCATCCGCTCGGTTCCCTCGAAAACGCCCGTACCGAAGGCATCTTCGACGTCGATCTCGAGCTGCGGATACGGTTTCAGATCAGCCTGTAGCAGCAGGCCCTCAGCCGCCTCGATCTGGTAACCGAATGCGATGAGGTCCGGGTTCCGGGCCATCGTTCTCGCGAGCGCCTCGGGCAAGCCGATCGCGGGGACGGTCAGCGACGACTCTTCCTGAGCCATAGCGAATGTCGCCAACATCGTTAGACAAAAACACGCGAGTATGTTGCGTGCGCGTAGATCCCACATCAAACGGATCTCCAATGACAAGCCAGCTTCCGCGGGCGCTGACTACGGAGCGAAGCGAAGCGAATTAGCTGAGAAAAGCGCCCGAAGGGCGCACAACTGAGTCTAGAGACTCGATGTAATGGAGAGGCGAGGAGGCGCCCTGAGCGGTGGCCGCCAGCGTTCATGGCGACCAATAAGGCGAGGAAGCGTCGTCGTCGGCGCGATCTTATCGGCCGGGTTAAGAACCATGAGCAGCGCGAGTCCGAGTGCAATCAGGTACAGCATCAGTTTCGACACCGCGGTACCGAGTTTCACGATGGACACGTCGGTATCACCGGAGTGGCCTTGTTCGCCGCCATGAACGGCCTCGTGCGACGCGTCGGCAAGATCCAGATGTGTCGTGTCACCGTGATGATGGCCGCCGGCTTGCCCGTGCAAATGCGTACTCTCTGGAGTACCGACATAGCCGTGAGCGTCGACATGCATATGGAGGCCGCTCAACTGCAGAGCGATGAGGCTTACGCAGGCGGCCAACATGACTGGAGTCGATAGACGATGCATTGGCAGATTATATCAGGCTGGAGAGCGCCGATCGTCCGCCGCTCGGCCTCGAATCGCCGCATTCTCTGTACCCCGCGTGGAAATTGAGCCGCAGAGCGTGATGTCTGCTTTTCTCCCCGAAAGCAGCCGTAAAAAACGCAGGTTTAGACTCGGTCGCTATGTCTGCTGTCGGCATTCGTGCGTCTTCCATACGTTCAGCCTCTCGGCCGGCAACAGGATCTGGCTCGCTAATCTCAGGCAAGATTCATACGGTGGGTACAGGTCATCGATGCCAGATCCAGCCGCGCTATATGATCGTCTACCGAACAGGCGATGAACGCTGCGTCCTGATCGGGTAGGAAGGCGATGTGCGAGGAGCCACGCCCGACTTCGACTCTTGCGCTTTCAGCTTGAGACTGTGTGTCGTAGACACGTACATAGTCGGAGGAAAACCCCGTCGCGACGACCCAGCGTCCGTTTGGAGAGATGCCGAGTCCGTGCGGATAGGCCTCGGTTTTAAGAGTCGCGATCTTGTCCATGCTCTCGGTGTCGAATATCGACAGCGTGTCATCGAGAAAATTAGCGACGTAGAGCGAGCGGCCGTCCGGCGAGATCTCCGGCTGGTGCGCCCAGGGTCCGCTGGCGACCTGTGCTAGCAAATCGCCCTCTATCGACAGGCAACTTACCGTGCCGTCGAAAGTATTCGCCGAGTAGAGTTTGCCGCCATCCGGATGGAGCACTAGATGCGACGGCCCGTCCCCTACGCGAAAGCGACCAAGTATCCTGCCATCCTCGAGATCTACGCTGACGATGTTGCCGTCGCCGGCGCAGGGCACGAACACGCACCTGCCGTCCGGCGTAAGCAAGGGATCGTGGGGGCAGGCGCCGACGTCCAGCGTCTGTACTTCGTAATCCTGGGTCCGCGGCCGCACGATGGTCAGCGTACCGGTGCCGCCCCCTGTGACGCAGACGATGCCGTCGTCGGTTACCGCGGGCAGCTGTGGGGCTCCGGGCGCGGGCCACGCATGTTGTACCGAAAGGTCTGCGGTCGAGACCGCGAGCAGCTCGTTCGCTCCCGGGTCCGCGAGGAATACCCACTCTCCGGCACGATCAACCGCGAAGTGGGACGCTTTGGTCGCGATTTCGGCGACCTGGATGACCTCGCCCGTCACGGCGTCGAACTGGACCAGGCGCTTGGATCGCTCGCAGGCCCAAACGCCGGCTGATCCTGCCGCGGTCACGTGATGGAGCCCGGGGATCGTGCCCTGCCCCGGCGACAGACCGCGGCGAACCGTCAGCAGCCAGCCGCCGCCCTCATCTTCGTGAATGCGGTGCTTGGCGCCGGCCTCGATGAGCCAGATACGCAGGCTCGCGTCCACGGAGTCGAGGAGTACCGGGAATTCGGCGCCATCCTCAGCCGCATTGTAGGCACCGAGAATGGCGAGGCCCGCCTCGCGGGCCGGCATATCTCGACAGTCTAGTGTTTGCGGGTGCATGGTGGGCTAGTTTAAGGTAGACGCGCTATGGGTTCCTCTGCCACAGGACCAGCAGACCAACCGGAGCTATCGGGACACGGCCTGTTCGTCATCCTCGCCTCCACGGCCCTCGCGCTGCTGGCGACGCCGCTAGCGTCACCGGCGATGCCGGAGATCGCAAGAATATTCGCCGAGCAGGCGCAAACGGAAGCATTCGCGAGAATGGTCCTAGCCTCGATCAGCTTCCTGCCCGGTGAGCCGAACGCGATCTTCCTCGTCAAGTTCGTGCTGCTCTCGGTTCCCGCGCTGTTCATTATTATCGGCGCGCCGTTTATGGGCTGGATCAGCGACAACTGGGGCCGCAAGGGTCTACTCAATACGTCCTTGCTGATTTTTGGCATCGCGGGCGTGTCCGGCTATTTCGCCGAAAGCTTCGTGTTCATGTTCGCCGGGCGCGCTGTGCTAGGGCTCGCGATCGCCGGTATCAAAACTGCGACGATCTCGATGATCGGCGACTACTACGAAGGCACAAAACGGCAGAAGGTCATCAGCTGGCAGGGTTCGGCGACGAAAGTCGGCGGCTTCGTCTTCATGTTCCTCGGCGGATATCTCGCCAACGTCAGCTGGCAAGCACCGTTCCTGGGCTATGCGCTCGCGTTCTTGATACTTCCCAGCGCGCTGATCGCGCTCGGCGAGAGTCTGCCGAAAACGGAGGTCGTCGCCGGCCCGAAGGAGGTCAGCGCGGTGCCGTTCTGGCCATGCACCTATGTGTTCATTTCCGCGACACTGGCTTCGGGTTTGTTCTTTATAACGCCAGTCCAACTGCCTTTCTATCTCACGTCGGCGTTCGACGCGTCGCCGCTGCAAACGGGATCCGCGGTCGGTGCCGGCAATACCGTCGGCGCGATCATCGCGTTGACGTACTACCGCTTCAAACTTCGCCTCAACTACGTGGCGATTTACGCCATAATTTTTCTGTCGATGTCGATCGGCTATTACGTCCTGACGCTGATGCCGACATACGGAACGTCGCTGATCGCCATGGTCATCGGCGGGATCGGCTTCGGGCTGTACATACCCAACCACAGTTCGTGGATTCTCTCCGTCGTCGGTCCCGAGCGGCGCGGCTACGGCGTCGGCCTGGTGACGACGGCGATGTTCCTGGGCCAGTTTCTGGCACCGATCGTCGCGGAACCGTTGATCGAACTGGACGACCCGGGCGCCGTGTGGCGGAAACTCAGCGGCTTGCTGCTCGGACTAGCGGTAGTGTATTTCGTGCTCGCGAGGAAGGGCGGGCAGGCGAACCCGGTGGGGCAGTCGGCGGCCGAGGGCGCTGCGAGATAACTCCCGGAAGGGGTTAATCGACGAACCCCAGCCTGCTCCGCATCTCGACGAACTCGGGTCGCTCAAGAACCGAATCCCCCAAAAGGCCTAGGCTCTATCGCTTCAGTATCCTCGCGACATGATGACCTCAGGGGAAACGCATCTGCCAGAGCACCATACTATGGTATGTATAAATTGCAATATATTTAGCCATACAATATAACGTGCGCGAGGTAACATTCAGCTGGGACGCTGCCACGGAAGCGGCGAATCGATCCGACTATTTGGCGCGGGCTACTGGAGAAAAGGCAGACGAATCTATGAGCAAAAAAATTACTTACACTGACGGGCCGATAGGAGAGGTAGAAATTGTCAAAGATTCCTTACCTCCACCCGAAGACCTAGTGTTCAAAGAGGATACTGTCAAGATAACGATCGCGCTCAGCAGAAAGAGCGTCGACTTTTTTAAGGAGAAGGCCGCGGAACTCGATACGTCGTATCAGAAAATGATCCGGCGGCTGCTCGACTCGTACGCAAGAGCACATCAGTACGACAAAGTGTCAGGAACGAAGCAAGATCGATAGCCTCTATTGGCGATATGATCGGCACACGAATACCAGCAACAACAATCGATCGGGGGGTCTGATGAATAACTCGAGCAGAATTGCGTGCACGCTGGCCGGCGGGCTGATACTCGCGACCGCGTTGGCACAGGACGACGTACTCATCATCGGCCGGGAAGGCGGTCGCTGTGCCGAAGACACGGCCTGCTTCAACCGTATCCATCCGGACATTCCGATGGCGGCGCAGGCCGCACCCGACCAGACCATTATTTTCAGGACCCGAAACGCGGGCGATTACGATGCGAATCCTGCCAGTACGTACGAGGACCCGCGGGGCGAGCAGCCTTACACTTCCGCCGTTCACCCACTGACCGGGCCGGTCTATATCGAGGGCGCGGCTGCGGGCGACGTGCTCGCGGTCACGATTCTCGACATCGATCCGGCCGACTATGGCTACACACGCATCGTATCGATCGGCTTTATCACCGATCTGATCGAAGGACCGGCGCAGGCGCTATGGCGTCTGAATCGTCAGGAGGCAGTCTCCGACGACATCCCGGGCGTGCGCATTCCGAACGCTAGCTTCCCCGGAATCGTGACCACATTGCCCGGGCCCGACGAACATGCGGTGATGCTCGCGCGGGAAACGGAGCTCCTCGCCGCAGGTGGCACGGTCAATCCGCCGAATCCCCAATTCGCGGTCCCCACGTCGCTCTGTGGACGGGAAGGCAGTCAGCGCGAAGCATGCCTGCGCACGGGCCCGCCGCGTGAGCACGGCGGCAATATGGATATTCGCTATCTGGGCGTCGGCGTAACGATTTATCTGCCGTGCTACATCGACGGCTGCGGACTCGCCATCGGCGACCTGCACTTCGCGCAGGGCGACGGTGAAGTGTCGGGCACGGCAATCGAGATGGATGCCGACGTGACGTTGACCACACGCGTAATCAAGGGCGGCCCCGGACTGTCGCGCGGACCGCACTACGAGGGACCGTCGCGCCTACTGGACATCCCGT
>Ga0310122_10000154_pt1 | contig 43806 bp, 26 predicted proteins | sample CB6_Bottom_1051__FD_203503 | JGI IMG/M metagenome (GOLD analysis project Ga0310122, IMG submission 203503) | Marine microbial communities from Western Arctic Ocean, Canada - CB6_Bottom_1051 | ecosystem: Environmental > Aquatic > Marine > Oceanic | place: Canada: Western Arctic Ocean | collected...
GGCAATTCCCTCGAACGACTCGAGCCGGCCCCGGATCTCCTCGAATCTCTCATCGACATCGACATTCGTCTTGGAGGCGAGGAGCGCATCGAGCAGTGCGACCTGTGCGGGGGCGAAGCGCACGTGTTCATCCTCGACGACGCCCAGTTGGCCGATCATCGCGTACTGTTCGGCCCACTCGTCGGGCAGCAATCCCAGCGACCCGTCCTCGAGCCGGATCGCCGACTCGCCTCGAGCCAATGCCGCGAGCAGTTCGGGGAAGCGGACACGTTGTCCAGAGAAGTCGATGTCGCCGTGCAGTTCGAACCAGTCGATTTTCGAGCGGATCTGCATCTGCAGTTCGCCGGCCTGGTGCACCGGCATCCCGTCGGACTGCACCTGCCAGTCGAGCTTCATCAGGGCCCGGATTGCGGGGGTGAGTTGAGCGAGAGAGATGTCGAGTTGCCGGAGTCCCCGCCGATGCTCGTCGAGTTGTTCGAACCCGGCTTCTTCGAGCTCATTCCAGGCGGCGGACTCGCGGCCGAGGTGCCTGCGGGCACAGCAGCGCTGGTCCTTGAGCACGATGGCCGACTGCGTACTGTGGGCGGCGACCCGTGTGTCGGCGTAATCGAACTGGAGCGTGGCCGAGAGTCGCTCTCGTTGCCAGCGTCGCCCGCGGGGAACACTCAACAGGAGCACCGGCCGGGGTGTGACGTCGATGTCCTTGAGTGCCAACGGTTCGGGGAGATCGAGATCGGGGAGTTGGGGCAAGTCGAGCAGTCGTGTGACGAGTTCCTGCTGGTCGCCCTGGGGCACCGCGAACGGCAGGTCTCCGGCCAGCAGAGTACTCCAGGCGGCCGCCACAGCACCCGAGTGCCGGTGGACCGAGGTCTTGGTGAGGAACAGACCTCCGGCGAGGACCAGTAGGGCCTCGGCCAGTTCACATTCCTCCTCGGCACGGTGAAACAGACCCCTGAGCCGCCACAGCGACGCATCGGAGTCCTCCTCGAGTGTCAGTCGAAAATCCCAGGCGGGACCGTCATCCCAGCTCAGACGTGCTTCATCGGGTCCGTCGGGGTCATAGAACGCCAAGCGGTTGGTTTCGCAGAGTCGGGGCAGGAGCATGACGGCCAGCGGATCGGGGACCCGGTACCGGTAGGTCGAGGGTCCGGAAGGCTGCATGCGTCCGGCGGCCGCCGTTTCGGTCGGGATTCCTCCGGCGAGCAGTGTCAGCAATTCGCGGTCATCGGGGTCCTTTATCGCATCGACGCGTCCCCCGCGGATTCTCAGCGGCTTCCATTTCCCCCAGCGGCCATTGGCCCGTCGTTGTCTCTGAGAGGTCTGCAGCACCAGCTGCCCGGCAGTTCGGCTCTGGGCCAGGTCGATCTCGTAGACGATAACCCGTTCGGATTCCTCAACCGTGACCTGTCGTTGCAGCACCTCGTGCAGTTCACCCAACCGAGTTTCCCAGTTCCTCCGTCCTTTGCCGCGGCCGAGATACTCGGCGAAGTCAACGTCGTCCTCGGCCAGGTCGTCCAGCAGTGGCGACCGCCAGTCGCGGCCGGCCTGGTCCCCGTTTCCCGCAAACGGGGGGACGTAATCGGCAGCGGGGCTGCCGGCCAGCAGCCCGTCTCGATCTACGATGAGGATCGCGGCCCAGAGGTGTCGGCACTGGGCCTGGCGGTCGTCTCGGCGTGAGCAGCTGCACAGCAGTTGCAAGCCGTCGTCGGAGTGCAGCAGCTCGGCTTCGAACTCGCTGTCGTCCTCGATCACCGCAGTCAGCGACGACGGTGTCATGGCCGTGACCCGAATCACCTCGGTCTTGAGGAACTCGGAACCGCGAAAGCGGGTGTCACCGCGAAACCGTTTCTCGAGGTGCTCGGCCAAGCTCACCAGTGTCTCCCGCCTCGGGCGCAGTCCATCGCTCGCCACTGACGGGCGAAACCCCCGTTTTATGTCACTTGCCGAGGGGATTCAAGCGAGAGGTTTCGCGTGTCGATTCTTACTTGGTGAGAACGCGTCAGGCGACGTATGATTATTGAGAGCCTCTCGGGCACTCCCATCAGTGGTGAGGCCAGTTGGGGCCGGGTGAGGCCGTGTGAGAATGGACGTACACGAGAACAAGGCCAACGGCGAGGCGGACCGGCGCAGCGGTGTGCCGTTGCCGGTCATCGGGGTGCTGCTGTTGCTGGTGATTGCCGGCGGCGTCGCGGCCTGGACCGGTCTGGTACGGACGACTCGTTCGGCGGGCGGTTCCGGGAGCGGTGTCGGCGGCAGCGACCTGGATGGGGGCGATGCTGTCCCGGTCGACAACCAGTCCCTGGCACTTTCGGATGCCGAGGCCAAGTACCTTCAGGATGCCGAGCACCTGGGTGGCTTCGTACTCGGAGATCTCACGCTGCCTCAACTGGGGGCCGCGATAGGTGAGCGGGACGAGTCGGCGCTCTCGAGTTACCTCTCGGAGGGGTTCTCGGGGGAGTTATTTGCCAGGGACTCCGGTGAGTCGGTATCGCTGGGGGTTGCTGAGGCGCGGACATGGAAGGCACAGCGTGACCCGACCCGTTGCGTCGACGCTGCGGAATTCGTTGCGGCGGTGCTGGCGTGGCGTGACGAGTTCAGCAAGCTCGAGTCGTCGTCGCTGAAGGTGATGCTGATGCGGCCCGAGACTCATGCCGCCTTCGACGGTCCCTGGGTCGGTTCCTTGAAGCTGCGATTGACCGGATGGGACTCCGAGGGCCGGATCCTCGAGCGGGAAGTCCGGTTCCGATGCAAGTTGAGCTCACTGACCGAGGACCAGCCAACTCAACGGGGTTGGTTGTCGGAGTGCGTGGCCTACGAGGCTCGATTCACCCGTGCCCGCGAACACCTGCTCGAGCCGATGCAGGGTGCGACGGGAATCGACGTGTCCAGTTTGCACGACAACTGGAAGCGAGCCGACACGAAGAACCGGCCTTTTCTTACCGGCGGCACGTACCTGGTCGACTACGACCGCGACGGCCGGATCGATGTCCTGATCACGGACCTGAGCGGGTTGGCTCTGTACCATGGCGAACCGGACGGACGGTTTGTCAATGTCACGTTGGCGTCCGGGTTGCCCCCCTTATCGGCTCCGGGCGAGCCGCCTCCCCTGGGCGCCGTGTTTGCCGACTTCGACAATGACGGTTTTCCCGACCTGCTGCTGGGCTCCAAGCCCTACCGCAACGTGGGGGGGACACGTTTCGAGCTGCTGGCCATTGGTCGCGACACCTCGTTGAAGCTCCCTCAGAGCGCTTCGCAGTTCTCGGTCGCCGATTTTGACCGCGACGGAAACATCGATCTCTACGTCGTCGGTCTCTCGGAGGGGTCTTCGGAGGGTCAGCCCTGGATTGGCCAGGCACGAGGCACCTACCACCAGTTGTGGAAGAACCGCGGGGATTGGCAATTCGAGGAGGTGGCCGAGTCGAGCGGGACACGGGGTCGGGGCGGGCCGACGTTTGCCGCGGTCTGGTTCGATGCCAACGGCGACGGCTGGCCCGACCTGATGACGTCGTGTGAAACCGGAAAGAACGACTACCTGATCAACCGGGGCGACGGCACGTTCGCCGAGGCCGAGCTGCCCGACATCTACGGCGGCTTCTCGATGGGAATCACCGCCGGCGACATCAACAACGATGGCTGGCCGGACATCTACGTGGCCAACATGTATTCGAAGGCCGGCGAGCGGATCGTCGACAACCTCCGCCGCGGAATCTATTCCGACGACGTCGACGCCCAGATGCGCGACTTCGTACGGGGCAACGAGTTGTACCGCGGGCTGGGTGCCGGGAAGTTCGACCGGGTCGGACAAGCAACCGGGGTAGCCGACGTCGGCTGGGCCTACGGGCCGGGCCTCGTCGATCTCGACAACGACGGCTGGCTGGACCTGTACGCTCCGGTCGGTTTCCAGAGCGTGAACCCGGAACGTCCTGACGGGTGACGCTGCGTCTGGTTGGCTGTCGTGTCACAGCCGTTCAACAGCACCGCGCAGGTGCCGTGTCTACGAGATCTCGATTCGGAGAACGGGGAGTTCTGGGTTTCCAATCCCTGGAACTTCTCTGCCAGCGGCGAGAATCTCAGCGCCTATGAGCGGAACGGTGTTTTTCTGAACGATCGCCGGGGCGGGTTCCACAACATTTCTCACAGCAGCGGAGCGGACAATCCCGGCGACGGCCGCAGTGCCGTGTCGTGGGACATCACCGGCGACGGGATGCCCGAGTTGTTCATCCGCCAGGCGGGCGGCGGACCGCTGGTAATCTACCGCAACAAGTTTCCTCGGGCACACTTCCTGCAATTGAGCCTGAGGGGCACTCGCAGCAACAGTCTGGGCGTGGGGGCACGTGTCGAGTGCAAGGTTGGGGAGATGGTGGTGAGGCGGTCGCTGTACCCGGTGGTCAATTTTCTGTCGCAGTCCCCGGCGCTGGTGCACCTGGGCCTGGGGCAGGCCGAGCTGGTGGATCTGCTGACGATCCGCTGGCCTTCGGGCGAGGTCCAGACCTTCGAAGAGGTCCCGGTGGACCGGCACCTGCGGATCACCGAGGGCTCGGACGAATTCCAGACGCTGTCGCGGGCGGCGACGATTGGCCCGTGAAGCTTATTCGGTTGCCGTTCTCGGTTGACGACCGATGTTGGCACAGGCGTTGCCGATCAGCAGACTGAGCACTCCGCTGCCGAATAGGAACCAGAACATGTAGCTGTAGACGTGCGCGGGCAGGGAGTGCTCGAGCGGGTCGTCGAAGAAGATGGTCTGGGCCAGCGGGACATAGATCAGGCTGCAGAGCAGTGCACCGGCGATCGCGGCGGTCCCCAGGCCTTCGGTGGCCTTGAGGCTGGGATTCATCGCCAGGGGCCAGGCGATCAGTCCCAGGGCCAGGGCGAGCCAGGCGACGAGCTGGGGTGCCATCAATGCGACATAGGGATTGAGGTCCTGACCATCCAGGGCATTGGCAACACGTGAGTGCAGGGCACCACCGAGGAACCCGGCGGATCCGGCCAGCACCGCACACGCCAGCGTGCCGCCGAGGATCAGCAGCACCGACCGGCGGCGGATTCCCTCGGACAGCCCGGTGGCGGCTCCGAGCATGACACCCAGCAACAGCAGGTACACCGCCACCCGATTCCTGCGTGGTGCGGTTTCCTTGATGGCCCGCTCGGCCTCGAGTTGCATCTGGGCCAGTACCTGCGCGGGGTCCGGGCTGCTCGGTGGAGGGCTCTGTGAGTCGCTGCCGGGACCTTCGAGGATATTGAACGACGAGTGCCGGGAGGGGACGCCCAACGCCGCGAAGGCGTATTCCAAGCCGTATAACGAGATCTCTGGATCCTCCTGGGCCTCTCCGGGAATCCCCGAGGGTGCCAGCGGACCAGCCTTGATGATGAACTCCGATTGCAGTTGCCAGGCCGCCAGGGCTGCGCCGAGACCCAGGACCAGGAAGAGCAATGTGATCAGCACTCGCTGAGGGCCACCCGGCCTGGTGTCACTCGGCGGTACCGGCGGAATGTCTTCCTCCTGCTCGACCGACTCGGCCGGCTCGAACGCTGTCTCGGACTCGGCCGGCTCGGACGCGTTGTCGTCGGAGGCTGTCGAGTCGTTCGAATCGGGTGTCGAGGCCGGATCGGGTTCGGGAGTCGCCGGGGGAGTTTCATTCATGGGAATTCCAGCCGAAACGCGGCGTTGGTTGCATGCGGATTTCTGGTGGTGAGTTGGAGCTCTCGTCCCTCGCGAACTAGTCTAGCAGTCTAGCAGAGCAAACCTCTCAGCGGGACGCAGGTGTCGGTCGAGGTAGTGTTTGGGACTGGGGTTGCGGCAGTCTCCGGCAGGCGGCTGCGGCCTGTCGCCACATGTTTGCCAGTTCGCGTTTTCCGAGCGAGTCGCAGATTTCGGCCAAGCGGTCTCGGACCTCGGCGTTTTCGGGAGCGCTATTGGCTTGGAGGTTCTTTTGGGTGAGTTCCTGTTTCAGTTTCCGGGACCGTTCGTGCCGCTCCATTTCGCGTTTGTACTTCTCGGGTTTCCCGAGTCGTTGCCAAGCCTGTGCCAGTTGATAGCGGCAGGCGGTATCGTGCGGGTCGATCTCGAGGATTCTCTGCAGCGGCGTCACGACGGCGGCGGTCTGTTTTCGGTCGACTGCCATATCGACCTGCAGCAGCACGGCCACCCGCTGGTTGGGGTCACTTGCAAGAGCCTGATTGAGCAGCTTGCGGGCCGTTTCAGCGTTGCCCAGTCCGCGGTGGCAATCGGCCTTGAGCGCCAGCACGAGTGCGTGATCGGGCTCGGCGGTATCGAGAACCTGCAGGGCCTCGGGGTAGTTGTTCTGTCCGATCAGCGAGCGAGCGAGGTTGCGGAGGACTTCCTGGTGGACACGTGCGGGGATTGCGTCGGGGCGTTTGAGCGAGAGGGCTTTTCGGTAGTTCTCGACGGCCACCGCGAAGTCCTCGAAATCGAACGCCATGTGACCGATGAGTGCGTGGGCGAGGTAGTTGTCGGGTTCGAGCTTGATGAGTTCCTGCAGGTGCGAGACGGCGGTGTCGAAGGCTCCGAGGTTGTAGAAGATCTGTCCGAGCCAGCGGTGGGCGTCGGCCGAGCGGGGGTTGTCCTTGAGTAGTTCCTGGAACTGTGCGGCGGCCAGCGGAAGTTGATCGAGCAGGAACAGGCATTCACCGGTCAATTCGAGTGCGGGCTTTCTGAGTTCACCCACCGGCTCGAGTTCGTCGAAGGATCTCATCGCGTCGCCGGGGTGCCCTCGGCGCAGCTGGTAGCCTCCTCGCAGCAGTGCCACGTGGGATTCGAACCCGGCGTGGGCTTCGAGCGTCTTGATTCCCTCGAGCACCGCGGCCTGGTTGCCCTGTTCGAGGTGCTCAAGGCTGTCACGGAACACGACTGCGGGGTCGGGTCGCGAGAGGGTCCAGAGACCGGCAGTGATGGCGACCGCAGCGAAGGCGGCCAGCAGCAGCGGCAGCAGCTTGCGAGTGGGCTTCAAGGGGAATCACCGATCGAGTTGAGCCAGACTTCGACCGGCGCCCTCGAGGCCGAGCGGGTATTGTTGCCCAGGACGATGTCGACATCACCGTCGCCGTCGATGTCTCCCAGTGTCAGCGTGGGGTGGTTGCAGAGGTGGGCCTGGAGTGTACGAGGGATGAAGGTCCCCTTGGCGGTCTGTTCGATCCACAACAGCGAGGGGACTTTCAGGCTGCTGAGCAGTTCGTCACGGAAGACCCCCTTGAGTTGACCGACGAAGCCGCAGGCGATGATGTCGAGGTCCCCATCGTTGTCGATGTCGGCCACCTCGGCCCGGTGCACACCGTAGAGTCGTGCGAGGTGGTGTAGCGTGAAGCCTTTGCCGCTGTTTTCCAGCCAGCGGACTCCGTGGTCGGGCTTGAGCATTGCGTCGTCCATCGTGTCGCCGTTGGTCATCAGCACGTCGGTGTCGCCATCACCGTCGAGATCGACGAGCTGGATTCCCGATGAGCCCCAGCAGGGGTGAGGTGCCTGAAAGATTGTTTTCGCGGTGAAGCCGAGCCGCCCGTCGCCCATGAAGGCGACGACCGATTCGTGTTCCTGGGCAATCAGAGAGACGAAGTCGAGCCGGCCGTCGTTGTCGAGGTCGACGGGAGCGACGTGGATGGCTCCGTGTCTCTGGTCGAGTTGCCGGAGCGTGTAGGATGGGCGTGAGGGGAGTCCGGTACGGCCGGTGTGTTCCAGCAGCAGCACTCCGCCGGTCGTCCGCCAGCCGAAGGCTCCGACGACCAGGTCGAGGTCACCGTCGCGATCGAAGTCGGCCGCGCGGACGTCGGCGATTCGCGGCAGTCCGGTGGCGAGATCGATGGGGGTGAAGCTGCCGGGGGGGTCCTGCCTGAGCCAGGTGACTTTACCGAGGTTGTGGTCAATGGCTCCGAAGGAACCGAGGTCGGCGATGAGGAGGTCGTTGAGTCCATCGCCATCGAGATCGACGAGGTGGCTGCGGGCCGGGTGGCCGACTTGTGCCAGCACAGTCATCTGCGGAGCCCACTTCGGAGCCGCTTGGCCCATCAGCACCAGGCCGTTTGCCATGTCCAGGGCGATCAGTTCCAGGGCCCCCTGTCGGTCGCCTCCGAGCAGGTCGACGAGTTGGACGTTGGAGATGACAATCGGGTCGATGGTCGATTCCGAGACGGTCATTTCCTGGACCTGAAAACCGGGTGGTCCGGGGTGGATCTGGTCGTCGAGTACGGGTCGTGTCAGCGACTGGGGTGCTCGAGATTCGTACCAGCGAATGACCGACTCGGTGTTGACGATGCCGCGGATCTTGGACCCGTAGCCCTTGAATTTCGCCATCTGTCCAATCCGGGAACGCCACTCGGAACTGGGCAGGATCGACGGTTCGGGGTAGGTGTGGCACTGTGTGCAGAGGGTTTTGACGGTCGCGTCGGTGACGGGCGTGCGTGCGGTTGAGGTGGGTGCTGGTGCCGGGAGTTGCGAGGTGCTGCATGAGGAGAGGTTGGTGGCGAGCAGCGCGATGCCGATCACCGCAGCGGCGCTGAGGCCGAGCAGGGTGGCCCTTGAACGGCCTGGCGGCCGAGGGCTGTTCGACGAATCCGCGGCGTCGTGCATGGTGGTGTGAAGGGATGTGAGGAGCGGAGTGGGATCGGCCGGTTGGGTGGTGACGGCGGCTGGTGCCGGTAGCTTGATTGGTGCCTTGACTGTAAAAAAAGACTCCGCCGGGACGCGAGAGCGGTCCGGGCGGAGTCGGTGGTCGCGGTGTCAGCCCTGGGGGCTGGTCACTCCTTGAGCTCGGCCTTGAAGTCGTTGGCACCGGGGCCCTGCACGGTGAACTTGAGTCCGGAGGAGTCGATGTTGGCGTACTTGGCCGGCAGCGCGCTTTCGGCCTCCTTGAAACCGCCCTGTCCCTTCATCTGTGCGAGGTAGGACTTGGTGGGGTCGGCCGACGCCATGCTGGGCATCTGCCCCTTTGAGGGGTCACCGGTGGTGTTGTCTTGATTTACCAGCGACGGGTCGCCCATTCCTGCGACTCCGCCCTTGTCGGTGGCCTTGGCGACGGAGACCTTGTACAGGCCGGGCATGGCACCGTCGTCGATTGCGAAGGTGCCGATGACGGCTTTTCCCGACTGGTCGGTCGTGCCCTGGCAGGTGCGGGCCCCTTCGCCGTCGGCGTGGAAGGTGACCTGGGCTCCTTCGACGGGCTGGCCCTTGTAGGTGACGGTCAAGGAGACGGGGATGCACCCTTCACTGGGGTTCGGGGCGCCGCAACCGCAGGCCAGCATCGAAACTGCCAGGACGGCACAAGCGGCTGCAAGAGAAGAGTTTCGCATGTGTTCACCAAGTCCTACAGAGATTGGGTGTGATTCCGAAAGAAGGAGACTCGGCGTAGCAGTTCTATTCCCACCGAAGACTCACGCGTGGGCCGGGCGGGCGATGCTGTCTCGTCGCACCGCCGTCCCGATATGTACCTAAAAGACGACCCCGCCGCAATGGACGGGGTCGTCAATCGAATTCAAAGGTTCCGCACCCCGAGGGGCACGGTTGGGAGTGGTTGGCCTAGTAGTCAGTAGCCACGCCTGGAATACCACCCTGTCTCCGGTCCTCTAGTGGATCCGGCGTATTGGGGTTTCCGTTGAGGTACCAGCCGATGTCTCTATCGGCCCGATCACCCAGCCGCTGGTAGGTGCGGTAGTTGATCGAATCGTTGAGCATTCTCACACGGCCGTCGACGAACAGGAAGTGCGCGCCGTTTTCGTGCTTGCTCTTGAAGCCCTGGCTCGTCTGCCAGTTCCGCCAGTGGTTACAGCTTGGGGCAACCTGGTTCCAACCCGGCTCGTAGACGCACTTGATCGGGAAGTTGATCGGAGCGGTCGTGGCCATCCAGGGAGCGTTCCAGTGGTACCAGCCATTTCGGGCGTGGTCGCCGCACTGCGGCAGGGCCTCACCCATGAGGATGGTCTGGGACGATCCGTCGGTGTTGGTAATGGCACCGAGGCGAGCCGCCCAGTTATGGCGAGCGAAGACGCCCGAGGTGAAGTTGGCGTTGGCGACGTTTCCGTGGCCGGCACGGCCGGTGAGGAAGTTGTTGCCCGGGTAGCTGCGGCACCAGCCGCCGAGGGAGTTCATCCGCTGGTTGCCCATGCTTCCCATGTAGTTGGTCCGGGCACGGTCACCACTGTTGCTCATCTTCGGCGACCCATCACTCGGACACATGTAGGTCGGGATCACGTAGGAGCGGAACTTCTTACCCCAGCGCGGCTGGTCGTCGATCTTGGGCAGCCACCACCAGTCGGCCCTCAGGTTCCGGAAGTCGATCCGGCTGTAGAGCGGCTGTTGATCGATGAATGGGAGCAGGTGCACCAGGTGTGAACCCTTTTCCTGGGACCACCAAGTATGACCCTGGGCCCAGTGAAGCGCCCAGATCGACGGCGGGAACATCCCGAAGGTATCGTGATAGTTGTGCATCGCGACGCCCAGCTGCTTCAGGTTGTTCTTGCACTGGGCTCGCCGGGCTGCTTCACGAGCCTGCTGAACAGCGGGCAGCAGCAGCGCGATCAGAATGGCGATAATCGCAATCACCACCAAAAGTTCGATCAGCGTGAAGGCGCGTTTTCGACTTTTGCGTTGAGTCATGCCTCCCCTCCTTACCAAGTTACAACAATGAATTCGAAAAAAACGAAAAAGCGGGGCCACCTGTCATCGACACTTGCCGTAAGGCCAAACAAAAAAGGACATGCGATGCGTCGTCGCCCTGAAAATCTCCGGTTTGGTCCGCGTACCCTTGCCGTCGTACCAGTCTAGCACGGGAATGGACCGAGAATTCTATCTGTTTACTACAAAGCCACCGGGGTCAGTGGACACAAATCTAACGGATAAGTCAACGTGGAACGCCGTTTTTTGAAAAAAAAACTGCAGATTCACTTTCGAGTCTTCGGCCGGGTGCCGTGGAAGATGCTTCAATTGGTAAGAACCAGCAGGATTCCCTCTCGGGGCGTAGGCTTTGGGAGTAGTGTTGGGTGTTGGGTGTTGGGTGTTGGGTGTTGGGTGTTGGGTGTTGGGTGTTGGGTGTTGGGTGTCTGGAGTCACGACGGTGTGGGAGCGTCATTTGCGAACCGTGCTGATTCTCGGCGTCGTCCTGGCGTTGCTGGGGGGAGCGTTCTGGAAGCCGATTTCGGTGGCCTGGTCGTTGCACGAGGCCCGGGGCCTGTTGCGTGATCGGGAGAGTGGTCGGGCGGTTTCGGTCTTGCTGGATGCTCACAGGAGGGATCCGGACCATCCGGAGGTGAATTTCCTGCTGGCGCGGGGATTCCGGCGTCTGGGCCAGTTCAAGCGAGTGGTCGAGCACCTGGACATGGCCGAGGGATTTGGTTGGCCGGCGGAGTTGATTCGGCTCGAGCAGTTGATGGGAGCCGCCCAGGCGGGCCAGTTGAACGCGAGTGCTCCGGAGCTGTACAAGTTTCTCAGTCGTGGCGGCGACTACGGTGACGAGGGGCCGGAGGTGTGCGAGGCCCTGGTCAACGGCTACTTTCTCAGTTACCAGTTCGGTCTGGCCCAGCCACTGCTCGACGAGTGGCAGCAGGCCTATCCCGACGACGCCCAGTGTTACATGTTCCGCGGGCTGTTCTACGAGAACCGTTCGAACCCCGGCAAGGCGGTAGGCGAGTACCGCAAGGCGGTGCAGTTATCCGGCAGCCGGACCGACATCCGTCTCCGACTGGCCGAGGTCCTCAAGAAGACGATCCAGTACGACGAGGCGATTGCGCAGTTCGAGATTTGCCAGTCCGAGGAATCGGGTCATCCGGTGGTGCTGACGGGTCTGGGCCAGTGTTATCACGGCCAGGGCGAGATCGAGAGGGCTCGGGAGATGTTCGAGCGGGTGTTGGAGAGTGAGCCGGAGCATTTCGAGGCTCAATTGGCGTTGGGTCAACTGGAGGAGACGGCGGGTCGTCCGCAGGAGGCCTTGCGGTGGTTGCGTCCGGCGTGTCGTCGCCGTCCCAGCGACACCGAGGCGCGTTACAGCCTGGCGTTGAGTCTGCAGGCGGTGGGTCGTCAGCGGCAGGACGGGGCTGTCTGGCCGCCCTCCCCGGCCAGCTCGGGACTCTCTGTCGCCCAGGCCCTGGCCTGGACGACTCGTCGGGCCCGTGCCGAGTTGACTCTGACCGAGGCGTCTCGCCACTTCCAGTTCGTCGCCGACGCCCAGCAGGCGATGGGCCGAGTGCAGGTCTGGACCGACATCATCCGTTCAGAGCCCCGCAACGCGGACTTGCGTTTCAAGATCGGCCGCCATCTGTTGAAATACGACAACCCCCACCACGGTCTGGGCTGGTTGCTGTCGGTTCTCGACATCGACCCGTCGCATGCGGCCACGCACCGGTTGCTGTTCGAATACTACGCGAGCCAGGGCAAGAGTGAGCGGGCGGCGTATCATCGGAAGATGGCTGAAGAGGGTGAAGCGGCCGCCAGCGAAGATCCAGGCGAGACACAATCCGGGGACCAAGACGATGATTGATGAGAGCCCAGAGCCGGTGGATGACGGTCCCGAGGACCCCACGGCAGCCGGAGCCGAGTTGACCGGGCAGGCCGATGCGGAATCGGCCGAGCCTGCGGAATCGGCTGATGCGGGCGCCGAGGTCACGTCGCTGAAGAGCAGCTTCACCCCGGGTCAGCCGGCCAGCACGACGAGCAAGATCCTGGTCGTGCTGTTCGCCACGGTGCTGATCATCGGCGGCATCTACGTGGCCTCGCCCGACGACATCAGCGACACGTTGGCGATGGAGCGTGAGGGATTCGACCAGGACGTGAATCGGAACATGGACCTGGGCTACAAGAGTCCATTCCTGGCGGCGGGAATCAACCAGCCCGAGATCCGCGGGACATCGGAGGTGCGATTTGCCGCCGCCTGCAGGGTGGTCGGGATCAGTGCCGGTGAGTCTCACCGGGCCTATCCGATGGTGACCCTGCTGGGCAGTTTCACTCGTGATGGCAAAACCGGTTCGATTGTCAACGACACGCTGGGCGGGATGCTGATCACGGTGACCAACGACGGCGACGCGGGACTGATTCGCGTGTTCCGCCTTTCGGAGACCAGCAGCAGGAAGACGATCGGCCTGGGGCTGATGGGGATGCAAGATGGAGGCGGAATGGGCCTGACATTTGACGGGGAGAAAGACTATCGGCAGGACCTGGAGGAGATTCCCGACCTGGCCGATCACCCCTTCGCCACCGCGACGCTCGCCGAATGGATGGTCCTGCATCCCGAGACGGACGTGTACGTCGGCGAGTTCCTGACCCCGGACCTGCAGATGGAATCGACCCTGGAGTTCATGAGTGCCCCGGAGCGGATCGAGGCGGACAAGGTGCTCAAGGAGCGGAACCGTCAAAGCAAGATACTCTCGCCCAAACGCAAGACCCGCAGTGCAGGCTCCTCGAAGACGACCAGAAAGGAACGGCCGTCGACGAGTCCGCCGGACGCGGGCTCAGGCACTCAGAAGAGCAGCCAGAAGGGCAGCGGCAAGAGTTCGTCACCGCAGACCCGTTGATCGGATTCCAGGAGTGTGGCTGGTGCGGACCCTGTTTGTTCTCTTTCGCCCCGGGTTGGTGTTGAGCCTGGCGGCTTTTTGCGCGGGGTGTTCTCCCTCGGCCCCACCGGCCGCCGGAGGTGCGGGCACGGCGGGGTCGGGTTCGAAGTCGTCTGGAGCTTCGTCAGAGGGCGTCACGGGGGGCGAGTCGATCGAGACGGTGGCCCAGTTCCACGACCGGGCCGCCGAGTCGGGCATCGACTTCAGCTACCGCAACGGGCAGGAGGCGGGTTACTACTCGATCGTGGAGTCGCTGGGGGGCGGCATCGGCCTGCTCGACTGGGACCGCGACGGGGACCTGGACCTGTTCCTGCCCGGCGGCGGTCGATTCGGCAAGGACGACACGATCGGCGGACGTCCCTCCGGCGTGTTTCTCAATCGCGGGGACTGGGATTTCCTGGACTCGACCCTCCAGGCAGGGATCTCGGGTGAGTCCACCCGGTTTTCTCACGGGGCCGCCGTCGGCGACTACGATGCCGACGGGTTTCCCGACGTGCTGGTGACGGGTTACGGCGGGCTGGTGCTGTGGCGGAACCTGGGCGACGGCACATTCGAGAACGCCACGTCGGGCTCGGGGCTGGACGACACGCGCTGGAGTACCTCGGCCGCCTGGGGTGATCTCAACGGTGACGGTCATCTCGATCTCTACATCGCGCACTACGTCAACTGGAGTTTCCAGAACAACCCGTATTGCCCGTCGAAGGAGACGGGCAAGCAGGACATCTGCCCGCCCCGCCAGTTCCAGCCTCTGCCCGACACCCTGTATCTCTCCAACGGCGACGGCACGTTCCGGGACGGCTCGATCGCCTCGGGGCTGGTCCAGCAGGGTCAAAGCGGCAAGGGCCTGGGCGTGATGATGTGCGACATCGATCTCGACGGGGACCTGGACATATACGTCTGCAACGACACGGTCCCGAATTTCCTGTACCGCAACGACGGCCGCGGGGGACTCGAGGAGGCAGGGATGCAAAGCGGTGCGGCGGTCAGTGAGACGGGTGTTCCGGAGGGCAGCATGGGGGTCGATCTGGGCGACTACAATCTCGATGGCCGACTCGATTTGTTGGTGACCAATTACGAGCGTGAGAGCATTGCCTTGTACCGCAACGACGGGCGGGGGATGTTCCGCCACGTCAGTCACATCGCCGGGTTGACGACCGTGGGTGGCCTGTATGTCGGCTGGGGCATTTCGTTCCTGGACTTCGATCTCGACGGCGACGAGGACGTGTTTGTCAGCAACGGTCACGTGATCCGTCATCCGAGCGAGGCGCCGCTGCGGCAATTGCCTCTGCTGTTTGAAAACCAGGCGGGCCGGCGTTTCGCCAACGTGGCACCCGGAGCCGGAGACTACCTCGGTTCGCCGCACATGGGTCGCGGCGTGGCCCGCGGCGACCTGGACAACGACGGAGACATCGACCTGGTGGTGTGTCACACCAACGAGCCGGTGGCGGTGCTCGAGAACCGGAGTGACCGGCGGGGTCACCACTGGCTGGGCGTGCGGCTGATCGGCACCGCCGAGACGATCTCGCGGGACGCCGCCGGTGCGATCGTGACGGTCCGCGTGGCGGGGATGCCCGACCAGACCCGGCAGATCAAGAGCGGCACGAGTTACGCGTCGTCGAACGGTTTGCGGCTGAACTTTGGGCTGGGCGATTCACCCGGTGTGGAGGGGATCACGATCCGCTGGCCCGGAGGGGTCCTGCAGGAGTTGGGTCCCAGCGACGGCGACCGGGTGCTGGTGATTCACCAGGCGCGGGCCGGCGATTGAGCCGCCGTAGGTGTGTTGCCCCGCGACACACGGCCCGGTCGCCTGAACCGAGGCGAGCGGGCCGTCTGCTGGGGTTGGCGGTTGGGGCAGGGGTTACCGTCCGCCGGGTCGTCCGCCACCGGGAGGTCCGCCACCGGCTCCGCCACCGCCACCGGCTCCGCCACCGCCACCGGCTCCGCCACCGGGACCGCCGCCGCCCATGGCTTTCATCATGCTGCCCTGGGTCGCGGGGTGCATCACCATGCCGCCTTTGCCGACGGCCGCCTGGATCTTCTTGGCGCCCGCGGCGGTGATGCCGGTGCCGTTGAGCATGGCCATCCTGAGTTTCTTGAGTCCGGAGATGGCTCCGACGCTGGCGTCGGTCACCTCTGAACAGCCCACCAGCGTCAGCCTCTCGACGTTGGGAGTCTTGGCGAGGTTGGCCGCCATCGCGTCATCGCAGCCGCCGCCCTGGAAGCCGATGTCGGTGACGGTACCATTGGAGAGGAAGACGTTGGCTCCGGCTGCCTTGAACGCCTTGGCAGCGGTCTGTTCGGCTGCGTCCTTGATCGTGGAGAGGTCGCTGCGACTCGCCAGCGCGTCCTGGTCCTTCTTATTCTCTGCCGCGACGTCGGTGCCGGGGTCGCCGCAGCCGGCCAGAACCACCAGCAGCGAGAGGCTCGCGGCGAGCAGCCCGCCGCCGAGGCGATGCAGAATGCGTGTGTCCATGGTCAGTCCTTACATGAAGTGGAAGTGGAGGGTAGGGGGTGTTTTCGTGGCGTGAAGGCCAGGAACGGATCAGCAGTCGGTTGTGATCTGCCGCCAGTATGAGTGTCCCGATTCGGTGTTGCAACGACAAGTACCATCCGGATGGCTGACGGCCTTCGGCGGAACTCTGAAGAGTACTCATGCACGGGGTTTATTCCCGTCCGACTCGTGTCGGTTGACTGGCGGCTGCAGCTAGGGTGCCTGATCCTCGCCTGAGGGTGACCGAGCGGTCGACGGCTCCGCCAGCGTGGTGTTCCCACTGCAGCGACCCGTCGGGCCAGCGGATCTCGATTCGGTCGTAACTCTTCTCGGCCAGCCCGACATGCACCCGCGGGTCGTGGCTGGCCAGGAAGCTACTGGCGGGGTTGAGGATTCTGTAGTAGCGGTGGTCACCGGCCACCACGATCAGTTCGGCTCCGTAGGCATCTCGCCGATGGGCGGGGTCGAGCAGCCTGAGTGAGAGCCAGTGTCCCTGCTTGGGGACATCGTTGCGATAGAGTCGAGCTCGGCCGCCGGTGGTCGTGACCAGCAGATCGAGGTCGCCGTCGTTGTCGATGTCGCCATAGATCAGCCCGCGGCCGGAATTGGGTTCGCGGCAGAAGTCACCGGCCAGGTGCGTCCGTTCCACGAAGCTCTTGTTGCCGGTGTTGAAGTAGATCTGATTGCGGTCGACGTATTCGGCCCAGTAGGCGACGGGGTCCTCGACAGTGGCCTGACTCGACTCGATCAGAATGTCCAGGTCGATGGTGTCTCCGGATCGGTCGGCATCGCTATTACGCCACTGACACGGCAGGGCCAGGCCATTGACCAGGGGGATATCGAGGAACCCGTCGTGGTCGAGGTCGATGAAGGCGACGCCCCAGCCGGTGTGGCGTCGGCTGGGCAGTCCGAGTTTCCACTGTTCGGTGGCGTCGCGGAACTGGCCGCGGTCGTTGATGTAGAGCGTATTGGTTTCGTCGGTGAAGTGAGTCGAGAGCAGGTCGAGGTCTCCGTCGGAATCGACATCTCCGATGGCCAGTCCCATGCTCGCCTCGCCCCGGCCCAGGAAGTTGTAGGCCGACCCGGTCTGCAGGCCCTGTTCCTTGAAGGTGCCGTCGTGCTGGTTGATCCAGAGTCGATTGGGGTACATGTCGTTGGCGACGTAGAAATCGGGCCAGCCGTCGGCGTTGAAGTCGGCCGGCACGACGCAGAACCCGGTTCCGCGGGCTCGTTCCGAGTCGAGGCCGGCGGTGGCGGTGACGTCGCGGAAGCGGACCACCTTGTCGGGGCCGGGACCGGGGCCTTCGTTGTGGAACAGCACGTCGGTCGAGGGGTGGAATTCCAGGGGCGAGCAGTATCCGACGTGGCCTCCGCCGTAGTCGCAGGCCCGCTTGTGGGCGTCGAAGGCTTCGGATCCGTACTGGGTGATGAACAGGTCGAGTCGCCCGTCGCGGTCGTAGTCGCAGAAGGCGGCCGAGTTGGCCCAGCCGGAGCTGGTGATTCCCGCCGCCTTTGACACGTCGGTGAAGTGGCCTTGGCCATCGTTGAGATACAAGCGGTCGGGGCCGTAGTTGGTCAGCAGCACGTCGGGGTCGCCGTCGTTGTCGACATCTCCGATGGCACAGGCGATCCCGTAGCCGGTGTCGCCTAGTCCCGATTCGGCCGTGGCGTCGCTGAACCGCCCGTCGGATTCCTGCCGGTACAGCCGGTTTTCCACCCTCAGCGACTCGGGCAACTTGCCCACCGCCCGGGGAGAGGCTCCGCTGTTGACCAGGTAGATGTCGAGGTCGCCGTCGCCGTCGTAATCGAACATCGCCCCGCCGGACCCGTTGATCTCGGGCAGGAAGTACGTCCCCAGCGGTCCGACCGCTCGCCGGAAGTCGAGCCCGACCTGATCGGAGATGTCGACGAACATCCCGGCCTCTGCGGATTCTGCCGGGCCGGTCCATTCGCCGGGACCGCAGTTGAGGGTCGAATCGGTGGATTCGATACCCGGCACGTGGGGGTCGCTTCCGTTGCCGCCCCCGCAGCCTCCCCCGCAGCCAGCCAGTGCCAGTCCGAGTGAGGTGACAAGGACCGGGAGCAGGCAGAAGGGGACTCGAGAGTGACGGGACTCAGCGGAGGGCATCAATCGGCTCCGGGCACACCCGGCGGGGTGGCGGGTTGAGTGTCTCAGCGGCGGGGTCTGCGGTGGGGTCTGCGGTGGGGTCTGCGGTGGGGTCTGCGGTGGGGTCTGCGGTGGGGTCTGCGGTTCGCACTGTGCCGCTTCCGCGTTGCAGTCGAATCTCACGATCGGCGGCACCTCCTGTGAACGACTCCCAGCGTCGCGATCCGTCGGGCCAGCGGACAAGGATGCGATCGAAGTGGCTCTCGGGCAGACCGACGTGGACTCGGGGGTCGTGGCTGGCGAGGTAGCTGCCGGCGGGGTTGACGAAGCGGTGGTAGCTGTGATCTCCGGCGACAACGACGAGTTCGGCTCCATAGGCATCCCGGCGGTGGGCCGGGTCGGTCACCTTCAGTCTCAGCCAGTGTCCGTTTTTCTTGACATCGTTTCGATAGAGTCGTGCCCGGCCGCCGGCGGTAGTGACGAGCAGGTCGAGGTCTCCATCGTTGTCGAAATCGCCGTAGATCAATGCCCGCCCCGAATTCGTTTCTCGGCTGAAATCACCCGCCTGGTCGGTCCGTTCCACGAAATTGCCCTGGCCGGTGTTGAAGAAGACCTGGTTGCGGTCGTGGTATTGAGTCCAGTACCCGCGGGGGTCCTTGACGGTGGCCCGTCCGCTGCGCTTGAGTACGTCGATGGTTATCACTCCGGTGGGCGGGTCCGGGTCGTTTCTGTTGGTTCGCTGCTGGCAGGGAACGACGAGGCCGTTGACGAGCGGGATGTCGAGGAAGCCATCGTGGTCGAGGTCGATGAGTGCCACGCCCCAGCCTGTGTGTCGCCGGCTGGGCAGTTCGAGTTTCCAGGTCTGTGTCACGTCGTGAAACTGTCCGTCGCGGTTGAGGTACAGCGTATTGGTTTCGTCGGTGATGTGGGTGGCGAAGAGGTCGGGGTTGCCGTCGGAATCGACATCCCCCATCGCCAGCCCCATGCTGGCTTCGTCGAGCCCCTGCCGGTTGAAGGCGGCCCCGGATTGTGCTCCGAGGTCTTCAAACGTCCCATCCTTCTGGTTGATCCAGAGCCGGTTGGCGTAGAGGTCGTTGGCGACATAGAAATCGGGCCAGCCGTCTCGGTTGAAGTCGGCCGCGACGACACAGAAGCCGGCTCCTTTGGCCTTGTGCCAGTGGAGTTTCGCGGCGACGGTCACATCGCGGAAGCGGACGACTCCGTCGGAACCGGGTCCCTCGTTGTGCAGCAGCAGGTCGGTCGTGGGGTCGTAGTAGGCCGGTGAGCAGTACCCGGCCTGTCCGTCGCCGTAGTTGCACGCCTGCCGGTGTGGTTCGGGGGAGTCGGTTCCGTACTGGGTGATGAACAGATCGAGCCGTCCGTCGCGGTCGTAGTCGCAGAAGGCGGCCGAGTTGGCCCAGCCGGTACTTGTCAGGCCGGCGGCGTCGGTGACATCCCGAAAGTGGCCGTGTCCGTCGTTGAGAAACAGGCGGTCGCGGCCGAAGTTGGTCACCAGCACGTCGGGATCGCCGTCGTTGTCAACATCCCCGATCGCGACTCCGATGCCGTAGCCGGTGTCGCCCAGTCCCGAGTCGGCGGTCACGTCCCGCAGCGTTCCGTCGGCTTGCTGAGCGAACAGGCGATTCTCGGTCCTCTGCGTCGAGGGCAACTCGCCGACGGCGTGGGGCGAGCGTCCGCTGTTGACCAGGTAGATGTCCAGGTCGCCGTCACCATCGCAGTCGAACATCGCCCCACCGGACCCGTTGATTTCGGGCAGGAAGTAGGTTCCGGGCGGACCGACGGCGCGCTGGAAGTCGAGTCCGACCTCATCGGAGATGTCGACAAACATGCCGCCGGCTTCACTCTTCGCGGGCCCACTCCACTCACCAGCTCCGCACTCGGTGGTCACACCCGACTCGGTGACGAGCCGGAACTGCTGATCGTCAGCGGAGTGGTCTCCACAGCCAGCTGCGATCCCCCATGCGACCAGGGCCCAGAGCGTCGTCGCCACTCTCGGCAGGCCTGAAGTCGCGAGTCGACGGTCAATTGCCGGGGAGTGCATCAGTCGGTTTCGGGAATGGAGGTCGGGTCGGGTACGGGGGAGGAGTCGGGGGAGGAGTCGGGGGAGGAGTCGGGGCTCGATTCTAGCTTGGGGAGCAGCTCTGCGCGAATGGGTGCCCGCGACGGGTGCCGCGACCACCAGAGGAGTCCTCCGAGGGAGAGCCAGGCGGCCAGGGCCAGCAGCGAGATCTGTCGGCCGAGCTGGTGCGAGGCGGATGCGAAGCGGAAGCGGACGATCCAGTCTCCGGCCTCCGGGATCCGGACCATCCGCCAGCGGCCCCAGGCCGTCTCGACCGCCACGGGCTCGTGCTGGCCACCGGCCCGCGAGCGGGTGGCCTGCCAGCCGGGGTAGGCCTGGTCGGCGAGCACGACCGCACCGGGTCCTTCGCAGCTCAGGACCAGCTCGAGTTGTTCTCCGCGATCGACAATCGTTTCGATCGCCTGCGGCGGATCGGCCACGTCACGTCGCAGGGGCGGCGGCTGCCGTTCCAACGACGGGTCGGTACCGGCTTCAGCGAGCGGGTCGGTCGGGTCGCTGACGGCCAGGAACCAGGCACGGGCGGCGGGTCGGTCCGGGTCGAGTGTCCAGGTGGTGTAGAGTGCGGCTCCGGGCAACCGGCCGGCCCGCGGACCGTATTGCAGTCTCGCCAGGTGAGCGTCCTTGACCGGCCCGGCTTCGCGGAGTCCTTCGGCGGGGCGTGGTGGTGGCGACTGCGAGTCGACGACCAGCCGCCGCGTTCCGGTCCATTGCATCAGCGCCAGGTCGGCCTCGGACTGTCGCGACGGCATCCGCGCCAGCACCACGCCGAGCGTATCACGGCGTGAGGGAGTCGGCAGCGGCCACCAGTCCAGCGGCCAGCCGTGAAGCGAGGGGGTACCGGGATGAGCCCGGGATTTCCAATCGAGGTCGATTTCGGGGAGCGAGGAATTGTCGAACGTGGCCAGCCCGGCGGTCATCGGCAGCCGGCCCAGCGGGCTGATCACTCGCGATCCCGGTTCACGAGCCAGTCGCTTCAGCAGCGGGCTGGTGTCGGCCGGGGCGTAGGTGTCCCAGGTGAAGCTCAGCGGTCGCAACAGCATCGCGGTGCCACCCAGGTCGATGGCGACCAGCAGCACGACCCATGCGGGCCGGCGGGCCAGGTACCCCAGCGGGCCTGCAGTCATGCCGATTACGGCGATGGCGGCGAGTACCAGCACGGGGATGGCCAGGCCGGTGGCGAGCAATCGGGTCATCTCGGTCGCCGGAGTCAACGCTCGAGTCATCAGCTCCCCGGGAGTGTAGCCCTCTTCGAGCAGCATGGCATGCGACGATTCGCCGGGCCGCAGGAAGAACGCGTCGGTCTGGGAAGCCGACCACACGATGACCGAGGCGGTCACGGCGATGGCCAGGATTGCGACGAGGCTGAACGACTGGCACCACTGGCCCAGCCGCGGCGAATCGATCCGTTGGAGGCCTCGACCGGCCAACAGAGCCCACCACAGTCCCGCCACCACGCTCCAGCGGCCCGGTGCCGGGAACCATGCGAAACCGGGGCAGCGGGCCAGGGCCTGGAACCCGGGGAGGTATTGGCCCAGGCTCAGGGCCGTCGCGACCAGCAGCAGGACCCCCCAGAGCCTCACGCGTCGGTCGCTCTTCCAGTCGGCCAGCCCGAGCAGAGCGAGTCCGAGGGAGAGCAGGCCGACGTAGCCGAGTGTCTCGTTGGGGGAGGCCTGCCAGGGGACCCAGGCCGATGCGATCCAGAGCGGATCGTCGTGCACGAGTGTCGGGGCGAGCTGACCGGCGAGCAGGTGCCAGGGGGGCATTGAGTGAGATGTGAGAAACGAGCCGCTGCGGCCGCGGGTGTCGCCGACGGAGGCGAGTTCGGCCGAGGGGACCAGTTGTGCGGCGGCGAGGCCCGCGGCCAGCAGCACCGCGACTGCGACGCCTGCACAGCGGAGCAGGACCGTGGTGGCCTTCGAGGGGTTGACGAGGCGTTGTGCGAGGGAGAGTGCCGCGAGGGTGATCGCGGTCATGAATGCGAGTTGGAAGTGGCCGGCGGAGGCCTGGATCGCCAGCACGCCGGCGAGGCCCAGCAGCGATCCGATCGAGCCGTGCTTGAGCCACTTCCAGGCGGCCCACACTGCCAGGGGCAGCCAGCAGCCGGTGGCCGCCGCCCAGCCTCGGTCGGCGTGGGTGATGAAGAAGCCCTGCCCGGCAAAGACGATCCCGACCAGCAGGCTGCTCAACCTGCAGAGCCCGAAGCCTTGGGCCAGCAAACGGCCGAAGAGCGCCGCGGCGAGGGTGTGCAGGACCAGCAACACGCTCCAGGCGTGTGCCGGGTCGAGCAGTCGGTAGGCGACCTGGTTGGGAGGGTAGTAGGCGGCGATCTCTGAACGGGCCACCGCCGGCGTACCGGTGCCGTCGAGCGGATTCCATTCGGGGACCGGGTCGTGCCCGATCGTGTCGGCAAACCAGCTGGCAAGCGGCAGGCTGTGGGTGTCGAGCGTCGGGCTGCTGGCTCGTGCACCCAACGCCACCGGCCAGTACCAGGCCAGCACGACCAGCAGCAGCAGCCAGGCGGAGGCGCGTTTCACCGTGGGACCCGGATCGGGGCACGGCCTTCGACGAGCATCAGCTCACAATCGACGGGCACGGTCGGAAAGGTGTCGAGCCGCCCCGAGGGCCAACGGACCTCCAGTGGTCCGACAGCGGTTTCGGCCCCGGTGCCGAAGATCAGCTGACGCTGATTGCTGGCCATGTAGCCGTCGCCGGCGGTCTGCTGCCGGTAGAGGGACCGGCCTTTGACCTTCAGCGTCAACTGGGTACCGATCGAGTCTCGGGCCGAGCCAGTGGCCCGGAGCCTGATCGCCACATAGTGACCGTGTGTGGGGGAGGTGCAGGTGAGCAGCGCGACGGGGGCGTCCATGTGCGAGATCAGTACGTCGTTGAGTCCGTCGCGGTTCCAGTCGAGCCGGGCCATGCCTCGGCCCAGCACGTGCTTGTCGAAGAACTCACCCACTCGATCGGCCGGCAGCTCGACAAAGCGACCGCCTCCGGTGTTGTGCAGGTACTGGGCAGGCATTTCGTAGAGGGTCTGATTGCCGGGGAATCGTTCGACATGACCGTTGGTGACGACCAGGTCGAGATGTCCGTCGAGGTCGGCGTCGACGAACTGAGTGCCCCAACCCAACAGGCTCATGCTGTTCTCGTGCAGCCCGCTCCGCTGGGTCAGGTCGGCAAAGAATTCCCGCTGGGGCAGCTTGCGGTAGAGCGTGTTGGACTGGTTGAGGAAATTGGTGACAAAGAGGTCGGGTCGGCCGTCTCCGTCGGCGTCACCGGTGGCCACGCCCATGCAGGCTTCGGCCCGCCCGTCCTGGTTGACGGCCAGCCCGGTCTCCATCGCCTGGTCCTTGAAGCGGGGCAGCCCCTCGGGGGTGTTGCCTTGGTGAACGAAGTAGAAGTTGGGGACCGAGTCGTTGGCCAGGAAGAGGCTGAGTTTCCCGGAGCCGGAGAAGTCGGCGGCTACGATGCCCAGTCCGTTGCCGTGGGGTCTCACGAGCCCGGCTTCGGCGGTGATGTCCCGGAAGCGTCCGTTGCCGAGGTTGAGGAACAGCTGGTCCTGCGAGGCGGGGAAGTCGAGCGGGCTGCAGACTCCCGATCGCATCGTCCCGGGCTGCCCCCGCGACTCCTTCTTGAGTGCTTCGGCCTGGTCGGGTGAGCGGATCTGGTTGCATTCTCGGGTGTAGACATCGTCGCCCGAGAGGAAGTTGGCGGCGTAGAGGTCGGGGAGTCCATCGTCGTTGAGGTCGACCAGCAGGCAGCTGGTGGTCCAGCGGTTTCCCGCGACACCCGCGGCGGCGGTGCCGTCAGTGAAGGTGCCGTCGCCGTTGTTGATCAGCAGTCGATTGCCGCCGATGTTGGCCACCAGCAGGTCGGGGAACCCGTCGCAGTTGAAGTCTCCGACGGTGGCCCCCTGTCCGAAGCCGTTGCTGTTGAGTCCGGCCTGTGTGGTGACATCGGTGAAGCGACCGTCGCCTGAGTTTCGGAACAGTCGGTCGAGGTGCCTGGACTGGACATCTCGCTTGTGGAACACACCGCCCTGGGGCAGGAACAGGTCGGGCCAGCCGTCCTGGTCGAAGTCGACCGCGGCCGCCCCGCCTCCGGTCATCTCGAACATGTGCCCGGGCCCTTCGCCGGTCGGGTCACCTCCGTTGAGGTAGCTGAAGCTGATGCCGGCTTTCTGGGCCTGGTCCTCGAACGCGACGTCGACATCGGCCAGTCGGATGGTGGCGATCGAGTCGGCGGCACTGGCGACCCATTCGGGCAGTGGGAGTGCTTCGAGGTCGATGCCGGTGACGGGGTTGGCCGAGGGGAGGGTGCGGACCGGGTCGAGTGTCTCGATAATCGGTGCCAGCCGCTTGGCCATACTGCTGGCCCATTCCTGGGGCTGGGACTCTTCGGTCCCTTTCTTGTTGGCCCAGACCGCCCAGCCGTAGGCTTCCCAGACCAGCCCCAGTTCCTCGGCCAACGCGGCCACGATCTTCAATTCGCCAAGTCGTTCGGAGGCCCAGGCGGCGGTGACTCGCGTGGTGTAGCGGTTGATCCGCCGGGACCTCTCGAGAAACGGCCCGGCGTCCTCTTGGCGGCCCAACTGAGCCAGCACCAGTCCGAGCTGGTAGTTGGCCTGGTGGTGATTGGGATCGCGAGAGACGGCTTCCCAGAAGCAGCGCGCGGCGACTCGGGGCTGGTCTCTGGTGGCGGCGAAGCGTCCCAGGGCGGCCCAGACGCCGGGGTGCGACTTGGCGGAGTCGGGCAGTTGGGCGAACCACCTCAGAAACCCCGCATCGTCTCCGGCCTGCAGCAGCACGCTGGCGAGCATCGACTGGGCTTCGGTCAGGTCGGGGTCCAGTGCCACCGCCTCGTGCAGCAGTTCCAGGGCCAGTTCGATGTCCTGGTCGCCCAGTGCGATCCAGGCCATCGAGATCAGCGGAGCGGGGTCCTGGGGGTCGCCCTGGTGGAATCGGTCCACAATCTTCGGTTCGACGATGCTGCCCTCGCCGACGGCCAGGATCTTCAGGTGCAGCGGGTTGAAGTCGTCCTGTCGGCAGATGGTGATCCGTGGCGCGATCGCTTCCCAGCGTCGCGAGGCGACCGAGAGCAGGTAGGCGAGTCTGTCGTTGGCGAGTCGGTGCTGCGGATCGCGCTCGAGCACCCTGCGGTACTGGGCCTCGGCGGCGGACATGTGGTGGTAGCGATCGATCAGCAGGTCGCCCGCCTCGATGCGGGCGGCTCGCCACATCGGGCTGCCGTCGTCGGGGTACTGATCGTAGAGTTCCAGGGCACGGCGAGTGTCTCGGAGTCCCGCGGCGGCGCGTGCGGCCAGCAGTATCCCTTCGGGCCGCTTCGGTTCGCGGTCGAGCACCGATCGAGCCCACTCGTCGGCCTCGTGAAACTCCAACTCGTCGAGCGCCACCTGACCGAAGTGAAGTTCGATGGTCGAACGGGAGGACCAGGCGATGAGTCCGCCGGCGACCAGCAGGATGGCCAGTGCCGCCAGAACGATCCGGATCAGGGACCGTCGTCGTCGAAAGGGCTCGGCCATGAATGGGCCCGCAGAAGTGGAAAACTGGCGTCAGCAGGTCCGACTCAACCGCTGCATCCTCATGTAGGGGTCCTCAGCGATCCCCAGGGATCTTGAGGGTTCTTCAGCGTTCATCCTAACCGGCGGGTTTCGCACGAAACAACGGGGTTGTCGCCTGGGGGGTGCGTGGGGGATAGTCTAGATCGTCTTCCCTGTTCCCGGCGGCACCCTTGTGACCGATTCAGCCAGCCCGCGGGTCCGCCGCGCCTACCGCCTGCTGCAGTGGAGTGTTTGCGGAGTGCTGGTGGTGGCCGTCGCCGTTGTCGTGGTGCTCAAGGTACAACCTCTCCGCGAGATGTTTCATCCGTGGCTAGAAATCTACGTCAAGGAGTCCGGTCACGAACAGACTGGGCACTTCTACCTCTACGACCCGACACTGGGCTGGAAGAACGTACCGAACTGGACGGCCACGACTCGCGGCAACCCCCTTTCGATCAACAGCCTGGGGTTGCGGGACCGGGAGTACAGCTACCGGAAGCCGACAGGGACCCGGCGGATTCTGGTGCTGGGCGATTCGTTCACCTGGGGCTACGGAGTCGGCGACGAGGACGTGTTTACCGAGGTGCTGGAGCGTCGACTACAGTCTCAGGGCCGGGACACTCAGGTGATCAACACCGGCGTCTCGGGTTGGGGCACCGACCAGCAGTACCTGTTTCTCAAGAGTGAGGGGCTGCGTTACCAGCCCGACGTGGTGGTGCTGGCCTTCTATCTGCTCAACGACCCCAAGGAAGTGCGGCTCTCGGACGTCTACGGACTCTCCAAGCCGGTTTTCCTGGACACCGAGTTGACGCTGGGAAATGTCCCTGTCCCGCTGCCCTCGCGGCCCAAGTCGGGAATCGAGTCTCCGGTCGAGAATCTCGAGCTGGTGGTGACGCTGATCGAGGCGATTGAGCGGGAGTGTCGGCGGCACAAATGTCGACTGGTCGTGATGAAGTTCGGCGTGTTTGCCGATCCAACGTTTCAGGGGCTTCGAAAAGTAGATGAGATGTTCGAGGCCAGGTTTTCCCGATTGCGGGACCGCGTCGCGTACCTGGATCTCGACGAGGAATTCCAAGAGCGCAAAATCCGTACTAAGTTCCTGGTGGCCGGGAACGAGGACAACCACTGGAACGTTTTTGGCCACGAACAGGTAGGAATCATCCTCGGCGAATTCCTGGACCAGCAGGATTGGCACGGGCCGGCCGCGACTTCGGCGCGAGAGAGTATCGAGCGGCCCGACGGCGAGGGGCGGCGATTGGAGACGGGAACGTGAGTCGTGAAGCAGGCAGGACCGGTGTTGCCCGGCGGGGTGCAGTCAGCTGGCAGCTGATTGCCCTGTTGCTGGGATTGGCCTGCGTGGTGGCGCTCGGATTTGTGTTCATGCGGTGGCGGACGGACATGCTGCGGGAAAAACGGTTCGCCGATCCGCGCCGTGAGAAGAAGGGCCGACTGACGATCTGGTTCGACGAACAGCCCGAGGAGGTGTTCGACCTGTGGCAGCCGACCGGGCCCCACAGCAACCTGAGGAAACAGGACTACGCAGATCCCCAGACCTGCCGGCGGTGTCACAAGAAGAACTACGACGCGTGGTTTGAGCATTCGCATCGGAAAATGAACCTGCTGGCGTCGGCCGACACGGTGGTCGGTAATTTTTCGGGCGATGCATCGATCGACTACCTTGGCGGGAAGGCAACGTTCGAGTCGACTTCAGGCGGTCACCGGATGACCCTGGTCCGGGGCGGGCGCACGCGGGTGTACGGGGTGGTGGAGACGATCGGTTCGAGGTTCTTCCAGTACTACGCGGGGCGGCTTGTGGAGGGTCCTGAGCCGGCCGCACACCCGATGTACCAGGCCCTGTTCGTGTTGCCGTTTGGCTACTGGATCGAGCAGGAACAGTGGGTTCCGGTGGTTCATGTTTCCGAGGAGGTGGCCGACGGGCTGCGTGACGATCCCTTCGAGGTGTCGGCGACGGCCGAGGATGGGAAGGACTATTTCAGTTACCACCGTCACTGCGCCAATTGCCACAGCACTTTCGCGCTGGGGGACCTGATGCTGCGGGCCTTCCCTCGTCTCGGCCGCTACTCACCGCAAACCGTGCACTTCTCAATGCCCGGCTACATGGCCGATGCCCACCCCGAGTTGTGGCCTTCCGGCAAGCGGTCCTTTGATCTCTCGCAGGACGAGATGACCGGCCTGATGACCGCGGTCGGCGAGTTCCTGGCGTCGGAGCACGCGGTGACGATGGGGATCAGCTGCGGGGCCTGCCACCTGGGTGTGAAGGAGCACGCCGAGGGTCGGATGAAGAAGCCGCCGTTTTTTCCCAACAGTCCCCACCTGCACGTCGAGTACGAAGACGAGGAGAAGAAGCGGGACATCGATTTTGGCCGCACCTCCCGCACGATCAACTCCGCCTGTGCCCGTTGTCACACCGGCAAGCGGCCCGAGTTTGGTGCGGGGATGTCGACCTGGAATTCGATCGAGTTTACCGACGCATTGCGTAGCCCGTGCTTCCTGGAAGCCACCTGCGTGGACTGCCATGAGCCTCACCAGGCGATCGGCAAGACCTGGACGAAGACGCCGGCCCAGGACGACTCTTCGTGCCTGAAGTGCCACCAGCGATTTGCCGACGACACGCTGCTGAAGGCCCACACGCATCACCAGGTCGGATCCAGCGGCAGCCGTTGCATGAACTGCCACATGCCGCGTCTGAACGAGGGCCTGCAGGACATCGTCCGCACGCACCTGATCTACAACCCGACCAACTCGGACATGATCGAGTCGAACGAGCCCAACGCGTGCAACCTGTGTCACACCGAGAAGCCGATCGACTGGACGCTCAAGTACCTCGACGAGTGGTACGGCGTGACGTTCAACGACAAGAGCATCGAATTCAGTTACCAGCCTCGAGAACAGCCGGTGGCGATCGGCTGGCTGAAGCACCATCGCGAGGCGGTGCGGTTGGTGGGCGCCGATTGCCTGGTCCGCACCAAGGCGACCTGGGCGCTCTCGGACCTGCTGGGGGCACTCGATGACGACTTCCTGGTCAACCGCCAATTCGCTCGGACCGGGATCGAAAAACTGGTGGGACGCTCGCTGAAGTCGACCGGGTACCGGTTCTACATGACTCGAGACGAGCGGAAACAGCCGCTGGTGCGGATCCGCGGCGAGTGGCTGAAGCAGGTCACCGGCGACGAGTGACCCGGTCGGGGTGCGATGTGGGAGAGGAGTGGATGCGGGTCAGCCGGACGAGAGTGTTGGTGGTGCTCGTGCTGGCCCTGGTCGTCGTGCTCGGTGGCTGGTGGTTTTCGGGGCCGGACCCGGCTCGGGAGCGGCCTCCAGAGCGAGGCCGGGATTCGCTGACGTCGGGGCCTCGCGCGATCGGACAGGGACGCTTGATCGGTTGGTGGCCCCAGCCCCCGGATCACCTGGCCGCAACCGCTACGGTGACCTCCGATGAAGCCTCCAGCAACATGCATCCCACCGACTACGCCGGTCCGGATCGTTGCCAGAGCTGCCATGCGAAGAACCACGAGGCCTGGAGTGGCCATGCCCACCGGCTGATGAACACGGTGGCGAGTGCCGAGACTGTTCGCGGAGACTTTTCGGGCAACAGTGCGCTCTATCATCTCGGCGGCCGTGCGACGTTTTTCCGAGACCGCAAGTCGGCCGCTGTTGAAGATCGCTGGTGGATGAGGCTGGTGCGGGGCGAGGTCGACCGCACCTACCGGATCACTCAGACGATCGGTTCGAGGTTTTACCAGTACTACGTCGGCCGGCTCGCCTCGGGCCCGGAACCGACCGGCCACCAGTACTACACCACCGACCACGTGTTGCCGTTTGGCTATTGGCTCGATCGTCGGCAATGGGTGCCGGTGGTGCATGTGCACCGCGAGTTGCCCGAACTGGACCGCGAGGATCCGTTTGCCGGGGCCGGTCAGTTGCAGCGATTTGCTCCCTATGCTCAAGGCTGCAACGGCTGCCACACCACGTTTGCCCTGGGTGACATGTTCACCCGCGAGCCCCTGAGGCTGGCGCGGCATGCTCCATGGCAGCTGCACTGGAGCCTGGCGTCCTACATCGAGGAGAACCGCAGCGAGTTCTTTTCATCGGAGCCTGCCGCGTTGATCAGCGAGCAGCAGCTGCAGGAGCTGGGTCGCGAGCTGTCGGGCATGGATGCTCGAGAGTACGGCGTCACGCTGGGGATCAGTTGCGAGGCGTGTCACCTGGGCAGTCGGCGTCACGCCGAGGATCCTCGACAGCTGCCGGGGTTTGCTCCCCGCAGTCCTCACCTGCTGGCCGAGACCTCGGGAGCCCAGATCGACCCGGGCCGCAACCACACCAACCTGAACTGGGCCTGCGGCCGTTGCCACGCGGGGTCGCGGTCCGAGTTTGCCGCGGGGATGGGGACGTGGAATTCGATCGAGTACACCGACGCGACCCGCGGAGCGTGCTACTCGAAGTTGAAGTGCATCGACTGCCACGACCCTCACCAGGGCATCGGCTCTCGCTGGACGCGGACCCGGGCCCAGGACGAGGCGGTGTGCCTGGGGTGTCATCAGCGCTTCGTGGCCGAGGCGGCTCGAGCCCGACACACTCACCACGCCGCCGGGTCCGCCGGTGACGGGTGCCTGGAGTGTCACATGCCGAGGATCAACGAGGGCCTGCAGGACGTGGTGCGGACGCACACGATTTTTTCGCCGACCCACGCCGGGATGCTTGAGTCCAACCACCCCAACGCCTGCAACCTGTGTCATGTCGAACAGTCGATCGACTGGACGACGGGGTGGTTGCAGAGTTGGTACGGGGCCGGGTCGGATCGGCTGGACCTGGACGGGGTCTACTCGGACCGCGGCGGTGCGGTTGCGGCCGGCTGGTTGGAAAGTGACGACGAGGCGGTACGGCTGGTCGGGGCCGACGCGGTACTCAGGCAGCGGGCCGGCTGGTCGCTTGAGCGACTGGTCGGGAGACTGGATGACGAGTTCCTGATCAATCGCCAGTTCGCCTCTCGGGGGATCGAGGAGTTGTTGGCGGTGGACCTGCAGGAGCTGGGCTACCGGTTCCACGGGTCTGCGACCGAGCGTCAACCGGGCCTGCGTCGGGTCCGCGAGCTGCTGCTGGGCGGTGCGGCTGAGGGGGCAGAGGCGGTGGAGGCAGTGGAGGCGGTGGAGGCGGTGGAGGCGGGGAGACGATGAACAGCCGGGCGGAGACGGGTGCCGGAGAGGGTGCTGCGGGGGTCGGATGGCGTCCCGGCTGGATCCTGGCTCCGGGCCACGACCTGGCGTGGTTCCTGGTCCTGCCGGCTGCGGCGGTGCTGGTCGCGATGGGGTGTCATCACTGGTTGCCCTACGTCGCCCTGGCCTCGGTCAATCTCTGGGTCACGATCCCTCACCACTGTTCGACCTGGGTGCGGACCTACGGAATGGCCGAGGACTGGCAGCGGTGGCGGAGTCGGCTGTTGCTGGGGCCGGTGTTGATCGGCGGGATCGCGATCCTGGGCCACAATTGGGCTCCGACCACGCTGCTGCTGCTGGTGACGATGTGGGATCACCAGCACAGCATCATGCAGCAGCACGGCTTCGCCCGGATCTACGACTTCAAGGCGGGCACCGGGACACCTCGCACCGGCCGTTTCGACCTGGCACTCAACTGGGTGCTGTACGGCAACATGTTTCTGACGGCTCCGTTGTTCGTGCAGTACTGGGTCCGCGAGCTGTTCACCTGGCGGGTCCCGATCGGTGTCGAATCGGTCCAGGCGATCCAGGGCTTCAGTTGGGCGGCCACGGCGTTGATGCTGGCGGCCTACGCGGTCCACCTGGCGGGTTGTCTGAGGCGTGGCGACGGGGTGAACCCGGTCAAGCTGCTGTTTCTGCTGGCCAGTTACGGGCTGTGGTACGGCACGGCCTGGCACACCGATTCGATCCTGGTCTTCGGAATCGCTCATCGGCTGATGCACGGTCTGCAGTACATGGTGATCGTGCGGATCTACCTGGCGAGAAAGGCTCGGGATCGCGGCGAGTCGGGTGGGGGTTTGGGATTGAGTCTTGCCGGGCGGGGTGGTCTGTGGCAGTTCATCGGGATCAGCCTGCTGTACGCGCTGGTCTTCCAGTTGGTGGTGGGGCAGCCTCAGCCGCTGGAGTCGTTCGGATTCGGGGTCTTCGAGTTCAACTCGGTCTACGATGCGATTCCCGAGCTGGGCGTAGGCCGCTTCAGCGAGCGGCAGATGTACGAGTTGTTTGCCATGGCGATGGTCGATGCGGTTGCGATGGTGCACTACTACTTCGACAGCTTCATCTGGAAGGTCAGTGACCGGACGGTGCAGGAGGGGTTGAGGTGAGTGATAAGTGGCGGGGCGTGATCTGCGGTGTGGTGGGGAGCCTGGGACTGGCCGTGGCGGTTTGGGGCTGGTCGGAGAACCGTACGGCGAGTGAGTGTGTGGCGGCGCTGGTGGTGGCGTTCGGAGCCGGGATGTGGTGGTGGCGACCGAGGTGGGCGAGCGGTGGAGGTGGGTACCGGATCGTGCTGGTGCTGGCCGTGCCCGCGGTCGTGCTGGCTGCTCGCGAGTCGATCGACCTCGAGCTGGCTGATGCATCGGAGATGTACCTGCGTGGCCGGATGAACTACGCCGACGTGATGATCGGGCTCTATCCCGATCGCGACGGGTACCGCTTCCTGAAGGCTCAGCAGATGGGTTTGTGTCGTCAGCAACCGGACAGTTCGGCCGGAGCCTGCCGAGATCTGGGCCCGGTGACACTCGAGGAGATCTGCGACGAACTCGAGCGGGCGATTGCGACGGGTGTCACGAGCAACGAGGACCTGTTGAGGATCCATGCCGAGGTCCTGGACGAAGCGGGTGCGGACCCGGAGTTGGTGAATCGAGCCAGGCTGTTGTTGCGTCGGCATCACCCGCCTCGCCGCGTGGCGTATTGACCGCCGCGGGTTTCGCTCAGCCCGCCGCAGGCGGACTAGGGTCCCAGCGAACGGAGTTCCTGCTGGGCCGCTCGGAGTTGTGCATCTCCCGGGCCATCCTCGCTCAGCAGTTCGACCGCCGTCTGCAGATGCCGGCGGGCCTTGTTCGTCTGGCCGGTGTCCTTGTAGAGGCGTCCGAGTCCCAGTTGCGCGACGGCGAAGCGGGGACTGATGGCCAGGGCCTGCTGGTAGTGCGTTTCGGCCGCGGCGTGGTCATCGAGCGAGTAGTAGGCCGCACCCAGGGCGAAGTGGACGTGGTGGGCCTGGTCGGAGAGGGGTTCGAGTTCCAGCGACCGCCGGTAGTGCTTGATTGCGGAGGGCAGCTGCTTGAGGGCGGCATCGACCAGGCCTCGGTTGTAGTGGGCCTTGGCATTGAGTTGGCCCGAGTATTTCAGGGCACGGTCGAATGACTTGCCCGCGTTGTTCAGATCGCCCTCGGCGTAGTGGCGGGTGCCCAGCGAGAGATGGGCGTGGTCGTAGCGCGGCAGCACCCGCACCAGGTGCTGGTACCGTGTCAGCTCGCGCTTGGTCCGCAAGGCTCGGGTCTCGTCGAGTCCCGCGACGAACCACTGGCTCAGCGCCAGTGCGGCGACGGCCAGGAAGAACGGGGCCCACTTGGCCGCGTGGATCTGCCCGTCGCTCAGCGGTCGAGTCTCCTGCGGGGTGTCGCCTCTTGTGATGCCCAGCCCGGCCTGAGTCCCGCTCTCACGGACCTTCCAGATGAAACCGTCGAAGTAGAAGTGGAGCAGGGTCGAGGTCCAGACGACGGCGATCAGGATGTTCTGGATGGGGACGATCGAGATGCTCTGTTGCAGGCTGCTGACGAATCCGTAGCCGATCACCAGTCCGACATAGAGGCCGAGCATCGACGCGGAGCGGCGGAACAGGAATCTCGAGAAGCTGCCGACGTTCGGGTCCCCGTCGACCCGCTTGCGGTTGAAGACCCAGACGATGGCCAGGTACTGCACGTCGTGGAAGATCTCGAAGAGCGCGATCCCGAACAGGATGTTGTCGATCTCGACCATCGCGTACCACCAGTAGGCGAAACTGATGGCGAGGGTCATCAGCTTGAGGAAGTTGGGGGGGTGGCCGGCGGCGCGACGGGAGAGGAGGTGGATGAGGTAGGCGACGGTAACCAGTGCGGTACCGCAGTTGCAGAGGATGCGGACGCCTTCGATCCAGGCGGGTCCGATCAACGGCCCACCGGACTGGTGGAAGACCTCGAGCATCTGGTAGACGCGGCCGTCGGAATTGACCAGTCCGGCGCCGAACCATCCCAGGCACAGCAGCCAGTCGAGTCTCACGGTGCGAGGATCGTGGTCGCCTCGCTTGGCGTCGTAGATGCGGGCGAAGCCGTAGACCTGCATCAGCCCGTGCCAGAAGCCCCAGGCCACCAGGATCACCATCACCCCCTGCCGGAGTTCGGTGAACAGCAGCGGCAGCGTGGTGCCCAGCAGCAGCAGCGGCACCACGGTGAAGCGGAGCCGAAATCGACGGAAGAGTGCCCGGTCGCCGTAGGCACGCATCAGGCCCGGCAGGTGGTGGCCGGAGGCTCCGAAGGCGGCCACGAAGGCATAGATCGCGTCCGGCGAGAAACTCAGACGCGACATCCACAGCACCGGCAGAATCACCAGCGGGGTGGCGATGAACAGCAGCAGATCCCAAGCGGCTCCGATGATCCACGGAGACCGTCGGGGCAAATCGGCGGTTGCCGCGGCAGCCAAGTCGCCCTGGGCCAGCTCCTGGCTCACCGGTTCGCTCCTGGAAGAACCCCGCCTTCAGGCGAGGAGTCGAGTGGGGCAGTCAACGGGCGGGAACGGCCCGGCAGAAAGCTGCAGGAGTCAGTATACGAGCCATCGGTGGAGTGTGCGAAGAGCCTCACGGCTCAGCGGCCTGGCCGCAACACCCTGCGGCCGGCCAGGGGATGGCGGGAGGGAACGAACCGAAGCCGACCTGGGGCACGATCGATGTCGACTTCGACCGGCTCGGGGGGAGTACCCGGTTGACGTCCCGACGGCGGCTGGCGGTATTGCTGGGGCTGAGGCGAGCGAGGGGTGGCGGGTGGGGTCGGGGGCGCAGTGGGTGGTTGAGTGGCTGGGAGCGGCGGAGCCGGAGGCTCGGCGGCACCGAACGCCACTCGGACCGGTCGCGGCGGCTTCGGCGGCTCGGTGGGTGATTGAGTGGACGGGAGCGGCGGAGGCGGAGGCTCGGCGGCACCGAGCGCCACTCGGACCGGTTGGGGCTCGGGTCGGGGCGGTTTCGGCGGTTTCAGCGGCACGGGGGGTGGGCTCGTCTGCAGCGGCTGCGGTGTTGGCTGCGGTGTTGGCTGCGGTGTTGGCTGCGGTGTTGGCTGCGGTGAGGGGGTTGGCCGGTCGTCGGGATCTGTGTTCGGGGTGGTCGTGTTGTCGTGGAGCGGGAGCGTTGTCACTCGAGGCGGATCGTAGCTGGTGCCGGCTCGTCGGGGTGAACCGGTGGAGTCGGGCGGGCGTTCGGAGTCGGAGCGGCTGTCGCGCAGGGGTGCCGCATCCGGGTCGGGGCTGGGGGTGTCGTTCCTGAGGAAGACGGCTCCGAGGATGCCGATCAACAGGATCGCCGCTGCCAGGCCGACCTGTGTTTCGCGGTTCATGGTGACGCTCTCCGGTGTGCCCGATCCGTGACTCCGAGGAGGTGTGCGGGAGTTGGGCGTGTACAATTATGGCTCATGTCGAGCCGGTGAGTCGTCTGGAGCGGTTGGTGAGTCCGACACGGTGTGAAACCGTGTCGTCAGGGATCGCCTGAACCGGCTGGGGAAAGCGGGTTGACGAGCCGCATGGACCGGTTGCAGGGGCGGTGACGGTTCTCTCGAGTGATGCACTCGGCAGGGAAAGGCCAAAGGGGGTCAACAGGTGGCGGGTTCGGTGCATCCCTCGACGAAATCGATCGAGAGTCTGCTGCGGGAGTGTGTGCAGCGTCAGGTCAGGCGAGGCGGTCCGGGTGGCCAGCGTCGGAACAAGGTCGAGACCGGCGTCGTGATCACTCATCAGCCCAGCGGCATCCGGGCCGAGGCGAGCGAGCGTCGTCATGTGAAGGAGAATCTGCCGTTGGCACTGAGGCGGTTGCGGCTGGCCTTGGCGGTGTCGGTTCGCGTCGAGGCCAGCTCGGCGCCGTCGTCGCTGTGGAGTTCACGATGTCGGGGCCGCCGGGTGGTGGTCAGCGAATCGCACGAGGACTTTCCGGCGATGCTGGCCGAGGCACTGGATGTGCTCTGTGGAGTCGGCTGGAACGTGGGAGCTGCCGGTGAGCGACTCGGTTGCAGCTCGTCTCAACTGGTCCGCTTGCTGCGTCGCTGGCGACCGGCGTTGGAGTTGTTGAATCGCCACCGTGAGGAAATGGGTGAGCGAAGGATGAGGTGAGCGGGTCGGTTGGGTCGGGGTGCGGCAAGACTCGTTGACACGCTTGGGGACCGAACTAGAATGAAGTCTGACATGGAAGTCTGACATGGATGACATGGACGTTGCGGCAGGGGGGCCTTCGACCTGCCCGCAGCGGACCCGTCTTACACCGGCTGTTGGAGGACGTCACCGATGTCCCGGACCCCGCAAGGCCCCACGGCGCTGCACTTCACGGCGATCGTGTTGACCATTGCCACGGTGCTGCTGATCGCCGTGGCCTTTCTGTTCTACCGCGACGGGCAGGAGATGCGTGCGGCGGTGGCTCGTGCGGAGGCCGAGCGGGAGAAGCTGGCCGGACAGGTCCGCGACCAGGACGACAGCATCATGGTGCTCAAGGATGTGCTGGGCTACAGCCAGGCTGCCGTCGGTGGGACCGACGACCAGGACCCCTCGACCGTCGCCGGTGCAGTCCGCAGCGACATCGACCGGGCACTGGGTCGCGACTCGACCAGCCAGAGGGTCTCGGCTCGCGAGGCTCTGAGTCGGCTGGCGAGTGAGCGTGACAACCTGGAGATTGAGCGGAACGCTCTGGTCGATTCGAAGTCGACTCTGCTGGCCAATTACCGCGCGCTGGAGCGGGTCTGGAAGGCGGTCTTGAGGCCCGAGCGGGAGGCACGTTTGACGGCCGAGCGGGAATTGAAGACGAACGTACGAGCGCGCGAGGAGGTGCTGGCGGTCAAGGAGCGTGAGATTGACACGTTGCGTGAGCTGGCCTCGGGGCAGCGCGATCAGATTGCCGAGCTGCAACAGGTCGTGGATGACCAGGACAAGACGATGGTCCAGAAATTCGCTCTGCACCGATCGACGGTTCGACGTCTGAACCGGATGCTGCTGAAGCGCGATGCCCACCGCTTCGAACACGCCGACGGCAAGATCACCCTGGTCGACGACTCGGGCCGATTGGTCTGGGTCGATCTCGGTTCGGCTGACAAGCTCAAGGCCGGCATCCGCTTCAGTGTTTTCGATCAGTCGGCCGATCAGATCGGCGGCAGCCGCAAGGGGATCAAGGGCGTGATCGAGGTCTCGCGGGTCACCGGCCCACACCGGGCCCAGGCCCGGATCATCGATCGCGACCGGCTCAATCCCGTACTCAGGGGCGACCTGGTGTTTTCGCCGATCTGGTCGGTGGGTCATTCCGAGCGGTTCGCACTGGTCGGCCTGGTCGATCTCAACGACGACGGCCGCAGCAACATCGAGGGCTTTCGTCGTTACGTCGCCGAGTCGGGTGCTCGGGTCAGTGTCTGGGTGGACGACTCCGGAGCCCGTGTCGGGGGTCCGGTGGACCTGTCGATCAAGTACCTGGTGGTCGGCAACACGCCGACTCCCGACCAGGCCAAAAACGACGCTCAGCGATCGGCCTACAGCCGCCTGATCGGTCACCTGACGGCGATGCGTGAGGAGGCCTACGATCACGGTGTGCAGGTGATCCGGCTCAACGACTTCCTGGCCTACATCGGCTACACCAAGGGTTTGGGGACCGGTGTGGCGGTGACCCGCGAACCGGATCCGGCCGGCGACCGTCCTGCGGTGGGTCCTGCGGTGGGTCCTGCGGTGGGTCCGGGCAAGCGATCGCCTCTGAAGCGATCTCCTCGCACCGCCCCGCCGGGTGTCAACGGCCGGTTCCGCAAGTCGCGGGGCGTGAAGTCCCGCAGCGATTCGACACCGGGTGTCGATCCCCAGCGGTGATCGGCCGTCGAGCTCAGCGGCGCTCGAATCGGCCAGCGGCGGGTCGTGTGGGCGAATCGCGAGCCGGCGTGTCGCTCAACGGGCTGCTCGCCCTGGTCTGCGGCGTGGGCCTGTTGCTGGTCAAGGACGGCCTGGTGTCGATGACCGCGTCCCCGTCACGGACGAGCGTCAGCGTGTTGATGTGGATCGCTGCGTTGGTGCTGTTGCTGGTGGGTGTGCGTGAGGTCACCGGTCGAGGCATGCGGCCGGGTTACCGTCGGCCCGGCCGGGGCGGTCGTCGCGTCCGCCGCGCTCCTCGGGAAGGCCTGCTGTACCTGGGCCTGATGGCGTCGTTGCTGGTCGGCAGTTTCCTGGGCGGCGACAACCTGCTGATGCTGGTGGTGGCATTGATGATCGGTCCCTGGCTCTTGAATGCCTGGGCCAGCGGCACGCTGCTGTGGCGGTGCGACGTGCGGCGGGTGGTGCCCGGTCGGGTGATGGCCGGCGAGGTGGTTTCGGTGGAACTGGTCGTGGAGAACCGCAAGCGGCTGTTTCCGTCGTTGCTGGTGCTGGCCAGTGACCAGATCGAGAACGACAGCGAGAGACTCGAGGCCCGCGTGCTGTTCGCTCGGGTGCCGGCCGGAGGCCGGCGGAGCGGGTACTACCGATTGCGGCCTGGCCGTCGAGGTCGCTATCGACTCGGCCCCATCGAACTCTCGACCCGCTTCCCGCTGGGCCTGATCGAGCGGGGCCTGGTGTTTCATCGCCCCGAGGAGATCCGGGTCTACCCTCGGCTGGGCCGCGTATCGGCGGGGTGGTTCGAGGACCGGGTCGAGACGAGCGGCAGCGTGCCCAGGCGGGCTCGTCGACGCGGTGGTGCCGACGACCAGTTGCAGACGCTGCGTGAGTTCCGTTCCGGCGACAACCCCAAAGCTGTGCACTGGCGGACCACGGCACGTCGAGGCGAGTTGATGGTCCGGGAGTTCGACGAACAGCAGCAGCAGAACCTGGACCTGGTGCTGGATCTCTGGCAGCCGGAGCGTCCCGACGAGTCGGACTTCCAGCGAGTCGAATTGGCGGTGAGCCTCGCGGCGACACTGTGTGTTGAGACGTTGCGGCGGGCGGGGGATGCGCGGGTTCGGCTGAGTGTCTACGGGGCGGGGGTGTCTGAGCTTTCTGAAACGGGCGGCCCGATGGGTGTCAACGAGGTGCTCGATCTGCTGGCGACGGTGCAGGCGGGCAGCAAAGCAGGCCCGTCCGCGGCAGCGACCGAGATCGCCACGGCCCGGTTCCGCGGTGTGCTGGTCACATCACGGCGGCAGTCGGACCCGGCTGATGAGTTCCGTTCCGGTGGGGCGGTTGCGGTCGATGGGGCGGGTGAGGCGGGCGAGTGGTCAGCGGGGGATGTGTCGGGATCCAGAATGGTGGTGAGGGCTGATCCGGGCCTCTTGCCGAGTTGGTTTGCGATCGAGGGTCTCTGATGCGATTGCGGAACGTATTCCTGGTCAGCATCTACGTGCTGTACGGCCTGGCGACGTTGTTGCTGGTCGTGGGTGAGGACTCGGCGTTTCCGCAGGCTCTGGGGTTTCCGTTGTCGGTGTTTGCGCTGCTGCTGGTGGACGGACGTCGTCAGTTGAGGATTCCGTCGTGGGCTCTGAACATCGGGGCCACGCTGTCGGTGGCTGCTGCTGCGTGGGAGTTCATTGGCGAGCGGCCCGAGTCGAGGTTGGCGGCTGCGGCGCACCTGCTGGTCTACCTCGGCTGGGTGGTCCTGTTGGGCGGCAAGGCGAATCGGCAGTACTGGTGGCTGCTGACGCTCTCGGTTCTGCAGGTCGCCGTGGGGGCGGTTCTGGTCGAAGCGTCCGGCGAACCGCTCTACAGCCTGCTGCTGATCCTCTTCATGGTGACCGCCACCTGGACACTCTCGGTCTTCTCGCTCCATCAGGTCCAGGGTCGTTTTGCCGCGGTTCCCGTGGCGGTCCCGGTCCCGGAGGGCGCGGCGTGGCTGCGTCCGACCGCGACGGGCAGCGGGTGCCAACTGGATGCCGATCAGCAGTGGATCAACTCCCGTTTCATTCTCGGCGTGGCCGCGGCGACGGCGGGGGCCTTGTTCGTGGCGGCGCTGTTCTTTCTTCTGATCCCGAGGTTGTGGCTGTTTGATCCCAGTGGGCTGGACGACGCGGAAAACGATCCGTTGCGGCCGTTGACCGGGTTCACCGAGACGGTCCAGCTGGGCGAGATCGGCGACCTGCTCGAGAGCACCATGCACGTGATGACCGTGGAGGTGATCGATCGGCAGACTGGCGATCGGATTGAGGTTGAGGATCTGGCGCGGGCGTGGGGCGATTCGGAGCCGCTGTTGCGTGGCACGGTGATGGTGAGGTATTCGCGAGGCAAGTGGGAACGGGGGCTGCCCGACTTGAAGTTTGATCGCATGCGGGGGGTTCCCCAGGGAGCCAACGGGATCCGCCAGGACATCCAGTTGGAGACCCTGGGCACTCCGGTGCTTTTTGGCATGCACCCGGTCACCGGATGCACGATCGACAGCCCCAACAGTCACGGCCTGTATCACCCATCGACCGGGGTGCTTGTGGGTTTGCGGGACCGCGAGCGGAGCCGTGTGTTGCGGTACAGCCTGTTCTCGCCATCCCCGGACTCGCCGGCGGGTCGTCGGCCGCGGGTGCCTGCGGTGATGAGCCAATCGGACAGGCTCGAATACCTGCAGTTGCAAGAAAAAGATCTCGCCCGGCTCGCCCGGACCGCACGCCGCCTGGTTTCCTCGCGGCCGGGTGACTCGAACACAGAGAAGGCGGATCGCCTGATGGAGTTCCTTGCCGGGGACCAGTTCGACTATTCGCTGGATGCCTCGGACATCGACCCGTCGCTGGACCCGGTGGAGGACTTCCTCTTCGGGCATCGTCGGGGTTATTGCGAGCATTTCGCGTCATCGCTGGCGTTGATGTTGCGGGCGGTGGGCATCCCGTCTCGGCTGGTGTCGGGTTTCAAGGGGGGGACTCACAACCAGATCAGTGGCCAGTTCGTCGTGCAGCAGCGGCACGCTCATGCCTGGGTCGAGGCTTGGATCGGTTCCCGCTGGGTCACTCTGGACCCGACCCCCGGGGCCCGTGGTGAGCTGATTCGGCGTCTCGAGGCCGACTCGGGGTTCCTGCGTGATGCCGGCCAGGTGATGGAACACTCGTGGCGACGCTACGTCGTGGAGTTGTCGCTGGCTCAGCAACAGAGCATGGTCTACCTGCCATTGCAGGCGGGTTTGCTGGACACGATGACCTTCTTCAATTCGCTGGTGACCGATGCGTTGGCGGCTGTCGGGGGCTTGGCCACGGGGCGCGGAGCGGGAGATGGCTGGCCGGCTCTGCTGGCGGTGATCGGGCTCGTGTGTGTGCTGGTCGGGGCGGTGTGGTTTCTGCGGCGTTGGCAGCGAGGTTGGCGACCTCGGGTGCGACGACGGGTGCGAGCCGGGCGATCCGCGTCGGTGGCGGTTCCCTTCTACGAACGATTCTGCCGGATGCTGGCCGCGAGCGGTCGGTTGCGACGCAGCGGCCAGACGGCTCGCGAATTCGCCGCCGACATGAATTCCGTGATCGGTGGGCCGCCCGGCGAAGTCGGCTGGGAACCGATCGCACAGCAAGTCACCGAACTGTACTACTCGATCCGGTTCGGGGGCCAATGTCCCGAGGCGGGAGTGATTGAGGAGATCGAAGGGGATCTCGATCGACTTGAGACGGCTCTTCGTGGTGGCGGGACGAGCGGCTGAGACGGCGGGCGTGACCAATTGGAGGTTGTTACGACCGAGGTGTTTACAGCGGCCTTGGCGTGTGTCTATTCTGGACCAAGCGATGGCCGAGCGACGTGGGGACCGTGGCCGTCATCGTCCGTTTCGCATCCCATCAGGAATCTCGTGATGAACGCTTCACTCTGGGCCATCGTTGCCGTCTTCGTCGTGTTGGGTCTGGCTCTCTTGTTCCTGATGCTGAATGTGTTCCTGGACCGTCGCAATACGAAGCTGACCCTGGGCGTGATGGTTGCGGGTCTCTTCGGAGTGGTTCTGGGCTGGGGGGCCTTCTACGGTGGCGTCTCGATGACCGGGCAGCAGATGGAGTTTTCGGTATCAGGCTTCGAAGGCGAGATGGTCGAGATGCCGACCGAGGCTGATCCGCCGCAGCAGGCCGGTGCTGAAGGTGCACCCGGTGGCGGCGGCGGAATGCCGGGCATGGGCGGCGGTGGTATGCCGGGTATGGGCGGAGGCGGGATGCCGGGCATGGGCGGCGGCGGAGGCAGGGGGGGGCGGACCCCCTCATCGCGTCGCGGACTTACGACCCTGGTCCGCAAGCTCGACCTGCTGACCGGCGACATCTCCGTGAAATTCTCCACAAAACAGGCCTCCGAGATCGGCGAACTTCTGGCCAAGGCCACAGGGGGCGAAAAGATGACCGACGAGCAGGCCAAGGAGGCTCTGGAGGCGGTTGAGGCCGCATTGAGTGACGAGCAGAAGGCGGCGCTGGAGCGGGTCGGACTGCCCCGACGTCGTCGAAGCGGTGGCGGCGGAGGGGGATTTGGCGGGTTCGGTGGTGGTGGTGGAGGAAACCAGGCTCCCGCGGACGAGAATCCCTTCACCGAAGAAGACAATCACACCGCACTGGTGTCGCTGCTGAAGCGTCACGGAGTCACTCCCCCCAAGATCACTGTGAAGAAGAGCCAGGAACGGCCTGCTCGGCCACAGACGGCCGAAGGCGGTGGAGGAGCTGGTGGTGCAGCCGGCGGGCGTGGTGCCGGTAAAGCTGCCGGCGGTGGAGACAACTCGACGGGCAACGTGATCGAGGCCATTCTCAAGCAGCACGACAAGGATGGTGACGGAGCATTGTCGAAGGAGGAGGCTCCGGAGTTCCTGAGGAACCGATTTGACCGGATCGATACGAACAAGGATGGGAAGTGCGATCTGAAGGAGATGACCGCTGCCCGTCGGTTGAGTCCCGCTGGCTGAGCGTTGCGGCAAAGGGTCGTGGTTGGGTAACAGGCGAGTGCTAACCGCCTGTTGCAAATGCCGTTGCGCCGATGTGGCCTCAAGTCGGCCCATCACCCGTGTCGATGAGGTCGGTGAGGGACGTCGCAGGCCGACGTCTCCGCTGGCGGAATGGGGGATGGCCAGCTCGCGACAGGGATGTGTCCAGCGAGTGCAGGGGGTGAGGCAAGGATGCCAGATTCGACACGCACGGCAGTCGTGGCAGGGTTATTGACCGTCACGATGATTGGCCTGGGTTGCCAGCGTGACTATTACTATCAGCAGGCCGACGAAGAAGCGATGGCCTTGATCGCCGAAAAGTCGGCCGATCCCCGCTGGGCCTTTGACGACTTCGATGTGAAGATCGATCCCAGGAGCCGTTTCGCTCACCAGCTCGATCCGATCCGGCCTCCGATGCCGCCCGACGATCCGAGTTCCAGCGAGTTGATGAAGTCGCTGGCCGGGATGGAGGGCTACTCCGGTTGGGGTGCCAACGGGATGGCCGATGTTCGAGAGAATCCGGAGTGGCGTTTGCGGCTGAGAGAATATATGGAGGTGGATGAGGAGGGCAGGATCCAGATGGACCTGGAAGGCGCCGTGCGGATGTCGATGATCCATTCGCCGGGCTACCAGTCCACGATCGAGACGCTGTATCTTTCGGCTCTGGACGTCAGCACCGAGCGGTTCCGTTTTGACGTCCAGTTCTTTGGTGGCAACGACACGAACTACTCGCATCGGGGCGATCGGAACTTTGGTGGCGAGAGTAACACTCTGACCAACGGTGGCACTTTCCGGACGAAGACTTTCCAGGTGAGGCGGAAGCTGGCGACGGCCGGCCAGGTTGCCGTCGAATTTGCCAACACGTTCACCTGGCAGTTTGCCGGTCCGGATTCCAATTCCGCGGCGTCGCTGTTGGGGTT
>Ga0310122_10000155_pt1 | contig 43801 bp, 40 predicted proteins | sample CB6_Bottom_1051__FD_203503 | JGI IMG/M metagenome (GOLD analysis project Ga0310122, IMG submission 203503) | Marine microbial communities from Western Arctic Ocean, Canada - CB6_Bottom_1051 | ecosystem: Environmental > Aquatic > Marine > Oceanic | place: Canada: Western Arctic Ocean | collected...
TCTGGTTTTAACCTACATTGAAATCACTGACTTGTCGTTTATCACATAATCAAGCGAATTTGAGTTGCCTAGTCCCCTTGCGCACAATCAGGCCATGTCTATAACCTTCACTTTAGACAGATTTGAGCGAGGACTGTTTGAGCGTAAGAGAACCCTCTACCTGAACTCTCTGCAGGTAGTAGAAGCATAATTCTATTCGGATTCAGAGATCCTCCTGGAGGAACATAGTTCCGCAGCGCTGGCTAAAGTGAAGGATATATGGGCGTGCGCAAGGGGACTAGGCAACTCGAATTCGCGGATAGGCTACACATATTCTCGGTCAGGCCCAGCAATATACATTGGATTTTAAATTCTGATCTTTTAAAGCTAACTCGATATTTTGTGGGGATACCTCAGGGATAGTCCGGTTTATAATGGCAGTTGGTTTTTTTGCAGGGATTGAATCATGACGATCTGGGTCGATGCAGATGCCTGTCCTAATCAGATCAAGGCAATTTTGTTCCGGGCGGCGCAGCGCAGCGGTGTGGCCCTGACCTTACTGGCGAATCAACCCCTGCACACGCCTCCAATCAAACATATCCAGGCAATTCAGGTGGCGCAGGGTTTTGATGTGGCCGACAATGAGATCGTCCGCCGCGTGCAATCCGGGGACCTGGTGATTACCGGTGACATACCTCTTGCGGACGAGGTCATCGACAAAGGTGCAGAAGCGCTCAGCCCGCGAGGAGAGGAATATTCCGCCAGTACCATAAAGGCCCGGCTGAATATGAGAGATTTTATGGATACCATGCGCAGCAGTGGAGTACATGGTGGCGGTCCCGCCCAATTCAGCGAGAGCGACAAACGGCAATTTGCCAATGCCCTGGACCGGTATCTGGCCAGAAATCCTGCGGACATATGACACTATTCAAAATTAAAGGAGTCAGGTATTGATGCAAGCTGGGGCAAGACTCGTGTGTATCGGTGCATTGTTCATCCTCGGTAGCTGTGGCGGCGACAGGGTCGCGCTCACTCCGTTGCAACCGGGAGGTACGGTTGCTCGCATTCGGCGATAGCTTGACAGCGGGATTCGGCGCCGCTGCACAACAGAGCTATCCCGAGGTGCTGGAAAATCTGGCCCTGTTGAACATCATCAATGCCGGCGTTTCCGGGGAACTCTCCGCCGCCGGATTGCAGCGCCTGCCCGCCTTGCTGGCACAACATCAACCGAAGCTGGTTATTATCTGTCATGCTGGTAACGACATGCTTCGCAGCCGCGGTAACAATGCTGCTAAAAACAATATCCTGCAAATGATTGCGCTGATTCGGGAGCAGGCGGCGGAGGTCTTGTTACTCGGCGTACCCCGGCCGGGCGTGTTTTTATCGACGGCGGATTTCTATGACGAAATCGCCGAGGAAACCGGCGTTGCCTACCTGCCTGATCTCATGCAGGAGGTGTTAAGCAATGCCAGCTTAAAATCTGATGCTGTCCATCCCAACGCAGCCGGTTATCAATTTATCGCCAGCGATATCCATGCCTACTTAATTGAGGCCGGTGCTCTGTAAGCCAGACGTTCTCTGGCAGTTTACAGGGCGGCCTGAATCGATAGAGAGGTCAGGACAAAGCCACAAATATAAGTGCCAAGGCTGCCGAGGAATCGCAGGCGGCGGGGGTCGTTGAGAGTTTTTCAACAGCCTGCTAGGCCAGGGAAAACGCGAAGACCAAGAACACCAGGTATCCGGACAACAGGAACGCGCCTTCCGTGCGGTTTATATTCATCCCGCTTCTTGCCATTGGATAGAGAATCAGTGCAAACAGCATCAGGAATATGAAATCTTGCGAAGAAATCTGGTCGCCGTTAACTGGCGCGATCAGGGAGGTGATGCCTAGAATGCCCAGGATATTGAAGAGATTCGAGCCGATGATATTGCCCAGGGCGATATCGGTCTGTTTTCTGAAGGCGGCGATGCTGCATGTGGCCAATTCCGGAATGCTGGTGCCGATGGCAACCAGGGTAAGACCGATGACCGCCTCGCTGACACCCATGACGCGGGCGATGGTGACGGCGTTGCTGACGAAGACAATGCTGCCATACACGAGCAAGGCCATGCCGACGATGACCAACACCACATCGAAGGCCATGCCACGAGCAATGAGGCTGAAATCCGGAGCCGATATGGGTATGTCCTGGTCCTGGGTTTCGACACTGGCTTGTCGAAAATTGTAAACCAGAAAGGCGAGCAGTGCGGTGGTGAGAATCATACCATCGAAAAATCCGAGGCTGTTATCCAGTAACAAAATCCACAGCAGCAAGGAGGCGGCGATCATCTGCGGTATCTGATTTCTCAATAACTGACGGGTAATGCGCAGCGGATTGATTAATGCAGTAATACCCAGGATCAGGCCTATATTGGCGATGTTGGATCCGATCACATTGCCTAGAGCGAGGCCGCTCAAATCGGAGGTGATGGAACGGACGCTAACGGCGAGTTCGGGCGCACTGGTTCCAAGTGCGACGATGGTCAATCCGACTATCAGCGGAGAGATGCCTGCACGCAGGGCGATATTGGCGCTGCCTCGCACCAGGGTTTCTGCGCCGGCAACGAGCAGAATAAAGCCAAAAGACAGAAAAATTATCGGAGTCAGCATGACCGAATCCGCTCGATGTGTGAGTTATAGCTTGACCACCATCTTACCGAAATTATTGCCGCTGAACAGACCCAAGAAAGCATCAACGGCATTATCCAGGCCTTCGACCACGGTCTCGCGGCTCTTTATCTTGCCTGCCTGGATCCAGGGAACCATGTCTTGCAGAAATTGCTCACGCTTGTCGCCGTGGTCGGAAACTATGAAACCGTTGATGCGAATCTTCTTGCCGACGATGAGCATCAGATTATTTGGGCCGGGAGCCGGCTCGGCATTGTTATAGGAAGAAATCATGCCGCAGGCCGCGATGCGGCCAAAGGGATTCATGACATTCAACGCCGCTTGCAGATGGTCACCGCCCACATTCTCGTAATAGACATCGATGCCATCGGGTGCCACATCTGCGAGCGCCTTGCTGAGATCGCCACAGGTTTTGTAATTGATTACCGCATCAACTCCGCATTCATCCAGCAACCATTGTGCCTTGGCGTCGCTGCCCACACTGCCGATTACACGACAGTCCTTTAATTTTGCGATCTGGCATACATTCGCGCCCACTGCGCCCGATGCCGCAGAAACGAAAACCGTCTCACCTGGCTTGGGCTCGCCGTAGGTTAACAGGCCAACATAAGCCGTTAAGCCGGGCATGCCGAGCGTGCCGAGATAGAGCGAGAGCCGGTCAGGATCGAACGGCGTAAGCTTGCTAACGGTGGCGGCGGGGGCTACGAATTTGTCCTGCCAGGCCGCACCATTCAACACGATATCACCTACCTGCAAGCTGGCATCGGCGGATTCCATCACTTCGCCCATAGCTCCGCCGTACATGACCGTGTCTAGCTGGTAGGGCGCCGCGTAGCTGGCCTCGGCGCGCATGCGACCACGCATATAGGGGTCCACCGACATGAAGCGATTTTGAACCAGCACCTCGCCGTCGTCAGGTGGTTGTAGCGCTACTTCCACCAGGGCGAAATCGTCATGGGTGGGCATACCAACAGGGCGGCGTATCAAATGAATTTGTCGGGCTTTGTAGTTGCTCATGGATGTTTACTCATTAAGTTACGGTTGTTCTCAAGTGCCGGGGTCGGCAATCGCTTTCGTGCTGCGATTCTGAATAACGACGATTGCCACCAGTATCCCGGCACCTACCATGTGAAAATAGATCGGAAACGGCGTCCACATCAGTAGCGCGGCGCTTAATAGCAACAGGCCGGCTATGGCCGCATTGATCTTGGTTTCCAGATGCCAGGAGAGTACGCCGGCCATTGCGTATAGGCCCATGCAGGACCAGATAAAGACTTCAATGCGCTCGGGCCAACTACCGGATATCAGAGGTGAGTAAGCAAACAGTACCGGCACCAGGTAGAGTCCTTTGGCGACTTTCCAACTGGTTAATCCGGTCGCCATTGGCGAGGTACCGGCAATACCGGCGGCGGCAAAAGAGGCCAGGCATACGGGCGGCGTCACATTACTGTCCTGGGATAGCCAGAATATGATCAGGTGGGCGCTAAGCAACATACCCGTCAATTGCTCAGGTTGTAGCATTTCGTTTCGAATAAGTTGCTTCATCTCCAGCGGCATTTCCTGCAAGGCGATGAGCGGATCGCCGCCAAACAGGCTAAGGGTAGCAGCCACGTTGGAGGGCAGGTCCCCCGCCTGTAATACGATGAGCAGTTGTGATTGCGACAGCAAATCAAAAATCACCGGGGCCGAGAGCGTGGCTAGAACGATATAGGAGGCGGTCACCGGCAGGCCCATGCCTATTACCAGAGACGCCAGAGCCACCAGAACCAGCGTGATAAACAGGCTGCCTTGGGCCCACTCCGCGATCATCAATGAGAAGGCATTACCGACGCCGGTCGTGGTGATCACATTGATAAAAATGCCCACCGCGACCAGCAACAGGGCGATGAACACCATGGTTTTGACCCCGTCTACCAGGGCATCGAATATGTCTGGCAGGCGCATGGGAGTCGGTGAGAGCCATGAAGCACCGATGACGGTAATGATTGCGAAGGCAGCGGAAGACGTCGGCGTTCGGCCTGCTATCAGCGTGCCGACCAATACCGCAAGGGGAATGATGAAATGCCAGCCTCTGGCAAACACGTCGGATAATTTTTCGGTGTCACCCTGGGCAGTTGGTGTTATGCCAAGACGTTTCGCTTCGATGCGAACGAAATAAGAAACAGTCAAAAAATATAACACTGCGGGTAAGGCGGAGGCAGCAATGATAGTAAGGTAGGATATACTGGTGTAGCTGGCTAAAACAAAGGCACCTGCCCCCATTATTGGAGGCATTAAGGCGCCACCAGTTGAGGCCGCGGCAACTACGCCGGCCGAAAACCTTGCGGTGAAGCCGGACTTCTTCATCATCGGTATGGTAATTACGCCAGTTGAGACAGTATTGGCTACGGCAGAGCCGGACACCGAACCCATCAGTCCGGAGCCGATCACGGCAACCAGGCCAGCACCACCGGTGAAGCGACCGGCCAGAGAATGGGCCAGGTCGACGATGAAATCTCCCATGCCTGAGCGTAATAGAAATGAGCCAAAAATAATAAACATGAACACGAACGTGGAGGAGATGTTGGCGGTTAGCCCGAACATGCCTTCGCTGGTGAAGAAACTGCGATAGAGCACGGTTTCCAGGCTAAGACCAGGAAATGAGAACACGCCGCTGATATATCTGCCAAGGAAAAGGATATAAGACAGGCTGACGATGATCAATATGGGCATGATCCAACCGGTAGTGCGCCGCGTGAACTCGATCGCCAGTCCAATCGCAATTATAGAGAACACGTAATCGCTGAGGATGTACTCGGTTTCCCGGGCATATAGCGCATTCTCGAACAGGATCAAATAGGCAGAAGTAAGAATTGCGGTTATGGCGAGGGCGACGTTCACCCAATACGAAATAGATTTTCGGGTGATCTTGTCAGATTCGTTGGCCATAAATGCGCAGATGGCGCAGAAGCCGCCAAAGTGGATTGCGGAGAGCCATAATTCGGAGATACTGGCAAAGACATTACAATAAATATGGAAGAGCGCGAAGAAGAATGCTGCCCATCTCAAGTACTTTGATTTCATAATCTGGTAGTCAAACTCCTGCTGCCTAGTTTAAAACCGCCGTCGGTTCTTCGACAATAAGCCTTGCGGGTATGTCTAATCCAACTTCACGATAATATCGAATCGCCCCGGAATGCAGTGGCGCACCAAGTCCCTCAATTGCGATCTCCAGGCGCATATCCCGGGTGGCTCCATGGATATCCTGCAGTGTAGCAAGGTTTTCCCATATAACTTTTGTCACCTGGTAGACGACTTCTTCGGAAATATCATCACGGGTGACCAACACATTGGGCGAGCCGACGGTGCGTATCAGTTTGGTCTGGTTAGGATAGGTGCCTGGGGGAAATTCATACCAGTCCCAAAGCGGATATTTTGCGTTGATCTTGTCGAGGGCTTCCTGGGTCCAGTTCAGTATAGTCAAGCGGTCGCCCAGCAAGGCGAAAGCCTGAGTTATTGAGCTAACCGGGGCACCGCCCGGGATGTTCATGCCGACGATATTGCCATCCTGAATGGCGCTGGTAGTGGGTCCATAGCCCATATAACCGAGCGTGAATTTTTCTTCGTAGTCTATGCCCAGGGTCTCGAGAATGAATCTGCCGGTTTGTTCGGCGCCGGAGTTACGGGCACCTAGAACATAGCGTTGTCCACTGAGATTATCCAGATCCATGATCTCGCCGCTGGTGGCCAATTCACTGAGCAGCACGAAGTGTTCGACATTTTGCCACAGCGCACTGACACTCCGTATATGGGTCTGGGGGCTGCTTATAGGCCCCTCGCCATTCCAGGACCAGGCCCCGAACGGACCCTGCAGGATCGCAAATTGGGCCTGGTTATCTCTCAGCAGTTTTACGTTTTCCAGCGACCCAGCCGAGCTGATGGCGGTGAGGGAGATGCCATGGGAGTCGGAGAGCTGGGAATGGGCAATGGTGGCAATTGCGACACCCACAGGGTAATAGGTGCCGCCGGTGGTGGCGGTGGTGAGAATAAAGGGACGTGCCCGGCTTAGTTCGTCGCTGCATGACAGCATAAGTATCGCGACAATCGCACTAACGACCAAATTTCTCATTAATAATCCGTGTGCTGGTGAAGATGGCCGTTATTGTGTGGCCTCTTCACCCTCAGTTCTTCTTGTTTTAATCACTAAACCACTGAAACATAGCGGGAAATAACGAGAGTACGCCGAGTCTCCAAGGGCATTCGATGAAACCATATTTCCATTTGAAGCACAATAAGAGTCCAACCTGCCGATGACAGTGCTGCCGGACCCAGCCCAGTGCCAGGCGGCACCGAATGCCGCCCTATGGCCGTTCTTAGGGAGTCGAGTTTGCTTCGATGGATTTAGCTGCTGAATTCTTCTATCCTTGCCGTTACTCATCGTCAGGCTTCCATTTGTCGAAGTATCTGGTAGAGCCTACGCACTGAATTGAATGATCAATCGAGAGACTCTTCTGCGGAGGCGCCGCTGCAATGTGTAGATTTCTATCTCTGCTGCTGTGTTCTGTATCGTCCGCGGTATTATTCGCAGCGCCGTCACCCGACCCCCTGTTTCAATCCGCTGATTTGCTGGATATCACCCTGGTCGCTCCCTTCGATCAGATCGATTGCGACCGCGATAAAGAAAGGGAGTACGAAGGCTCGCTGAGCTACACGGATGCAAATGGGCAGGAGGTGGTGCTGGACATTACGCTCGAGGTTAGGGGCAACGATAGACTTAAGAAGGCGAACTGCAGATATTCACAACTCTGGGTGGATTTCAAACGCAGGCAGACAGCCGGGACATTGTTTGAGAACCAGAATCGCCTGAAGATGGTGGTGCAATGCGGCAGGCGAGTGAGTTACGCGAATTACATCGTCAAAGAGCTACAGGCATACAAGCTGTTTGCCGAGATCTCCGAAATTAATTTCGATACGCGCCTGCTGAATGTCACCTACATCAATAGCGGTCGTGGCAATGCTGGCAGAACGCACCTCGGCTTCTTTCTGGAACATCAAAATCGGCTTGCCTCACGCTTCGATATGGAAGAAGTCGAGATAAATCGTGTGTCTTCAGCCGAGTTAAATCCCCGGCAGAGCGCTTTGTTAGCGCTGTTCATGTACCTGATTGCGAACACCGATTACGCGGTTACGCGTGGCTCGGGGGGTGGGGAGTGTTGCCACAATGCCAAGCTGCTGCAGGATCGAGACCGGCAATATTTTCCTATCCCCTACGATTTTGATTCTTCAGGTTTCGTCAATACGAATTATGCGGTGCCACCGGATCCGGCGCTGCGCATATCCAGAAATACGCGCAGACTATACCGGGGGTTCTGTGTGCCGCCGGAGACCTTAGATGCAGCAATACGGGTGGTTCAGGCCTCGCGGGATCGGATAGTTTCCATAGTCGGCGATACCAGCCATGTAGATCAGCGTGTTGCGAACCGCTCCGTGAGATTTGTGGAAGATTTTTTTGAAATAATCGATGATCCGAGAAGAACTGAACGTCTGATTATTCGAGCCTGCAGGGGATGAGCCAGGCGCGGCTCTCCTTGCAGGTCCAAGTCTGGCGAGGCAGCAAAACGAGAGCCAGCCAGTGGCCCAGCGACAGGCAAGACTTGACCCTGAGATAGGCAGCAAAACCGGAGACAGCCAGTAAGCCGTGCAACAAGCACGACCTGACCCTGTGACCTTGAATTGGCTAGTTACGAGGCGCTACCTGAGCATCGCGTAAATTACCGCTGAAGACGGAGACGCCCTGGCCGATCCCTGCGCCGGATTGAAAACTGAATGCGCGACTGGCACCACGTTGGCTGTCGCGAGTATCCTGGAATTCAGCCAGAGCGGCGAGTTCATCTTCGGTGAGGTCAAAAGAGAGCGCTTCACGTTGTGCTTCAGGGCTGCTCAGTGCCTGCATCTTCCTGCGCATCTCGCTACGATCTAGCTGCTGGTTTCTCATCTCCGACATCAGGTCCATACGGGACTGGGTCTGATCGGCAATCAAATTGCTCAGTGCCGTCATGATAATCTCCTTGCGTTCCTCGGAGACATCCAGATTCTGCAAGAAGCCACCAAACTGTCCCTGCAGCGACATGAGCTGAGCTAATTCTGTCGGCTCCAATGCGGATAAAGCCGTCAACAAGCTTAGAGGGGAAGCGGGATTGCGTCCCTCACTTTGGGTCTGCAACTCTGAGGTGATTCGTTGTCTTATTTCACGCTCCAACTGCAAATATTCCGGATTCACCTGCTTCTGTGCGAGTTCCAGCTCCCTAGCCGTAGATATGAGCTGACTGCCGAGGGTGGTGAATTCGCTTTCCAATTCGCCGAGCCGATTTTCGAAGCTCAGGCGAAGACGGCTATTGTCTTCAACCTGGGACATGAGACGATTCACCTGTCGCTCGTAGTCTTCGATTTGTTGTTGCCGCAATTGACTCTGGTGTTGGGCGTTGTACGCGTACACGCTGCCGGCTAAGAATCCTATTGCGAGTATACTGATGACAATTTTCATGGAGGGTTACGTAGTCCAGTTCGATAATCAATTTAAGAGTCAGCATTTTTTGCGGTCCGCGCCGATGGTGTCCCTGACATGACCGGATAGGGGTTCTTCTTCTTCCAGTTTGTTGATCAGCATATTTGCACCGACAAAGATGGCCGCAATCGTAGTAATTCCGAGTACCAGGCTGATTCGAAATAGCATCACGATGTTGAAACCGGTGAAGTAAAACACCAACTCGGCGGCCACATTGACCATCACCAGAGAAACACCCAATACAATCCAGACCGTTTTATTCATAGGCTAACCGTCATAAAAATGTTGCCTGGCCCCTGCCTTGGGCGGGCTGCAATTCACTTATTTCGAGAGTAGCAGTATTCCCCGAATGTGACTACCATCGTATTCTGTGAACATGAAGACATCGTCCAGAGCGTCCCGATTTACCAGGGCCGGAATGATATCGCCGGTAGTGGCATCGACCCCAAGATCTATGGACAGGTCTGCTATTCGATTCTCTATTAGGTCCAGATGCGGGTTACCGCCGATGGAGACGTTATTGAGGATTTCGCGGATATTGATTTCGTAGTTATCCCGTTGCCGGCTATAGTCCAGCGCCCCGAGAAAACCCGCCGAGTCATCCGTCGGTTCAATGCTGTTGAGGAAGATCTTTAGCTGATCGTCTATCAGTACCAGCAGGTCTTCGAGATCCCGGTTGCCGTCCAGATTAGCCGTATGGGTGGGCGTAATTTCATCGCTGTCCCGATTTTGTGCCTCATTTGCAATATTCCTCACAGAATTTGCCAGGCGGATAACCGACGGGAATTTGAGCTCCACCGTGATTTTGCGGGTGGGCCGGCGAGCGAAACGTTCGCCATCGTTAGGATAGATAAATGCTTCGATAGAGACGCTGCCGGAGAGCGCAAGCCAGACGAAAATATCCGCGACCGATATGGATTCTACCCGCCACAGCCACAGGTCTTTAAGGCCGTCTTCGTCCTCATCATATAGGAAGGTGCTCAATACATTGCCACCTGAACGCAGTACCTGCCGGGGCTTTTGCAAATCCATGCCGCCCGCGCTGCCAATGAACAAACTGACCTTGCCGCCTTCTCGCAACAGTAAGTCATCGATACCATCGCCATTCACATCTTCAAGAATTTCTTCGTGAGTCAGTGCGAGCACGCCGGTTAAATTAGAGAAATCCAGGGAATCGATATCGAATTCGCCGAGTCTTGCTTCTATCTCTGCAATATTCACGCTGTAGCTGGGACTGACCGGGAAGTATCGCTCACCCAACTCGTCCGCGACAAACACATCCAGCTTCTCATCGGTGCGGGAGACCAGGTCGTCGAAGCCATCGTTATTGACGTCGCGTAATTCCATCATGGGAATGCGAATCGCCTGACCGGTTCGGCCCTCCAGTCCACTAGCATTCAGATTCGTTCGTATTCGAAAATCAGACTGCACGGAGAGTGCCTGCTGATAGCCCTGCTTGCCATGGCTGACGAAAAGATTGAGCACGCCGGCGCCGGGAATAATGAGATCGTCCTTGCCATCCCCGTTAATGTCGCGGGAGAAGTGGAGACGATTGATGCCTTTGCTGAGGAAACCAGGCAACCCGGATTTTATAGTTTGTGGTTCGAGTATGTCATGTCCTTCTATATGCCACACCAGTACTTCGCTGCCATCGACTAGGGCGATGATGGACGCAGAGTTGGGCTCCGAATAAGCCGTACTGATGTCCCAACCAACCGCCTGACCGGGGAGTTCGATTTCATCGAAACCGGATTCAAAATCGAAGCCATCCTCCCCTTGAAAATAGATTCGAATTCGATCATCGAGCACCGTGATCAATTCCCTCAGGCCGTCAGCGTTGGTATCGGCGACGATCAGGGTTTCAGATTCGGCGGGAAACCAAAATGCCTGACTTCGATATTCCAGGTCGGCCCCTAGCGAGGGCAAGTAAAATCCTGCAACAAGAATCGGTAAAGCAAGGGTCGCAGGCCAGCGAGAGCAATTCATGGTGCAGAGACCAATATGGTAGTGGCGGTGCCATGGCGTAACAAAAGGTCCGGCCTGGAATCGTTATTGAGTTGCAGAACTTCAAATCCAAACACGGTCCTGGAAGACACATACTCCCAGAAAGGCTGATCGGCAATGCGTAAATCTCCGCCAATTTTCTTTGCGGCCAAGGTGCCACTGTCGGTGATGTACAGTGCGTCCACACTGCCGTCCCCGTCGACGTCATAACGCATCGACATCTGCTCGGAGAGACCCCGCACATTGCTTGCCGAAAAACTTTCCTGCAGCCGCGAATCGGGTCGGCGATTAAAGAGTAGATTCGACTCAACTTGAGCGGCGCCATAGAGCAGCTGAATACGGTGAATGCTGGCGTTGCGAATGACATCTACCACGGGCACCGTGTAATAGCTCACATTCATTACCGGTGGGGCTTCAGTTGCAATATCGATAAAACTGAGGCGAACATCATAACCGGAGAAACGCAAGATCTGGTTGGGTTGTCGAAGATCGAATTCGCCATCGTGGTTGAGGAAGAAGCGGGCATCCCACTCATCGCCATCGCCGGAGAGACGGTACAAATCTGCCTGCTGGTCGTTATTCAGGTCGATGAGTTGGAGATCACCGCTGGTCTCGAGAGAGCCAGTCCAGTCTGGCAATTCCCGAAAGCCTGTTGCCAAACTCTGGTAGTGGATATTTAGTTGTCCGCGGCCATCGTCTCCAACATTGATATATGCAATATCCAGCAGCTCGTCGCCATCGAGCAGGGCGAGACTTGCCGCTGGCATCCATTGCTCAGTACGTAGCAGTGAAGTGATTTCGGCTTCTGTTTCACCCCACTGCTCGATGTAGTCGGCGTACGGAGACGGTGCCTGGGCGGTGATTTCGACGACCACCCCACGTTCGGGGTTGATGGAAATATTGGCGTCGAGTCGATCGTCATCACGACGCCTGGCTTGAGGGATAGCCTGGTTGATCGTGGCAAACGTGGAAACCAGCTCAAATTGTTCGCTGCCGGTGCCCTTAAAGAATCCGTAAACATTGTCACCGGGCAGGAGCAAATCCACAAAGCCGTCGCTGTTAATGTCTACAATGCTGTCGATGAACAATACCCTCTCCAGATTGGGTACGGTGGCGATCATGTCCCATTGCAGCAGTTGCTGGATATTGCCGGCGTAACCGTCGATGGCAGTGGAAAGGCTGTAGACAGCATCGGCGGCGAAAAGAATTAACTCCGTGCCAGGCTGCCCTCGAACATCGGCGAAACCGACCGCGATGATTTCGGTTTTGATTTCGATCCGCTGTGGAGTAGCGGCAAAGTTGCCGTCAGCTTGTTGATGATAGATATGCAGTTCACGACCGAGTCCGGGTTGATAGTGTGAGATGATAATATCTTTGGCACCGTCGCCGTCGACGTCTTCGGTAATTAAGGGCTCGAAGTTGTCTTCCCGGGCCAGTTCAAACGCCACATAGTTAGATTGTGCGGCTGACCACAGGGGAATGAGGCACAAAAACCATCCCAATAGAAAGGGGAGGGAGGCGATTTTCTCTCCGATCTGTATTTGTTTTCGTACTCGCAATGAAAAACGCCTGAAGGCCAGAGGCCAACTGCCATTATTCAGCGCTGCCCTAGTTTGATTCTTCAGTTAGCTCACCATAGTCAGTACTAAAGTTGAATAGACCGAAAATACTGTGGGATCGTTCTCCCTCCAGCCGCTGGTAGCTATAGAGTGAGAAAAGCCAGAAATCCAGTATCGTCAGGCTGTTACTCGCCGGGTTCAGGAACGCGCTATAGTTGAACAATGGCCATAGGGAGAACTGGCTGATTCTCCGGCCTGGATCCCACAATCGAATCGGCACTTCTGTCACCGCCCGGCCATCATAAACTTCCAGTACCACGTTTTCACCCAACTCGAATTCCTGATTGAGCCTGATGATCAGATCCTGAGCCGAGTTCAGATTGATGCCGTTGAGCGAAAGAATCAGGTCACCCTCTTTAATATTGGCCGCCGGTAATGGGCTACCAGGGAAAAGCTCTACCACCCTTGCTGCCACCAGATCGGCTCGATTGCGAATGTTTACGATCTCGCTGCGATAACCGGCGCGAGTCGCCAGCGGATCGACGCGATAGAGTTCCTGTGGTGGTGGGTTTTTGCTTATCATTCGACCGATGACCGTTGCCTCAAATACCACCGTGTTGCGCCTCACCTTGAATTTGAATTCAGATTCATCTGCTGCTGGTGCCGGTGCGGAATTTTGCAAAGCCAGGATCGCATCGGGGTGATCGGTAGCCGTCCCATTCACCGTCAGTATGATATCTCCTACCTGAATTCCGGCTGAATCCGCCGCCCCATTGCCGACGATGCTGCGTACCCGCACCCCGGGAAGGATTTCGACATTGGCGAGAGAGTCGCTCTCGTTGAGGCTGGTTTCCAGGCCAAGATCAATGCTGGGGGTACTGTTATCAGTTTCATTAACCAGGCTTAGCTCATCGGCGGAGAGGGTAATCGACGGCACCAGCACGGCGGGTTCGTAACTGACGCAGCCGCCGAGTAACAGGCAGGTGGCGAGGGTCATTAAAAATTTACGAGGATGAAGAGCGGTTCGATCCGGGTACATTAAAGTTTCCTCCGTTGCACTATCACCAGCGCCAGGCAGAGAAAGATTAGCAGAGCAGGCCATGGCACCCACCAATTTAATTGCTGCACCCGTTCGTCCACCAGCACATCGGAAAAACCGCGTACGATGCGGCTCACATCCTGCAAGTAGGATTGATCCAGCAGGGAAGGCTGGAATGTAGCGTACAGGTAGTGTGAGAAGTCACCCAGGGTGGATTTAAATATATCGATGGCGAGAGTGATCCCCAGCGCGGTAGTAATCGCCTGAGTTGTGGAGTGTGCCGACACCGAAATCAGTAATCCAAAGGCGATGGCAGGGGGAATTGGGACGATGGCGAGTTGCAGCCCCAGGCCAATTTCTTCACGAATCTCGGCCTCGCTGATGAGTTCGAAGCCATCTTCGACGATGGGTCCGAATTCCCAAAACCAGCCGCTACAGATGTAACTCACCGCCATTAACAATAGCAGTGACAATATGGCCAGCACATGAATGTGGAAAAGTTTTGCGATGATCAGACTCGGTCGGCTGATGCGGCGGATCAGTAAATGCCGAACTGCACCGACGTCCCTCTCGTAACTGAAACTGTAAGCCGCCTGTGCAACCAGCAGCAAACCCAGCATAGTTAAACCGGTGCTCAAGCCATCTACGAAATAACCATAGGCATTTTCAGCCACCGCGGCGTCGAAGCTGTTCCTGCCCAGCAGACTGTCTCGAGCCTGGACTGAGGTTTCCTGTAACTTGATTATGAGGTACTGCATTACTACCACCAAGGCGGGCGCGAGTACGATCAGCTTGCTGCCGAAGGTTCGCAGGGAGACATAAAATTCTGCCCTGATTGCCGTCTCCAGGCCGTTAAAATAGTGCTTCAGCAGGCTCATACTACTGCGCCTCGCTGCAGATCTTTCGAAACAGGCTGCTCAGTGAGGCCCGCTCCAGGATCAACTCGGATACGGGAATCTGCCGGTCGATCAAAGCCTGATTGAGTGCGGCGGATGCCAGATTTTCCAATACGATGTGCAGGTATCCGTCTGCACCTATCTGTACCAGCTCGCAGCCGGCGAGTGCCTTAATTACTGCCGCTGCCGCCTCGGCCTGATCCGTTTTTACCAATACCGTGGTGGTAGATTGACTCAGAAGATTGGCAGTTTCATCGCTCACCGCAATACGCCCGCCGTGCAAGATGGCGATATGGCTACAGATCTGTTCCAGGTAAGGCAGTTGATGACTGGAAAGCAGAAACGAGGTGCCCTCTTCCCGGTTGAGCGTCTCGATGAGCTGTAACACGTCATCGACGCCGCCGGCGTCGAGTCCGTTAAATGGTTCATCCAGCACGATGAGCGCCGGGCTGCCTAACAAGGCCTGGGCAATTGAGGCGCGGCGCTTGTTGCCGAGAGAAAGATGTTTAACCTTAAAATCGCTGAAGCGTTCGATGCCCAATAGATTTTCCACCTGTTGGGGGGTTCGAGTCGGCTGGTCGCAGAGCAGTCGAGCGTGTTGCATACATTGGCGTACGGTGAGATAGGGGTGAAGACTGGGGGTATCGAAAATACCTACAACACTGCCCTTCGCCGCGTGCAACTCGGCCGGCGCGTGGCCCAGGATCGATATGTCGCCGCCCTGGTAGGGCTGTAATCCGAGGATACATTCCAGTGTAGTGGTCTTACCGGAGCCGTTGAGACCTACCAGGCCGTGTATCGAACCGCGCCTGATCTGCAGATCGAGGTCCTTGAGGACTTCGAAGTCGCCATAGCTTTTGTTCAGTCCGGCAACGGAGAGTGCAATTTCATGCATGGTTTTTGTGGATAATGAGTTATGGATAATTGCCCACGCATCTAATCTACGAACAAATCGTCCACCTGGAGTTGTTGGACCGTACCAAATTGCTCAAGTTCCTCGGTGTCGAGGATGGAGAGATCGCCAACGATGGAAATAAGTTTAGGCCTGTCTTTAACATGTTGTCGTTGGAAGTTCAGCAGATCATCCATGGAGGCGGATTGCAATTCCTGGAAACGCCGCCGTCTTGGGTCTCCCTCGATACCGAGCCGCTCCCAGCCACGCACGGCACCAATCACCTGGCGAAAACTAACCTTGGACGTGCGATAGCGGTTCAGCAGGGAATTGACCGATTCATCGAATCTTTCCGTTGAAGCCGGCATATTATCAATCAAATCGATGAATGCAACGAGGGCATCCACGGTCTTGTCAGTCTGGGTGCCGATCACGCCCAGCATCAGATTCTGATCATTGATTCTGCCCCCCTGGGCATATCGAGCCGATACCGAATAGGCCAGTGCGCGCGCCTCACGCAGTTCCTGAAACACTACACTGGACATGCCACTACCGAAGTAATTTGTATAGATTGAAGACAGCACACTGTCGTCCTCCGAGTACAGGCCGTCAGGGTATTCGATACGCACCTGTGCCTGCGCAGTTTGCTGGCCGACCACATAAATCTGGGTCGAATCGATATCGCGGGCGGTGCGGAATCGAAAATCCGGTGTTTCCTTTAGCACGTCAGCAGGTGTGTGGTGCCGCCGGAGTATTGCCACCAGGTCTTCCAGTGGCAGGGAACCGGTATAGGACAGGGTATGTTGATAGTCCAGCAGGCTGGCGGGAAGTGACATCAATTCTTCTACCGTGGTGGCTTCAATCTCCTGAGTAGTGAGGGCTTCCAGCATCGGTGATTCCTCGCCATAGCGATTGTAGAGGTATAGCGCCCGGGAGATCGCTGGCGGTGAACTCTTCCTGTCCACCCTGGATTTCAGGAGGATTCCTTTCATCTGCTCCAGGGTTTGCTGATCGCTTACCGGAGATCTTATGAATTCCATCATCAGGGCAACACTTTCCTCAAATTGCTCGTCGAGGCCACTGATGGAAATTCCTGAGCTGTTTTCTCCGGCGCCAAAACGAAATTCGCTACCCAGTCGATACCACTGCTTCTGCAATTCTTCATTGCTTAAGTTCGGGGTGCCGGCGACGTCCATCAACGCGGCGGCGAGGTTCAGTTTCTCGTTTTCCTCCGTGCCGACATCGATGCTCACGGAGAAGGAGAACAGATCATTGAGCGGGTTCGGTGCGTAATACAGTTCTACGCCGTCGGCAAATTCGATCACCCGATAGTCTCGGTCGACTTCAACATAACTTGGCTCTATGGGGGTGAAATCCATGGCCAATATTTGTCCGGCAAAATCGGATTGGCGGGTCGGGTCGATTGTTACCGGATCGATCTGTGGTTTCTCCACCACGGGAATGTCGTGTTGTGCATTCACCTGATAAATGGCGACGTAGTCGTCACCAAAGTACTTGTTGGCTACTTCGATCACGTCCGCCTTGCCCAACTGCTCCATGCGCTGTATTTCGGAAACATAATAATCCCAGTCCGCACCTTCGATAAAAGCCTGGCGCATCATGGAGACCCGCGCGGTATTGAATTCCTGGCTGGCTTTCTGGCCCTTCTTGAAGTCATTTATGATGGCGGGAATGATCCAGTCCTCAAACTCACCGGCCTTGACCAGTTCAATCTGGTCAAGCAAGAGCTGCTCAACTTCTTCCAGGGTCTGATCCTGCTTCGGCACGCCGTAGAGGGTTTGTGCGCCGCTGTCATTGAGAAATTGGGGAGATGAGCCGGCGCCGGCCACCAACTGTTGTTGATTCAAATTCAGATTAATCAGGCCGGCGGTGCGATTGTCGAGGATCATGTCCAACAGAATCAGTGCTTCCTTATCTTCATCGCCATTGCCTACGGTACGAAACGCAATCTGCACTTGCTCTTCACCCGGGTATTGCACGGTTCGGCGCTCGGCGCCGACCAGCGGAGCCTCCTGCCAGGGTCCAACTTCAGGCACTGGCTTTGATTCCCAGTGGGAAAATTTTTCGCTAATGAGGGCAATGGTTGTGTCGATGTCGATGTCACCACTGATAAAGATGCCCATATTGTTCGGCACGTAGTTGCTCTCGAAATAGTCTCGAATATAGATCAGAGAAGGATTCTTCAGATGCTCAATCGTACCGATTGTCGGTTGCTGCCCATAGGGGTGAGTCTTGTAAAGCATTTCATTGAGTGCGGCGTAGATAATGAATCCGCGGCTGTCCAGAGAGCGATTTTTTTCCTCGTAGACAGTCTCTAACTCGGTATGGAAGATGCGGAATACCGGGTTAACGAAGCGGTCCGATTCAATTTCTGCCCATTGCTCGAGGCGATTGGAGGGCAGGCTCACCTTGTACACCGTCTCTTCGTTTGAGGTGTGGGCGTTGAGGCCGGTGCCGCCCATGGCGTTGTAGAGCTTATCAATCTCGTTGGGTACCGCAAATTCTGCCGCTCCTTGCGCGACGCTGTTTATCTCGGCGTAGATTTCCGCCCGCGCCGCCGGTTCGGTGGCATTGAAGTGTTGTTCATAAAGTTCGACGATACGGTCGAGATAAGGCTCCTCGGCGGCATAGTCGAGCGTGCCTAAATGTTGATTGCCCTTGAATAGCAAGTGCTCGAGATAATGGGCGAGGCCGGTGGCATCCGCCGGGTCGTGCTTGCTGCCGGCGCGCACTGCGATCTCGGCATAGAACCGGGGTGATTCATGGTTCTCCGTGAGATACACCTTGAGACCATTATCGAGTTGGAAAATCTGCGCATCCAGGGGATCATTTTCATTGGCCTGGTTTATACGTTGATAACCCGCTGTTGCCGGTGTCGACTCGGTAAACTCCTGGGATTGTGACTCTTCAGCGCCAGTAGTGCTCTGCTCACTGCAGGCGAGCAGGCCCAGCATGGCTAACGACGCCAGCAGGGTTCGCCAATGTCTGGCAGCAATTATATATCTCATCTCGGTACTCCACGATAATCAGCTAATGGTCACTCAGAATGCGGCTAATGTAGGGCATTCCGGAGGAAAATGTAAGTAATGTAACCTAAGCGGAGATTGGGCTCGCCCGGTGCTTGAAAAAAGGGCAGAAAATCAACTTGTTATCCCACGTACCTGGGTCTCGTTTTGTCGCTAAAGTTAGACTGTTAGCGGTCTTTAAGGCGTATAATTCCCCAATCTGTGACTGGAAACCAGGGATCATCGCTAACTCCATGAAATTGCAACGAAATTATCTCTTTCTCACGCTGATAGCTGCAAGCCTTATAGGCTGTAGTAACAGCGCTTATCGCGACAGCGCCGACGCTGAAACGTACGGGGCCATCGCCGCTAAAGCGCCACTGGTGGCTGGAATGAGCGACCAGGTGCTTATCGACGAGGAGAAACAAGTCGATCTGACTGCATTTCAAGTGAATAACCAGGTCTACGATTTTTTGGATGATGAAGCAGAAGGGGAAGTCGGCGCCAGCATCATCAGTTTGAATGCGGCGCTGGATTTGGCTTTCCAACACAGCAAGGACTACCAGACTCAAAAAGAGCGACTGTACCTGGAAGCCTTGGCCCTTACCTTCGACCGCTATCGATACACGCCGACCTTTAGTGCCAATGGTAGTGGCGACTATCGATGGGATACCGCAGATCAATTTGTCATCGATATGCAGGCCATGACTGGCGCGACCCCAACAAGCACCAGCGAATCTGTGGTGGCCAGTTCAAACCTGGGGGCCCGCTATTTGCTCAAGAGTGGCGGTGCCATCGCCCTGAATCTGACCAATAACTTTACCCGGTTTCTGAGCGGCGATGTCAGCGAGTTCAGTACCGGCGCACTGATCGGTTCTTTTACTCAACCGTTGTTACGAGATTTCGGTTCCGATATCGAAACCGAGGCGCTGCTGCAAGCGGAGCGGGATCTGCTATATCAGTTAAGAGATTTTACTCGTTTCCGCAAGGAATTTGCGGTTCAGGTCGCCTCGCAATATTACGTGGTGTTATTGGCGCGGGAGACGGCAACTAACAACTATGCCGGTCTGTTGGCGAATAATCTTTCGCTGGAGCGAGAACAGGCATTTCAGGCGGAGGGATTGACCACTCTATTGGAAGTTGGCCGGCTGGAGCAGTCGGCACTGCAGGCGGATTTACGCTGGACCCGTGCAATAACCAGCTACAAGCGCGGTCTGGACAATTTCAAGATACTGATCGGTCTCAATGCAGAGGATAATATAGTCCTGGACGACAACGAGATGATGTTGATTGCGGTAACCGGCATGGACAGTCCGGATGTTGATCTGGAGCAGGCTATCGCGATGGCGGTCCAGACCCGATTGGATCTCTATACGCAATTGGACCAGGTGCAGGATGCTGCACGGCGCATCGAGCTGGCCGCCGATGAGCTGGATATCGCACTGGACTTGAATTTTTTGGTATCGGTACCCGGGGCGGCCGACGGTAGTTTTGGCGAACTGGAGTTTGAGAACGCGGTCTATTCGGCAGGCCTCGGATTCGATCTGCCTTTGGATAATAAGGCCCAGCGGAATAATTACCGGCGTGCACTCATTGACTACGATTTGGCGACCCGTGGCTATGTGCTGGCATTGGACGCCGTTAAAATTGATGTGTTGCGTACCTGGCGGGAAATGAATGAAGCCCGCAAGAGTTACGATATCAGCCTGCGCGGTGTGGAGATAAACGAACGTCGGGTCGAAGAAGCCGAACTCAGAGCCGAGCTTGGCCTGGGAGATATTCAGGACACGGTAGATTCACAGAATGATTTAACCAGTTCACGAACCGAACTAACCAGTTCCATCGTAAGTCATAATATTGCAAAGCTCGAATTCTGGCGCGATGTAGGTCTGTTGTATGTTGACGATAACGGTCAATGGGAGGAAGGCATAAATGAGCCCCGATAAGCAAAATTTTCTATCCAGGATGATGGCTGTACTGCAGGCGTTGCAGGCGAAAATACCGCAGCCGGTAACCGCCAGGGCAAGCGAATTGAAGGTGCAGTTTTTAGCCGCTGGTAAATCCACGCAGTATGCAATTGGCGGCGGTGCGGCAGTTTTCATGCTGCTGCTGTTCACACTGATCGGTGGCTCCTCTGATAACGGTGCCGGCAGAATTACTTTTGCGGTTCGTAGCGGGCAACTGGATATTACGGTACTGGAAGGTGGTTCTTTGGAGGCGCTGCAATCCCAGGAGATCCGATCACGGGTGAAAGGCCGGGAAGGCGTAAAAATCCTCAATATTGTCGAGGAAGGATATCGGGTGACGCCGGCAGATGTGGCGGCCGGGATGATACTGGTAGAACTGGATAAGTCGCAGCTGATCGACCAGCAATTGAATCAGGAAATTGCAGTAGAAACTGCCGAGGCTACGTATATAGAACGTAAGGCCCAATACGAAATTCAACTTAATCAAAACATGACGGATCTGAACGATGCGCGACAGGATGTGCGTTTCGCCCGTCTGGATTTTGAGAAGTTCCTCGGCGGCAAGATAGTCAATGCCATTGTTACGGAATTGGAAATTGAGGAACGTCTGGCACGGGCAGACGCGGCAGATTTGGCGGCAGCATCGGCCGAAGCAAGCAACCGCGCGGACGCAGTGCGGCGGCAACGTAACGCGCAGACAAACGCTCGCGGTGGGGCTGGATTCGATCCCAGTGACCTGGAATCGATGCCAGCGCAAATGCGCGAACGAATTGAACAAATGATGGCAGAAAACGGTGGTGACTTGCCGGCAGAAATTCTGGAGCGCATGCAGCGTTTCGGGCAAGGTGGAGGTCAACGCGGTGGCAGTCAGCGCCAACCGGGTGGTTTCCCGGCAGGCGGACAACGAGGTGAGCAGTCACTCGAGACAGAAGATGGCCCCTTGGTTCGACCCGCCGTACCCGCCCTGGTGCTGGAGCCCATGCGATCAAATACCCTGGAAATGCAGGCTAATCTGCTCATGGACGACAGCTACATGGCCATCCGTGATCGGCTGGATTTCACTCAGTATGCTGACATCGATATCTTGGAAGATGGCGAAGCCAAGCAGGAGTTGCGCTCACTGCAGGATGACCTGCAGGTTTCCCAAGAAGAATATTTGCTGGCCCAGGATCGTATCGAAGGGCAACGTCGACTGGAGGCCAGGGGTTTTATCACGCCAACCGAATTGGAGGCCGAGGAACTTAACCTCAATAAAGCCGGTAACAAACAGGCGGAGAAGGAAACGGCGTTGAAGTTATATATTCAATACACGTTTCCTAAAGATGCCGAGGAAAAGTTGTCAGATTTCGAAAACGCCATCATGGGGTATCAGCGCCAGATTAAACAAAACGTGGCGGAGCAAGCACAGGAGGCCGCTCGCTTCAGCTCGGCCGAGCGCAAGTTCAATTTGGAGCGGGTGAAGTTGGCGGATATTGAGGAGCAAATAGAACTCGCAACCATCCATGCTGAGCGCCCGGGGCTGGTGGTCTATGGCGCTGCCAATCAAAATTCCATGCGTTATCGTAGCAGTAGTCAGGAAGCGATACAGGAAGGTGCGACCGTGCGCGAGCGGCAGTCGATATTGACCATTCCCGATATGCGCGAGATGGCGGTGAAGGTGAATATCCATGAGTCGGCGGTACAGCGGGTGGCAGTGGGTCAGGCCGTATCGGTATCGATAGACGCCTTTCCGGATGAAACACTGACCGGTCGGGTGACCAAGGTGGCAGTGGTGGCAGATTCCGCCAATGCCTTTATGAATCCGGATCTCAAGGTCTATCCCACCACCATCACCATAGACGGGACCCATGACTGGTTGCGACCCGGCATGAGTGCAGAAGTGGAAATTCTGGTGGAAAGGCTTGCCGATGTGGTCTATGTGCCCATCCAGGCAGTGACCTACTTCGATGACAAGCGAGTGGTGTATCTCGCCAATGGGCGTCGTGCCCAACGTCGTGAAGTCGAAATTGGCTCCTTTTCTGACTCCTTTATCGTAATCACCAGCGGATTGCGGGCGGGGGATGAAGTGTTGCTGTTACCACCTCAACAGAGTCTCACCGATTTGGGTGTGTGAAGTACAGCGCAGATAAGTTATGACCTCGCTTGAACCAAACCCAGCAACAGGCATTGGAAACACGCCAGCTGATATTGATTCAGTGGGGCAGTCTGTCGTTGCCAGCCTGAAGGACATTCGCAAAACCTATTACATGGGGGCTCTCGCCGTGGAAGTTTTGCATGGCATCAGCCTGGATTTTTACGAGGGGGAGTATGTCAGCATAATGGGCCCCTCCGGTTGCGGCAAGTCCACTTTGATGAACATACTGGGTTGTCTGGATAAACCTACCGAGGGGACTTATTATCTCGGCGGTGAAGACACATCGGAAATGGATGACGATGAACTGTCGACAATTCGCGGCGCGCGCCTGGGATTTATCTTTCAGTCCTATAATTTAATACAACAACTCAATGTGTTGGAGAACATCGAGATGCCCTTGTTCTATCAGGGTTATTCGGAACAAGACTGTCATGAGATCGCAATGGGATTGGTAGAGCGAGTGGGCCTGGATGATCGAATCGATCACAAGCCCTTCGAGTTGTCCGGAGGCCAGCAACAGAGGGTTGCTATCGCCCGTGCGCTCGCAGTTGACCCCTTGATCATTTTAGCGGACGAACCAACCGGCAATCTGGACACCAAATCTGGTGCGGAAATTCTGGATCTATTTGATGAACTCAATCAGCAGGGAAAGACTCTGATTATGATCACCCATTCCGATGAATTGGCGGAACGCTCCCCGCGTTGGGTTCGAATGCTTGACGGTAAGGTAGAGAGCGATGACCGACGCAATTCTTGAGCCAACAGTCCAGCCCAGGCGGCGGCCTGATCGATCGAAGGTGCGGGTCGGTAACAGGCTCGTTCGCTTCAAAAAAATCACCCAGGTTGGAATCAAGAGTATTTACTCCCATGGATTGAGGTCGCTATTAACGGTTCTCGGTATCGTCATTGGAGTGGCAGCCGTAATCGCCATGCTGGCAGTGAGCGAAGGTGCCAGCTTCGAGGCGCAGCAACAATTCCGTGACCTGGGCGCCAATAACATTCTATTGAAGAGTGTCAAACCCGCCGAAGTTGAAGAGAGTTCGAATCGGGGATTCGGACCTCCTCAAGCCATAGTTTATGGGCTAACACTTGCCGACGTGGAAACCATTCGTAATTCGATTCCCGGCATTTCCAATGTGATCGCCTCGCGCATAGTGAAGAAGAATGTATGGCATCTTGGTAGAAGTATGAATACAGATGTGGTCGGTACCGCCGTGGACTACCCCACGTCGCGAAACTACAATCTGCGCTCAGGGCGCTTCTTCAGCGAAACTGAAATGCGGGATCACGCTAATGTAGTGGTGCTGAGCGACGAAGTCGCCAATGCGCTTTTTCCCATCGACAACCCCCTGGGTCTATCCATCAAGATTGATAGTGACTACTACAATGTGATCGGCATCATGGAGTCGGAGGATTTTTCCAATCTTGGCCAGAACCAGGCCGGAAGTTCCAACGCGGCACCGAGTCGTATTTATATCCCGTTTACTTCTTCGAAGAGCCGTTTTGGAGAAACCACGACGCGACAAACTGCCGGCGGCATGGAAAGGGAAACTGTACAGTTGCACGAAGCAATAATTCAAGTCGATAATCAAGAAAGTGTAATCGAGGTTGGGGAAATTATTGAGCAAATTCTCGCGCGTCGGCATAAGGACATAGATTATGCAATCGAGATACCCCTTGCTCTGTTGCGGCAAGCCGAGGAAAGTGCGCTGCGTGATCAAATTGTTGCCGGTGCGATTGCAGGTATTTCGCTGTTAGTGGGTGGCATTGGCATCATGAATATCATGTTAGCCAGTGTGACCGAGCGCACCCGGGAAATTGGCATTCGCCGGGCTCTCGGCGCCAAGAAAAGAGACATCATCACCCAGTTTCTGATCGAAGCGGTCATCCTGTCAGCTGTTGGTGGGGTGATCGGCGTGGTGCTGGGGATTGCTATACCTTTTGTTATTTCTGCATTCTGGGGTATGACGACCATTGTGACGCCGGTTGCGCCCCTGCTCGCCTTTTCAATCTCTGCGTTGATTGGTGTGGTATTCGGCATCTATCCCTCCATGCGTGCCGCCGATATGGACCCAGTAGAAGCCCTGCGTCACGAATAGGATGCCCGACGTTGTGCTCTGTTGCCCCTGGCACTATCATCGGTTCGAGCAGCCACCTGTCATGAGCCAATAGTCCTAAGCCGATGAACCTATCCTGCTGCAAAATTATTCTGCCACTGATATTGTTGCTCTCGATGCCAGTGCATCGGGCCAGCGCGCAGTGGCAACGTTACGATGAAACCGCGGACCTGGCGGAACTGGCCGGGCATGAAAACCCCCGCATGCATTTCCAGTTGCTTAACTCGAAGTTGCTGGACAAGAATGACCTGTGGCAGGCGTTCGCTGCGGAGTTAAGCCAATTTACCGCAAGCGACTATGAGGCCTTGAAGCCGTTAATCCTCGATCAAAGCATCGGCTCTCTGCAGCTAGCTGTGGCAGCAGGCAGGCTTAGTTATGAGGCGATAGTGACTTTTTATATTTACCGAATCCGTGAAATAGAGTCAGATGACGAGCGCTACATCAATGCGGTGATTGCCCTGAACGCCGCAGCCATAACCCGGGCCCGCATGCTAGATGAGTTGCGCAGTGGTGGGACTAATGTCGATGCCGATTCTATTTTTGGCATGCCGGTGCTATTAAAGGACAACATCGGCTTCGATGGTCTGCCCACGACGGCAGGTGCTGTCGCTCTACGGGAAAACATGACGGGAAATGCATTCATCACCGACCGCCTGGAAGAACAGGGGGCGATCATTCTGGGCAAGGCGAATCTCAGCGAGTGGGCTTATTTCTTCTGCAATGATTGCCCGTCCGGATATAGTGCCCTTGGAGGTCAGACGCTGAATCCCTATGGTCGTTTTACATTTGGTACCGGCGGTTCCAGCTCAGGTAGCGCGGCTGCGACCGCTGCAAATTACGCCGTCGTCGCAGTAGGATCCGAAACTTCCGGATCTATCCTGTCGCCGGCCAGTGCTAATTCGCTGGTGGGGCTGAAACCCACAACCGGCAATTTGAGTCGTACCGGTATCGTACCTATTTCAGCTACGCTGGATACCGCAGGACCCATCGCTCGCAGCGTCGCCGATGTGGTGGTGATGTTTAATGCCATGGCTGGCTATGACCAGAATGATATGGCTATGCCACTGATCAGCGATGATTTTTCCCTGGAGTACCGTGTTATAGATATGCAGGGAAAACGCCTGGGTATAGTGGAAGCACTCGCCGATAATAGCCATTACATGGCCGCCGTGCATCTGCTGGCGGACAGTGGAGCAACAACCATCGAACTCGAGTTTTCACCGGACAGGGATGACCGCTTTAGCCAATTGTTAGGCGGCGAGATGGTAAGAGACCTAGCGCTTTATCTGGATCGATTCGCGTCTTCCGCAGTCGAAATCACATCAATTTCTGAGCTGCGGGCATTTAACGAGGGCAATACCGACCTGCGCGCTCCCTATGGCCAGGGCCTGGTGGACATGATGGCCGAACTGGATTTGTCTGCCGCCGAACTGGAACTGATCCGTCAGGAGCTGCAGTCTGCTGCCAGGGCGCAACTGGATCAATTGTTTGATGAGTCAAAGCTGGATGTATTGCTATCAGTCAACAATCGGCACGCCGGCATCGCGGCGCTGGCGAATTATCCTGCCTTAACCGTCCCCATGGGCTATGCAGAGGATGGGCGCCCCATCGGGCTTACCTTCTTTGCCCCGCCGTTTCGTGAGCAAGACCTTATCGATATCGGTGCCATGTATGAACAACTCAGCAAGGCTCGAAAACCCCCACCCCTACCCTACCAGTAGTTCTCAACCGTGATGTGGCCCGGCGTGCGCCGGCGGTTCTTGGTGAAGCCGCGTGCCTTCAGGATCTCTGTACAATCTTTAACCATATCCGGATTGCCACAGAGCATGATCTGGGATCTTACGGTATCCAGCTGCAGGCCCAGGGCATCTTCCAGTGAACCGTCTTCGATAGCGGCAGGGACCCGACCGGTGATGGTGCCGGGACACACTTCTCTGCTGACGAAGGCCTGAAAGCGGAAGCGATCAGCGTATTTTTCCGTAAGGGCTTGCACCAACTCCTGATAACGCAGATCAGCTTCGGTTCGAACTGCATGCACCAGGACTATGCGTTTGAAACGCTGCCAGACCTCCTCGGTATGGAGTATGGAGAAGAAGGGGGCGACTCCAGTTCCCGTTCCCAGCATCCATAATTCATCCGCGCCGGGGACCTCATCCAGGACAAAATATCCATTGGCTTGCTGTTTTACCCAAATAGAATCACCGACTTTCAGTTTCACCATGGCATTGGATAGCAGACCATCGACGGCCGTGTAAAAAAAGAACTCGATAGGCTGTTGATCAGGTGAGCTAAGATAAGAATAGGGGCGGGCTATGCGCTTGCCATCGATGTCCAGCCCCAGGCTGGTAAATTGGCCCGCCGTGAAACTGTCGACGTCGGCATCGATTTTCAGGGAGAATAAATTTTCGGTCCAGTGAATATTGTCGACCACCGTACCTTGTATCCACTTTGCCATTTTCCGCTACCGCTCGATGGAACACTAAATGCTGGAACTATCTACTGGAACTATGGTATGAATTTCTATAGTCTCCTAGCAAGCATAATTTGTTTTGCTGCTCTTCAATAACCTTCATCGAGGCAGCGTAGGCCCGTAAGAGTCAGCTCAGTCCCAGCAATAATAATAGGTGGATAACGATGCTTGGAACATGGTTTGAAATAGCGCTTTGGAAACGCATATTGGGTGCGCTGGTACTCGGTGTGATCGTTGGCATGATATGGGGGCCGGGTACGGAAAGTATCGCCTGGGTGGGAACGCTATTTATCCGGCTGATTCGGATGGTAGTAGTGCCCCTGGTATTCGTTACCTTGATCTCCGGTGTTGTTTCCATGGGGGATCCCAGTAAATTGGGCTCTCTTGGGGCGAGGACCCTCGCTATTTATATGGGCACCACACTGGCTGCGATCACAATCGGCCTGATCCTGGCAGCAATACTACAACCCGGTGTCGGTGTCGATTTTTCGAATGCAATTCCCGGTGAAGTAGCGGAGGCTATGCCACTTACGGATAGACTGCTGAGTATCGTGCCCTCCAATCCGATCGCAGCCCTGGCAGAAGGCAATATACTGGCGATAATTTTCTTTGCACTATTGGTAGGCGTGAGCCTGCTTACCCTCGGCGAGAAGGGAAAACCGGTAGCAGATCTTATGGAGTCGAGCTCAGAGATGATGCTCCGCATTACCCATTGGGTCATGGAAGTAGCACCATTTGGAGCATTCTCCTTGATCGCTGTTGCGACAGGAGTTCAAGGTGTAGAGGCACTTTCGAGTTTGTTTACGCTCGCAGTCGCCGTGGTTCTCGGCTGCGTCGCGCATCTGATCATTGTGCATGGTCTATTGATAATGCACTTTACGCTTAAGCTTTCTCCATTGTTGTTCTTTCGTGGGGCACGGGACGCCATGCTGGTCGCATTCTCTACGTCTTCAAGCTTGGCAGCCTTGCCAGTTTCGATGTCGGTGGCGGAAGAAAAACTTGGAATCAAGCCAGTTGTGGCTTCCACAGTGCTGCCCTTGGGGGCAACGATCAATATGGATGGTACGGCCCTATATGTAGGCATCGTCTCGGTGTTCGCAGCCCAGGCATTCGATATCCCCCTTAGTCTGACCGATTATTTATTAATCGCGGGTTCTACTACACTGGTGTCGGTGGGTACTGCCGCAGTTCCGGGTGCCTCTATTTTTCTGATGTCGGCGGTGATGGATACCATCGGTATGGCACCGGAACAAATTGGCCTTGTTATAGGTTTTATATTTGCTATCGATAGGCCATTGGATATGTTGCGTACCAGTGTCAATGTTGCGGGAGACCTTTCTGTGTCCACGGCAGTGGCCAACTGGGAAGGGGAGTTCGACAGAGAAATCTTCGACCGAAAGCTTAAGGTTTAGCTGCAATCGGCTGTTAAAATATTTACACCGATCCCTGGTGCCGTTCAATGCGTACAGCTGCCCATTGCGTGGCGCTAAATTGCATCGCGCGATGGGACCAGGGAGGCAGGATTAGTCTTCTTTTCTACAAAAGCTTAGGCTGTTCCCACCTTGGCAATCGCCAGGCCATAAGTAGACTAAGCTAAAAATAGTAGCGTAAGCTTACAAAAATCGAATCCGGATTGCTGCCATATTCAGAGCCAAATTCAAACAGGGCGTCATTCGGAATTTCATTGGAAAAGTTAAAGTCTTCTCCGATAAAATGATAGTAACCCAATCCCATATACCAATTGTCTGAAAGGCTGTACTCGGCATTCATGCTGAGAAACATGGAGCCGTCGTCCAAATTCGCAAGAGTTTGCAGTGAGAGGGTGAGCAATGTGCTCTGTTGCCAGCTGATAACTGGAATCAGGTAGTTTTTACCCAGCAAAAAAACACCACCTGCTGAATATGCGGTGTCATCCAGTTGCTCAAGATAGTTATCGGGATTATTTGAACCGGCGCCATTGAAGTGATATTCAATCATGCCAAATACTCGTTCGCTGAAGGCATAGTCCACGCCGATAGAAGCCCGGGCGTAGTCTTCATCACCGCTAACATAGGCCGCCTCCAGCCAAAAACCAAGCACTCCCAATGCGGACTGGATACCGGCGCCAATCAGGTTTTGCTCGGCGAAGCGCATGGCTGTGAATTGATAGTCACTGCCGGATACATTGGTGAGCAGCTGAAAAAATATAGCTGAATTCTCCGGTTTGCCATCGGCACCAAGGATAACACCCATATCAATCTCGCCAAGCTGACCCATAGGCTTTTGGAAGCGTACCGCATCGATGCCGATTCGGTACTCTGTGTTTAGAGTCCTCACATCGAACGGCAAGAACACGTCGGTAGGATTGATTATTCTGGCAGAGCCAAAAGTTATTGCCTGTCGACCAATGGTTAGATCGCCGCTCTCCAGCTGAAATTGCACATTAAAGCGGTCCAGGTTTTGGGGTACGATATTTTTTTTACCGCTGGGACCGATTGTTGATCCCAAGTCGGTAAGTCGGTAGCTTTGGCGCGCAGGAGTCAGGAACGACTCTCCAATGCGTTGTAACTCTGAAGTAGAATCCAGACCCACCTCATAATGTAATTGCCAGACCTGGTTGCCATTAAAGGCATCTAGCATGAAACGACCGCTGTTTTGCATTCTGTAGCTGCGATCGAATTGAAGTGGACCGTTGTTAATTGCATCCTGGATAACAGTATAGTTTTTCAGATACCCAGAGAAGTTGATCTGGCCAAATGCGTGAGAACCAGCACCGGTCAAACAAAAAAATATAAGGGCTACAAAAATACCGCGCATAGATTATCTTAATTCATCCAGTTCTATTTCCCCGTCGTGCATATGAATAAGTCGGCTGGCTCTGCTCATGATCTTTTCATCATGGGTTGAGAAGACAAAGGTCATCTTGGACTGTTGATTTAGCTCTTTCATAAGATCAAGCAGGGCGATTCCGTTCTTGGAGTCGAGATTGGCAGTGGGTTCATCGGCGAGGATAATCTGCGGATGAGAAACCATGGCCCGAGCAATTGCAACCCGTTGCTGCTGCCCGCCGGAGAGTTTATTGGGGCGGCGATTTCCCAGCCCTTCAAGACCAATCTGCTGCAGCATATCGGCAACCCGGCGCTTTCTTTCCGAGGCGTCAACACCTTGGAGCAACATGATGTATTCTATGTTCTCTTCGGCGGAAAACACCGGAATCAGGTTGTAAGATTGGAAGATAAATCCGATATGATCTCGTCGAAAGTCAGAAAGCGTCGCACCCGACATATCGGCAATGTTGGTACCGGATAATTCCACGGAACCGGAAGTTGGATTGTCCAGCCCTCCCAACAAATGCAATAGGGTGGTTTTACCTGAGCCGGAAGGACCTACGATAGCGGTAAATTCTCCTCGTTCGATTTCTATGGAAACCCGGTCTACGGCTTTAACCATTGTTTCCTGGTCGTCACCGAAATAGCGACAAACTTCAAAGGTTGAGATTACGGCTGTCATACAACTCCTAAAGACTTCGCTGTAGTGCTTCCGAGGGAACAATTTTGGCAGCAAACCTCGCGGGATAAAGCGCGGCGGCCAGGGTTAGTAGCACCGTAAAAAAAGGAAAGGTGGTGAACTGAGAGATGTGAAATTCACCTAATATGTTGTTCCCAAGGGTGATACCGGAAAACTCGACCTCGCCCAAGCCGCCGAGTCCATTAGTTGCGGTCCAGCTGCCAACTGCAAAACCCAGCAGCATACCGATCACGCAACTAATGAGTGCCAGCAGTAAAGCCTCCCAAAGTATAAGTCGAACGATTTCGGACGGACGGGTACCGATGGCTTTAATTACACCAAATTCGTAGATGCGTTCGTAGATTGACATAAATATGGAATTGATAACGCCAAGCGATGCCAGCAAAAAGAGTACCGCACCGATCATCAACGACGAATAGGCCATTATTTCAATGATGAAACTAATCTCTTTGTTTAGATCCAGCCAGCTCAAAGCCTCAGTCTCCGTATTATTAAATTGTTGAAAAATCCCGTGCTCGGGGTTTTCTGCATCCTCCAGATTCAAGAATGTGAGCACAAATTCATGGGTTTGCTGGTCTGTCATTGCCAGGGTTTTGCGTGCCGCGGAGATATTGATGAACACGAAATTGTCGTCCAGCTCGCGCATACCAAAATTCAAGATGCCCGAGATTCTGAATAAGGCCTGGGCGAGTTCACCGGTAGTGGCTTCGGACAATGTCAGTACAATGCGGTCACCCAAGTCAACTTCCAGTAGTTCGGCCAAAGAGTGGCCAATCAGCAATTCATTATCCCCACCGGCGAGATATTCCCCCCGTAGTACGGCCTGCGCAACCTTACTTGTGGAGCGTTCGCGCTCAGCATCAATCCCGTAAAGCAGGCCGGCTGCAACGTTATAGCTAGATGAAATCATAGCGCCACTGATCACGCGTGGGCTATAGGATTTCAAGGATGTGTCTCGTTGCAAGGTCCGTTCGATTTCTGCAGCATTCTCCATGAACAGATCAACATCCAGATTTTCTCGATAGCCGACACGATGAATCTGTGCATCACCACCGATTGTACCGGTGACATTATCCACCAGCAGGGTGAGCATGCCTCGCATCACACCATCGACCGAGATCAGCGCGGCCAGACTAAGAGAAATTAGCATGGCGGTCAGGACGGTGCGGCGTGTATTGCGAAACAAATTTCGAAACGCCAGCTTAATCGTTAGCATCAGTGACTCCGCATGGCTTCGGTGGGTGATATACGCGCAGCTCGTATCCCGGCTGGAATACTAATAATAATCGCGAAAAATATAATCAGCAGCAGCGGCGTTGCAAACACATATAGGGACATTTCGCCGGTCATGTGGCTCATCACTATACCGCCAATGTTCATGGGTTCGGCAAGCTCAAAACCGACAGCGCTGAACCAAGCGGTGAATGGCACGGAGACCAGGAGTCCGGCGATTAAACTAAGGGATGCCAGTAAGCTGGTCTCGCAGGTAATCATTAGCGCAATCTTGAATGGCCTACTGCCAATTGCCTTGAGCACTCCGAACTCTCGAGTACGCTCCAGCACGGACATAAGAACGGTATTAAGCACGCCAATGAATACTATAAATATGATGAATCCCATGAAGAAAACGTTGCCCTGCTTGTCTGTTTGCATGGATTGGTAGAAAGTTGACTCCACAACTTGCCATGGCGCTACCGATAGTTCCGGCAGCTGTTCCTGTAGTGATGTGGCCACCGATCGTGCTGCGCCATCATCTTGCAACAGGATGGAAATCTCATGCACTGAATCGACCATGCTAAGGAATTCCTGCGCGGCGATTAGCGGCAGGAACACGGTCGCTCTGTCTGGAGAGGTGCGGTCGCCCACAATTGCCCTGACGATATAGATGTCATTGGCTATAGAGCCGTCCGCACCCTGGGAGATGAGGATGAGTTCATCGTCGAGGCCAATATTAAGGCTATTGGCAATCCCGGCCCCGATCATTGCCGAATAATACCCTTCGGCGTCTAGCGTATCGTCGATATATACCCCGGCTGAGATTTTCACAGCCAGCGTGCTGGTTCTTCTCTCTCGTTCCAGCGCCACACCAATCACCCGAGCTGGAGCATTGTCGGTGTCTGAATAGGCGATAGCGGGGGCAAACACACGCAGGGTGTGACTGATAATTTCATCATTGGCGTCGAGTAATTCGCTCAGTCCCTGTGGGTCATCTATAATTTTATGTATCTTCGGTCTTAGCAGATAGTCGTCTTGATGGATTTGAATATGGCCGGTATGGTCCAGTATAAAAAAGGAGATGGCGCTATTGTAACTACCCTCGCTGAGGGAGAAGCTGAAGACACACAAGATATACCCACCGCCCAGGCTGAGGGCGGTCAGTAAGGACCGACGGCGTTGACGGAAGATATTGCGAAAGGCAAGTTTTAACAACAGCATCAAAGATTCCTAGAAACGAGATCTGAGGTTTCGAAGCGTGAAGGTCGATTCATCAACATCTGGCGGGTCAAACTGGAGGTCGTCATAGATGATAATGGTTTTATGACCTTCCCTGTTCATCGGAATCATTTCCAGCCTCGAAGGGATCATTCTGCCGGAATATTCTTTCAGGTCCGTAAATTCGAGCTTCCGAACTAACTCGCCATTGTCATCATAGAAATTTTGCGCCACTGGCACCATATACTGTTTATTAACAACATAGTCGATCTTGCCCCATACCGTTACCGTTTCCGTCTTCGGCACCAGAATTATTGTGTACAGCTCGTCGGTTTCTTCCAGCGTAAGCGTGTACTCGTCGGTGAGGGTGGTTTGCTTGACCAGGTCGTCATTGGTGAAATCACTACCCATCCATGATCCCATCATCATCGAGGGGGGCACCTTAATTACCTTGTTAATCTTGGGCAGGTAATTCCACATCTCCATATCCAGTTTCAGGGTGGCGATGCCCCGATCTTTGCGCGGAGACAGAATTCGAATAAAGGAATTCTCCGTTCCCATCGAGCTGGACTGCATTTCCATGGTGCGCCGGTATTGCGGAGTTTCCACGATCATGGTCATTTTCGCGCTACTGGAGGTGCCCTGGTAAAGCGCCTCCATACTGTCGATAATTTCTATAGCCCGCTCAGCTGCAAAGGTCACACTGGAGTGGAAACAAAGGAATAGAACGACTAGCCAGCTTCGAAGCTGAGTTGCGGGATTTGCCAAAGCTTCCAGACAGGGGCGTATTATGAAGTTCATCTTGTTGCTCTCTTAAGTTTTCTATACTTGGCCGGCTGATAATTATATACCTTGACTAGAGAGTCGGCAAACTAAGTGCTTATGGTTCAATCCACTTGTTCCGAATCAAGAAGAAGATCCAGGCTTTTCGTTTTACAGGAAGTAGACCAGCGAATACAAGACGGGAATCAAGACCGTACTGATCGCTATCACAATGGTGACTATCAGGTTCGAGTACAGGATATTGCTGATTAGTAGTATCACGCCGCCTGCAACCATTAACTTTGCTGCGAAGCGGTGGCTCGCCCGCCAATTTACTGTAGACGCAAGCGTCCATGGTAGTCTTAAACCAACAAAAACATTCCTTTCAATCTTTTCGATTACATTGCCCACTATGATTAAAAATGCCGCCATACCATAGGAGAAATAGAACACAAACAGCTGCACATCGCCGTCGTTCAGCAACAGAGCGAAATGAATGAATCCCATCAGCGTGCCCATGCCAAATAAGATGATGTCCATGGGGCGCTTGCTATTGGGCAAGGAGTATTTATGTGGAGATATGCGGATTAACAGATTAATCGCCAATACTAATCCAACAAAGCCTGCCGGCATAAGGACAACCATGAGAAGTTTCGGACTCGTGCGTTGCACTTCACCATCGAAGTCGAAACTTCCCGGTAAAGCATCTGGTAAATCCGGATAGAGTAAGACGCTCGTAACTACCATCAGGAGCAGGGGTAGCAGACTTAGAAAATTCGCTCGTAGGAAATTCATTTTGTAAGGTCTCCACGCTTCTGAAATAAACCGATGACAAACTGGGCAGCATCATCGAACACGCTGGTATTGATTGAATAGTAGATACTCTGGCCCTGACGCGTTGGCAGTATTAGATCTGCAGCTTTCAGCTTGGATAGGTGATGAGACATCGACGGACCGCTTATCGCAAAATGGTCACCTAATTCGCCTGCCGACATCTCACCTTGTTTGAGCAGGTCGAGGATCTTGCGACGCGTTGGATTGGATATGGCTTCCAGTACTTGTTGCATACTATTTTTTAACATGATTCATTAGATATTTAGAAAAGTAATTAAATATCTAAATTAACTCAAGTCTTTTTTTAATCAGATTAGGAGAGAGAGTAGGGGTTTTCCTCAGGTAACTGTATTTACGAAAGAAATCTACTAAGGACAGGAATAAATCCCGAAGACTTGTTCCCCTTCTTCGATAAGAGATTCCGGTACGATGACGTTGCCCCCCATGGCACCTGCATCGTTTCTGGCCAGTCTAAGCAATTCTTCCTGCAGCCGTTCGGCGCCACGCTCGACTCCCACGATCCTGTCCAGCGTCTGTGGACGGGTACGGCCGAGGCGGGAACAATTTGAGATCTCAGCTGCCGTGGCTAGGCGAACGCCTTCGCCTTCGACGGTGAGGCCAACCCAGTTACTGCAGCCGCCAACGGCCGCAAGAATGATAATAATGGCCAGTATCTTCTTCAAGAGTTACTCCAGAGCAAGAATTAGAAGCCAAAGTCCAGGTTGAAACTACAGACGAAAAGGCTACCACGATCTGCTTGAGTGCATTCTACCGATTTTGCCCATCTGCATCTAGTCTGCACGGGCGAATATGGTAAACTCCCGTGGATTTTTGCTGGGGATGGGTTCGGACATGGGCGCGATTGAGCCTGCTGCACAGGCAGCGTTGATAGAGCAATTGAAGGGTATTGTGGGTCCAGGGGGGTTCCGCGAAGGCAAAGACATTGCGACGAAAAACTACGAGGACCTGATGGGAGCGCGCGCTATTGCGCCGGCCCTGCTACTGCGCCCCAGTGATACCCAGCAAGTCTCGGAAATTCTAAAAGCCTGCCATGGCGCCTCACAGCCGATCGCGCCACAGGGCGGCATGACCGGCCTGGTGTCTGCAGCAGCACCGCTGCAGGGAGAAATATCCCTGAGCTTTGAACGCATGAAGAAAATCCTGGAAGTGGACCGGTTCTCCAGCACCATGACGGTGGAGGCGGGGGTGGAACTGCAAACAATACAGGAACAGGCAGATGCTAACGGCCTGCTATTTCCCCTCGATCTTGGCGCCCGTGGCAGTTGCACTATCGGTGGAAATCTTTCCACCAATGCCGGTGGCAACCGGGTTATTCGCTACGGCATGGCCCGAGAGCTTGTGATTGGGGTCGAGGCCGTGCTTGCAGACGGCACCATCATCGACGGGCTACACAAGCTGCGCAAAAACAATACTGGCTATGACCTCAAACAACTGTTTATCGGCAGCGAAGGTACCCTGGGCTTGATTACTCGCGCGGTGTTGAAGCTTGCACCGAAACCCAATAGCCAGGTAGTTGCCATGTGTGGGGTGGAGAGCTTCGACAAAGTGGCCGATTTGTTAGTACACGTGCAAGCCAACCTGGGCTCCAACCTCAGTGCTTTCGAGGTAATTTGGCAAAACACCTACGCGCTCATCGATGAGCACGTAGCCCATGCCAGTGTGCCGCTTCCAGGGCATCATGCATTTTATGTATTGATCGAAAGCATGGGATCCGACGCCGAAAAGGATACCGAGTTATTCGTTAACGTTTTGAATACTGCCTCGGAAAAAAAATTAGTGGATGAAGTGGTACTGGCAGATTCAATTGCCAAGATTAAAAATCTCTGGACCGTTCGCGACGCAGCAGCCGAGGTCTACCTCAGCGTCGGTCCAATGCACACCTATGACGTCAGTCTCAATATTGACGATATGGGCTATTTTGGCGAAGAAGTTGAAGCCCGACTGCGGACCCACTGGCCAACTGCCATATTTGGGCTGTTTGGGCACATCGGCGATGGCAATGTACACATCATTATCAATGTTGGACCGGATACCGAAGACCATCATCTGCAAATCGATGAAATCATTTATGGCCTGATCCAGGAATTGCAGGGGGCGGTGTCGGCAGAGCACGGCATCGGCCTGATGAAGAAACAGTTCTTGCCCTATAGTAAATCTGCGGCAGAAATCGGTTTGATGAAGGCACTCAAGCACACCATGGATCCGCGGGGCATACTGAACCCGGGACGGGTTTTCTAATCTGCTGTTAAAGAGTTGAAGGGGCAGAAAATGACGGCGAACACTCTGGCTGGAAAAAACGTAGTAATCATCGGCGGTACCGCGGGTATCGGTCTGGCTACAGCCCAGGCGGCTAGCGCTGCGGGTGCCAGGGTTTGGGTCGCCGGTCGATCGGAAGCACATTGTGAGAAAGCCAGGGCAATCAGCAAAGGCAGCTTCGAAGTACGACAGGCTGACACGCACGATTTTGCCGGTCTCGAGGCCGTCTTCAAGGAAGCCGGCACCATCGATCACCTGGTTTCTGCCGCAGTGGGTGGAGAGAGAACACTCAAACCTTTTCTGGACCAGACCGAAGACCAGTTCAAGGCAGCCTTTGACAAGCTATGGGGTTATGGCAAAGTCGTTAGAACCGGCGCCAGCTACCTCGCCGAAGATGGCAGCATTACCCTGGTCAGTGGATCGCCGGCGCGTAAGATCAAGCCGGCCCAATCTGCTCTCAGCTGTGTCGGCGCTGCGGTGGAGAACATGGTGCGCTGCCTAGCCGTGGAAATGGCTCCAATCCGGGTCAATGTGGTGTCACCCGGCACAGTCGACACTGCGATGTTTGACTGGATGGGAACTGAAAAACAAGCAAAGTTGCAGGCACTGACATCGACGCATTTAATAAAGAGGGCAGGAGGTCCGGAAGAAGTGGCTGCGGGAATTTTGTTCGTAATGCAAAATGCCTTCGTTACAGGCACCACGGTTGACGTGGACGGCGGCCGCCTTCTTTCTTGATAAGCTACTGCGTTGGCGACGCTTATCGAGCAAGAATTTATATATTGTAGAATTGTGCTAACCAGGATTTATTGGAATCGGAAGTATGAACGACATGAAAACAGAAGTAGCGGCGTCGGTGGCAACAGACCCGGACATGAGTTTAATCGATGCAGTGGCCACGCGCCGTTCGGTACGTGGCTTCCTGGACCAGGAGGTGCCCCAGGAGGTGCTGAATCGAATTTTTGAGATTGCCCAGAAGGCACCCTCTAATTGCAATGTGCAGCCCTGGAAAGTCTATATCGCATCGGGCAAACTCAAGGACCAGCTTAAGCAACAAATGCTGGAAAGTACCGCCAATGCGGTAGCGCCGAATCCAGACTACGCCTATCGAGGAAATTTCGAAGGAGATTATAGGATTCACCAGGTGCAATGCGCTATCGCCCTGTACTCGAAGATGGGTATAGAAAAAGGTGATAAGGCCGGCCGCATGCGAGCCGTGTTGCGGAATTTCGAATTCTTCGATGCGCCCTATATCGCGTTTCTCGGTATGGATCCTGAGTTTGGTACTACGGTGGCGGTGGATGTGGGCATGTTTGCCCAGACCCTGATGCTAACTATGGTAGCATTCGGCTTGCATAGCTGCCCTATGGGGACTATGCGTAATTACCCAGACATGATCCGAGCGGCGTTTGATATCCAGGATGATACCAAGATATTGTTCGGTATTAGTTTTGGCTATGAAGATACGTCGGTACCGGCAAATGCAACTCGCACAAGCAGGGATGATATTTCTGCCAATATAATTTTCAAGTCGAGCTGACACGGGCTAAATCGACTGCGCTATAAAATGAAACTATTATGAGTTTAAAACCCGTAGTTCTTCTATATGATCTGAATAATACCCTGGTGGATGAGTGTGCGACACTTATCGGCAAGACTGGCTTGTACACAACAATCAATACCTATAATGAAACTAATGCGATAGAAGCGCTGCATCAGTATGATCGAGGCTTTGGTTTTTTTACGAATAAACTATCCTGCGTCATTACCGGTTGGAACAGTTACAAAAAGCCCAGGGACCAGCTACTGTTTCGCGTGCGCAGCGAAGAAAAGCGCAGCCCCATGCGAAAATTCACGCCGGTAATAATTATTACCGAAGACCATCGATTGGATTTGAAAACCCTGGCGCTGGATCCAACTGATGGCAATGTTGCGGCCTATCTGCATGCAGATGATTTTCAGGAAACTTTAATAGACACCCTGCACGAGATAGTGTTTGGTGATAGAGCGACGGAGTTGAATTCCATTGCCTTTGCGCAATTTCGACACGAAGGCGAAGCCGATTAGACCCATTTTTGAGAACGTTCGCATCCGGTTGATCAAGCCTGGCAAGCAGCGTAGCATCTCCTCTCCCAATTACTCCCTATTCTAAAATCAAGACTTCAGACAGGAGGTTTAAAATGAAGCGTTTTATAATCGCCATCGCGGCAAGCCTATTTTTGCTGTGTAGCTTCACCGCCGGCGCCCAGACTTTTGTCCGCTATTCCGAGGATGGCGGGGAAATTCATTGGGGCATGGTTCACGACGATGGTATCTATGAGTTAGCCAACGCGCCCTATAACGGCCTGGTACACACCGGCGAAATAGTGCAACGTGAAGGCGTCAAACTGGAAGCACCGGTTGATCCTACTTCGGTGTTTATGACGGCATTTAATTTTCGAAGCCACATCAGTGGCGATCCTGCCGAGTTTCCTGGTCTCTTTCTCGTTCCCGCCAGTTCTATAATTGGCCCGGAAGATCCAATCGTGCGGCCGGCTGATTCCCGCAACCTGCACTACGAAGCCGAAATGGCTATCGTCATTGGCAAACGTGCGGAAAATGTATCCCTCGAAGACGCTCACGAGTACATATTTGGCGTTACCGCCGGCAACGATGTCAGCGAGCGAGCATGGCAGGATGACGATATTCAGTGGGTGCGGGCAAAAGGTTCGCGCGGATTTAATGCCGTTGGGCCAGTGCTGGTGCAAGGTGCAGACTATAAAAATATTCAAATAACCGGTCGCCACAACGGTGAAGTGGTGCAAGCTGAGAATACATCTGATCTGATCTTCGGTATGGAAGAAATGGTCAGTTATATTTCGACCTATTTCACACTAGAGCCTGGCGATCTGATCTGGTCAGGAACCATGGGTAGCACACGGGCCATGGTGCCAGGCGATGTGTATGAAGTGGAACTGTCTGGTATCGGGATATTGCGTAACGAAGTAGTGCAGGGTAAGTAAAAGTCATGCGCAATTTGGCTATCTGCCATAAAAAGGCGCCGGAGTATTACTCCGGCACCTTTTTTGATGTCAATAAGAAACTATTCTTCTGATTGCGTCATACAGAAAACGTTTAGCTTGTTGCCATCCGGGTCGCGGAAATAGCCGGCATAAAAAGTATCGCCGCGAGGCCCGGCGGGACCTTCATCCTGGGCGCATAGCTCGATCGCTTTTGCATAAACTGCGTCTACCTTCTCCGGGCTATCCGCAGCCAGTGCAACCATCACCCCGTTGCCGATAGATGCCGAATTGCCATCGTGTGGCTTGGTGAGTCCCAGGCCGCAGCCATTTGGGTCACTCGACCAGGCAATAAAATTTTCCATCTCCATAAAGCGCTTTGCACCGAGTTCTGCTAACAGCGCATCGTAGAATGCAGCGGCTTTCTCCAGATCATTGGTTCCAAGTGTTACGTATCCAATCATGCTTATTCCCCTCTTCTCTTCGTTTCGTTAAAGTTAAAGGCGGGTAGCAGTTGTAAACGAACACCCTGATTCCACGCCTGCGTAAAATTAGTTTTTCAATTCCTTGTAGCGATAACAATTACTAGTGTGGTCATTGACCAAGCCTGCAGCCTGCATAAAAGCGTAACAAATTGTGCTGCCGACAAATTTGAAACCACGCTTTTTCAGTTCCTTTGACATGGTATCACTCCCTGTGGTGGTTGCCGGCACGTCTTTTGGCTGTTTTCGTTTGCCATCGAGGGTTTTCCCGCCCACGAATGACCAGATGAACTTGTCAAAACTACCGAATTCTTCCTGCACCTTCAACAGCGCCTGAGCATTGCTGCGGATGGAATAGAGTTTCAGCCGGTTGCGAATCAGACCTCTATCCAGTAATAATTTTTCGATGGCCTTGTCGCTGAGCCTGGCCACTTTGTCAATCTCAAAGTTTTTGAAACATTTGCGGTAGTGCTCTCGCTTTTTCAAGACAGTAATCCAGCTCAGGCCAGCCTGCTGGCCTTCGAGACAAATGAACTCGAACAGCAGTCGCTCGTCATGTATGGGCTCACCCCATTCTTCATCATGATAGCTGACATACAAGGGGTCGGTACCTGGCCACCAACAGCGATTTGACATTTCTATTTCTTCTCTATTGTGCTGGATTCCGGGATCTCGCCAGCACCGTAGCAATCATTCCGGCCTATGTCGTAGCTGTGTCTGAGAAATTTTGCAGTAACGGTCTGAATAATGAAATACAGTATTATTTGCAAGCATCGATCGAGCAAAAAGAGGGAAAAATATTCCAGTGGCCTTGGGAAAACTTTCCAAGACCCGGATCTCAAGCCCTAATGGCTGGTATTTGCAGGAAAAACACAGAGATTCTAAGTTCGGCAACATCAAGTTGCAGCTGCCTGGAAGCATTGACAAGCCTGCCAGCTAATCCTCGCGAAGGCAGATTTTACTGCCATCGCGACCGGGCCAAGGCAGCACAAGATAACAATTCCTATTCGGTTATGAAATATAAAAGCCACTAACACGATCTCTAGTAGCCATGTAAATGTGAATTCACCAAAGCAAGAGAAAGATCATGAAGTGGTTTCGTCAAGACAGGGCAGTTTTCATGCCATTGGTACTGCCACGAGCCCCCTTTTTAGACTAAAAGAGCCAAGAGGAACAACCATGAAAATCAAGTTCATAATGACAGCCGTTGGGTTGGCTATTTTATCCGCCTGCATGTCAACTTCACCACAGTTGGGCGCAGATGTCAGTGCCTGGGATAATTATCTGTCCTGGTACAAAGTAACTCCCGAAGCAACGACCGGGGATCCAACCGGGTTTCTCGGTGGTGTTCATACTGGCACCAGGGGCTACCGGCAGATTTATGTGAATTCTACCGGTGAAGCTGTGAATCGCGGCAGCGCGAGTTATCCCTATCCTGAAGGCACTATTCTGCTGAAGGAGAGCTTTGACAATCAGGCAGCACTGGACGCTCGAAGTAATGCTGAATTGACCGTCATGATCAAATTGGCCGCTGGTCAATCTCCTGCAAGCGGTGACTGGGAATACGTAAGACCCGACGGTGCGCGTGGAAGCGGTGTGGGCACGTTGGTGGCGGTGGGTGGCATCGGCGGTATGCTTGGCTCTATCTGGATTCTGCGTCGAGGCGACAGGGCTCAACGTTTGCATTTGATGATAGGCTGCACCATCGCCTTCGGTATCTTCCTGGCTATTACCACCCGGGTCACAAATTTCTACCTGGCATTCATCCCACTGCTGCTGGCCAATATGTGTGCCAGCGCCAGCCAGACCGTCAACAACGCAACCATCCAATTGCTGGTACACGACAGGGTAAGAGGCCGCATGAGCAGCTTCATGATGCTCTCCTTCGGCCTGACGCCGATCGGCGTATTCCCGATGGCCATGGCCGCTGACCGCATCGGCGCGGCAAATTCGATCTTCGGCGCCAGCGTGATTTTGGTAATCGTGGTAATTGCCTTCATCTTACTGAGCACGACCCTGCGGAATCTGGATACCTCGGTAAGAGCTGCCCTCGCCAGAACCAATGAAGCAGCTGAATCAAAGCTGGTTACCGTCGGACAGTGACCCCAAGTCGCGAAGTGTATATAATCCGCAATCCATGCGCCCATAGCTCAGCTGGATAGAGTAACTGGCTTCGAACCAGTTGGTCGGGGGTTCGAATCCCTCTGGGCGTGCCAAATTCTTTAGCTAACTACTTCAAAGACTTAGGAAATTTCCCAGTCTTTGGAGCAAGTGGTGTACAAACAGTTGACCAATTTAGGGAGTCCAACTTTTACTCATAGAAAAGGTCGGGTCTTCTACTACTCTCGCAGAGTTCCATCTGATCTTCGTAATCATTATTCTAAACCTCGCATAGTTCAGTCACTCAGAACCAAATCTCCATCAATTGCGGAGAAAGCAGCGTTAATGCTCACGGCTAGACTGGAAGAGTACTGGTTAAGTCTTCGTATAAAGAAAGTTAAAATTCCTGCGGCTCATCTGCTGACGGATATTGGGCGTAACTCTCAGTCTGATCTGCCTGATATTCGTATGGCTCTAGATGAATATCTAAGATTGAAAGGAGAGGGCAGGGATAAATACTTCTATGCTTTAACAAATGGGAATGTTGGTTATTTGATAGAGTTTCTCGGCATTCGAGCATTAGATTTATACAGTACCGCAGATGCTGCAAAGCTCAGGGACTGGTTAAAAGAAAGACGCTTATCCTCTTCTACGATAAAAAGAATTTTTAGCACCATTAAATCGGTAATAAATCTCTGTATTAGTGAAAATGGATTAGCGGTTAAGAATCCGTTTATTGGTATTTACATGCCTAATTCGGGTGAAACAAAGACCAGATATCCGGTCAGTTCTAACAACATTAAAAAGCTAGTTAATGAATGTTATCAAATAGATGATGACTTACGTTGGTTAGTAGCGCTGCTGATAGACTCTGGGATGCGGCTATCAGAAGGTGCTGGCTTAATAGAAGATGATTTAATTCTTGACTCAGAAATTCCTTATATAAATTTAAGACCTCATCCGCATAGGAGTTTAAAAACAGCAAATAGCAGAAGGAAAATACCATTAGTTGGTTGTAAACATCCCCTAGAATAGGGGCATCCCATTTTAGAGTTCTCCGGCATACACTATGCCTATAAGGAGAACGAAAAATGAAGAAGTCACGCTATAGC